>BNJS01000654.1_pt1 | contig 87124 bp, 111 predicted proteins | sample 8540461 | NCBI WGS metagenome assembly BNJS01 (sample SAMD00202454, study PRJDB9452) | human saliva metagenome | isolation source: human saliva | place: Japan
GGGTCAGGGAGGAATCCAGCAGCCCCTAAGCGATTTGAATTGTGTGCTCTTTTTTTCGTACATTCAAAAAGCCCTTTAATATCAACACTTTAAGGGGCTTTTGTTTGTCTTGTGTAAGGAAAAGGGGCAGTCGAGGGGCAGAATTTAAAATTTTATCTTGTCTAACTTGCTAGATATGTCTGATACCATTTTTTGAGTGACATGGGAATAAATCTCTAGTGTGGTCTTTGAGTCGCTATGTCCTACTCTATCCATGATAGCAGTCAAGGGGATACCTAATTCAGCAAGTAGGGATATATGGGAGTGTCTGAACATATGTGTAGTGATGTTCTTATCTATGCCGATTTTCTGTCCGTGTCTTTTCAAGGCTGCAATCACCCGGACGTTTGTTATCGGCTCTCCTAGAGTGTTGATGAAAATAAAATCTGTATCAAATCCATTTGTCGCATTCTCTATTATCTGCTCTTTGATAATGTCTAACACTTTTTGAGGCGCTGTTATAACCCTATCAGATTTGACTGTCTTTGGTGTAGTTCTCTCTTTTTGTCTAAAATCGTATGTATGCTTGATGTGAATAGTCTTTTTAGAAAAATCTATATCCTCCTTGTAATTTAAGGCAGCAAGCTCTCCATACCGCATGCCGGTAAGAAAAAGAACTTTAGCTATTCGGATATACTTTGTGATTCGATAATCACAAAGAGCTTCTTCTTTTAAGTTTTGGATGAATAACTTAAATTCTTTCTGATCTAAGTATTTTGTATTTTTCTTTCTGAGATCGTCAGTTGTAATTACCTTTCTAGGCATTTCAACAAATAGCATTTCATTTGTATCGATGTAATTCATTCTGACCGCGAATTTCATTATCTGATTAAGCTTGAACTTTAATTTTAGAAACATAATTATGAGACCTTCCATCTTGTAATAGCTGATCTATCACTTTTTGTAATAATCGTCTATCGATATTTCTAACTAAATAGTCGCCCTCGATCTGCTTTTAAAAATCTCTTTTTACATTTTTTTGAAGCGTAGACGGTTGAATTTTTTTAACACCGTGTTTCCAATTCTCCTCGAATTCCTCATATAATTTTTTTCAAAAAGTTATATCAGAAACAAAATGTTGTTTTTCTCCTAATTTTTTTGATTTATCTTCTCTTGTAACAAGATAGCTGCTTGATTTCTTGCCTGGGGAGTTTTCTTCTCCATCGTAACTGATACCTTTTTTTAATTTCTCAGTATATGGATCTTTGTATCTTTCAAAAATATTTATACTTGCCGTTTGGCAATTCTTCTATCCACATTGATTTTTACCTCACTTTTTGATAAAATGAGTACAGTAAAGAGGGCTTTTGAATGCCTTTTACTATACTGAACACCTCGCACTCTCCTTGACCAAAATTTGAGTGTGGGGATTTTTTGGTTTTACAGATATTTTTACTCTGTTATTTTCATAGTGCCTGAAAATTTTTCTTTTGCAAGCGTTGTCCCATCCTCAGCTTTTTATATGTAAATGGATACTCGCTTCTTGTGGTGCATATCCATTTTCGACAAGCCACATTGGAAAGGTTTCGTTTTTTATTTCAAGCACTTTATCGGCAAACTCTCGCAAAGAATCTTTCGAATTATATTTGAATTTTTGAGGTACAGTCAGATAAATTATGCGGCCCCGCCCTGTAACAGTATACGCTTGGCCTGTCTCTTGGACTAATTCGTTCAATTTTTCTTGGAATTGCACAGCATAATTTTGTATATCTTTATCATTAAAATGTTTTGATGATGAAGATGTAACACCGGACGAGGTCTCGTTAGGCTCCGAAGAAGAACTTTGTTCTATTGATGATGAACTCGAAGAAAGAGCGGAAGAACTAGCGACAGAGGTCGTGGTAACCTGTTTAGATTCCTCCGCACGGAATAAAACGCCAAAAATAATAAAAGCGACTAGAGCTACTAAAGCTGAAATGTTTCGATATTTTGGATTTGGCTGCTTTTTAATAAAATACCAAATCCCAGCTACTGAGACTAAAACGATTAACGACAAAATATTCTTTAATATCTCCATTTTACACTCCTACTATTTTTTTAAATTCTTCCTGAATCATATCTTCCCCCCAGGTTGTTGAAATTTTGTGTCTTTCAGCAAATTGAAGCCAGTTAAATTCGGATGCTTCGTATTGGGTTAGTTCTTCCGAGATCAAATGTCGTACCATGAAACGGTCTGCTTCGTTTTCGTATTTATATAGCAGTCGCTTGTAATGTGCTGGATTGTGGTTTATATGCCCTAATTCGTGCAGAATGACCTCTTCGCGCTCTTCCTGGGTAAGATTACCGTTAACGTAAATGATGCGCTCATCAGGGAAATAGAAGCCTCTACGCTCCCACATGGTCTCTGGGAAGAGATAGAGCGTGACCTGGTATTCATCCAGTAGTTCATTTGTTTTCAATATCCGATACCCCCAAAGAGAGTTTAATGATTTGAGCGATTTTATCTACATCGTCGTCTGATAATGGCTTGCCATCGAACAGGACAACACGTTCGCGAAGATTTGACAGGTCGACCACACGGCCGTCTGGAGTAGTGACGGTATCCTTTGCAATAATAGGATTATCCGTCCGTCCGAGCAGGTAGTCAGTTGACACATGGAAATAGTCAGCGATTTCTGAAATTCGTTCCGTGGATGGTTTTGAATTTTTTAGATTGTAAATAGTATTTCTACTATAACCAAGTTTTTTTCTTCCAATAAATTTATTGAAAGACCTTGCTTTTTGGCAAGTTCTTTTATTCTGTCAAATGTCTGAAAACATTGATTTATCAACCTTTCTAAGAACATGACAAAAAAATATTTAATATTTCTCATTAAAACACTTGACAAAGTTAATGTGAAGTATTAAAATAGTTTTTGTAAGCTAATGAGTTAGCAAAAAAACGAAGTTAAAACTTATCTAAAAAAATAAATAGCTTTGGCGAGCAAGGAAATTGATAGATATAATGTTTTTATCAAGGTTTTTTTAATTATGCTTTCATTTTTAATACTATACATTAAATTTGTCAAGCATTTTACAAATAATTTACTAACTCATTTTTCTTACTTTTTTTGAAGAAAGGAGGGACATGGATGTTGAAAAATGAAGCTCCTCTAATATCTTTTAGAGAATCTAAAAAAACGATATTCAAAGTTTTTGTTGAGAAGGTCGCTGATGAAGCTATTCAACAATCTGAGACATATTCGCAAGCAATTTTGCTAGTTTCGAAAAACACTAGTTTTTCAGAGCATGGCTTAGCAATAACAAAAGCTATCCAAGACGAAATCACGAAGCGCGCCTTGAATAGCCGTGTGTAAAAATTATATCGCTTCGATTTTCACAATTGAAGCAGAAGCGTAGATGGTTGATGGTTTTTCAATATCGAAGAAAAAAACGGAGCGTTTGCTACTATTTCTAAAAAAACTTGGAACCAAAACCATCGTGATGATGATACCAAAGTCCGCTAAGCTCACTTAATGAAACTGAGTTGTTTGAAGTTTTCCAAGTTTGAAAAGTTTGTTCTTCATGGAAAATAGCTTCGGTACCATCTGAAAAAAAGTAACTTTTATTCTATGCATATGATCCTCCTTTCTAGTTTTATTATAGCAGAAAGCGAGGAGAGAAAAAGAAAAGAAAGGAGAGAAATATGCCAAATATGGATGGTGGACGTCAAAAAATCAGAGATTATCTGAAAGAGCATAATCTGACGATGGCAACGCTAGCAGTACAGTATAGTATGGCTCGTCAAGATGTAACTAATATCCTGAATGGTAAGCTGAAAAATCCACAAGCAAATCAGTTCATTGCTCGGGTTATTGAAGATTTTAAAATTCGCTAATACAAAAAGCACCTAACAAAAGTCAGGTGCTTACTAAAATAACCAACTGAATTATAACACGAAAGGAGCAAAAATGGAAGCAGTTGAAATTGTAAGAATTAAAGATGTGATCATCGAAAAAGTCTCTGCTAACGATGAAGAATTAGAACACATCTTCGGATGCTCAAAACGACAAGCAGGAGACATGAGACGAGAGATGAAGAAACTACCTAGCCAACAGAAGCATCTTAGAAATGATGGCCAGCTTGTCACAATCAAAGGTTTTGACGAATATCTGCAATATCGTGGGACTAAAGCTTGGGAAAAAGAAATGGTGAAAAGCAAGAAAATGAGGTCAGTCGGATGAACCTACTAGCAAGAATTAAAAACTACTTTTCGGAAGAGGTCGAAGAAACCAATATCGACTGGAAAGAGGTCGCTCTGGATCTCAATCAATCACTGATTGAGACGCAAGAAAAACTTCAAGAAACGAATCAAGAAATCTCAGACTTGAAGAAAATCGTAGCAATCTACAAGGAAAAGGAGAATGTAAAATGATGGAATACATTTACCTAGTAACAATCGTAGGGATTGGTCTATGGTCGCTAGTAAATAAACTAGATGATCACGCTGAAATAAAGCGGAAAGAACGCCAGCGAATAGCAAGTAACATCGCACGCATAAACTTGAGAAATTCAGATAAGCAATTTACTTATGATGTGGAACCGCCAGAAGGGCTAGTTAAGGAGTAGAAAAATGAACAGAAAATATAAAACCAAAGGAACACAAGAACCAACACCACGTATCAGAGTAGCTCGTGAACACTATGAGCGTATTATAGACCTCGCGGATGAGTGTGATATGAAATTGATTGACGTTTTAAACCAGCTACTTGATTTTGCTCTTGAACATGCGGAAGTTGAAGAGATTCAAATTCCTGTCAAATCTTTAAAAGTCGGAGGAGAAAAAGATGGTAACGATTAATAAACTAGAAATCGAAAACGTCAAACGTGTTAAAGCGGTCAAATTAGAGCCGTCAGCGACTGGCTTGACAATCGTGGGTGGAAATAACAATCAGGGTAAAACAAGCGTGCTGGACGCGATTGCTTGGGCGCTAGGAGGCAACAAGTACAAACCTAGCCAAGTTCAGAGAGAAGGCAGTACAATCCCGCCTAGCTTAAAAATTACGCTATCAAATGGTTTGATTGTGGAGCGTAGTGGAAAGAATAGTACTCTCAAGGTCATCGACCCGAGTGGTAACAAAGCAGGACAAAACTTGTTGGATAGCTTCGTGGAAGAACTAGCTATCAATTTGCCAAAATTCATGGAGCAGACTAGCAAAAGAAAAAGCTAAGACATTGCTGCAAATCATCGGAGTTGGTCCGCAATTGGCTGAACTGGAAATGCAGGAGAAAGCCAAATATGATGAACGTCACGCAATCGGTGTGATCGCTGACCAAAAGGAGAAGTTCGCAAAAGAACAACCTTACTACCCAGATGCACCGAAAGAACTAGTCTCTATCTCTGAGCTTATCCAACAACAACAGGCTATCCTTGCTACGAACGGCGAGAATGCTCGCAAACGTCAGAACTTGGTATCTATCCAAGCACAACACGACTCAGCAGTTGCAGAGGTTGAACGATTGGAGCAATTGCTGGCCGATGCCAAAGAAAAAGAAAGTCAGTTAGCTCAAGATTTGGTTATCGCAAATACCGATGCCATGGATCTTCTCGATGAATCAACTGAGGAGATTGAAAACAACATCGCAGAGATTGACGAAATCAATCGTAAAGTGCGTGCTAATCTGGACAAGGATAAAGCAGAAGAAGATGCCAAGGGTTATCGCGAGCAATACAAGGAACTTGATAATGTGATTGCTGACATCCGCAAGCAGAAGACAGACCTGCTTACTAACGCAGACTTGCCACTACCCGGTTTATCTGTGGATGATGGCGAATTGCTCTATCTTGGCCAGCGCTGGGATAACATGTCTGGTAGTCAACAGCTACAAGTTGCGACTGCAATCGTGCGTAAATTGAAGCCGGAGTGTGGCTTTGTGTTGATTGACAAGCTGGAGCAAATGGATCAGCTGACTTTGCAGGAATTTGGCGCGTGGCTTGAGCAAGAAGGTTTGCAAGCAATCGCGACTCGTGTATCAACAGGAGATGAATGTAGCATCCTGATTGAAGATGGGTATAGCGTTAAACCAGAGGTGGCACAAGTACCTAAAACATGGCAAGGAGGATTTTAAAATATGCAAATTACTAGAGGAAAACGAGCGCGAGCTCAAAAGGTAGTTATCTACGGTCCGGAAGGAATTGGCAAGTCCACGTTTGCTGCTGAATTTCCAAATGCAGTTTTTATCGACACGGAAGGGTCAACAGATAACATGGATGTGGCACGGCTAGATAAGCCGACCAGCTGGACCATGCTAATCAATGAGATTGCTTTTATTAAGGCAAATCCGACTGAGTGCGGGACACTCGTTATTGACACGATCGATTGGGCAGAAGCTTTGGCAGTTAATTACATCTGTTCGCAACATGGCAAGCAAGGGATCGAAGATTTCGGTTGGGGCAAGGGGTACACTTATGTCCAAGAAGAAATGGGGCGTTTCTTGAATAGCTTGTCTGATTTGGTTGATATGGGTATCAACGTGGTATTGACTGCGCACGCTCAAATCAAGAAATTTGAACAGCCAGACGAAATGGGTCTTATGACCGTTACGAGTTGAAACTTGGTCAAAAGACAGGCTCTAAGACCGCGCCCCTTGTAAAAGAATGGGCAGACATGGTTCTATTTGCCAATTACAAGACCTTGGTCATGACGACCGAGAACGGCAAGAAGAAGGCGCAGGGCGGTGAACGTGTGATGTATACCAATCATCGGCCGGCTTGGGATGCCAAAAATCGTCACGGTTTGCCAGATGAATTACCGTTCCATTATGCAGGGATTGCTCATATCTTTGCGAATCAGCAAGTGCATACACAACAGCCACAACCGCAGACAGTCACTCCAGAATCTCAGCAGGCTGTTCAGCAAGCCCCTGAGCAAGTTCAAGAAGAATTGCCTCTCGATATGTCGCAGGTAGCTGAAAAACATCAAAATGAAGCTTCTGGCACGCCACAGACACCATCTGCGCAATATCACACGAGCTTGCCAAGGAGTTTGACAGACCTCATGTCTCAAGGTAACGTGACAGAAGAAGAACTTCAAAAAGTCGCTTACATCCGTGGACACTTCCCGTTAGGAACGCCAATCGAAAACTTCCCTCCTGATTATTGGGATATGATTGTGGCACATTGGCAGGCAACTATGGAAGTTATTCAAAACCAAGTGCGAGCAGATCCTGAGCTGCCCTTCTAGATGTAGATTCTGGGAATTAGAAATCATAGCAAAATATAACAAGGAGTATCTATGAAAGATAAAACTATTAAAATCGATTTGTCGAAAATCGCAAATACAGCCTTACAAGAAAAGGTTGACAAAGAACTTGAAAAAGTCCTTGAGAATATTCTGGATCTCAATACGGAAGCCAAAGCAACCCGCAAGGTTACTATCACACTAACGATGTCAACAGATGATGAGCGTACAGTCGTTAAGACAGGCATGGAAGTCAAATCTACCCTAGCACCACAAAAAGGCGTTGCAACAACTGTCATTGTCGGTCGCGACGACACTGGTAAAATTCACGCAAACGAGCTCAAAAGCGGTATCCCTGGTCAAACTTACTTTGATGACAACGGAGATATGCGGACCGATACTGGCGATCTCATTGAAAAAGTAGAACAACAAAGCACAAATATTATTGATTACAATCAAAAGAAAGCAGGTAACTAACCATGACAGAAAATCTCAAAGAAGCATTATCTTACACAGTCGAACTAGCGGGTAAAGAAAACAAAATCATTCGTTCAGAGACAGGGAAGGAATATTTTGACAGCAATGAATATGACTTACAGGAACTTAACCCTCGTAAGTACGCACCTATCCTTGAGCTTCAGACGCTCAAGAGTCTTGTTGATTATCTCAAGTCAGATAACGATTTCATCAGTGATCGTAAACTTGTAGTTGTCGTGGACAGTTGTCAAAAAGTATCTGTATATGATCAAGTTGATTTTGAAAATGGTAAACGTCCTCAACTTGTTTCTGTAAGAGCATCTGTCCCAGTTATTCCGTTCAGTAATTGGCGCGATCAGGAAGAATTTAATATTATGCTGCAGTCTATGTTTATCGATGATGCAGACCGTAATTTGGTTTTGGATTTTGCTAGCCATTTGAAAATCGAAAAAGGTGCAGAAGTACAGGACAATGGCATCAGCCAAATGGCTACGGTTCGCGATGGTGTAGCAAGCCTAGCACAAGCTAAAACTCCAAATCCAGTAACCTTGAGACCATATCGTACTTTCAACGAAGTGGAACAACCAGCAAGTCAATTCGTCTTCCGCATTAACAAATCGGCGAACCTTGCGCTCTTTGAAGCAGATGGTGGTAAATGGAAATTAGAAGCCGTCGAAAGCATCGCAAATTATTTAAAAAATGAACTTGCTAGCAACAAAAAAATTACTATTTTAGCTTAAAGGAGAAATCAACATGACACAACAACAATACAACAACTTTGATCACGAAATTGGTTGGGAAGACACGATTGAAAAGGACTCGGATTTCGTCCTACTGCCTGACGGATTGTACTATTTTACAGTCGTTGGCATGGAACGTACACGACATACGCCAAATCCGCAAAATCCAGGTAAACTACCAGCATGTAATAAGGCTATCGTCAGCATCAAGATTGTAGCTAACGAAGGCGAGACCGAACTGCGCCACAACCTATTCTTACACAGCTCAACTGAAGGAATGTTATCTGCTTTCTTTGCTGCAATTGGCCAAAAGAAAAAGGGCGAACCGCTTCGCATGAACTGGAATACCATCATCGGTGCAACTGGAGTATGTAAAGTCGGAACCCGACAATACAATAACAACAATTACAACGAAGTCAAATCCATGCTCTACCCTGAAGACGTAGACTATACAAAAGTATTAAACCAGCAACCAGGACAAACTACACAAGCAAGCTACCAGCAAACACAACCGCAGAACTTTGGACAACAACCACAAGGACAAGCTGGATACCAAGCTGGACAGTTCTAGGAGGTAAGGGATGCAATTAAGACCTTATCAACAGGAAGCACGGGAGGCTGTTCAAGCTGAATGGGCTAAAGGTCGCAAGCGCACGCTCTTAGTATTGCCAACAGGATGCGGGAAGACAATCGTCTTCTCCAAAATCATCGAGGACCAAGTGAAAGAGGGCAAGCGCGTGCTTGTCCTTGCTCATAGGTCAGAGCTTTAGAACAGGCTAGCGACAAGCTCAAGACTGCGACAGGACTCGGCACAGCCTTAGAAAAAGCAGAGAATACTTCTATCGGTTCATGGTATCGAGTAGTCGTCGGATCGGTCCAAACCATGCAGAGAGAGAAACGGCTTAGTCAATTTCCTCCTGACTGGTTCGATACGATTGTGGTTGACGAAGCACACCATGCTATTTCAGATGGATATCAGCGTGTTCTTGGCTATTTTGAAAAGTCGGATGTATTAGGAGTGACTGCCACACCAGACCGTGGAGATATGAAGAACCTTGGTTCCTACTTTGACAGTCTCGCTTATGAATATTCGCTGGTACAAGCTATCAAAGAAGGATACTTATCTAAAATCAAGGCTTTGACAATTCCGCTTAGCTTGGATTTATCAAATGTCAGCATGTCGGCAGGCGATTTCAAGGCGAGCGATGTCGGAACGGCATTAGATCCATACCTAGAACAGATAGCAGACGAAATGGTCAAGCAATGCGCAGACCGCAAGACGGTTGTATTCTTGCCATTGGTAAAGACCTCGCAGAAGTTTCGCGATATCCTAAACGCAAAAGGATTTCGTGCTGCTGAGGTCAATGGAGAGTCCAAGGATCGTGCAGAAATCTTAGAGAACTTTGAGAAAGACCGTTACAACGTGCTTTGTAATTCGATGTTATTGACTGAAGGGTGGGATTGCCCGTCAGTGGATTGTGTAGTAGTGCTAAGACCTACTAAGGTACGTGCCTTATATAGCCAGATGGTGGGGCGTGGTACTCGTTTACATCCAGGAAAGGAAGAATTACTCTTGCTAGATTTTCTCTGGCACACTGAACGCCATGAGCTATGCCGTCCAGCTCATTTAATCTGTGAGACTCCAGAAGTCGCTCAGAAAATGGTTGAGAACATGGAAGAGCAAACTGGTGTAATGCTTGACCTTGAAGATATGGAAGTCAAGGCTGCAGAAGACGTAGTCGCTCAACGTGAGGAAGCTTTGGCCAAACAATTGGAAGAAATGCGTAAGCGTAAACGCAAATTAGTGGATCCATTGCAATTTGAAATGTCTATCCATGCTGAAGATTTGTCAAACTATGTGCCTAACTTCGGATGGGAAATGGCGCCTGCTAGTGATAAACAAATCAAAGCGCTTGAAAAATACGGTATCCTTCCTGATGAAATCGCAAACGCTGGAAAAGCTGCATTATACTTAGACAGATTGCACAAACGACAATCCGAAGGCTTGACTACGCCGAAGCAAATTCGCTTCCTGGAAGGGCGTGGTTTCAAAAATGTTGGGATGTGGCAATTTGATCATGCCAAAAATATGATTGATCGCATTGCAGCAAACGGATGGCGGTTGCCAGCAGGCGTGAGACCTGATGAATATGTACCGAATTAAAGAAGGAGAAAACAGTGGCAGAGAATGATTTTAATTTGTTGCCGTTGCTGGATTACATCAATCCTGCCACGGTAGACTACCAGACATGGATAAATGTGGGTATGGCCTTAAAACACGAAGGCTACACGGCATCTGACTGGGACAACTGGTCACAAAATGATAGTCGGTACAAGAAATTTGAATGCTTCAAGAAATGGGATACTTTCAACGAAGAAGCAGGAACAATCGTGACGGGTGCGACTATTACCCAACTTGCTAAAGAAAATGGCTGGGTGTCGCAGTCTAGTTATGATAGCGAGAATGCGCATGAGTTAGGATGGACCGATACAATAGACCGTGATTATCGTGTCATTGATAAAGACTGGATTGAAGGAAAGGAAATCCATGAGCCAACTATTTGGAACCCGGTTCAGGAAATTATCAAATACCTTGAAACGCTCTTTGAGGCTAGCGAAAATGTTGGTTATGTGACTGAATGTTATCCAAAGACTGACGATGAAACAGGCGAGATTGTCAAATGGCTGCCAACTAAGGGAGCATATGATCGTACAGCTGGTGAGTTGATTCAGCTCTTACAAGAATGTAATGGAGATATTGGAGCTGTCCTTGGTGACTATCACGAAGAAGCTGGCGCATGGATTCGATTCAATCCAATGGACGGAAAGGGCGCTAAAAATGAAAATGTGACGGATTTTAGATATGCTCTGGTCGAATCCGACAGTATGCCAATTGACAAGCAAAATGCTATCTATAAAGAACTTGAATTGCCAATTGCAGCCTTAGTACACAGTGGGAACAAGTCATTGCATGCCATCGTCAAAGTAGATGCTAAGAATTATGAAGAGTATCGGAACCGGGTTGATTATCTTTATAAAATCTGTCAGAAGAACGGAATTATAGTTGATACTCAAAATAAAAATCCAAGTAGACTTTCGCGCATGCCAGGTTTCGTCCGAAATGGCCAGAAGCAATTTCTAGTAGATACCAACATTGGTAAAGCTGATTGGGACGAGTGGTACCAATACATCGAAGACTTGAACGATGATTTACCTGATCCTGAAGGATTGGCCGACAGTTGGGATAATTTGCCAGAATTGGCGCCTGAGCTGATTAAAGGCGTGCTTCGTCAAGGTCATAAGATGCTGATTGCCGGGCCTTCAAAAGCTGGTAAGTCATTCGCTTTGATTGAGATGTCAATCGCTATTGCCGAGAGCAAGAAGTGGCTAGGATGGGATTGTACGCAGGGGCGTGTCCTTTATGTTAATTTGGAGCTAGACAGACCGTCTGCCTTGCATCGTTTCCGCGATGTTTATCAAGCTATGGGATTGCCACCTCAGAATATCAGTAACATCGACATTTGGAACCTCCGTGGAAAGACCGTACCGATGGACAAGTTGGCGCCTAAGCTCATACGTCGAGCTTTGAAGAAGAATTACATCGCAGTCATCATTGACCCGATTTACAAGGTGCTTACTGGTGACGAGAATAGCGCAGACCAGATGGCACATTTTACCAATCAATTCGACAAAGTAGCGACAGAGCTCGGCTCTAGTGTTATTTACTGCCATCACCACTCAAAAGGTTCGCAAGGTGGCAAGAAGTCCATGGACCGCGCTAGTGGTTCGGGTGTATTCGCTCGGGATCCTGACGCGCTTATCGATTTGGTCGAGCTGGAAGTATCAGAGGAATTACTTACTCAGAGGATGAACCAAGCAGCATGCGAAGTATACAAGCAGGCTTTACAAGAGCGAAATAATGCCTATTACCAGCAAAATGTCGGCTTAGATGACCTCTTGAGCCCTGCGCAAATGCGGACTCATTTCGAGAAAGGTATTCCTGACGTGATGTCTCGAGCTCCTTATGTAGACAAACTCGAAGAAGTTCGCAACAAGATCCAGATAGCAACCGCTTGGCGTGTTGAAGGTACGCTCCGAGAGTTTGCCAAATTCAAGCCAGTGAACATGTGGTTCAGCTATCCAGTGCATACACTTGATGAATCAGGCGTGTTAGCAGATATCCAATTAGAAGATACTACACCAAATTGGAAAAAGAATTTAGATAGTAAAAAGGGCAATGAGAAGAAAAAGAAATCTGCCGACGAGAGATTCACTACTGCTATGGAAGTGTTATTCGACGGAATTAATCCGGTTGAATTGAGTGAAATGGTGGAATATTTTTCAACAGAAGACAAACCTGTTAGTGAAAAAACTATCAGAAGATGGGTCAAAAATAGAAATGATTTTGAAGTAAAAAACAATCAAATCACACCCAAAGAAGAGCCAGGGACAGAGTAGGGACAAGGACAAACCCGACAGACAAACCCGAGAGTGTCCCTCGGGAATATCCTTGACTCTCAGAGACAAACCCGAGAGTGTCCCTATGTCTCTGGAGTGTCTGTAGGGACAAAGACAAACCCGAGAATGTCCCTGAGAAAACGCACAACCATGCGGGTTTTAAGCTCTAGGGACAAACCCGAGAAACTCAGGGACAAAGCTAGGGACAGAATTCTTCTCTCTTCGAGAAGAAGAATTTAGGAAGTGTCCCTGAGAGTTCAGAAGAACAGGTACAGGTACAAGGGGGCTATGCATCCGCCCCTTGTAACCCTGTAACCCTGTCCTTCACTCTGAACTTAGGCGCGTATAAAAAAAGAAAGAAGGTAAAAAATGACATTAAATAAAAAAGCTATTGATAATCTTAAAAAGGAAATCGATGACTTGTTGGATAAATGTGAAGATGATTTTGAAGAGATGGCACTTAATCCAGATTACTCATTTGGATTGCTTATGAGCGCTAGTGCGACCTTGGGTGTAATTTTAAGGAGTTGGCTGATGATTGAATTCTTTTTGCCGATGAAAAATACCGACAACAACTCACCAGCAAAAAAAGGTAAATGCTAGATTTGGTAAGCCAATCTTTTATGAGCCAGAGGATCTAAAAAATGCCAGAGCGAAATTTGAGAGTTTACTTTCCCAGCATGTCCCTCCTGATAAATTTAAAGGAGCTGTTCGACTGACAGTCAAGTGGTGCTTTCCTCGTATCAAAAAAAGCTACGATGGCCAGTACAAGACCACGAAGCCAGATACAGATAATCTGCAGAAGTTGCTCAAGGATTGTATGACGAAACTTGGATACTGGCAAGACGATGCACAAGTGGCCAGCGAAATAGCAGAAAAGTTTTGGGCAGACACAGTCGGAATCTATATCAAGATTGAGGAATTGCCATGAGAATTGATTACATCGATTTCTTTAGCAGAGTTATTCCGGAATGGATGGCGTGCAGCAATCAGAAGAGCCAAGAGGTTGGTTTTGGTTCGGATGCCTATTGTTTGTGGGCAGTGTCGTCGATTAGCGAAATTTGTAAACAATACAATGATGATGAGCTGGTGACGGAGCAATTCGGTTTGCTATTTAGCTGGCTTGAGAAACAAGCAGGAGGAGATAAAAGAAAATGAATAAGCAGGAATTGATTAAGAAGTATAAAGAATATGAAAATGGTTTATTTGATATTGGAGCAAGGGCAGCTTGTCAGCTATTTTTAAAAGATTTGGAACAACTAGACGAACCGCAGAAAGTCAAAGTTCCGCAGTTTGTGGCAGATTGGATTGAAGTTTGTAAAGAACATTTAACAACTAGTCTATATACTGCTATGAATCCAAACTTTATGAAAGAAAATAACCAAAGTTTCGATTTAATATTATGGATTAAAAAGACGAGCAACCAAGACCTCTTCGCCCGAGCTTGGCTGGACGGCTACGAGGTCGAGAAAGAGAAGCGGTATTTGGTTAAGATTAAAGGGGATATTAAAGAAAATACGTTGGTTTATGGAGAACTTTTGGAAAGGTATTTCTTTACAAAAGACTTTACTTTAGGCAATGCTATATATTACCACACTCGCAAAGAACTAGAAGAAGCTGGTTTCGGCTGGGTGTTTGATTGCCCAGGGATTGAGATCGAGGAGGTTGAGTGATGATTATCAAAAATTACAAATATGATTATTCAAGTGGCAGAATCTGCTACACAATTGATGTAGATGGTTATGAATCAGCCGTGGAACATACAAAGACAGAGCACGGAAGTGTACAAAGAAATGATATTGATGATTTCTTAAGTACGGTTGAGGAATACGACTTTCAAGAAGCTGAGATGATTGAAGCATTTATTGATTTTCAAAATGATTTACTTTTGTATGGGATTGATTTTGAGTTGAGAAATGAGGTCACAGATTGAAACGATTCATAGCTATTTGGATTTTATTGTCTGCTGGATTGAATGTCTGGCAGATGGACAGGATTCGAGATTTGGAAGAGAAGAAGCCGATGGTTATCTACAAGGCGGATAACGCAGGCGCAGAAATAAAAGGCAAGTGATTGAAAAAGAAAGACACGGCAAGTTATATACAATTACGATTCGTGATTATGGAGTGTTTGTGGTTACGAAGGACGTGTATGAGAAAGTGAAAGTCGGGGATGAGGTGATGATGTGAAAATTCGATTTAATGGGAAGTATAACTTCTTTTTGACCCAAGTTGTCCATTTCATTGTATTGGACTATCTCTGGAAGATACTTGAAATTATCATCTTAGGTGGAGTGAGAGGGAATTTGGCGGATTCCATTATGCTTGCTCTGATTTGTGTCTATATTGCATGGATTTTAGATAAGGAGGAATGAAACAGATGACTACACTAGACAAAGTCAAACAATGGTTTATTGACCGTGATTTGGAGAATGGTGGACGGTTGGACAAGCAGTCACTAAAACTTAGCGAGGAATTCGGTGAGTTATGCGCTGGCTATCTCAAGAAGAATGAGCAACTGACCAAGGATAGTATCGGAGACTGTGCAGTTGTGATTGTCGGTCTGGCATTACTCATTAAGGAAGATGTGAATCAGATTTTTGAGGAACCAATGATAATTGAAAACGAAGATGTGATGGAATCTTTAATGTGGCTAAATTTCAGTATTAGTTGCTTTCAATTACATCATGGCATAGTCAGCGAGAACGCGAGTCGAAATAATTTGGTAATTTCTATTAATTGCTTAAAATCAATCAGCAATGCCCTTGGTTATAGCTTTGAGGAATGTTTTGAATTAGCTTACCAAGAAATCAAAGACCGAAAAGGTCGTTGGATAGATGGTACGTTCGTAAAAGAGGAGGATTTGCATGATACCAAGATATAGAGCGTGGGATAGCGCAAAAAAAAAGAAATATTTAAAGATACTTTCGCAATAACAGAAAGTGGGCAAGTTGTAGTAGTTGAACAGGAGTCCGTCGCAAGCTCTCCAGATTATGTTTTTGTTGATCATCTGGTCATCATGCAATCAACAGGACTCAAGGACAAGAACGGTAAGGAAATCTTTGAGGGGGATATAGTTAGACAAGTACGAACTCAGCCAATAACGGAAAATGAAACAATCACAGGTGTTGTAATCATGATTGAGGGAGCTTGGCTGATTATGAATGATTGCGAGCAATTAGCTAGCTATTTGTGGTCAGAGACGGACGAAAACGAAATAATCGGCAACGTCTACGAAAACCCAGAGCTTTTGGAGGTAAATCATGACACTATTCGATGAAGTACAGCAACTTAGCTCAGAAAGCCATGCTAAATGGTTTGAGCGTTACTTCAAGAAACACGATTTAGAGCAGAAAATAAAAGCATCTGCTCAGCAAGGATATACAGGTCATCTGATAGGTGTACTATCAGTCAAAGATGAGTATACTAGACGTCGCTTGGATAATGAGAAAACGTTGGAGTTATTACGAGAGGTGTTAGGACCAGGTTTCAGAGTTAGACACAAGATATATCGCTCACGAAATATTTTGACAGGTGACACTTACATTTCTAACAAGAAAATTCACATAACCTGGTAATAAAAAAAAGCTAAGACACTCTCTGCCTCAGCTATAATTAACACACTATTATTATATCACAAAGGAGACAGAGAGTGAACAAGGCTAAAGAGCTCTTGAAAGAGCTGCAGGATCTAGACATGGACATCCAAAGCCGTATAGATGAAATCAATGAGCTTGAGGCAGGTTTGCTCTCAAGTCCAAAGTGGACTGATGTCAAAGCCCAAGGTGGCCAGACCAGAAAAGTTGATGATGTCTATACACAGCTGGTAGTGATGAAAGAGGCTATAGAGCAGGATACTAAAGAGGTTATCAATAGGAAACTTGAGCTTGGCAGATTGATTAACAAGCTGAAAAATCCGAAATATAGAACAGTATTGAGGATGACCTACATCAATAAAATGTATGTTGATGACATCTGTGACAGCATGGGAGGCATGAGCTCTCCTACTTATTATCGCTTGAAGAAACAGGCAGTAAATGAACTTGATGTCATTCTTACGGAATTGATAGTAAATGATAGTAAATGATAGTAATGGTACAGGCATGAAGTCTAAATCTGTTAAAATGGTAGTATCAAGAATTAAGGGTAAGGCAGTAAGTCTTCCCTTAACATGGAGAGTTGGCAGAGTCAGGTTGAATGCGCCCGTTTGCTAGACGGGTGGTCGCCTATGTGCGGTCCGTGGGTTCAAATCCCACACTCTCCATTGAGTGTTTGTGTCCCAGAATGGGGTAGGCAGTAGGTTTAGAATTCACATATCACTCATTAACTTATTAGAAGGTCGGCTTATCGACTGGACCTTGCATGATTGCGTAGCTAATTATATTCCGGATAAGTTATAAGCTAGAGGGTTTGATTCCCTCAGAGGTTGTAATGACTACAAAAAAATAAAAAAAGGAAAACTTTCAAATTGATTACTAATTAACACGCAAGGTAGTAGTCGTCTTGCAAGAAGGTCACACATCGTGTGGCTTTTTATTTTTGAAAGGAGGTGATGGAAAATTGAGTGGATTGAGAATAAAGCAAAAGAGATTTGCAGATGAGTACATCATCTCAGGCAATGCTTATCAATCAGCTTTAAAAGCAGGATATAGTGAGAAATATGCTAAAGCAAGATCTTCTGAATTGTTGGATAATGTCGGAATTTCTGATTACATCAAAAATCGAATGGAGAAGTTGCAAGATGAAAAAATCTTAACTCAAAAACAAATTCTTGTGATGCTGTCAGAAATCGCGTCGGGACAAGCGAAAGAAACAACAGTAGTCATGACAAAAGTAGCTGAGTTGATGACGGATCCCGTGACTGGTAAGTCTGTAAAAGTCTATAATGAAATCCCTCAACTTGTCGAATACCCAACAAAGAACAGCGATAGGAATAAAGCTCTTGAATTGTTAGGTAAACGACATAAGATGTGGACAGACAAAGTAGAGGCAGACGTTTCTGGAACGGTGGTGTTTGCGAATGAGTCAGACATACCAGATTAAACAGAACGATATTGTTGTTGACCTACCTAAGACAGTAGGAGCTGGGTACGGGCAGTTCTGGCGCTCAAGAAGTCTTTATCGAGTCGTCAAGGGTTCTCGTGGTTCGAAGAAGTCCAAGACAACCGCTTTGAATTATGTTATCCGTCTTTTGAAATATACTTGGGCTAACTTACTTGTTATTCGTAGATATTCGAATACGAACAAACAATCTACCTATACGGATTTTAAGTGGGCGTGTAATGTGTTAGGTGTGACTCATTTGTTTAAATTTAATGAGTCCTTGCCTGAAATAACAATAAAAGCGACTGGGCAAAAGATTCTGTTCCGTGGTTTGGATGATGAGCTGAAAATCACATCTATCACGGTCGATGTTGGTAGTCTTTGTTGGGCATGGTTCGAGGAAGCGTATCAAATCGAAACTGAAGATAAGTTCAGTACTGTTGTTGAGTCAATCCGTGGTAGCTTAGACGTACCTGATTTCTTTAAACAAATCACAGTTACATTTAACCCGTGGAATGAGAGGCACTGGCTCAAACGTGTGTTCTTCGATGAAGAGACGAGACGAGCTGACACATTCGCTACTACAACTACTTATAAATGCAATGAGTGGCTGGATGAAGTCGATATCAAGCGCTATGAGGATTTGTATCATACGAACCCTAGACGTGCTAGAATCGTCTGTGATGGCGAATGGGGAGTTGCTGAAGGTCTGGTATTCGAAAACTACAGCGTCCGAGATTTTGATATACAGGACACAATCAAGCAAGTGGGAGAAACAGCTGCAGGTCTTGACTTTGGTTTCACACACGACCCAACTACTTTTCCTCGTCTAGCAGTTGATCTGGATAAAAAGGAGTTGTGGATATATGCTGAGCATTACGAGCACGCTATGACTACAGAAGACATTTACCGGATGATTGCTAAGAATGATATGCTAAACGCTGAAATTACAGCAGATAGCGCAGAACAGCGCTTGATAGCAGAGTTGAGATCTAAAGGCGTCAGAAGAATACAAGCATCAGTTAAAGGCAAAGGCTCAATCAATGCTGGTATAGACTTTATGAAGCAATTTAAAATCTATATCCACCCGTCTTGTGAAAAGACGATAGAAGAGTTTGATACGTACATCTACAAGCAAGATAAAGACGGAAATTGGTTGAATGAGCCAATTGATGCAACAACCACGTTATCGATGCGATTCGATACGCTTTGGAAAAATATCACATCGAAAGAAAATCAACACAAGACCGCATGAAGAATGCATCTTATTATTTTAGGAGGTAAAATTGGAAGTTAATTTTTTAAATGGTACTCGCTTCGACAACAGATCAAACGAGCATTTTATGATGATGCTTGAGGACTTTGAAGCTATCGAATATGGTTCTGATAATTGGATCGAGCAGTTAAAACGCTACGTGAATCGTCATAAAGCAGAGCAACAACCGCGGTTAAAAGAGCTGAAACGGTACTACAAAGGTGATAACAATATCAAGTATAGACCTGCTAAAACGGACGAAACTGCGGCAGACAATCGCATTTCTAGTGATTTTGCAAAGTACATCACTATTTTTGAACAAGGTTACATGCTAGGAAATCCGGTCGAGTACAAGAATAAGAACAAAACAATTATTAAGCATATCAAGAATTTTTCGGCTAAAAACAACGAGAAGAAGCACAATTCTTCCATCAAGAAAGATTTGTGTGTGTACGGCCGTGCTTATGAACTTTTAACAGTCACAGAGCGTGATAGCAAAGCGTGGGTTAAATTGTATAAGCTTAGTCCGGAGCAAACTTTTGTTATTTACGACGATACTTACGAGCAAAACTCGCTCATGGCCGTAAACTACTACGATGTAGATTATGGAGACAGCAAGCGTAAGACGATTATCAAAGTCTATACCGCAGATCGTATCTATAGCTATGAGTGGAAGTCCACAGATAGCGATAAAATGGCGCTCAAGGAGGAGCAAGAGCACTACTTCAAAGCAGTGCCAGTCAATGAGTACAGCAACAACGAGGACCGTTTAGGATCTTATGAGTCGGTTTTGGATAACATTGATGCCTATGATTTGTCGCAGTCTGAGCTTGCTAATTTTCAGCAAAATAGCAACGATGCCATCTTGATGATTAAAGGCAATCCATACACAGGAACGGAGGAAAACGACTTTTTGGAAGATGGACGAATCAATCCAAATGGTCGGCTGTATGTGTCGCAAGCTTACAAGAAAGCACAAGTTCTCATCTTGGACGATAATCCAAACCCGGGCGGAGCTAATCCAGACGCTAGCTATTTAATCAAGTCGTATGATAGCCAAGGCGCAGAAGCATACAAACAACGCTTAGTCAATGATATTTTGCGTTTTACCTTCACTCCGGATACGCTTGATAATAACTTTGCTGGTACGCAATCAGGCGAGTCAATGAAGTACAAGCTCATGGCTAGCGACAATTATAGAGAGCAACAAGAAGATCTGTTTGAAGCCGGCCTCATGCGTCGTTTGCGTTTAGCGGTTAATATCTGGAAGATCCAAGGCAATGAAAATACAGCCTACGAACTCATCAATGAAACTTCGGTAGTCTTTAGTCCGAACGTTCCGCAAAATGAAAAAGAAATCGTCGAGATGATTAAGTCGTTGTATGGAATTGTCAGCGATCAGACTATTTTCGAATTATTGAATCAAGTTACGGGTGTAGATGCTGCCGATGAAATCAAGCGTTTGAAAGAGCAAGAAGACTTGGAGCAACCAGAACCACGGCTAGATCCAGTAAATGAGGTGGTCGATGATGAACAAGAAACTGAATCAAAACCATCTTGATTATTGGTCAGGTCGCTCAGATGAGATTTTTCGCTATCTAGACAGAAAAGATATTGATTTTTTTGCTGAGCTAAACAAAGTCTATCAAGAGCAAGCTAACGAAATGCAAAAAAACTTTTTATGATTTTTGTTAGCAAGTATTCCGAAAATGGCTCTATGAGCTATCAGGAGGCGCTACAGCGTTTGAAAGGTACTGATCTGTCAGATTATCGGGAGAATGCCAGAAAGTATCGTGAGCAAGCTGAGAAAGACCCAGAATTGCTTAAAAGATTGAATGAACAATATGCATCTTCTAGGGCGACGAGGTTAGATGCTTTGCAACTGGATATGTTATTTCGTGTTGGAGTCGCAAGAGGTTTTATTGCTGATAAGTTTGAAAGTTATTTGCATAAAATGGCTCTCATGGGATATAAAAAGGCCATGAGTGGTCGAACTGGTACAATCAACGAACCAGCACTAAAAAGAGTTGGTGAAAACTCCGTTTAACGGCTACAACTACAGTCAGCAATTGTGGGGGAATACAGACAATCTTGTCAAAGATTTAAAAAAGGTTCTAAAAACTGGATTTGTACGAGGAGATCACCCTCGAACAATGGCGCGTGATTTGGCACAGAAATATAAAGTGGCCAATAGCCGAGCTGAAACGCTCATTCGAACAGACGGAACGATGATTGTCAATCGCTCCGCTATCCAACGTTACAAGGATGCAGGTCTGAAATACTATCGTATACTTGTTCATCTGGATAATCGAACGACTGAAATCTGTAAAAAAATCCATGCGGAAAATAAACGATATTTGATTGACGAAATGCAAGCTGGAGTAAACGCTCCGCCTTTTCATTTTAACTGCCGGTCAGGTGTGATACCTGACGAAGAGGAACTAAATGGCGATATCAAAGTTCATGATCATGACTTTGAAAAGTTAAGAGATGATCTTGCTAATTTGTGGGATGATATATCAAAAGGGAACATACCTTACGATGGTATCGAACGAAGTCTTGCGGAAAACTATATCATTGGACAATTGCCTACAGTTCCTGGTACTGAGGAATTGCTGAAGAATGTACAAGTTACTGGAAAAAAATCTAGCAAAAATCTTAGAAAAAGCATGGCACAGAATTCTCATTGAGCAAATGCTATTGTTGCAAAGAATTAGTTGCTAATCCAGATTATGTCGCCGATAACTCTGGTCATCATAACAATTCGGTACTGCTCTATAAAAAAAGTCCCTGAACGCTTGAAATATCTAATGGAAGCAGCGCTTTATACAAAAAGATGATGGTAACTACATCATCCACTACCATAAAAATTAAAAACAAAAAAATTAAAATAAATTGAAACGTGAGCAAAAGATACTTTACTCTAAAGATGATATGTGATATACTTAGAGTAGAGATAGAGGTTGAAAAGTATCCGCCTCCAACGCGCCACTTAGCTAGTGGGTCGAGAAATGCGGGCGACATTCGGCGGTCCCGCCTATCTTGCGCTTAGATAGTAATCTAGGCGCTTTTTTGTTGCCCAGAAAGGAGATAAAATGTTTATTTGGGAATGGATATCAATCGCTTTCGGGTGGTTGGTATTTTTGTTTTTAATCTTTATTATTTCAGCGTTAATTAGCGGGATAATTGATGGCATAAAGAAAGGATTGAAGAAATGAAATACAGAAAGAAACCTGTAGTAATTGAGGCGGTTCAGTTCGTAGATACTGAAGAATCGATTTTAAAATTGTCAGAATTAGGATTAGATCCAGTTCGGATTGATTATGCTGACCTAGATAATCCAATTTTAAAAATAGAAACACTTGAAGGATTGATGATTGCAACAGAAGGTGACTACATTATCAAAAGGTGTGCAAGGCGAGTTTTTATCCATGCAAACCTGAAATCTTTAAAGAAACATACGAAAAAGTAGAGGAGTAAGATATGTTCATCTGGGATTTAGTATCAATTTTATTAGGTTGGATTATATTTTTTGCGTTAATTTTGTTCGTAATAATTAAATTATTTGAAGTGATTTCAACAGTCATTTCAACTCTAAAAAGTCGGAATTGAATACAGAAAAAAACTGAAACAATTGAAAAAAATAATAACCCTAACCGCATCGAAATCGAGGCGGTTTTTCTTTTGCTCTAACCGTATGGAATCCCGTACGGTTTTCTTTTTGTCCAAACTGTACCGAAGACGTTAAAAGCTGTACTGTTTCGTCGCCGGACGTAAAACGAGATTATCGAGTGGCGACGTAATCGCTGGAGGACAATCATGTCAGAAGAAATCAACGGAACTGTATCTACTGAATCAACTGAGACTGTCGACACTCAGAACAAGAAAGTAGAAACAGAATCAAATGCAGGTAGCGAGAAGCACGAACGTACATTCACTCGTGCAGAAATCGGCAAGATATTAGCTGCTGAACGTACCAAATGGGAAGCTGAACAAGTTACAGCTATTGAACAAGCTAAAAGCGAAGGCGAACGACTGGCTAAGCTGACAAAAGACGAACGCGCTAGAGAAGAAGAAGCGAACCGAATCGCTGAATTGGAAAAGCGCGAGCAGGATATAGCCGAACGTGAGATGAAACTAGCGACTCAATCGCTTTTGGCAGACGAAGGGTTGCCACAAGAGTTTTTTGGATCATGTGCTAGCTCCGACTGCTGAAGAAGTAAAAGCTAAAATCACGACTTTGCGTAATGTATTTGATAGCGAAGTTGAAAAAAACGCGTAAACGAACGACTAGTTCAAAGCGCGCCGCGTCGTGGTACTACAACAGGAATCACGAAAGAACAAATTATGGCAATTGAAGATACTGACAAGCGTCAGGCTGCGATTGCTGAAAATATCAATCTTTTTAGAAAGGGCTAGAATATGGCTGAACAAAAACTAACTACTATGGCTAACTTGAGCGAAATTAAGTCTCATTGATTTTGTTAACAAGTTTTCCAAAAAAATATCAACGACTTGCTGACTCTCTTGGGTGTTAGCCGTCGTCAAGAACTTACAAGCGATCTCAAGATCCGGACTTACAAATGGACTGCTGATGTGGATGCAACAAATCCGGGCGAAGGGGAAGACATTCCGCTTTCTCAAATGGTTCGCACTAAAGACCAAGCACACGAAGTTGCGTGGTTCAAAAAGCGTCGTTCAGTATCTGCTGAAGCAATTGCTCGTCATGGAGCATCTGTTGCTATTACAGAAGCTGATACACGTTTGATGCGTGAAATCCAAAACGGTATCAAAGAACAATTCTTCACTTTCCTAAAAGCTAACCCGACAAAGAATAAGGGTAAAGGCTTGCAAGGTGCGCTTGCGCAAGCGTGGGCAAAAATCGCAACCTTCAACGAATTCGAAGGTTCGCCTATCGTTACTTTTGTGAATCCGGTTGATGCTGCTGAATATCTTGGAAACGCTGGTGTAGGTGCTGACGCTTCGAACGTCTTCGGCATGACTTTGCTTAAAAATTTCTTGGGTATGCAAAACGTCATCGTGATGAACGGTGTACCAGAAGGCAAAATCTACACGACAGCAATTGAAAACCTTGTGTTTGCTAATTTGAACGTTGCTTCAGGGATCTTGGCGGATTGTTTGCAGACTTTACAGATGAAACTGGTTTGATTGCAGTTGCTCGCGACCGCGCTTTGAAAAATCTCACTTACGAATCTGTATTCTTCGGTGCTAATGTACTCTTTGCAGAAATTCCACAAGGTGTTGTAGAAACTACTATCGAAAAAGTGGCTCCTGCAGTAGTACCTGGAGGGTAATCAATGACAGCGATTGATAAAACTGAGATTTTGAAAGAAATCAAATTGTTAAAAGGGGTAAGCGATACTGCGCAGGATGATTTGCTGAATTTGACCATCAAAGAGAGCATAGAGCGAATTCTTGCCTTTATCAATCGCTACTCTGAAACATCAATTACGGAAATTCCAAACAACGCAGCCTACATCGTCCGTGATGTGGCAGTGAAACGATTTAACAAGCTTAATTCTGAAGGCGCTAAGGCCGATAGTGAAGAAGGAAGGGCGTTTACATGGGAAGACAGCTATTTGTCTGAAGATGATAAGCAAGCCCTTATTTCTTTAGCTGGCAAGCGAAAAACTCGAGGAATTGCTCGTTTTATCTAGGAGGTGATTCTATGATTTATAACCAAAGAGTTATTTTAATCAAAGAAGTTGAGCCTAAAGATGAGCTTTTTGGAGATACAACTCAAAACGAAACTGGTCCTCTGCCATGTCAGGAAAGCTCTCTGACGAATGCAGAACAAATGGGGATTTTTGGGAAGTACAATCTTGATAGCTTTAAACTACATCTTCAAGGGATTCACACGGGTTTCTCAGAGGTCATTTACAAAGGTAGACGTCGAATCATCCAAGGTAAGAAACATCACAAAAATAGTACGGTGATTTATCTATGAGCATAACATACCGAGTGAAGGGATTGGATAAATTTCTGCGCGAAACACAGAGAAAAGGTCGACAAGCCCCTATTGCTGTCGATAGGGAATTGAATCGTTCCAGTCTACGTGTCGAGCGTTTGGCTAAATTGTACGCTCCTTGGGATACAGGTTGGTTGAGTGAAAGCATATACTCGATGCAAGAAAAAATGCTTGGTTATAAAGTCATTTCGCCTGTTTTTTATTCGATATATGTCGAGTTAGGGACACGGAAAATGGCCGCACAGCCTTTCATGGAACCAGCGATGAGAGAGGAATATCCAAAATTGATGAATAACCTTAACAAAATGTTTAGGAAGTAAGTGACGATGAATTCTCCAACAACTGAACTATTAAACAGCTTAAGAAATAAATTGAAACCCTTGAATGTTCCAATCCATTTTAAGCTACCTAACGCGTCCGTAACCGAGCCTTTTTTGGTGATTGGAGGAATTGCATCTGACACATCAAAAACGGCGCAGACGGGGCTGATAATCGAAGATAGCACGGTTCAGATTGATATTTACTTGCCTGGTAATAAAAATCGGGCATACGCTGAAGATATAAAATCGCAAGCCATTCGATTGCTGGGACGTAATACAAGGACTACTTCAACTATATTGATGGATAACTCAATCGGTCGAGAGGTCTATCATATCGTTATCAAGACGACCGAAACAATATTATAAACAAGGAGGTCCTGACTAAATGACTGAAAAAGGACAAGTGAAAATTACAACAGCAAAACCAATCGTTGGTAAGAAAGTATTTTACTTCATCCAATCGATCCATGCTGAAAAAGGAGAGGGAGCCTTGCTTCCTGCATACCGTACAGACGGAACAACTACTCTTGGGGGCGAATACCAGGATGAGCAAACACAACAAGGTCGCTTGCTTGAAAAATCAAGTGACGAGCACTCAATCGAATTGACTCAATACTTCGCTCCAATGGATCCGTCAATCAACGTCGTCTTAGACGCGCAAGCTAAGGGTGAGTCAATCAAGATTTGGCGCGTAATTGTCGATGATAGTGTCAAAACTCAAATCGGAGAAGATCCAAATAAAAAGGATGCTTATCCTGCGAAGTTTGGCTATGCTAAAATCACTGATGACGTGGAATTCAACGATGGAGTGGAAGAGTTTGTTGAGCTTTCGTACACGGCTGGCATTGTAGGTCGCTTGCAAGACGGTAAATTCCCACTGTCTACTGAGGAATTGGCTGTGTTGAACAATATCTACGCTTACCAAAATCCAGGCGAAACAACAGGAGACTACGATAACATCCAGCACTAATCTATCTAAGGAGGGGTGACTGTCAAAGGTCACCTTTTTATTTTGTTTGTAAAAGGAGTATATACACATGGAATTTAATGTTGCAAAAATCGTTGAAATCAAATTTGATTATCGCTTAATGTTCAAAATTGACAAAGATATGGCGACTAAAGATGCTAACGGCCAGTCGGCTAGAAATGGTGTTGGTGCGCTATTCTTCAAAATTGTCAATCGTGACGACCAAGGAATTGTTGATTTGATTCAATATTGCGCAAGCAAAAAAGGCAAGGCGGTATCTGAAGATGAAGCTTTGGCAGCTATTGAAGCACGATTTGAAAAATCGGAAAGTGATGATCCCTCAGGAAGAACTATTCCAGGAAATTGAAGAAGAAATGGTGCAGTCAGGTTTTTCAAGAAGAAGATTTTGAAATATATCGAAAACATGAAACTTGGGCAAGAATTGGCACAAGCTCAAGCGGAAGCTGGGGATCAAACAGCAGAAGCTCAAGTCAAAGCAATTTCAGAAATTATTGGCAAGATGGAAAACGCGATATCTTAACAGAATGCGCCAAGCTCGGCCTTACTGATCAAGAAACTATTTTGTCTTGTAATAAGTGGGAGCTTGATGCAATTTTGGAAGGCCTTTACTTCAAACAAATTGAAGAGCGTGAAGCTCTTTCAGGTTTAGCTCTTGAACTGAGATATACATTGAATGCCAAAAAAGTCGATGCGAAGAAACTCAGTAAAAAAAGAGATAAGGACAAAGTTCGAAGGATTTTCCATCCAGATAAAAAGAAAGAAATCAAAAACAAAAACGATTTTGTGGCATTGCTTGAAAAAGCAAATCAGATGTTTGCAAATAGAAATTAGTAATAGAAGGAGGTGGATGTATGAGTTTTGACGGTTCTATATACGCTTATATTGGGGCAGATACTAAAGATTATGAAAAATCAATGAATGAAATCGTATCAAATACAAAAAAAGCGTTCGATGATGCACAAAAAGCTGCGGTCAATAGTTCAAATCAAATGATTCAAAAAATTGGTCAATTGATGAATGAGTTGGCAAGTTCAAATGCTTCAATCGGTCAAAAAATAGGCCAAGGATTTACAGGCGGTTTAAATATCGCTCTGGGCGAAATCCAACGTATTGCATCCAATATTGGGCAGCGTTTGCCAGAGCCCATAAGGAAAGGCTTTTTAAATGCGTATCTGAATATTAAATCAGTTTTAGGGCTGATGAAATCAGACCTTTCCGCTTTAGGAGGGCATGTTAGTAGTGTAGCTGGTAGAATCAATGCAGCATTGGCCAAGGCTTTTCATTTTTGATTTAACCAAGGCTATTAAAAGCCCGAAAGCAATGTTTGTTGAGCTAAATGGTGCGGCAGACGCTTTCGCAACAGGTTTTGCTGCTAAATCCACAAAATCGGAAGTGTTTTTACTAATCTTTCCAGTCACTTACCAGGGCCTTTTAGTAGAGCTTTCGACAGTATCGGTACGTCTCTGGCTGGTTTTGAAGCGCGTGTACTGACAGTAGGTGGTAAAATTACCAGCGCATTAGGGAATCAAGTGCTGAATCCTATTATGCAAAGCTGGTCTAGTCTTTTTACTGGTTTAACAGCTAAAGCGAATAGTTTTGCGGACCGCATAAGCAATACCCTAGGCGGTAAAATTGTCAGCAAAGTCAGCGCCTTGTCAAGTAAAATTTCCAGTGGTCTGGGTAATGCTTTTCAACAAGCAGGTAGTAAAGCTACTAACGCTTTGATGGGGATTGTAAATCACACAAATCAAGCGGCATCTGCTACAAGTAATCTCATCAAGACAGCTCTGGGCATTTCTGCAGCTTATGCAGGATTTAACTTTATCAAGAATGCAATTGGTGGTGCTATTACCAAATCAGCAGACTTTGAAGCACGTATGAGTAGTATCAAAGCGGTTACTGGTTCTAGTGCTGAAACGATGAAGCAGTTCCACGATGCTGCAATTAAAGCGGGCGCTGATACAGCATTTTCTGCTACTGAAGCGGCAGAAGCTATTGAGGAATTGGCGAAAGCTGGGGTATCTACCAAGGACATCTTAAACGGTGGTTTGACAGGTGCCTTAAACTTAGCAACCGCAGGCGAGCTTGACCTGAAAGAAGCGGCAGAAATTGCTTCAACTGCCTTGAACGCGTTCAAACGCGACAACCTCAGTGTGGTAGATGCAGCGAACCAATTAGCAGGCGCAGCAAACGCTTCGGCGACAGATGTGCACGAATTAAAATACGGCCTTTCTGCAGTTGCCCCTGTGGCTAGCGGTCTAGGTCTTTCTTTCAGAGATACAACTAACGCCTTAGCAGTATTTGCTCAAAATGGTCTTAAAGGTTCGGACGCGGGTACATCGCTTAAAACGATGCTGATGAATTTGCAACCTCAAACTAAAGGGCAATACAACGCAATGAGGCAGTTGGGTATCATTACAGAAGATGGTGCTAATAAATTCTTTACTGCCGAAGGTAAAGTAAAATCATTTGCTGAGATTTCTCAAGTGCTTAAAGATAGTTTAAGTGGTTTAACAGAACAACAGCAACAACAAGCGTTGAAAACTTTGTTTGGTACTGATGCGGTTCGTGCTGCAACTATCGCAATGAACGAGGGTGCAGATGGCGCAAACAAAATGCAAGCAGAAATCAGTAAGGTTACTGCTGCGCAGGTTGCTGCCGAAAAGTTAAATAACTTAAAAGGTGCTGTTGAAGGCTTAAGTGGGTCCTTTGAAACTTTACAGATAAAGGTTGGTGAATCTGTATTGCCACTCTTTACTACGATTGTGAAATATGTAGACAAATTAGTTGACAAATTTGGTCAATCCAAAGCGCTTCAAAATTTCACAGATGCAATGGCAAACATCAATCCAGTTTTAGACCATTTCTTGAATGGTACGAAATTAGCCGATGGTGTTATGGATAAATTTACAAGCTCTATGGCATCAGCTGCGCCTATTTTAAGCCTGGTCGGTGGATTGCTAGCTTTTGGTCCTGCTATTAAGGGCTTGACAAAATTGACAGGTATTTTAGGCGGTCTTGGTGGGAAAATAAGTAGTTTCGGTGGTGTTATAGGTGGAGTATTCAACAACGCTGCAGGATATATCGGAGCATTTTCTTCTAAAATCGGAGGCTTACCTGGGGTTTTAGGAAGTGCCGCATCCAGAGGTATTAGTATTCTTGGCATGATGTCGCAAGGAATCGGATCTGTCATGAGTGTAGCTTTGGCTGCAATCGGTCCAGCCGCAATACTTGGATTTGTAGTAGCTGGATTGGGCATCATCAACAATCAATTCGGTACCCAAATAGACCAGTTATTAAATACAGTAACGACTAAAGGGCCTCAAATCATTCAAAATCTTGTGTCAGGCATAACCAGTCAAATCCCTGCTTTGATAGCATCAGGCGCAGATTTAATAGCTAAATTTGCTAGCGCTTTTGCAACTATGTTTCCTGTCTTGGTGCAGGCTGGTGTTGATTTGATTGGTAGTTTGGTTCAAGGAGTAGGTCAAAATGCTACATCTCTAATCAGTTCAGCAGTGACTGTGATTGGAACGTTCGTGCAGTCTATTGCTAGTGCGTTTCCACAGTTGCTTGGTATGGGGGTTGAATTACTAGCAAATCTAGTGCAAGGCGTTCTTAATAATCTTCCGCAGATTTTACAGTCAGCTCAACAGGCAGTGACGACATTCTTGAGTGGCCTTGGCCAACAAATGCCACAGATTATCCAAAATGGAATCCATATCCTACAAAATCTAGTAACTGGTATCATCCAATCATTACCAACAATTTTGCAAATTGCGGTACAGGTTATCACATCCTTTATCCAAGGATTGGTATCTAACTTACCTGCAATAATTCAGGGCGGTATCCAGCTAATCGTGTCTCTCGTGACAGGTTTGATTCAAAACTTGCCACAAATCATAGCTTCAGCAGCCCAAATTGTATCTTCTCTTGTTTCTGGATTGATACAAGCAACGCCTCAACTGATCCAGGGTGGTCTACAACTGATTGCTCAATTAGTTGTCAGTTTGATTGCAGGTTTGCCAAAAATCCTTGAAGCTGGTACTAAAATTATCTTTTGAATTAGGTAAGGCGATGTTAACAGCTGTTCCTGAAGCAATCAGTGGAGTTGTTTCGGCAGTAGGAGATTTCTTCGGTGGTATGTGGGATTTTGTCACTGGAAAAACAACCGAAGGAAGCGAAGTTGTTAAGGCTAAGACGACAGAAATGTCAGATCATGTATCTGCTAAAACGACAGAAATGTCAACGAATGCAACCTTACAGGCGCAATCCATGCAAACGAATGTCGGCCTTTCTATGGATGCAATGAACCTTGATACTCAACCAAGGTTAATACTATGAGTACAAATGTCGACACAAGCATGCAAGGGCTTGCAGCAGCTGCCGGTACCAACATGCAGATGTTTAGCAGCAATGTGTCTACTAATATGCAACAAGCCCAAACGACTGCAACGACAGAGTCAGCTACAATGAATGCGAATGTATCAAGCAATTTGAGCGGTTTGAATACAAGTGCTAGTTCCTACATGCAGGCGCTTCAAACAGATTCAAATACTGCGTTCCAGACCGTTCAAAGCAACGCAAGTGCTATTTCTAGCAGTACAGCAGCTGCTGTCTCAGGTAACTACAGTACCATGAGTGGAAACGCGACAGGTTCAGCAAATAGCATGCAGGGATCTACTATCTCGGCATTTTCTACTATGCAGTCTAATGCCGAAAGTAGTTCTCAAGCAGTTGCAAATGCTGTTACAAACAACTTCAAGAATGCCGAGACGGCTGTGACAAATGCTATGAACGGCGTTTCTAAGGCTGTTACAGATGGTATGAATAAAATTGACCAAACTGCAACTTCAGGCGGAAATAAGATGTCTCAGACATTTGATAGCACTCTGAATAAGGTCAAGAGTTATGTCCAACAGGGCATGTCTGCTGTCTCATCTGCTTTTAATAGCGGAATGAATCAAGCTGTCAGCGTTTCGTCTTCTTGCAAATAGTCAGATTGTGGCTATTTTCAATACATTGGCTAGTCATCTGTACTCTGTTGGTGTTCATGCTGGTTCAGGTCTCTATAATGGATTGGCAAGCATGGCTGGTAGTCTTTACTCACTCGCATATTCAATCGCTTCTAATATTGCAAGCGTGATGCGTTCTGCTCTGGATATTCATTCTCCATCTCGAGTGATGAAATCCATTGGTGGATTCACAGGCGAGGGAATGTATATCGGTATGTCTGATTGGGTGCGCAGAATCAATGGTGTTGCGAAACAGTATGCGATGGCAATCACAGACCAAAGTTATGGCGTTGATAGCTTGATTACAACTTCGGCCAGTGTGAATAATACTGGTCTGAAATCAAGCTTAGAAAAATCTAAGCGATGATGTGAAGAATTCTCAATTATCAAACGCTAAATTTGAAATCCATAACGAAATTGTGGGTGACAAGATTTTCACACGTCTGTTAAAGAGCGAGAAGCTCGTGACCGTATCAAAGATGATTACTTTGTTCACGAACAGAAAGGCTACGAAATGGATTTATTGATTACACATGCTAACGCTGAGATTAAATTGTCTCAGTTAGGTATTTATAACATTGAGTTGATGATAGTACGCCTCTGTAGAGGTGAATAGGCGTACAATTAAGGGGCGCAGTGGATATATCCACGATGGTGTTACTCTGCGTCAAAAAACAATTAAAGTTTCTGGAAGGTTGGGAGTTGCCAGCCTTTCTGCATTTATGGAAAAACAAGACGAGCTTGCAGGTTGGCTTTATGGCGATGAACCTTATTTCGTTACGAAAATGCACCCAGTACAAGATGATTTGTACGGATTTGAGTTGCCAGGTGTGAAAACAGGGGATTTGAACCTTTTAGAAATCCCGCATGTGGCTTGGAAATATCGATATAAGGTGCATATTGGAAATGAAATTGACTATAGCTTTATTGGCAAATCAGCAGCAGGCCTGAAATATAACATTTCTTTTGAGTTGGTAACTGCTGAATTGCCATTTGGTGAAACAACTCCTCGAGACATTGTTTTGACCGGTGGAATTATCCCATATAAGGGAACAGCAACTCTCAGCCAGCTAGAAGTGCCTTATATGGTTGAATTGACTGCAAGTGCTAGCCAAACAAACTTCTTTTTGGAGATTGACGGCAGACGCTGGATCTATAATCATGCTTCGACACCGATTAAAGAAGGTGACAAATTGCGCTTGTCCGGTGTCGAAAATGTAATTTACAAAGGTATGGCATTGCCAGATTTGAACATCAATATTCGAACAAATTATGAATATTTTGTCATTCGACCAAGCCCGCAGAAGCAAGTTCGTTATTCTACTGATTTTAGGGGGATAATCAAAATTTTAGGTTTTAAAGAGCTATACAAGTAAGGAGGTGATAGATTGATTACATTTATCGATGAAAAAGGCACAGAGCATAGCGCTCTAGTTGCTTACTCTGTAACTAATGCGGTCAATGGTGAATTGTCTGTGAAGGGCACAATCTATACCAACGATAAAGTATTGCACGGCATAGGCAGAGGCTGGCGTTTTCGTTTAGATGATGAGTATTATCGTATTACTTACGCAAAACCTAATGATGCAGGACGACAGATTGAGGTTGAATTTGATGCGGTGCACCAATTCTTCTACGATATGTCAAAATCAATGGTCTACACTACTTTGAATGGGTCAAAGCCGTTTGAAACATATCTACAAGCGATTTTTTCAGGTAGTGACTATACCTACAATTTGGAAACGACGGTCGGCTCTATTCGAAAAGAGAATTTCGGAAATAAGTCTCGACTATCGCTTTTCAACGATATCATCAAGGCTGCTGGACTTGAATTTTCTGTCCGTGGCCATGTGGTCCGAATCTTAAAACGAATCGGAACAGATCTATCAACAATCGTTCGTAAAGATTTTAATATGAACGAGCTGAAAATAGAAAAAGATATCAACAGTTTTGTGACCTATCAACGTGGCCTCGGTGCTTGGAAAGATGATGAGGATCATTCAAAAGGTCGTTACGAGACATCATACGAGAGTCCACTATCTGCAATTTATGGACGAATCGAAGCAGCCCCTGTTGTAGATGAACGTTACAAAGATACAGGGAAGTTGTTAGAAAGACTGAAAAGAAAAATGTGATAAGTCGTATAAGGTTTCTGTCGAAATCGATATGGAAGACTTATCACAAGCTGGCTATCGGATTAGTCGTCCGAATCCAGGTGATTACATTATGGCCATTAACGAAACCTTAGGTTTTCGTCAAAAAGTCCGCATCGTATCGTTTACTAGCGAATATGATGTAGGTGGTCATCTAATTAGTCGAAAGGTTGTCTGCAATGATATTGGAACGGTTCAGCGTGCAACAAGTGAAATTAGTCATTTATCACGTACGCTAACTGGAGTCAATAGACGGGAGCGAACGTGCCTTACAAACAGCTACAAGAGCTTTAGTGTCTGCAGATGGAAAAAACACAAACTACTTTGGAGATGTGAAGCCTTTAGATGTGCCAAAAGGGACATTGAGAAAAGGCGATCGTTTATTTTTGACAGTCGGAGAGAAAAAACAACTGTACTTTTGGAATGGTGCAGAATGGGAACTTGAACCGACGGAATTCGACCACGAGAAATTCGATATGGAATTCAATCGAAAATCTCAAGAAATAAAAAAAACTATCCAAGAAAATAGGCAAAAAGCTGAAGAAGCCTTGCGAAACGCTGGCGCAAGTAGTTCTCTTGCTCAGGAAGCGAAGCAGATTGGGCTGGATTCGATTGCTAGACTTGAAGCATTCAAGTCACAGGCCACGAGCGCTCAGACGGCTCTGTCGGGTGATTTTGATGTCTTGAAACGAACCATCGCGAACGATATTCGACCGAAGCAAGCACAGGCTGAAGCTGAGATTGCCAAGCAAGTTGAAGCACTTAGCCGGACCAAGAATGAACTGGCTGGTGTGAAGTCAGCGCAAGCGACGTATGAAGAGACGACGACTCGCAGACTGTCAGAGCTGACCAACTTGGCCAATGGTAAAGCCAGCAAGTCAGAACTCACACAGACAGCCGAGGAGCTCTCTAGTAAGATAGCGAGTGTGCAGGTTGCGCATAGAAATCAAGGAGACCGTGTCTCAGTAGTCGAATCTAACTTCAGACAGCGCGCTGATGCACTTGATGCTGGTGTGAGTCGTCTGACCGAAGGGCTTAGAACTAAAGCGGATATCAGCTCACTAAACGTGACTGCAGAAAATATCAGGCAGTCCGTGAAGAGTCTTGAAACAAATACGCAAAATAAGCTAGATCAGAAATTAAGTACAGCTGAATTTGAGGTGAGGGCTGGATCCATCCGACAAGAAATCCTAAACGCAACCAAGAACAAAGCAGATAAGACTCTGGTCACAGCTGAAGCTGGGAAATTGCGTGAAGAATTTTCAAAAATGAAGGTCGGTAGTCGCAACTATGCTGAAGACTACGACTTTTCAAGAGGGCTTTGGTACTATAGTCAAGGAGATAACAGTCCACAAGATTGGATTATTTCAAACGGCGAATACAACGTCAAAGGTACGACTAACACTTGGAAGCAGATGCAAATTCAATCTAAAGAAGGTAGTCGTTCTTCGTGGAAGGGTTCGACATCTCTTCTCGATTTAGAAGTCGGCGAAACCTACACACTTTCGTTTCAAGGAATTTGCTACTCTGGCTCTTCAAGTGTTTGGCTATCATTAAGGGCTAATCGTACAGTTTCCGGTTATGCTGAAATTATGTATGGCAATTTCAACCTCACGTCTAGCTGGCAGACTTATCAAGTCACTATACCAGCATTGACCAAGCCTGATAATTTTGATTTCTGGCGAATCATTCTCGGTTATAACGAGATTGGTCATGTAGCCTTTCGTAAAGTAGAATTAACCAGAAGTTCTACTCGCATAGATGCAGGTCCTGCGCCAGAGGATGGCAAGACTGATCTTGTCGTTGCCAAGTCTGAATTCCAGAGGACTGCTGATGGTCTCTCTGCTAAGCTGGCAGCGGTTGAAAGTTATATCGGTCAGGACAGTCAGCGACAGGAAGCCCTACAGCGCTATACTCGTGAGGAAAGCGCTAAGCAAGCGACTTCTGTCCGTGAGCTGGTCAATCGTGAATTTGTCGGTAAATCAACCTATCAGGAAGATGTGAGAGGTCTAGAACGTCGATTTAGCGCCATAAGCACGCAGACGAACAATGATATTGCTTCAAAGATTGCTCAGTACAAGCAGACGGTTGATGGCCGATTTGCAGACATCACCTCACTGCTTACTGGCAAAGCTAATCAAGCTGATTTCCAAAGAGTCAAAGAAACCAGCCAACTTTATGAGCGAATTATCGGTAGCAACGAGAATGACATCTCGAACAAGGTCGCTCGCATGGCTCTGACCAATCAACTGTTCCAGGTTGAGGTCAGTAAGTATTCAGGGAATGGTGTCAATCGCGCTCTTAATACTACTTCGGATTGGGGTCCATTCATTTCACGTTCTGGCGGTAATGGGAATAACCTACATGCTGATTTACATAAAGTACTATCAAGTGGATTCAAAGCAGGAGATACTGTTCATGTACGTATGGAAATTAGTATTGACGATGTTCAACGATTCAACGACAAGCAAATTGTAGCTATTCTACAATCTTATGGAGATGTGACGAATTGGACCAGAACAGGTAGAACATTTGATTATAATATCGGTACTCTTCAATCAGGTAATAATTGGCGCTTAATTGAATTTAATACTGTTATGACTGAAGAAATGTTGACAAATAACAGTTGGATGTTGAATCTTCGCGTTGATGGAGCAAGTTCATATAAAGTTCATACAAAATCTGTAAAGGTTGAAAAAGGAAATGTTGCCAGCGCTTGGAGCCCAGCCCCTGAAGATACAGACGAAGCTGTCCGCACGGTTCAAAGTCAATTGGCTGGTTCATGGGGAGTCCATAATAAGAACAGTGTCAATGAAATTATCGCTGGTTTTAATCTAGCAGGTCGAAATGCAGGAATTAAAGCAGAGACTATCAGACTTGAGGGGAATACTCTGGCTGATAAATTAACTGCAATTGACGGTTATTTCAAGCGATTATTTGTTGGTGAAGGTACGTTCGCGACTCTGAATGCGGATGTTATACGAACGAATTCTATCACGGCAGATAAGTTGGTCATGGATATGGCTATGGCCAGACGATTTGTATCAAGCAATATCTTCACGGATACGCTTGCTGCTAAGGAAGCCTTTATCAACAAGCTACGGTCAGTGGTAGTCACTGCGACATTTCTAGAAGGTTTTCAAGGTAAAATTGGAGGCTTCAGATTTGGTCAATACACAAACAGAAATGGATATTTCATAACAGGAATTAACTCTGTTAGTATTGGTATGGGTAACGGAATGAACGCTGGTGCGAACAGAAACGCATTTTGGGCAAATTGGGGTGAAAGTTTAGACACCCCTGGTCCCAAAGCCTGGTATGTCAATACAGACGGTACGATGTACTGTAGAAATGAAGCGTCTTTTTATTCAAAAGTAGATTTTGCAAGCACATCAAAGGTTAATTTCTACTCAAGAGTAAATGCAGAAAAAGGTCTATGGTTAGCTTCTGATGATGTTTTTGGTGAAGGGAATAACCCTGTTGGTGGTTACAATCGAGTTGTTTGGTGGAGCCAAATTGTTACCGGAAAATTTAGACAACACGCTGGAATCACAACCGGCTCAGATAGAAAATTGAAAGAGAATATTGAACCTACACCGGTCAATGCTCTGGATAAAATAAATGCTCTGAATTTAGTGGCCTTTGACTATATTAAGGATAAGACTCATGAAGAAATTGGTTTGATAGCGCAGGAAGTGTTAAATATTATCCCTAGTTCTGTCGAGAAATACGAGGACGAGGATAATCACTTAACAATCAATTACTCAAAGTTCGTACCTTACTTAATCAAGGCAATTCAAGAATTAAATCAAAAAATAGAAAAAATGGAGAAAACAATAGCATGAATAACAACATGGATGCAGTAGTAAATCAGTTAACACTTGATTCACTGACTGAAAAACTAGCAGTAAGTGAGCAGGAATCAGCTAAGAATGAGGCTCTTTATTTGTATGCAGCAAGCGAATTGCACACGATGAAAGAGGTCCTAGAATACGACCCAGCTCTAAAGAGCTATTTGAAGAAGTGAAAGGAAAAATGACAAATGGCAATTAGTAATTACGAACTAGCAAGCAAGCCTTATACGCGAGGTTTGGGCGATAAGACTGTGACGGTTGTTGAAGTCAAGCTTGCCGATGGCAGTCGCTACAGTACGAACATGCGTGAGCTTGCAGGAGACCGTACAGGCGATTCTGACGATGTTTTAATCAAGGCAGTATTAGATATTGTCAAGACAGAAATTGACCCATCTAGCGCAATCGTGCAAGCTCAGGAACAACTTAACAAGACCAAGGAAGATTTGACTGCTAACAAAGAGTATCTGGATTCTGTTTCAGCAATTACTGAGGTCTTGATTGCCCTTACTGTCTCTCAAAACGGAGGCATGCCTACTTATGCTTACAACAAAGTAGCTGCATTCATCAAACCACTTGTTAAGAGCACACGTTACTTAAACGGAGACATAATCTCAGGTGCTTATCCATTTGACACAAATGCAAAATGGCCAAAAGGTACGCTAACTATCTTTAAGTTCCAGATGCAAGAAACAGAGGGCTATACTTACAAAGAGCAAGCACTCTCTGATATGCTTCAGCAAGGTGTGTTGACCGTGGTCATGCCAAGGATTGATTAAGGAGATAGTATGACATGGGTTGAATTTTTTGAAAAACTAGTGCATTCAATCACTCAGCTTGCACCCACAATTGGAGTTGTCGCGACTGGTTGGTTTGGGATGAGAGCCAGCAAAGCTGGACATCTCAATAAAGAGCAATTTAATGAGCTGAAGGGAGAATTGAGCACTATACACGCTATTGGAGAGGATAATAAGCAAAAAATAACTGAAGTGAATGAAAAGTTAATAGTTCATGATGAAGCGCATCTAGTGACCATGTATCTACGTTTAGAACGCGATATTACGGTTGCTCTCAAGCGTGGTTATACAACGGTTCATGAATCGGATATCGTTCACAAAATGCACTCTAGCTACAAGAAGTTAGGTGGGAATGGGCGAATTGATGCCCTGTTTAACAAATTTGTAAATTTAGAAATCGCGGAGGAAAATACAAATGCAACAGATTAATGAAATTATTACTAACGGTGCAATCAGCATCCTTGTTATTTTAGCAGGGGTAGCAGTCAAGGCAGCCAAGGACTACTTGGTTCAAAAAGGTGGAGAAAAAACCATCAAAATCGTTGAAATCTTGGCCAAAAATGCGGTCAATGCTGTGGAGCAGGTAGCAACCGAAACTGGCTATAAAGGTGAAGAGAAGCTGGAGCAAGCACGAACTAAAATCCGTACAGAGCTTAGCAAGTACAATATCAGCATGACTGACAAGGACTTGGACACATTTGTTGAGTCAGCAGTTAAACAGATGAATGATGCGTGGAAGGAGCAATAGAAATGATCAAAATCATTAATAATACGATTTTCAATGGAATTGCAGGTTCTCGTCCGACCGAAAAACAAAAATACTACATCATGCACTAATGATGAAGGAGCAATGGCCTAATGCATTGCCATAAAACGAAAGGAAAATAAACAAATGAAAAAAAACGACTTATTCATCGATGTGTCTAGCCACAATGGATACGATATTACAGGTATTTTGTCTGACATGGGTACACAGAATACTATTATCAAAATTTCTGAAAGTACAAGCTATATCAACCCTTGCTTATCCGCACAAGTGGAACAATCAAATCCTATCGGATTTTATCACTACGCTTGGTTTGGTGGAGACGTGGATGAGGCAGAAAGAGAGGCACGCTATTTCCTTGACAACGTGCCTAAAAAAGTTCAGTATCTCGTGCTTGACTATGAAGATCACGCTAGTGGAGATAAACAGGCAAACACAGATGCTTGTATTCGCTTTATGGAAATCCTCAAAGAAAATGGCTATGAGCCAATCTATTACAGCTACAAACCTTTCACGCTTAATAACTTGGACTATCAGCAAATCCTTGCACAGTTCCCAAACAGTCTTTGGATTGCTGGCTATGGGTTAAATGATGGTACAGCTGACTTTGAATACTTTCCAAGTATGGACGGTATCAGATGGTGGCAATATTCAAGTAACCCGTTTGACAAGAATATTGTCCTGTTAGATGATGAGGAAGATAATTCAATCAGTAAAAACGATCTAAAAAGCCTTAATACCATAGCCAATGAGGTCATTCAAGGCCTTTGGGGTAATGGGCAAGAACGTTTTAATAACCTATCAAATGCCGGTTACGATGCGCAAGCCGTGCAAGACAAGGTAAATGACCTCTTAAATGCTGAAAATACTAGTAAAGACTTGGATACGTTAGCTAATGAAGTGCTACAAGGCTTGTGGGGGAACGGTCAAGAAAGATATGATAATTTATCGAGCGCTGGTTACGATGCGCAAGCCGTTCAAGATAGAGTTAATGAATTGCTTTCTTAAAGATCTGACTAAAAATCTGTATGAAACCAAAAATATAGTACACTAGACCGCAGGCTCAGGCTTGCGGGCTTTTTTGTTTTATAAGGGGCAAAAAAGGGGCAAAAATGTCGTAAATGTCTGTAAAACGATGTAAAAAGTCAACTTTGCTCTCGCTTTAAAGCTCTAAATTTTAACGTATTGTGAAACAGTGTAAATTATCGTATCGCCTATAACTGTTGTGTGCTCTTTTTTTCGTGCTTTTTCCGAATAAATAAGATAGAATAATCTAGAATAAATGATAATAGAAAAGAGAAGATGATGAAAATTCGTGGTTTTGAATTGGTTTCTAGTTTTACAGATGAAAATTTATTGCCCAAGCGCGAGACAGCGCATGCGGCTGGTTACGACTTAAAGGTGGCGGAGCGTACAGTTATTGCACCAGGAGAGATTGTCTTGGTTCCTACAGGGGTTAAGGCTTATATGCAACCGACGGAGGTCCTCTATCTTTATGATCGCTCTTCAAACCCTCGTAAAAAGGGTTTGGTGTTAATCAACTCAGTTGGGGTTATTGATGGGGATTATTATGGAAATCCTGGCAATGAAGGGCATATTTTTGCTCAGATGAAGAATATCACAGACCAAGAGGTTGTTCTTGAAGTTGGAGAACGTGTGGTTCAGGCTGTCTTTGCTCCTTTCTTAATTGCGGATGGAGATGAGGCAGATGGCGTGCGGACTGGTGGATTTGGGTCAACCGGTCACTAGGATGAAGATTATCTTTGTGCGTCACGGGGAGCCAGATTACCGTGAGTTAGAGGAGCGTTCTTATACGGGATTTGGGATAGATTTGGCGCCCTTGTCTGAGAAGGGACGGCAACAAGCTCAGAAACTGAGCAAAAATCCCTTGCTTCCTTCAGCTGAAATAATCATATCTTCTGCAGTCACAAGAGCTTTAGAAACGGCTTCTTATGTGGCTTGTGTTACTGGACTTCCTTTAAGAGTGGAGCCATTATTTCATGAATGGCAGGTCTATGAAAGTGGCACAGATAATTTTGAAAAAGCTCGTACTATGTTTCTAGAAAATAAGGGGGAGTTACTTCCTAATAGTCCTATTCAATATGAGACAGCTACGGAGATGAAGTCTCGTTTTCTAGAATGCATGGCTAAGTATCGAGATTACCAGACCGTGATAGTGGTAACTCACAACATGCTCATGCGTCAGTTTGTGCCAAATGAGAAGATTGATTTTTGCCAAGTGGTTGAGTGTGAATTAGAGATATAGAAAGAGGTTTATCATCGCAAAGAAAAAAGCGACATTTGTATGTCAAAATTGTGGGTATAATTCACCTAAATATCTGGGGCGTTGCCCCAACTGTGGGTCTTGGTCTTCTTTTGTAGAAGAGGTTGAGGTTGTCGAGGTCAAAAATGCGCGTGTGTCTTTAACAGGTGAGAAAACCAAGCCCATGAAACTGGCTGAAGTGACTTCCATCAATGTCAATCGAACCAAGACAGAGATGGAGGAATTCAACCGTGTACTTGGAGGCGGAGTGGTACCAGGAAGTCTCGTCCTCATAGGTGGGGATCCTGGAATTGGGAAATCAACCCTTCTCCTACAAGTCTCAACCCAGTTGTCCCAAGTGGGGGACTGTTCTCTACGTCAGTGGGGAGGAGTCTGCTCAGCAAATCAAGCTACGAGCAGAGCGCTTGGGTGATATTGATAGTGAGTTTTATCTTTATGCAGAGACCAATATGCAGAGTGTTCGTGCTGATGTGGAGCGTATTCAACCAGACTTTCTCATTATTGACTCCATCCAGACTATTATGTCTCCTGAAATTTCAGGGGTGCAGGGATCTGTTTCTCAAGTGCGTGAGGTGACGGCTGAGCTTATGCAACTGGCCAAGACCAATAACATTGCCATCTTTATCGTAGGTCATGTGACCAAGGAAGGAACATTAGCTGGGCCTCGTATGTTGGAGCATATGGTGGATACGGTGCTTTACTTTGAAGGGGAGCGTCACCATACCTTTCGTATTTTGAGAGCGGTCAAAAACCGTTTTGGCTCCACTAATGAGATTGGGATTTTTGAGATGCAGTCAGGTGGCTTGGTTGAGGTTCTTAATCCGAGTCAAGTTTTCCTAGAAGAGCGTTTGGATGGAGCGACTGGCTCATCAATCGTTGTGACCATGGAAGGGACGCGTCCTATTCTTGCAGAAGTGCAGGCCTTGGTGACACCGACCATGTTTGGAAATGCCAAGCGTACTACGACAGGACTTGATTTTAACCGTGCTAGCTTGATTATGGCTGTTTTGGAAAAGCGGGCAGGTCTTCTCTTGCAAAATCAGGACGCCTATCTTAAATCTGCTGGCGGTGTCAAATTGGATGAACCTGCCATTGACTTGGCCGTTGCTGTTGCCATTGCTTCGAGCTATAAGGACAAGCCAACTAATCCTCAGGAATGTTTTGTAGGAGAATTAGGTTTGACTGGAGAGATTCGGCGCGTGAATCGTATCGAACAGCGCATCAATGAAGCTGCTAAACTGGGTTTTACTAAGATTTATGTACCTAAGAATTCCTTGACAGGAATCACTCCACCCAAGGAAATTCAGGTCATTGGAGTAACAACGATTCAGGAAGTTTTGAAAAAGGTCTTTGCATAATCTGTGACAAATCCTCTTAAAAATGATAAGATAGGAGAAATATTTGACTATCAAATTTTTTCAAGGAGGGAAGCATGTCGTATTTTTGAACAGTTTATGCAAGCCAATCAGGCTTATGTTGCTCTACATGGGCAGTTAAATCTGCCACTTAAACCCAAAACAAGAGTGGCTATTGTGACCTGTATGGACTCACGTTTGCACGTGGCGCAAGCTTTGGGATTGGCACTTGGGGATGCTCATATCTTGCGGAATGCAGGTGGTCGAGTGACTGAGGACATGATTCGTTCGCTGGTTATTTCCAGCAACAGATGGGGACAAGAGAGATTGTGGTGTTACACCATACAGACTGTGGTGCTCAGACTTTTTGAAAATGGCTCTTTTCAGGAGTATCTGAAAGAGGAACTAGGTGTCGATGTGTCAGACCAGGACTTCTTGCCCTTCCAAAATATAGAGGAGAGTGTGCGCGAGGATATGCAACTCCTTATCGAGTCTCCCCTAATACCAGATGATGTCATTATCTCTGGTGCTATTTACGATGTGGATACAGGAAGTATGACAGTCGTAGAATTGTAAAAAAATTCATTTAGAAAGAAAGTGTATGAAGAAAAACAGTATTTTATTTATTTTTTTATCTTATTGCTATGTATTGGTGTACAGTATGAAACCATCTACTATACGGATGGTTCGATGTCAGGTGCGGAATATGGACTAATGGGAGTTTCTATCTTTCTAGCTCTCTTTTACATGATTCCGGCTCTTTATTTCCTTTTCCGTATTGGGAAAAAATGGGAATTACCAAAGAAGGCCTTGATTCTGTCTTTATTGGGAGGAATGTTCCTTTCAGGCTGGTTGTCTAGCTTTGCTAATACCTATATCCATGATTTATTGGAGGTTCTTTTCCCAGATAGTTCATTTTTAAATGCCTTTGAAAGTGCTATTGTGGCTCCTTTGGTAGAAGAGCCCTTGAAATTATTGCCACTGGTTTTTGTTTTAGCTTTGATTCCTGTGCGAAAATTAAAATCTTTGTTTTTACTAGGAATTGCTTCTGGTTTGGGATTCCAAGTGATTGAGGATATTGGTTACATTCGTACGGATTTGCCAGAGGGATTTGACTTTACTATTTCTAGAATTTTAGAGCGTATCATCTCAGGAATTGCTTCTCATTGGACTTTTTCAGGTTTAGCTGTAGTAGGTGTTTACATGCTTTACAGAGCCTATAAAGGGCAGATGGTTGGCAAGAAAGAGGGGCTTATTTTCCTAGGTTTAGCCTTGGGAACTCACTTCTTGTTTAACTCTCCTTTTGTGGAGTTGGAGACAGAGTTGCCTTTAGCGATTCCAGTGGTTACGGCTATTACTCTCTATGGTTTTTATCAGGCTTATCGTTTTGTTGAGAAACACAATGAGTTGATGAACTAGAATATTTTTTAAAAGAATGATGCAAGGGTACAAATATGGTGCCCTTCTTTTATTTTTGATTGAAAAATAGTGTAAAAAGCGCTACAATGGTAGATGGAAAATCTTGTGAAAAGCACAAGCGATACATATATACCGGAGGAAATCATGTCTTTTTCTGATTTAAAGCTGTTTGCCCTTTCTTCTAATAAAGAATTGGCAGAACGTGTGGGCGCAGGAGATTGGGATAGAGTTGGGGAAATCAAGTGTTCGCCAATTTTCAGATGGAGAGATTCAGGTCAACATCGAAGAATCAATCCGTGGGAAACACGTCTTTATCCTACAATCAACTAGTTCGCCTGTAAATGACAATCTGCTTGAAATTTTGATTATGGTAGATGCTTTGAAGCGTGCGAGTGCAGAATCTGTCAATGTTGTCATGCCTTACTATGGGTATGCACGTCAGGATAGAAAGGCGAGAGCGCGTGAGCCAATCACTTCAAAACTGGTCGCAAATATGCTTGAAGTAGCTGGAGTGGATCGTTTATTGACAATCGACTTGCATGCTGCGCAGATTCAAGGATTCTTTGATATTCCTGTGGATCACTTGATGGGTGCTCCTCTGATTGCGGATTATTTTGAGCGTCGTGGTATGGTTGGTTCTGACTATGTGGTTGTCAGCCCAGACCATGGAGGGGTAACTCGTGCTCGTAAGTTGGCAGAATTTTTGAAAACATCTATTGCTATCATTGACAAACGTCGTAGCGTTGATAAGATGAATACTAGTGAAGTTATGAACATCATCGGTAAGGTTGAAGGTAAGACTTGTATCTTGATTGATGATATGATTGATACTGCTGGAACGATTTGTCATGCGGCAGATGCCCTTGCAGAAGCTGGTGCTGTTGAAGTCTATGCAAGCTGTACGCACCCAGTTCTTTCTGGCCCTGCTATGGACAATATCCAAAAATCAGCTATCAAGAAATTGGTTGTTTTGGATACTATCTATCTGCCAGAAGAGCGTTTGATTGATAAGATTGAGCAGATTTCGATTGCTCATCTACTGGGTGATGCTATCGTCCGTATCCATGAAAAACGCCCACTTTCTCCACTTTTTCAGTATTGAGAAAAAGATTTAATGACCAAGCCTGAGATAATTCTCAGGTTTTTTTCGTCTCTTTTCCGAATAAATAGATAGAGTCAGTGAATCTAGCAAACCTAGATTTAAAACTGTGGTATAATAAAAGGAGGAAAAGGATGATTCTAAGACATCCGGGCATCAGCCCAACCAATGACTTGGTTGCTAAGAAAATTTTTAGCAATCCAGAAATCACTTGTCAATTTATTCGCGATATGTTGGATTTACCAGCCAAAAATGTAACTATTTTAGAGGGAAGCAATATTCACGTCTTACCTTCCCTACCTTACTCAGCTCAGGATTTTTACACTAGTATAGATGTCTTGGCGGAGTTGGACAACGGTACTCAAGTAATTATTGAGATTCAGGTGCATCATCAGAATTTTTTCATTAATCGCCTGTGGGCTTATTTGTGCAGTCAGGTCAATCAAAATCTTGAAAAAATTCGCCAACGTGAAGGTGATACCCACCAGAGTTACAAGCATATCGCTCCTGTTTACGCCATTGCAATTGTGGACAGCAACTACTTTCAGGATGATTTAGCCTTTCACAGTTTTAGTATGCGAGAGGATACGACAGGTGAGGTCTTAACCATCACAAATAACGGTCAGGAAAACCATCTAGTCAAGATGGCATTCTTGGAACTAAAAAAATATAGAGAAACCAGCAAAGATAGCGTTCGCAAACCGTGGTTGGAGTTTTTTGGGAATAAACCCTTTACTCAGGAACCCGAGCGAGCCATCAGCCAGGCAGACCAACTGCTAGACTACAAGAGCTGGTCCGAGGAGGACAGGAAAATGTTTAGTCAACTACGTATGCGGAAGAACAAGCCTTGTTAGCGCAGGACTATGCCTTGGAACAAGCTGAAGAAAAGGGCTTAGAACGTGGTCGAGCTGAGGGACTGGAACGTGGGAAACTTTTTGCCTTTCTAGACATGGTCCGTCAAGGTCTTCTAACTTCGGAGGTTGCGAGTGAACAATTGGGCATGACCGTTGCTGAATTTGAGTCACTATTGAAAGAGCATCACAAATAAGAATTAAAAAAATACAGAGAAACTAGCAAATATAAGGTTCGCAAGCCGTGGTTGGAGTTTTTCGGGAATAAGCCCTTTACCCAACAACCTGAGCGAGCTATCAGCCAAGCAGACCAACTGCTAGACTACAAGAGCTGGTCTGAGGATGACAGGAAGCTGCTTAGTCAACTACATATGCGCGAAGAACAAGCCTTGTTAGCACATAACTATGCCTTGGAACGAGCTGAAGAAAAAGGCTTAGAACGTGGTCGTCCAGAGAGTACTGAGGAGGGGTAAAAGTAGGTTTAGCAAGTCTAGTTCGTCAAGGCCTTCTGACTTCATATATTGCCAGCTAGTAATGATTCGAATAGTTGGGAATATAAAGGATTATTGTTTGTTTGATTGAAAATAATTTAGCTTTTTATAAGTGATGAGAATTCAACATTTAAAGTTTGGACTGTTTTTATCCAATATTTTCTTAAAAATAAGATAAAAATTGTTGATACCAATTATTTAAGTGGTATAACGGTGGTAGTAAAGAAAAACTATTTACAATCAAATAAAAATAAAAATAGGAGATAAAACAATGAAAAAAGTTTTATTGACATCAGTAGTAGCTCTTGCAGTATTATCTGCAGTAGCGCCAGCATTTGCAGATAACAATGGTGGAGCTAACCTTCCAGGTGTGTATGATTCACGTGAAGCATATGAAAGCCAATCAGAATTTGTAATTGCTAATAGAGTTAATGCATATGTAGATGTTCATATCAAAGATCTTAAAGAACCAGCTGAAGTTGCCAAAGCTGAAGCAGACTTGCAAGCATTCTTGGATTCTGTATACTCAGGTTATGATTTCTCTAATAAGAAAGCAGCGCTAGAGAAAGCAGTTGGAGAAGCTAAAGAAGCATACAATGCTAAAGTAGTAGAACTTCGTAACGAAGCGGTGAAACATTTACAAGAAGTTTTCAATTCATCTCTTAAAAAAGAAGGTAAATACTATATCTTGAACGAAACTCTTGAACAAGCAAACGCTCGTTATTTAAAAGATCACGCTCAAGATGGACAAACAGCTCCATCAGCTACTCCAGAACCAGGTAAACCAGATTCAATAGAGCAAGCTAAACAAGCAGGTGCAATAGCTAAAGCTGGTCAAAAAGCTCTTCCCAAAACACACGCTTCTAAATAATTTATTTAATGAAGTAACTGAGGGTGGGCAAAAACCCACTTCTAACTATCAAAAAACGAGCATTTCCGTAGTTGGAGATGCTCGTTTTCTTGGCTCTTTGTCAACTGTAGTGGGTTGAAGAAAAGCTAATATCTAGAAAGGACAAATTTCGTCCTTTCTTTTTTGATGTTCAGAGCGATAAAAATCCGTTTTTTGAAGTTTTCAAAGTTCCGAAAACCAAAGGCATTGCGCTTGATAAGTTTGATGAGATTATTGGTGGCTTCCAGTTTGGCGTTGGAATAGGGTAGTTGAAGGGCGTTGACAATCTTTTCTTTATCCTTGAGGAAGGTTTTAAAGACAGTCTGAAAAAGAGGATGAACCTGCTTAAGATTGTCCTCAATAAGTCCGAAAAATTTCTCTGGTTCCTTATTCTGGAAGTGAAAAAGCAAGAGCTGATAGAGCTGATAGTGGTGTTTCAAGTCTTCTGAATAGCTCAAAAGCTTGTCAAGAATCTCTTTATTCGTTAAGTGCATATGAAAAGTAGGGCGATAAAAACGTTTATCACTCAATTTACGACTATCCTGCTGGATGAGCTTCCAGTAGCGCTTGACGGCCTTGTATTCATGGGATTTTCGATGAAACTGATTCATGATTTGGACACGGACACGACTCATAGCTACGGCTAAGATGTTGCACAATATGGAAACGATCTAGAACGATTTTAGCGTTTGGAAAAAAAGTTGTTCTAGCCAAGTCATAGTAGGGGCTAAACATATCCATAGTAATGATTTTCACTCGACATCGGACTGCCCTATCATATTTAAGAAAGTGATTTCGGATAATAGCTTGTGTTCTTCCCTCAAGAACAGTGATAATATTGAGCTTTTCAAAATCTTGTGCAATGAAGCTCATCTTTCCCTTAGTAAAAGCGTACTCATCCCAAGACATAATCTCAGGAAGACAAGAAAAATCATGCTTTAAAACGGAAGTCATTGAGCTTGCGAATGACAGTTGAAGTTGAAATGGACAGCTGATGGGCAATATCCGTCATAGAATTTTTCAATCAGCTTCTGAGCAATTTTTGCTGATAATACGAGGGATTTGGTGATTTTTTTCTTGACGAGAGAGGTTTCAGCGACCATCATTTTTGAACAGTGATAGCACTTTAAAAACGAGCGTTTTTAAGGAGAATTTTAGTAGGCATACCAGTTGTTTCGAGGTAAGGAATCTTAGACGGTTTTTGAAAAGTCATATTTCTTCATTTGACTTTCGCAATCAGGACAAGATGGGGGCGTCGTAGTCCAGTTTGGCGATGATTTCCTGTGTGTATCCTTATTGATGATGTCTAGAATCTGGATATTAGGTCTTTAATATCGAGTAGTTTTGTGATAAAAATGTAATTGTTCCATATGATTCTTTCTAATGATGGTTTGGTCGCTTTTTCATTATAGATCTTATGGGACTTTTTCTAGTAACAGAAATCGGCTCCATAATATCCATAGGGATTTACCCACTACAAATATTATAGAGCCGTTTTCTTATGTCATGGTTTATAATTAAAATAACAACAAAATAATTAGAAAGCCATGACAATGTATAAAGATTATAACACAAATCAGTTAAATTTAGAAGTAAATCTTGCCTACGATATTCCATCAAGTCCCGAAGCGAGAATGATTAGCCTCTTTGTGGACAGTATCCCTAATCAAGTTCTATTGGAAGAGACCTCTCACACTGGTCGCCATGCCTTTCATCCAGCCATGCTCATGAAGATGACCCTGTTCGCTTATACTCGTCAAGTGTTCTCTGGACGTAAAATCGTTCAAATGAATGAGGAAGTCATTCCCATGAAATGGTTGAACCAAGATACCTATGTTAGCTATAAAACGATTAATAACTTCCGCTCCAGTAAACATGCCAACAACCTAATCAAAACTGCTTTTATTTACTTCACCTTACTCATGCGTGAGAACGGAATGATTGAGGATGATGCCTTGTTCATTGATGGAACAAAACTAGAAGCTGATGCCAATCTCTATTCTTTCACTTGGAAAGAGCTATTGACAAATATGAAGCAGCCTTGAGTGGGAAAATTTCCCAGCTCTATGATCAGCTGATTCAAGAAGGGGTAAATCTCACCTTATCTAAAGAAGAACGGGAAACCCGTCAGGGATTGGAGGAGCTACTAGAAAAAACGGAGGCTACCTTAGCCGAAATAGAACAAGCTATTGAAGAAGAGCCTAAAGTGATAAAGGGTGGGTCTGCCAATAGACAAAAACGTCGTCGGATAAAGAAAATCCGTAAGCAATTAAGGGATGATTTCCTTTCTCGTAAACAGCGCTATGAAGAAGCTAGAAAAATTTTAGAAGACCGCAACTCTTTCTCAAAGACGGATCATGATGCCACTTTTATGAGTATGAAGGAAGACCATATGCAAAATGGGCAACTGAAACCTGGTTATAATATCCAAGCGGCTACCAATGGTCAGTATGTCCTTGATTTTGATATCTTTCCCAATCCAACAGACACTCGCACTCTGAAACCCTTCCTCCAATCGATTCAAAGCCTAGACTTATTCAACTATATCGTAGCAGATGCTGGTTATGGTAGCGAAGAAAATTATCGTTTTATCATTGATGAATTGTAAAAAACACCGCTTATTCCCTATACCATGTATCAGAAGGAATTGACTAAAAACTACCAGACGAGCACAGATAATCCAATGAACTGGGAATATCTTGAGGACACGGATCAGTTTATAAAGCCCGACGGCCTAGTTTATTCTTTTAAGAACTACTCTAGTCGAACTGACAAGTATGGCTTTCAACGTGATTTCAAGATTTATGAGGCGGATAAAGTTCAAGATACTCCTGAGTTAGAACAGTTGGCTAAAACAAATAGTGGAAATCAGAAACAAATCCATTATAATCCAACTTGGAATTACTTTAAGGAACTCCTTAAGCAAACATTACATAGTGAAGAAGGCTCTCGAATTTATGCCAAACGGAAAATCGATGTTGAACCCGTTTTTGGTAGATTGAAGAGTGTTTTTGGCGTGCGAAGAGTGCATGTCAGAGGGAAACAAGCTGTCGCAATAGAGATAGGATTTATCTTTATGAGCATGAATCTCACCAAGTTGGCCAAGAATCTAGCCTCTAAAACATCCACTACTCAAAAACGAGCCTACTGAAAAAGTCATCAAATTGATGGCTTTTTTGTTATACTAGAGATGAGGTGAAATGATGCTTGATAATCAGTTAACTATGGATGTCAGTCCTTATTCTAGTTTGTATGATATCGTGGTTCCTAAAAACCACTTTTTACGTCAGCTAACTGAACTCTGTGATTTTAGCTTTATTTATGATGAACTAGAAAAGAATTATCGTCCCGATTTTGGGCGTAAAGCTTATTCACCGATTATGATGTTCAAATATCTCTTGTTAAAAGATATTTATAAGTTATCAGATGTAGATGTGGTAGGACGTTCCTTGTCAGATATGGCCTTTTAAATTTTTCTTGGTCTAGCTCCTGAAGATTCTGTTATCGAGCCATCCTCTGACGAAATTTAGAAAGCTAAGAATTAAAGATGATAAACTGCTTGATGTATTGATTCAGAAGTCTGTTCAAATTGCACTCGAACATAACTTGATTAAGAGTAAAATCCTCATTGTGGATGCTACTCACACCAAATCTCATTATAATCATAAGAAACCCCAAGAAATCCTTTAGAGAGCGTTCAAAAGCTTTTACGTAAAAACAATTTATCAACATTCAGAAGATATCAAAATAGAATTTCCAAAGAAACCTCAGGAAGATAACCCTCGAAGCAGAGTTGACCCTATACAGAGGAGTTAATGGCTGTGGTTGAAAACACGAGGAACTCTTAGCCCTACCGGCTGTTTCTCAAAAGTTCAATTACCTAAAAGAGGCTGTCGAGGACGACTTAGAAACATTTGGAAGCTTCTGTTAAGGAGGAGGCTAGGCTCGGACATAAGACAGCCGACAGCTCTTTCTATGGATATAAAAGTCATATCGCTATGACGGATGAACGGATTATTACTGCTTGTGTGGTTACTTCTGGTGAACAAAGCGATGGGAAATATTTACCTGAATTATATGCCAAAACAAAGGAAAATAGTCTGGACATCGAGACTATTATTGGTGATGCGGCTTTATTCAGGAAAGGACAACATTCAACTAGCTCGCAAAGAAAAGATTCATTTGGTTTTCAAAACTGAATCTCTTCTGTTTCAAAAAGGTTACCGTAAAGAAGAGGATGCGTTTGAATTTAATAAAGATGCAGGACTATTTGTCTGTCCAGAAGGACACATGGCTGTTCGCAAAGCAAGGACAGGGAAAAAATATCAAAATAAGAATCAAGTTGTCACTCATTACTTTGACATTGAGAAGTGCAAGAGTTGCCTTTCCAAGGAAGGATGTTATAAGGAGGGGGCAAAGTCTAAAACTTATTCAATAGCCATTAAGAGTGACGACCATCTTTTCCAGAAGAAATTTCAGGAAACACCTTATTTTTAAAGAAATGGCCAGACATCGCTATAAAATCGAAGCAAAGAATGCCGAACTAAAAACAGAGACATGGCTTTGATGTCGCGAGAGCATCGGGTCTTTTCAGCATGGAGTTACAGGCAGCAACAACCATTTTCGTGGTCAATATGAAACGAATTATGACCTTAATAAATACAAAATAACCGAGGAATTCGCTCAAATTAACGAGAGATTCCTCGGTTTTCATTTCATTAAAAGTAAGAGACCTGTTTTTTCAGTGGACTCCTCAAAAACCACACAGTATTTCTTTCAGCTTGATTGGATTCAAGACTGGAATCACTGTGTGGTTTTATTTAGAAGCGAGTTTTTGCCCAGCCTCTTTTTGATAAAAGTAAATAAACAAGGGAGATAAAAATGAGCAGACGTTCAACTAAAAATAAGTCACTTATGAAGAAAATTATCGCTTTGCTTGTTGCTGTAGCTATTGTCGCTTTAGGAGGTTTATTCCTCTATAAGACATTTTTAGCTCCAACTGATCAGGCGAGTGAAACTAAGGTAGCACAAACGACACAAAAAATTGCTACGACATCGGCAGAGGAAAAAGAATATCTTACGAATAAGTTCAAAGGCTTACTTGGAACAAACTCTGATACGATCGCTTATGTGTATGCGCCCGGAACAGAGTTGGATGAACCTGTTGTTCAAACAACTGATAATTCAACTTATTTAGATAAGAGATTTGATGGTGGTCACGAACCTTATATGGGAACAGTGTTTATGGACACAGATAATAAAAATGATTTTAGTGACCGTTTAACTTGGTTATTTGGTCATGCTCGTGGTAGTAAAGTTGGGGATCATCGTATGTTTAATGATGTGAACTACTATAGTCGTCAAGATTATTTTGATGAACATCCATATGTTGTGATTGAGACTCCAGAGAGAAAGTATTATTATGAAGCAGTTGCTATGATTATAGTACCAGAAGAAACAGCCTTTTATCGTACTTCATTTGATGATGATAAAGATTTTCAAACGCAGTTAACAACTATTTATTAAACAGCTGAAGTTAAGAAACCAAATGTTAAAGTATCAGCTAAAAATAAGTATTTAGTTCTTTCAACTTGTCGTGAAGAAGATGAAACGATTCTGTGAGAATCTATATCTTCGTCAAATACCAGACTCAGAAATGAGTGAGTTTGTCAAACAGCATAAAAGATCAATTAACGTATAAAACCAACAAGATAAAATATATAGACTACTACTAAAATAGGAATGAATATAGTCTAGCAAGAATAGAAGTTCTTTGCAGTTAAAAAGGATTTCACTTTTTATAATTATAAAGCATAAAAAAACAGAATTTAGTCATGGGCTAAGTTCTGTTTTTTAAAAACTAAATGGCTATATTCGCCAAAAGTTTGAAAAATACTTGCTCTAGCTCTTCCCAATGGTATTTTTCCCTGCTTTCCTTTATAATGGGTGTATGGATAAGAAAAAATTATTATTGATTGATGGGTCTTCTGTTGCTTTTCGGGCGTTTTTTTGCACTCTATCAGCAGTTGGACCGTTTTAAGAATGCGGCTGGTTTGCATACCAATGCGATTTATGGCTTTCAGTTGATGTTGAGCCATTTGTTGGAGCGGGTTGAGCCTAGTCATATTTTGGTGGCTTTTGATGCGGGAAAGACGACCTTCCGGACAGAGATGTATGCGGACTATAAGGGTGGTCGGGCCAAGACTCCTGATGAGTTTCGTGAGCAATTTCCTTTCATTCGTGAGTTGCTGGATCATATGGGGATTCGTCACTATGAGTTGGCCCAGTATGAGGCGGATGACATTATTGGGACGCTGGATAAGCTAGCTGAGCAGGATGGCTTTGATATTACCATTGTCAGTGGGGACAAGGATTTGATTCAACTGACGGATGAGCATACGGTGGTTGAGATTTCCAAAAAGGTGTGGCTGAGTTTGAGGCTTTTACGCTAGATTATCTCATGGAAAAGATGGGCATTACACCGACGCAGTTTATCGATCTCAAGGCGCTCATGGGAGATAAGTCGGATAATATCCCTGGGGTGACCAAAATCGGTGAAAAGACGGGTATCAAGCTCTTGCTGGAGCATGGTTCGCTTGAGGGAATTTATGAAAATATTGATGGGATGAAGGCTTCTAAGATGAAGGACAATCTCATCAATGATAAGGAACAGGCCTTTTTGTCAAAAACACTGGCGACAATTGATACCAAGGCACCGATTGAGATTGGTTTGAAGGATTTGGTCTATAGTGGTCCAGATGTGGAAAATCTTGGGAAGTTCTACGATGAGATGGGCTTCAAACAGCTCAAGCAAGCTTTAAATGTATCGTCAGCTGATGTGGCTGAGAGTTTGAATTTTACTATCGTTGACCAAATCAGTCAAGATATGCTGAGTGAGGAGTCTATCTTCCACTTTGAGCTTTTTGGTGAGAATTACCATACGGATGATTTGGTTGGATTTGCCTGGTCTTGTGGGGAAAAGCTCTATGCTACAGACAAGCTTAACCTTTTGCAAGAGCCTATTTTCAAGGATTTTCTAGAAAAAACACCTTTGAGAGTTTATGACTTTAAGAAGGCTAAAGTTCTCTTGCATCGTTTTGGTGTGGATTTGCAGGCACCTGCTTTTGATAGCCGTTTAGCTAAATACCTCCTTTCGACTGTGGAGGACAATGAAATTGCGACCATCGCTAGTCTTTATGGTCAGACTTATTTGGTTGATGATGAGACTTTCTATGGTAAGGGTGTCAAGAAGGCCATTCCTGAACGTGAGAAATTCTTGGAGCATTTAGCTCGTAAGCTTGCAGTTTTGGTTGAGACTGAGCCTGTTTTACTTGAAAAACTCAGTGAAAATGGGCAATTAGAGCTTCTTTATGATATGGAGCAACCTCTGGCTTTGTCCTTGCCAAGATGGAAATTGCTGGGATTAGGGTCAAGAAAGAGACCTTGCTTGAGATGCAGGCTGAAAATGAGCTTGTCATTGAAAAACTCACTCAGGAGATTTACGAACTGGCTGGTGAGGAGTTTAATATCAACTCGCCTAAGCAGTTGGGGGTACTTCTCTTTGAAAAATTGGGACTTCCTCTAGAATACACTAAGAAAACCAAGACAGGTTACTCGACAGCGGTGGATGTCTTGGAGCGTCTGGCTCCGATTGCACCGATTGTTAAGAAAATCCTGGATTACCGTCAGATTGCTAAGATTCAGTCTACTTATGTGATTGGCTTGCAGGACTGGATTTTGGCTGATGGCAAGATTCATACTCGCTATGTGCAGGATTTGACCCAGACTGGGCGTCTGTCTAGTGTGGATCCAAACTTGCAAAATATTCCTGTGCGTTTGGAGCAGGGCCGTCTCATTCGTAAGGCTTTTGTGCCTGAGTGGGAGGATAGTGTCCTTCTCAGCTTCCGACTATTCACAGATTGAATTGCGCGTTTTGGCGCATATCTCTAAGGATGAGCACTTGATTAAGGCCTTCCAAGAGGGGGCAGATATCCATACTTCGACAGCCATGCGGGTCTTTGGCATTGAGCGTCCTGAGGATGTGACTGCAAACGACCGTCGCAATGCCAAGGCTGTCAACTTTGGAGTGGTTTACGGGATTTCAGACTTTGGTTTGTCTAATAATCTGGGCATTAGCCGTAAGGAAGCCAAAGCCTACATTGATACCTACTTTGAACGCTTCCCAGGTATTAAAAATTACATGGATGAAGTGGTGCGTGAGGCGCGTGATAAGGGCTATGTGGAGACCCTCTTCAAGCGTCGTCGTGAGTTGCCAGATATCAATTCGCGCAACTTTAACATTCGTGGCTTTGCGGAGAGAACTGCTATTAACTCCCCTATTCAGGGTCGGCAGCAGATATTCTCAAGATTGCCATGATTCAGCTGGATAAAGCCTTGGTTGCAGGTGGTTATCAGACTAAGATGCTTCTGCAAGTGCACGATGAAATCGTCCTTGAAGTGCCTAAGTCTGAATTGACAGAGATGAAAAAATTGGTCAAACAAACTATGGAAGAAGCTATTCAACTCAGTGTTCCCCTCATCGCAGATGAAAATGAAGGGGCAACCTGGTACGAGGCTAAATAAAAAGGGGGCTAGTCCTCCTTTTTTGTAGTAGAATTCTGCAAGCCTTTTCAAATTGTGATATACTGATGAAAAGGAGGATTTTTATGAGTCAAGAATTTATCAATCCAAGTGATGGCGTGATTCGTCAGTATCTAGCAGCGAGTAAAACCCTTGCTGTGGTAGGTTTGTCAGACCGTGAGGAGACAACCAGCAATCGAGTGACAAAGGAAATGCAGGATCGGGGTTATAAAATTATCCCAGTCAATCCTAAGGTTGCAGGTGGAGAAATCTTGGGTGAAAAGGCTTATGCTAGCCTAGCAGAGATTCCTTTTCCTGTAGATATTGTCAATGTTTACCGTCGCAGTGAGTTTCTGCCAGATGTAGCGCGTGATTTTCTCAAGGCTGATGCCAAGATTTTTTGGGCACAGCTAGGACTTGAAAGTCTAGAAGCGGAAGAAATCTTGCGTGCTGGTGGATGTGATGACATCGTGATGAATCGTTGCATCAAGAGAGAACATACTCGCTTGATTGAGGAAGCATAAGAAGAAGGTAGCTGATGGGCTACCTTTTGTGTTATACTCAATGAAAATCAAAGAGCAAAGCTAGGAAACTAGCCGCAGGTTGCTCAAAACACAGTTTTGAGGTTGTGGATAGAACTGACGAAGTCAGCTCAAAACACAGTTTTGAGGTTGTAGATAAGACTGACGAAGTCAGTCACATATATACGGCAAGGCGACGTTGACGTGGTTTGAAGAGATTTTCGAAGAGTATTAGAAAATGCCGATAAGGATCTGCATACCAAGACTAGTGAGGATGATGGCAATCCAGCAGATGGCTCCGAGAAGAATGGATTTTCCACTGGATTTGACCATAGCGACCAGATTGGTTTTGAGACCGATAGCACTCATGGCCATGACAATAAGGAATTTAGAGAGTTGTTTGAGAGGGGTAAAGAAACTACTGGACACACCTAGAGAGGTGAGTAGTGTAGTGAGGAGAGAGGCAAGGATAAAGTAAAGGATAAAAAGTGGGAAGACTTTTTTCAGTTGTAGGCTTTGCTTGTTTTCTTGTTGGCGACTTTGCCAGTAGGATAGAAAGAGCGTGATAGGGATAATGGCCAAAGTACGTGTGAGTTTAACAATGGTTGCAGACTCGAGGGTATTGCTTTGGTAAAGACTGTCCCAAGCGCTGGCGGCAGCCGTTACAGAGGAAGTGTCGTTGACCGCAGTCCCTGCAAAGAGGGCGAAGCCTTCATTGGATAGATGAAGCCAGGTGCCGAGGGTTGGAAAGATGAGCGCAGCCAAGACATTGAAGAAAAAGATAACGGAAATGGCTTGGGCTACTTCCTTTTCCTTAGCATCAATAACAGGCGCTGTCGCCGCAATGGCAGAACCCCCACAGATGGAAGAACCCACTCCAACCAAGGTAGCCAGTTTTGTATCCAGTGCAAAGAAGCGCTGGAAGAAGTAGGCAATAATCAGAGCTATTGAGATAGTGGACAGGATGACAGGGAGCGAAGATTGGCCAACTGCGAAGACCTGCGAGATATTGAGACCAAAACCAAGCAAGACAACGGCATATTGGAGCAATTTTTTAGAACTAAAGGTCAACCCAGCATCCAGTTGTTTATAGGACGAGAGAAAGGGATGTAGGAGCATGCCTATGAAAATGGCAAAAACGGGCGCGCCAATAACAGGGAAGAATCCTCCTAAGTACCAAGATACGATAGAAATGAGAAGGCAGGCCAAGATACCTGCTCCATTTTTTGATAGAAATGACATAAAAACCTCCAAATAAAATCTATTACCATTATAGACCTATAAACAGGAAAAGTAAAATAGAAAATAGGTCCTAACAATTATTTGACAAGTAGTGCTAATTATGTAATAATAATCCTACAAGAACTGTAACGAAGTCTTGGCAAAAACAAAAATACCAGAGCTCCACCTCGAGCCTACTGAAAAAGTCATCAAATTGATGGCTTTTTGTTATACTAGAGATGAGGTGAAATGATGCTTTGATAATCAGTTAACTATGGATGTCAGTCCTTATTCTAGTTTGTATGATATCGTGGTTCCTAAAAACCACTTTTTTTACGTCAGCTAACTGAACTCTGTGATTTTAGCTTTATTTATGATGAACTAGAAAAAGAATTATCGTCCCTGATTTTGGGCGTAAAGCTTTATTCACCGATTATGATGTTCAAATATCTCTTGTTAAAAGATATTTATAAGTTATCAGATGTAGATGTGGTAGGACGTTCCTTGTCAGATATGGCCTTTAAATTTTTTCTTGGTCTAGCTCCTGAAGATTCTGTTATCGAGCCATCCTCTCTGACGAAATTTAGAAAGCTAAGAATTAAAGATGATAAACTGCTTGATGTATTGATTCAGAAGTCTGTTCAAATTGCACTCGAACATAACTTGATTAAGAGTAAAATCCTCATTGTGGATGCCACTCACACCAAATCTCATTATAATCATAAGAAACCCCAAGAAATCCTTAGAGAGCGTTCAAAAGCTTTACGTAAAACAATTTATCAACATTCAGAAGATATCAAAATAGAATTTCCAAAGAAACCTCAGGAAGATAACCTCGAAGCAGAGTTGACCTATACAGAGGAGTTAATGGCTGTGGTTGAAAAACACGAGGAACTCTTAGCCCTACCGGCTGTTTCTCAAAAGTTCAATTACCTAAAAGAGGCTGTCGAGGACGACTTAGAACATTTGGAAGCTTCTGTTAAGGAGGAGGCTAGGCTCGGACATAAGACAGCCGACAGCTCTTTCTATGGATATAAAAGTCATATCGCTATGACGGATGAACGGATTATTACTGCTTGTGTGGTTACTTCTGGTGAACAAAGCGATGGGAAATATTTACCTGAATTATATGCCAAAACAAAGGAAAATAGTCTGGACATCGAGACTATTATTGGTGATGCGGCTTATTCAGGAAAGGACAACATTCAACTAGCTCGCAAAGAAAAGATTCATTTGGTTTCAAAACTGAATCCTTCTGTTTCAAAAGGTTACCGTAAAGAAGAGGATGCGTTTGAATTTAATAAAGATGCAGGACTATTTGTCTGTCCAGAAGGACACATGGCTGTTCGCAAAGCAAGGACAGGGAAAAAATATCAAAATAAGAATCAAGTTGTCACTCATTACTTTGACATTGAGAAGTGCAAGAGTTGCCTTTCCAAGGAAGGATGTTATAAGGAGGGGGCAAAGTCTAAAACTTATTCAATAGCCATTAAGAGTGACGACCATCTTTTCCAGAAGAAATTTCAGGAAACACCTTATTTTAAAGAAATGGCCAGACATCGCTATAAAATCGAAGCAAAGAATGCCGAACTAAAACAGAGACATGGCTTTGATGTCGCGAGAGCATCGGGTCTTTTCAGCATGGAGTTACAGGCAGCAACAACCATTTTCGTGGTCAATATGAAACGAATTATGACCTTAATAACATGAAAATAACCGAGGAATTCGCTCAAATTAACGAGAGATTCCTCGGTTTTCATTTCATTAAAAGTAAGAGACCTGTTTTTTCAGTGGACTCCTCCACCTCTGGTATTTCTTTTTGTCCAGTTACATTAAAACTAAACTCAGGTTATATTTTTTTGTCGCGCTTATCTAACCACTTTCTGACTATCCACTCAGAAATGACATTACCGGTAATAGTAATAAGTAATGGTGCTAGAATAACTGTAACGAAGATTAGCAAAAACTCACCTCCAACTAAGTTCGTTAGTGGAGTTGCGACAAATCCATTTTAACACACTTCAATTTGTCATGCTAGCGTTATTCTATCATGTATTTTTGCGGTCGGGGGGCTTTTGTAGTATAATAGAGATACGTTTTGAAAGTAGGAGGTATCTATGGACTTAACTAAGCGCTTTAATAAACAGTTAGATAAGATTCAAGTTTCGTTGATTCGTCAGTTTGACCAGGCTATTTCGGAGATTCCTGGGGTCTTGCGTTTAACCTTGGGGGAACCTGATTTTACAACGCCAGACCATGTCAAGGAGGCGGCCAAGCGAGCGATTGATCAGAACCAATCCTACTATACAGGGATGAGTGGCCTGCTGACTCTACGTCAGGCAGCCAGTGACTTTGTTAAGGAAAAGTACCAACTGGACTATGCTCCTGAAAATGAAATCTTGGTTACAATTGGGGCGACAGAGGCCTTATCTGCTACTTTGACAGCCATTTTAGAAGAGGGAGATAAGGTGCTCTTGCCAGCTCCTGCTTATCCGGGTTATGAACCGATTGTTAATCTAGTTGGAGCAGAGATTGTCGAGATTGACACAACTGAAAATGGGTTTGTCTTGACTCCTGAGATGTTGGAAAAGGCCATTTTGGAGCAGGGTGACAAGCTCAAGGCGGTTATTCTCAACTATCCGGCTAATCCGACAGGAATTACTTATAGTCGAGAGCAGTTGGAAGCCTTGGCAGCTGTTTTGCGCAAGTACGAAATTTTCGTTGTCTGTGATGAGGTTTACTCAGAATTGACCTACACAGGGGAAGCCCATGTGTCTCTGGGAACTATACTGAGAGATCAGGCTATTATTATCAATGGTTTGTCTAAATCACATGCCATGACAGGTTGGCGTTTGGGTCTGATTTTTGCTCCTGCTGCCTTTACAGCTCAGTTGATCAAGAGTCACCAATATTTGGTCACTGCCGCAAATACCATGGCTCAACATGCTGCGGTAGAAGCCTTGACGGCTGGTAAAAACGATGCGGAACCGATGAAGAAGGAATATATCCAGCGTCGAGATTACATTATCGAGAAAATGACTGCTCTTGGTTTTGAGATTATTAAACCAGACGGTGCCTTCTATATCTTTGCTAAGATTCCAGCTGGTTACAATCAAGATTCCTTTGCTTTTCTGAAGGATTTTGCACAGAAGAAGGCCGTTGCCTTTATCCCTGGGGCAGCCTTTGGACGTTACGGGGAAGGTTATGTTCGCCTGTCTTATGCAGCCAGCATGGAGACGATCAAAGAAGCCATGAAACGGCTTGAGGAGTATATGAGAGAAGCATGATTCAGTCTATCACGAGTCAAGGCTTGGTGCTCTACAATCGCAATTTTCGTGAGGATGACAAGCTCGTCAAGATTTTTACAGAGCAGGCTGGTAAGCGGATGTTTTTCGTCAAACACGCTGGTCAGTCTAAGCTGGCCCCTGTTATTCAGCCCTTGGTGCTGGCACGATTTCTCTTGCGAATTAATGATGATGGGCTCAGTTACATTGAGGACTATCATGAGGTGATGACTTTTCCCAAGATTAATAGCGATCTCTTTGTCATGGCCTATGCGACCTATGTGGCAGCTCTTGCAGATGCTAGTTTGCAGGACAATCAGCAGGATGCTCCCTTGTTTGCTTTTTTGCAAAAGACTTTGGAGTTGATGGAAGCTGGCTTGGATTATCAAGTCTTGACCAATATTTTTGAAATCCAAATCTTGACTCGATTTGGGATCAGCCTCAATTTTAATGAGTGTGTCTTCTGCCATCGGGTCGGTCAGGCTTTTGACTTTTCTTTCAAATATGGAGCCTGCCTCTGTCCAGATCATTATCATGAAGATGAGAGACGTTGCCATCTCAATCCCAATATCCCCTATCTGCTCAATCAGTTTCAAGCTATTGATTTTGAGACCTTGGAGACCATTTCGCTCAAGCCTGAAATCAAGCAAGAGCTACGCCAATTTATGGATCAACTCTACGAAGAGTACGTTGGGATTCACCTAAAATCAAAGAAATTTATTGATTCCCTAGCAGACTGGGGACAATTATTAAAAGAGGAAAAGAAATGAAAAAAATCGCAGTAGATGCCATGGGGGGAGATTACGCACCTCAGGCCATCGTTGAGGGTGTCAATCAAGCCCTAGCTGACTTTTCAGATATCGAGGTTCAACTCTATGGAGATGAAAGTAAAATCAAGCAATATCTGACAGCGACAGAGCGCGTCAGCATTATACATACGGATGAGAAGATTGATTCAGACGATGAACCTACGAGAGCTATTCGGAAGAAGAAAAATGCCAGTATGGTATTGGCAGCCAAGGCTGTCAAAGAGGGTGAAGCAGACGCTGTCCTCTCAGCTGGGAATACAGGTGCTTTGTTGGCTGCTGGATTCTTCATCGTGGGTCGTATCAAGAACATCGATCGTCCTGGGCTTATGTCGACCCTGCCGACTGTAGATGGGAAGGGTTTTGACATGCTAGACCTCGGTGCCAATGCGGAAAATACAGCCCAGCACCTCCATCAATACGCGGTTCTAGGTTCTTTCTATGCTAAGAATGTTCGTGGCATTGCGCAACCACGTGTTGGTTTGCTCAACAACGGAACAGAGAGTAGTAAGGGCGACCCCCTTCGTAAGGAAACTTATGAATTACTGGCGGCTGATGAAAGTTTGAACTTTATCGGAAATGTGGAAGCGCGTGATTTGATGAATGGCGTTGCGGATGTTGTCGTGGCAGATGGTTTCACGGGAAACGCTGTGCTCAAATCCATTGAAGGAACAGCCATGGGAATCATGGGCTTGCTCAAGACCGCTATTACAGGTGGTGGTCTTCGAGCGAAACTAGGTGCCCTCCTTCTCAAGGACAGCCTCAGAGGTTTGAAAAAACAGCTCAACTACTCAGATGTTGGTGGGGCAGTCTTGTTTGGTGTCAAAGCACCGGTTGTCAAGACTCATGGCTCAAGCGATGCCAAGGCTGTTTATAGTACAATCCGCCAGATTCGTACCATGCTAGAAACAGACGTAGTTGCTCAGACTGCGCGTGAATTTTCAGGAGAATAAAAAGAGATGACAGAAAAAGAAATTTTTTGACCGTATTGTGACCATTATCCAAGAGCGACAGGGAGAGGACTTTGTCGTGACAGAATCCTTTGAGTCTGAAAGACGATTTGGATGTTGACTCTGTTGACTTGATGGAGTTTATCTTGACACTGGAAGATGAATTTAATATCGAAATCAGTGATGAGGAAATTGACCAACTGCAAAGTGTAGGAGATGTGGTAGAAGTCGTAAAAAGTAAAGAATAGCAAGAAGCAACATGCAAGTCGTGTTGCTTTTTTTATTGTCAGGGAAAATAAAAATTTAGAACTTTTTAGTGGGAATTACGAATAGATAGATAAGGAAGAAAAAGAGGAGTATTTATGTATGTGACTGGTTTTTATCCGTGGTTTATTAAGTTATTTTTAAATAAAAATTTAATTTCGTTGTTTATTTTTCGAATAAATAAGTGAGAGGAAAAGGAAGGAGATTAGAAATGATTATTTCAGTTATTTATCTAATCTGGCTATTTAAGTGGCTTAGAGGCTAAAACATTAAAGATATAACAAAAACATAAAAAAATTGAGGAGAAAAAGATGACAAATTTTTGACAAAATGGAACAGAACTTTGTAGCTCTTACAGAAGAAGAGTTGGTGAATGTGGATGGAGGATCTTTTGGTCCTGTATTGTTTACTATTTGGGGAACAAAAGTATTAGTTTGGCCATGCTCTATCAGCAGGTGTAGCAGTAGGTTTTGCTGCTCTAGCTGCTAATTAATAGATGAAGGAGATAGATAATGAATTATAACTTTGAAAATATGAAATCAGATGAATTGGAAAAAATTTCAGGTGGCTCTGTAGTAGGTGCTCTTGCGTTAGCATGGGGTGTAACCAAGGCGGTTGGAATCATTGGTGGTACAGCTGTTTCTGTTTACGTTGCAGGAAAAAGCGTTAAAGCAATAGGCGATTGGGGACTTTCAAGATTGCGATAATTTTTAAATACTTATGAGGTGGTGCAATGAAAAATGAAATAACTAGAGTAATAAAAATTGTTTTTATTGTTTGTCTCTATGGCTATCATGAATTTGATGTTGCTTGGAATATTAGCTATGCTTGGTTTTTCTTTGACGGGCAGTGTGGATAGTTACCTCATGCCACCTTTATTTTCTACTCTTGTGTTGCTCTTCATTAACAAGATGATAACAAGGTTAGACAGACAGAAGGAAAAATAAGAGCTTGCTATGAAAAATTTTTTTATTAGGTTTTTGTTTTTAACAGCTTACAGCATATTATTAATTTATTCTCTATTTAATTTAGAAAAAGGTATCGTTGGAGAGCTGTATTTTGTTAGTAGCATTGACATACTATATTAATAAAAAAAGAAACATTTAAACCCAAAGTGAGTTATACTAATAATATTTTAGGAAGTGATCATTAGTTTACAGCAATGACAGAAAAAGAACGATAATCAATGAAAACAAGAACAGGACACAGAGCCTCGTAAAAGGTATATTATCGGAGGTTTATCTGCTGTAGATCTAGTTACATGGGATTACTATATCTAAGATAAAAACACTTTTGGAGAAATCATAAATTTTTCAAATAAAATTTAATTTAGTTGTACATTTTCGAATTGTTTTTTTCGAATAAATAAGTGAGAAGAAAAAAAGAAAGGAATAAAATAATGAAAGAACATTACTATGGATTTGTTGAGCTAACTTCGGAAGAATTGACCGATATTCAAGGTGGAGAAAGTTGGGCGAAGACCCTTGCAGATTGGTACCTTGGATTTCGTAGAGGTTTTGGTTTTTTAGGAGGATAAGAGATGAATGAAATGAATGATAAGTATACTATTGAAGTATTAAAGGAAAGCGACTTAGCCTTGCTGGTGGGTGGTAGCAAGGAAAGCTATCAACGGGGTCTAATTACAGGTCTATTGTTACGCGGTGTATTTATTGGAACCCCATTTTTTTAGAAGATAAGATTTAGAAAAAAATAGAACAATAGGAGAAAAAGATGACAAATTTTGACAAAATGGAGCAGAACTTTGTAGCTCTTACAGAAGAAGAGTTGGTGAATGTAGATGGGGGAGCATTACCTCTTGTAGTCGCTGGAGTGTCTATTTGGAAGATAGGTGCAGCAGTAGCAGGTGGAGCAGCAGCGCTTTTTTTGCTGGAGGAGCAGCTTTGGGGTATTATGCGAATAGACCATAATCTGATTGTAGTCAGAGAGGCATTTCTATGTTTTTTAAAAAAAAGAAGTGATATTATTAGGGGTATTGTTATCGCTACGTATTATTTTTTTACTATCGTTCAAATTTTAATTGATTATAAAATATTATCTGGACAGTATAGTATAAATTTTATGGATATTTCAGAAGTATTTACCTATCCAATACTCATTTTAATCATTTACATAGCAATAAAATATAATATAAAGGAGTAATGACGAACATGAACTTAGAACAATTTTATCAATTATCTGACGATGAATTAGTGGGAACAAAAGGTGGTTTTGGTCTTGCGGAAGCAGTTGGGATTGCAGGAGTACTGAATGCTGCTGTACAAATTTTTAATGCTGGTTACAAATTTGGTTCAGATTTTGCTCGTCGTGGGCGTTAGATAATGAACAGTTGTAACCTTAATCTTAATACATTGTTACCTAAACTAGCCACGATATGTCCTTTGTTGGGAATAACTCTTAATCTCGCGCTTCATGTGATTCGTACAGGTTCGTTAGTATCCTTTAATTGGCAATGGACTTTGGTTGGTTTGCTTTTCTCAGCATATTTTGGTATTTTTCGCAAAGATTTATCAAAAAATAATCAAAATCATAAATGAAGAACATGAATCAAAAGGATTTTGTGCATGTGAATGGTAGCGTTTTTCCGCCATTCTTGTCAGGTAATTAGGAGTTTCTTATGAAAACATTTTTATTAGGTTTTGCTGAGGGTTATTTTACCGTATCACTCATTATCTACATCGCAACGTATTTGATTTTGAAAAATCCGATCAATACCCTATTTTATCCAGAAATTTACCCCGTTTTATTTGGGCTCTTTTATCTAGGATATAAGGTCAATAAAAAGCAAGTAGAGTAAGCGGTTAAGAATGACTTGTTAGTCTGTGCTAAAATGGTTAGGGTAGAATCTAAGAATGCATCACATTGGAGTTTAAAAGGAGTAACTATGAATCGTAATTTAGAACGGTGTTATCTATTCTGACTATGAATAGATTATACCAGAGATGGCTTAGAAATAGCAGGGACATTAAAAATTGAATAGGATGTCGTAAAGGTTACTATCAATGATTTATTTGTCCCAAGCTTGCCTAGGGTGACAGTAAAAAATCAATTTCCTTTCATACCATATTTTTAGTAGGTAGGACGTTTGTTCTGCCTATTTTTTTATCCAAAAAGTGCAGTTGGGAGGGAGATAGGCGCATTTGGGAAGGAAGTCCAGTTTTTGTTTGGGGATTGGGGTAAGATAGTTGTTATCAGATGAGTTTAGGAAAAGGAGATGAATATGAAATTTGGGAAACGTCACTATCGTCCGCAGGTGGATCAGATGGACTGCGGTGTAGCTTCATTGGCTATGGTTTTTGGCTACTATGGTAGCTATTATTCTTTGGCTCACTTGCGAGAATTGGCCAAGACGACTATGGATGGGACGACGGCTTTGGGATTGGTCAAGGTGGCAGAGGAGATTGGCTTTGAGACGCGGGCCATTAAGGCGGATATGACGCTCTTTGACTTGCCAGATTTGACTTTCCTTTTGTTGCCCATGTTCTTAAGGAAGGAAAATTGCTCCACTACTATGTGGTGACTGGGCAGGATAAGGATAGCATTCATATTGCCGACCCAGATCCTGGGGTGAAATTGACCAAACTGCCACGTGAGCGTTTTGCGGAAGAATGGACAGGAGTGACTCTGTTTATGGCCCCTAGTCCAGACTACAAGCCTCATAAGGATCAAAAGAATGGTCTGCTCTCTTTTATCCCTATATTAGTGAAGCAGCGTGGCTTGATTGCTAATATCGTTTTGGCGACGCTCTTGGTAACCGTGATTAATATTGTGGGTTCTTATTATCTACAGTCTATCATTGATACCTATGTGCCAGATCAAATGCGTTCGACACTGGGGATTATTTCTATTGGGCTGGTCATTGTCTATATTCTCCAGCAGATCTTGTCTTACGCTCAGGAGTATCTCTTACTTGTTTTGGGGCAACGCTTATCGATTGATGTGATTTTGTCCTATATCAAGCATGTTTTTCACCTGCCTATGTCCTTTTTTGCGACACGTCGTACAGGGGAAATCGTGTCTCGTTTTACAGATGCTAACAGTATTATCGATGCGCTGGCTTCGACTATTCTTTCGATTTTCCTAGATGTGTCAACGGTTGTCATTATTTCTCTTGTTTTATTTTCACAAAATACCAATCTCTTTTTCATGACCTTATTGGCGCTTCCTATCTACACAGTGATTATCTTTGCTTTTATGAAGCCGTTTGAAAAGATGAATCGGGATACCATGGAAGCCAATGCGGTTCTGTCTTCTTCTATCATTGAGGACATCAATGGTATTGAGACTATCAAGTCCTTGACCAGTGAGAGTCAGCGTTACCAAAAAATTGACAAGGAATTTGTGGATTATCTGAAAAAATCCTTTACCTATAGTCGGGCAGAGAGTCAGCAAAAGGCTCTGAAAAAAGTTGCCCATCTCTTGCTCAATGTCGGTATTCTCTGGATGGGGGCTGTTCTGGTCATGGATGGCAAGATGAGTTTGGGGCAGTTGATTACCTATAATACCTTGCTTGTTTACGTTACCAATCCTTTGGAAAATATCATCAATCTGCAAACCAAGCTTCAGACAGCGCAGGTTGCTAATAACCGTCTGAACGAGGTTTATCTGGTAGCTTCTGAGTTTGAGGAGAAGAAAACGGTCGAGGACTTGAGCTTGATGAAGGGAGAGATGACTTTCAAGCAGGTTTACTACAAGTATGGCTATGGTCGAGATGTCTTGTCGGATATCAATTTTACCATTCCCCAAGGTTCTAAAGTAGCTTTTGTGGGGATTTCAGGATCAGGTAAGACGACCTTGGCCAAGATGATGGTTAATTTTTACGACCCAAGTCAGGGAGAGATTAGTCTGGGTGGTGTCAATCTCAATCAGATTGATAAAAAAGCCTTGCGCCAGTATATCAACTATCTGCCTCAACAGCCCTATGTCTTTAACGGAACGATTTTGGACAATCTTCTTTTGGGAGCCAAGGAGGGGACGACTCAAGAGGATATCTTGCGGGCGGTCGAGTTGGCAGAGATTCGGGAGGATATCGAGCGCATGCCACTGAATTACCAGACAGAATTGACTTCGGATGGGGCAGGAATTTCAGGTGGTCAACGGCAGAGAATCGCTCTGGCGCGTGCTCTCTTGACAGATGCACCGGTCTTGATTTTGGATGAGGCGACCAGCAGTTTGGATATTTTGACAGAGAAGCGGATCGTAGATAATCTCATGGCTTTAGACAAGACCTTGATTTTCATTGCTCACCGCTTGACCATTGCAGAGCGGACAGAGAAGGTTGTTGTCTTGGATCAGGGCAAGATTGTTGAAGAAGGAAAGCATGCTGATTTGCTTGCACAGGGTGGCTTTTACGCCCATTTGGTCAATAGCTAGAAAGAGGAGAGGATGAAACCAGAATTTTTAGAAAGTGCGGAGTTTTATAATCGTCGTTACCATAATTTTTTTCCAGTCGGGTGATTGTACCCATGTCGCTTCTGCTCGTGTTTTTACTTGGCTTTGCAACTATTGCAGAGAAGGAGATGAGTTTGTCTACAAGAGCGACTGTCGAGCCTAGTCGTATCCTTGCAAATATCCAGTCAACTAGCAACAATCGCATTCTTGTCAATCATTTGGAAGAAAATAAGTTGGTTAAGAAGGGAGATCTTCTGGTTCAATATCAAGAAGGGGCAGAGGGTGTCCAAGCGGAGTCTTATGCCAGTCAGTTGGACATGCTTAAGGATCAAAAAAAGCAATTGGAGTATTTGCAAAAAAGTCTGCAAGAAGGGGAGAACCACTTTCCAGAGGAGGATAAGTTTGGCTACCAAGCCACCTTTCGCGACTACATCAGTCAAGCAGGCAGTCTTAGGGCTAGTACATCGCAACAAAATGAGACCATCGCATCCCAGAATGCAGCAGCTAGCCAAACCCAAGTCGAAATCGGCAACCTCATCAGTCAAACAGAGGCTAAAATTCGCGATTACCAGACAGCTAAGTCAGCTATTGAAACAGGTGCTTCCTTGGCCAGTCAGAATCTAGCCTACTCTCTCTACCAGTCCTATAAGTCTCAGGGCGAGGAAAATCCGCAATCTAAGGCCCAGGCTGTTGCTCAGGTAGAAGCACAGCTCTCTCAGTTAGAATCCAGTCTTGCTACTTACCGTGTTCAGTATGCAGGTTCAGGTACCCAGCAAGCCTATGCGTCAGGCTTAGGCAGTCAATTGGAGTCTCTCAAATCACAACACTTGGCTAAGGTTGGTCAAGAATTGACCCTTTTAGACCAGAAAATCTTGGAGGCAGAGTCAGGCAAGAAGGTTCAGGGAAATCTTTTAGATAAGGGGAAAATTACGGCGAGTGAGGATGGGGTGCTTCATCTTAATCCTGAGACCAGTGATTCTACTATGGTAGCAGAAGGTGCCTTACTAGCCCAACTTTATCCGTCCTTGGAAAAAGAAGGAAAAGCCAAACTAACAGCTTATCTTAGTTCAAAAGATGTAGCAAGAGTCAAGGTCGGTGATTCTGTTCGCTATACTACGACTCATGATGCCAAGAATCAGCTTTTCCTAGATTCTACTATTACAAGTATTGATGCGACAGCTACCAAGACTGAAAAAGGGAATTTCTTTAAAATTGAGGCGGAGACTAATCTAACTTCGGAGCAGGCTGAAAAACTTCGGTACGGGGTGGAAGGTCGCCTGCAGATGATTACGGGCAAGAAAAGTTACCTACGTTATTATTTGGATCAATTTTTGAACAAAGAGTAATGTTCGTGTTTTTAGAGTTAAATGATTTTTAAACTGTGAGAAAGATTCTTCTTGCAGTTTTTTTCTTTACTATTTTCGATGATAATCTTATATTTATTCGTTTAAATTCTTGTATTTTTAGGTTTTTTGTGGTAGAATGTGCTCAAGTAATACGAAAGGCGAACTTTAAAATGTCAAAACAATTGATCTATTCGGGAAAAGCTAAAGATATCTATACAACTGAGGATGAAAATCTTATTATTTCAACTTACAAGGACCAGGCGACTGCTTTCAATGGTGTCAAGAAGGAGCAGATTGCAGGTAAGGGAGTGTTGAATAATCAGATTTCATCTTTTATTTTTGAGAAATTAAATGCGGCTGGTGTGGCGACTCACTTTGTGGAGAAACTTTCGGACACGGAACAACTCAATAAAAAGGTTAAGATTATTCCTTTGGAAGTCGTGCTTCGCAACTACACGGCTGGTTCCTTTTCAAAACGTTTTGGCGTAGACGAAGGTATCGCATTTGAGATTCCGATTGTCGAATTTTACTATAAAAATGATGATTTGGATGACCCCTTTATCAATGACGAACATGTGAAATTCCTACAGATTGCGGATGACCAGCAAATCGCCTACTTGAAGGAAGAAACTCGTCGAATCAATGAACTTTTGAAAGGTTGGTTTGCTGAAATTGGGCTTAAGTTGATTGACTTAAGCTAGAGTTCGGTTTTGGAAAGGATGGCAAGATTATCTTGGCAGATGAATTTTCACCAGATAACTGCCGTTTGTGGGATGCGGATGGCAACCACATGGATAAGGATGTTTTCCGTAGAGGTCTGGGCGAATTAACAGATGTTTACGAGATTGTTTGGGAAAAGTTGCAGGAATTGAAATAATCTATTTGCAAGACTCTCAAGGTCATTTGGAAACATTGCAAGAGCTGAAATAAAGGAATAAGAATTGATGGATAAACGTATTTTTGTTGAAAAAAAGGCTGATTTTCAGGTCAAGTCAGAGAGTTTGGTGAGAGAGCTCCAACACAACTTGGGACTTTCAAGCTTGAAAAGTATTCGCATCGTGCAAGTGTATGATGTATTTGACTTGGCAGAGGACCTGTTTGCACCTGCAGAGAAGCACATCTTCTCTGAGCAGGTGACAGACCATGTCTTGGACGAAACTGCTGTGCAGGCGGATCTTGCTAACTATGCTTTCTTTGCCATTGAAAGCCTACCAGGACAGTTTGACCAGCGTGCGGCTTCTTCACAGGAAGCCTTGCTTTTGCTGGGAAGTTCGAGTGATGTGACAGTCAATACAGCCCAACTGTACTTGGTCAATAAAGATATCGATGCTACTGAGTTAGAAGCGGTCAAGAACTACTTGCTCAATCCAGTGGATTCTCGTTTCAAGGACATCACGACAGGGATTGCCAAGCAGAAATTTTCAGAGTCAGACAAGACCATTCCTAAATTGACTTTCTTTGAAAACTATACAGCAGAAGACTTTGCTCGCTACAAGGCTGAGCAAGGGATGGCCATGGAAGTGGATGATTTGCTCTTTATCCAAGACTACTTTAAGTCAATCGGGCGCGTGCCAACTGAGACGGAACTCAAGGTTTTGGATACTTACTGGTCTGACCACTGCCGTCACACAACTTTTGAGACAGAGTTGAAACACATCGACTTTTCAGCTTCTAAATTTCAAAAGCAATTGCAGTCAACCTATGACAAATATATCGCTATGCGCGATGAGTTGGGGCGTTCTGAAAAACCGCAAACCTTGATGGATATGGCCACTATTTTCGGTCGTTATGAGCGTGCTAATGGACGTTTGGATGATATGGAAGTGTCAGACGAAATCAATGCTTGCTCAGTCGAAATTGAAGTGGACGTTGATGGTGTCAAGGAACCTTGGCTCCTAATGTTCAAGAATGAAACTCACAACCACCCAACGGAAATTGAGCCATTTGGTGGGGCGGCTACTTGTATCGGTGGTGCTATTCGTGACCCATTGTCAGGACGTTCATACGTTTACCAAGCTATGCGTATCTCAGGTGCCGGTGATATTACAGCACCGATTTCGGAAACGCGTGCTGGGAAATTGCCACAACAGGTCATTTCTAAGACAGCGGCTCATGGTTATTCCTCATATGGTAACCAGATTGGGCTTGCAACAACCTACGTTCGTGAATACTTCCACCCAGGCTTTGTAGCTAAACGTATGGAACTTGGTGCCGTTGTTGGTGCGGCTCCTAAGGGCAATGTTGTCCGTGAAAAACCGGAAGCGGGTGATGTCATTATCCTCCTTGGAGGTAAGACTGGACGTGATGGTGTCGGTGGTGCGACGGGCTCTTCTAAGGTTCAAACGGTTGAGTCTGTGGAAACTGCTGGAGCTGAGGTTCAAAGGGAATGCCATCGAAGAACGCAAGATTCAACGTCTGTTCCGTAATGGCGATGTGACACGTCTTATCAAGAAGTCCAATGACTTTGGGGCAGGCGGTGTCTGTGTAGCCATCGGTGAATTGGCAGACGGTCTTGAAATCGACCTCAACAAGGTTCCTCTTAAATACCAAGGCTTGAATGGTACCGAAATTGCCATCTCTGAATCACAAGAACGGATGGCGGTTGTGGTTCGTCCTGAGGACGTAGATGCATTTGTTGTAGAATGTAACAAAGAGAATATTGATGCTGTTGTTGTTGCGACAGTGACAGAAAAACCAAATCTAGTTATGCACTGGAATGGTGAAATCATTGTCGACTTGGAACGTTGTTTCCTTGATACAAATGGTGTACGTGTTGTTGTAGATGCTAAGGTCGTTGACAAGGATGTCAAGCTTCCAGAAGAACGTCAAACATCTGCTGAAACACTGGAAGCAGATACTCTTGAGGTTCTATCTGACCTCAATCATGCCAGTCAAAAAGGCTTGCAGACTATCTTTGACTGTTCTGTCGGTCGTTCAACGGTCAATCACCCACTTGGCGGTCGTTACCAACTTACACCAACTGAGGCTTCTGTGCAGAAATTACCAGTTCAACACGGTGTGACTCATACTGCGTCAGTCATGGCTCAAGGTTTCAACCCTTATCTAGCTGAATGGTCTCCATACCACGGTGCTGCCTATGCGGTGATCGAAGCAACTGCTCGATTGGTTGCTGCTGGTGCCAACTGGTCTAAGGCTCGCTTCTCTTATCAAGAGTACTTCGAGCGCATGGACAAACAAGCCGAGCGTTTTGGTCAGCCAGTAGCAGCTCTCCTAGGCTCTATCGAAGCTCAGATTCAGCTTGGCTTGCCATCTATCGGTGGTAAGGACTCTATGTCTGGTACCTTTGAAGAATTGACGGTGCCACCAACCTTGGTTGCTTTTGGAGTGACAACAGCAGATAGCCGTAAGGTGCTCTCTCCAGAATTTAAAGTTGCTGGTGAAAACATCTACTACATCCCAGGTCAAGCTCTTGCTGCAGAGATTGATTTTGACTTGATTAAGAAAAATTTTGCTCGGTTTGAAGCACTTCAAAAGACTCACAAAGTGACATCTGCATCAGCTGTCAAATATGGTGGTGTGGTTGAAAGTTTGACACTTGCTACTTTTGGAAATCATATCGGTGCAGAAGTAACCTTGCCTGAACTTGAAACGGCTTTGACAGCTCAATTGGGTGGATTTGTCTTCACATCGCCTGAAGAAATTGCTGGAGTAGAGAAAATCGGTCAAACAAGTGCAGACTTTACACTGACTGTCAACGGTGTGAAGCTAGATGGACACAAGCTTGACAGTGCCTTCCAAGGAAAACTGGAAGAAGTTTACCCAACAGAATTTGCTCAAGCCAAAGAACTGGCTGAAGTTCCAGCTATCGTTACTGACGTAATCATCAAAGGTAAAGAAAAGGTTGAAAAACCGGTGGTTTACATTCCAGTCTTCCCAGGAACCAACTCAGAATATGACTCAGCCAAGGCCTTTGAAAAAGAAGGTGCAGAGGTCAATTTGGTGCCATTTGTGACCTTGAATGAAGAAGCTATTGTCAAGTCAGTTGAAACTATGGTTGACAATATTGGAAAGGCTAACATTCTCTTCTTTGCAGGTGGATTCTCAGCTGCGGACGAGCCAGATGGTTCAGCCAAGTTTATTGTCAATATTCTGCTTAATGAAAAAGTGCGTGCAGCTATTGATAGCTTTATCGCTCGTGGTGGCTTGATTATCGGTATCTGTAATGGATTCCAGGCCCTCGTCAAATCAGGCCTCCTACCATACGGAAACTTCGAAGATGCTACTAGTACTAGCCCAACCCTCTTCTACAATGATGCCAACCAACACGTGGCCAAGATGGTGGAAACTCGCATTGCCAATACTAACTCACCATGGTTGGCTGGGGTGCAAGTGGGCGATATCCACGCTATTCCTGTTTCGCACGGGGAAGGGAAGTTTGTCGTGACGGCTGAGGAATTTGCGGAGCTCCGTGACAATGGTCAAATCTTTAGCCAATACGTTGACTTTGACGGCAAACCAAGTATGGACTCTAAGTACAATCCAAATGGTTCTGTCCATGCCATCGAAGGAATTACTAGCAAGAATGGCCAAATCATTGGTAAGATGGGCCACTCAGAACGTTATGAAGACGGTCTTTTTCCAAAACATTCCAGGAAATAAAGACCAGCACCTGTTCGCGTCAGCGGTTAAATATTTTACTGGAAAATAAGACTTACAGATTTTCTAATAGATAGTATCAGTAATGTAAAAGTCATGTAAATTTAGCTCTTGGTGCTACACAAATAAAAATTAGGTATATAAAATGACATACGAAGTAAAATCTCTTAATGAAGAATGTGGTGTTTTCGGTATCTGGGGACATCCAGATGCTGCTAAATTGACCTATTTTGGTCTCCATAGTCTTCAGCACCGTGGTCAAGAGGGGGCGGGAATCCTCTCCAATGACCAAGGGAAACTAAAGCGGCATCGCGATATGGGTCTTCTATCAGAAGTCTTCAGAAATCCTGCTAACTTAGATAAATTGACAGGAACTGGTGCGATTGGGCATGTGCGTTATGCAACTGCTGGCGAAGCTTCTGTAGATAATATCCAGCCTTTCCTCTTCCGTTTTCACGATATGCAGTTTGGGTTGGCTCATAATGGAAATCTGACTAATGCAGCCTCTCTCAAGAAAGAACTGGAACAAAGAGGCGCGATTTTCAGCGCGACTTCGGACTCGGAAATCTTGGCTCACCTCATTCGTCGTAGTCACAATCCTAGTCTGATGGGCAAAATCAAGGAGGCACTCAGCCTTGTCAAAGGTGGTTTTGCTTATATCTTGCTATTTGAAGATAAGTTGATTGCGGCTCTTGACCCAAATGGTTTTCGTCCGCTTTCTATCGGGAAAATGGCTAACGGAGCAGTAGTCGTTTCTTCTGAAACCTGTGCTTTTGAAGTCATTGGTGCCGAGTGGATTCGTGATTTGAAGCCAGGTGAGATTGTGATCATTGATGACAAGGGCATCCAGTATGACAACTATACAGATGATACCCAGTTAGCAATCTGTTCTATGGAGTATATCTATTTTGCCCGCCCTGATTCTAATATCCACGGTGTCAATGTCCATACGGCTCGTAAACGTATGGGTGCCCAATTGGCGCGTGAATTCAAGCATGAGGCGGATATCGTGGTCGGTGTGCCCAATTCGTCCCTCAGCGCGGCTATGGGATTTGCGGAAGAGTCCGGGCTACCAAATGAAATGGGCCTCATCAAGAATCAATACACCCAACGCACCTTTATCCAACCGACTCAAGAATTGCGGGAGCAAGGGGTACGGATGAAACTCTCTGCTGTTTCAGGCGTTGTAAAAGGCAAGCGTGTGGTTATGATTGATGACTCTATTGTACGTGGAACAACCTCTCGTCGTATCGTTCAGCTCTTGAAAGAAGCTGGTGCGACTGAGGTTCACGTTGCCATTGGCAGTCCAGCGCTAGCTTATCCATGCTTCTACGGGATTGATATTCAGACCCGTCAGGAGCTGATTGCGGCCAATCATACTGTTGAAGAAACTCGCCAAATCATTGGTGCGGACAGTCTGACCTATCTTTCAATTGATGGTTTGATTGAGTCGATTGGGATTGAAACAGATGCACCAAATGGTGGTCTCTGTGTCGCTTATTTTGATGGTAATTACCCAACGCCTCTCTACGACTATGAAGAAGACTATCGTAGAAGTTTAGAAGAAAAGACTAGTTTTTACAAGTGAGTTACTGAGATTCTCCATAAAAGAAAAGGAATAAAGAAATGGCAAATAAAAATGCGTACGCTCAATCTGGTGTGGATGTTGAAGCGGGTTATGAAGTTGTTGAACGGATTAAAAAGCACGTGGCTCGTACGGAGCGTGCAGGTGTCATGGGAGCTCTGGGTGGCTTTGGTGGTATGTTTGACCTTTCAAAGACTGGGGTTAAAGAACCCGTCTTGATTTCAGGAACTGACGGTGTCGGAACCAAGCTCATGCTGGCTATCAAGTACGACAAGCACGATACCATCGGTCAGGACTGTGTAGCCATGTGTGTCAATGATATCATCGCTGCGGGTGCGGAACCCCTCTATTTTCTCGACTATGTGGCGACAGGTAAGAATGAACCAGCTAAGCTAGAGCAAGTCGTTGCTGGTGTGGCAGAAGGTTGTGTGCAGGCAGGCGCTGCCCTCATTGGTGGGGAAACGGCTGAAATGCCTGGCATGTACGGCGAAGATGACTATGACTTGGCTGGTTTTGCGGTCGGTGTGGCTGAAAAATCTCAAATCATTGATGGTTCAAAAGTGGCAGAAGGAGATGTTCTTCTCGGACTTGCTTCAAGTGGGATTCATTCCAATGGTTACTCTCTCGTCCGTCGTGTCTTTGCGGATTACACAGGTGAGGAAGTCTTGCCAGAATTGGAAGGCAAGCAACTCAAGGAAGTTCTTCTTGAGCCGACTCGTATCTATGTCAAGGCTGTTTTGCCACTCATCAAGGAAGAGTTAGTCAACGGCATTGCCCACATCACTGGTGGTGGCTTTATCGAAAATGTCCCTCGTATGTTTGTAGCTGACCTAGCAGCTGAGATTGAAGAAAGCAAGGTACCAGTTTTGCCAATCTTCAAAGCCCTTGAAAAATACGGTGAAATCAAGCATGAGGAAATGTTTGAAATCTTCAATATGGGTGTGGGGCTTATGTTGGCAGTTAGCCCTGAAAATGTAACTCGTGTCAAGGAATTGTTGAATGAACCAGTCTATGAAATTGGTCGCATCGTCAAGAAAGAAAACGAAAGTGTCATCATCAAATGAAAAAAATAGCGGTTTTTGCCTCTGGTAATGGCTCAAATTTTCAGGTGATTGCCGAAGAATTTCCAGTGGAGTTTGTCTTTTCAGACCATCGTGACGCCTATGTGCTCGAACGTGCAGACAAGCTCGGCGTTTTGTCCTATGCTTTTGAACTCAAGGAGTTTGAGAGCAAGGCTGACTACGAAGCAGCCCTTGTCGAACTTTTGGAAGAGCACCAGATTGACTTGGTTTGTCTAGCTGGCTATATGAAAATCGTTGGACCAACCTTATTGGCAGCCTATGAAGGCCGAATCATCAACATTCATCCAGCCTACTTGCCAGAATTTCCAGGAGCTCATGGGATTGAGGATGCTTGGAATGCTGACGTGGATCAGTCTGGTGTGACCATTCACTGGGTAGATTCTGGTGTGGACACTGGTAAGATCATCAAACAAGTCCGTGTGCCACGGTTAGCTGATGATTCCATTGACAGTTTTGAAGAACGGATTCATGAAGCGGAATATCAGCTCTATCCAGAAGTGTTGGAATGTTTGGGAGTAGGGAGAAGATAAGAAGTAAATCAAATTTTGATTGTGCAATCTTGCTAGGAGAAAAAATGATTGAGATAAAATTAGTAGATGAGAGCAGTTTTCAGGCAGTGCTGGATTTGAAAATATCTGAAGCTGATGAACGAGCACGTTTCGTGTCTCCAAATGTACGCTCTTTAGCTGACGCATGGCTCTACCGAGAGAATGGGGATGTGTTTCCAATGGCAATTTATTGGAATGAGCTTGTAGTTGGTTTTCTCCTGTTGGAAATAGATAAGGATGAAGCGGAATACTTTATCTGGCGGATAATGATTGGCCAGCAGTACCAAGGAAGAGGTTATGGACGAAAAGCCGTGGAAGTTCTGATCAAAAAGGCTCAGATGGATAGCGATTGCAATCATATTATCGCAGATTATGTGGTTGGAAATGAAAAAATGAAGCACCTGTTGACTAGTTTGGGTTTTCAGGAAACAGGATTTATAGAAGAAAATAATGAAGTCGCTATGCGCTTGGACCTAAAGAAAGAGGAATAGAATGACGAAAAAAGCTTTAATCAGTATCTCAAACAAAGAGGGTATTGTTGAATTTGCCTAAGAACTTAAAAAAACTCGGTTGGGACATCATCTCAACAGGTAGAACCAAGGTTGTCCTTGATAATGCTGGGGTGAGCACCATTGTCATTGATGATTCATATGATATCTTTGATTTTAAATTGGAGTCAGTGATTGTCGAAGACGGCTTCAAACGGAGGTATTTGTAATGTTAGAATCTAAAAAAACAACTCGATATGTATTTTATGTCTATCTGATGTTATTAACTTGGGGAATCTTATTTAAGTTTGAGACCAATCCTGAATTTATAGCATTTTTCTTAGCTCCAAGGTACATCAATTGGATTCCATTTTCAGAACCACTAATAGTAGATGGAAAAATTGTTTTTGCTGAAATGTTATTTAATCTGATTTCCTTTATTCCATTAGGTGTTTGTTTCCCTCTGATAAAAACTAATTTATCTAGTTTAAGAATAGTCGGGACAGGTTTCTTGATTAGTTTATTGTTTGAGTGCTTACAGTATATTTTAGCAATAGGCATAACAGATATAACGGATTTGACTTTAAATACGCTAGGTGTTTGTGTAGGCTTACTGATTTATCAAATTTTTATAAGAGTGTTCAAATCACAGACTAGAAAATGGATCAATATCTTAGGTATGCTTAGCCTTGGTTTTGCTTATCTTGTTTTACTGTTACTGCATTTAATTGGTGTTTAACTAATGATTAAAAAGGAGAATATAATGACTAAACGCGCCTTAATCAGCGTCTCAGACAAAGTCCGTGTGCCACGGCTGGCTGATGATACCGTCGAAAGCTTTGAAGCTCGCATTCATGAGGCAGAGTACAAGTTGTATCCGGAGGTGCTGGATAGTTTGGGAGTAGGGAGAAGGTAAGAAGTAAATCAAGTTTTGATTGTGCAATATTGCTAGGAGAAAAAATGATTGAGATGAAATTAGTAGATGAGAGCAGTTTTCAGGCAGTGTTGGATTTGAAAATATCTGAAGCTGATGAACGAGCACGTTTCGTAGCTCCAAATGTACGCTCTTTAGCTGACGCATGGCTCTATCGGGAAAATGAAGATGTGTTTCCGAGGGCAATCTATTGGGATAAGCAAGTGGTTGGCTTTCTCCTGCTGGAAATAGACGTGGATGAAGCGGAATACTTTATCTGGCGGATAATGATTGGTCAGCAGTACCAAGGAAGAGGTTATGGTCGAAAAGCCTTGGAAGTTCTAATCAAAGAGGCTCAGATGGATAGAGCTTGCAGTCATATTGTTGCAGATTATGTGGTTGGAAATGAAAAAATGAAGCACCTGCTGACTAGTCTGGGGTTTCAGGAAACAGAATTTATAGAAGAAAATAACGAAGTCGCTATGCGCTTAGACCTAAAGAAAGAGGAATAGAATGACGAAAAAAGCCTTAATCAGCGTCTCAGACAAAGCGGGCATTGTTGAATTTGCCCAAGAACTCAAAAAACTTGGTTGGGAAATTATCTCGACAGGTGGAACCAAGGTTGCCCTTGATAATGCTGGGGTGGACACCATTGCCATTGATGATGTGACTGGTTTTCCAGAAATGATGGACGGTCGTGTCAAGACCCTTCATCCAAATATCCACGGAGGTCTTCTTGCTCGTCGTGACCTTGATAGTCATCTAGAAGCGGCTAAGGACAATCAGATTGAGCTCATCGACCTTGTGGTGGTTAACCTTTACCCATTCAAGGAAACGATTCTCAAACCAGACGTGACTTATGCTGATGCGGTGGAGAATATCGATATCGGCGGGCCATCTATGCTTCGTTCAGCAGCTAAAAAAACCATGCCAGCGTGACGGTTGTGGTAGACCCTGCTGACTATACAGTGGTTTTGGACGAGTTGTCAGCCAATGGTGAAACTACTTATGAAACTCGACAACGTTTAGCGGCCAAGGTTTTTCCGTCACACAGCGGCTTATGACGCCTTGATTGCAGAGTATTTCACAGCTCAAGTGGGTGAAAAGCAAACCTGAAAAAGCTGACCTTGACCTATGACCTCAAGCAGGCCATGCGCTATGGGGAAAAATCCTCAACAGGATGCAGATTTCTACCAAAAAGCTTTTGCCGACTGACTATTCTATTGCATCGGCGAAACAGCTTAACGGGAAGGAATTATCTTTTAACAATATCCGTGACGCTGATGCGGCCATCCGTATCATCCGTGATTTCAAAGACCGTCCAACCGTTGTGGCTCTCAAACACATGAATCCATGCGGTATTGGTCATGCAGATGATATCGAAACTGCTTGGGACTATGCCTATGAGTCCGACCCGGTGTCTATCTTTGGTGGTATCGTCGTTCTCAATCGTGAGGTGGATGCTGCGACAGCTGAGAAGATGCACGGGGTTTTCCTTGAAATCATCATCGCACCAAGCTATACGGATGAGGCGCTAGCTATTTTGACCAACAAAAAGAAAAACTTGCGCATTCTTGCCTTGCCATTTGATGCTCAAGACGCTAGCGAAGTGGAAGCAGAATACACAGGTGTAGTTGGTGGACTTCTGGTGCAAAACCAAGATGTGGTCAAGGAAAGCCCAGCCGATTGGCAAGTGGTGACCAAACGCCAGCCAACTGAGACAGAAGCGACTGCTCTTGAGTTCGCTTGGAAAGCTATCAAGTACGTCAAATCAAACGGTATCATCGTGACCAATGATCATATGACGCTGGGTGTTGGACCAGGTCAAACTAACCGTGTGGCTTCTGTTCGTATTGCCATCGACCAAGCCAAAGACCGTCTGGACGGCGCGGTCCTTGCTTCCGATGCCTTCTTCCCATTTGCGGATAATGTGGAAGAAATTGCCAAAGCAGGTATCAAGGCGATAATCCAGCCGGGTGGGTCCGTCCGTGACCAAGAATCCATCGAAGCAGCGAACAAGTATGGCTTGACTATGGTCTTCACAGGAGTGAGACATTTTAGACATTAAGAATGCTAAAGGGAAGAAAACAGTTTCTTTCCTTTTTTTGCGTAAAAACGCGGAGTGAAACAAGATTAAAACGAACGTTTGTGATATAATGTTAGTAAATAATTCGCAAAGAGGTTGAGAGATGAAGCTGTTAGTTGTCGGTTCGGGTGGTCGTGAACATGCGATTGCTAAGAAGTTGCTTGAGTCAAAAGAGGTAGAAAAGGTTTTTGTTGCCCCTGGGAATGACGGGATGACCTTGGATGGTTTGGAATTGGTAAATATCTCTATTTCCGAACATTCTAAATTGATTGAGTTTGCAAAAGCCAACGATATTGCTTGGTCATTTATCGGGCCAGATGATGCCCTTGCTGCTGGTATCGTGGATGATTTTAATGCAGCTGGTCTCAAAGCCTTTGGTCCGACAAGATTGGCAGCTGAGCTAGAGTGGTCCAAAGATTTTGCTAAGGAAATCATGGTCAAATATGGCGTTCCGACAGCAGCCTATGGCACATTCTCAGATTTCGAGGAAGCCAAGGCCTATATCGAAAAGCAGGGTGCGCCTATCGTCGTCAAGGCGGATGGCTTGGCGCTTGGGAAGGGTGTCGTCGTTGCTGAGACGGTTGAGCAAGCGGTCGAAGCCGCTCACGAGATGCTTTTGGACAATAAATTCGGTGACTCAGGTGCGCGTGTGGTCATCGAGGAATTCCTCGACGGTGAGGAGTTCTCTCTCTTTGCCTTTGTCAATGGGGACAAGTTCTACATTATGCCAACGGCTCAGGATCACAAACGTGCCTATGATGGCGACAAGGGCCCTAACACGGGAGGGATGGGTGCCTATGCGCCAGTTCCACACTTGCCACAGAGCGTGGTTGCCACAGCGGTTGAGACTATTGTCAAGCCAGTCCTAGAGGGGATGATTAAGGAAGGTCGCCCTTATCTGGGTGTTCTTTATGCGGGGCTTATCTTGACAGCTGATGGACCTAAGGTTATCGAGTTTAACGCTCGTTTCGGAGATCCAGAAACGCAAATTATCTTGCCTCGTCTGACATCTGACTTTGCACAAAATATTACGGATATCCTCGATGGCAAGGAGCCAAACATCACCTGGACTGACAAGGGTGTGACTCTGGGTGTGGTTGTCGCATCCAATGGTTACCCGCTAGAATATGAAAAGGGTGTTGAATTGCCAACCAAGACAGAAGGCGACATCATCACCTACTATGCAGGGACTAAGTTTTCGGAAAATAGCAGAGCACTGCTGTCAAATGGCGGACGTGTCTATATGCTCGTCACCACAGCAGACACCGTCAAAGAATCCCAAAACACCATCTACAGCGAACTTAACAAACAAAACACAGAAGGCCTCTTCTACAGAACAGATATCGGAAGCAAGGCGATTCGATAAAGATATAAGAAAAGGCGACGTAGTCGCCAAACACGATAATGGTCGCCGTGGTGAAAAGACCAGAACAGATTCTGTTCTGGTCGGGGGAAAATTTGAGACCTTAGGCTCAAAGTTTAGGAATGAAACCGAAGGTTTGCTTCCGTCCCCACCACCTAAGACCATTATCAAAAAAGAAGAAAAGGAAAAATTATGACTAAACCAATTATTTCCATCATCATGGGCTCCAAATCCGACTGGGCAACCATGCAAAAAACAGCTGAAGTCCTAGACCGCTTCGGCGTTGCTTACGAAAAGAAAGTTGTCTCTGCCCACCGCACACCAGATCTCATGTTCAAGCATGCAGAAGAGGCCCGTAGCCGTGGCATCAAGGTTATCATCGCAGGTGCAGGTGGCGCAGCTCACTTGCCGGGCATGGTAGCGGCAAAAACCACTCTTCCAGTCATCGGGGTACCTGTCAAATCACGTGCACTTAGTGGCGTGGACTCGCTCTACTCCATCGTACAGATGCCGGGTGGGGTGCCTGTTGCGACAATGGCTATCGGTGAAGCTGGTGCGACAAACGCAGCCCTCTTTGCCCTCCGTCTCCTTTCAGTAGAGGATCAGACTGTTGCGACAGCATTGGCAGATTTTGCAGAAGAACAAGGAAAAATCGCAGAGGAGTCTACAAATGAGCTCATCTAAAACAATCGGCATTATCGGTGGTGGTCAACTGGGTCAGATGATGGCCATTTCTGCTATCTATATGGGTCACAAGGTTATCGCGCTGGATCCTGCGGCGGATTGCCCGGCCTCTCGCGTTGCGGAAATCATCGTGGCTCCTTATGACGATGTGGATGCCCTTCGTCAGCTGGCGGACCGCTGTGATGTTCTCACTTATGAATTTGAAAATGTCGATGCTGACGGTTTGGATACTGTCATTAAGGATGGACAACTTCCTCAGGGGACAGACCTACTTCGCATTTCTCAAAATCGGATTTTTGAAAAGGACTTCCTCTTAAACAAGGCACAAGTCACTGTGGCTCCTTACAAGGTTGTGAATTCTAGTCAAGACTTGGCGGAGATTGACCTGTCCAAAAACTATGTCCTAAAGACTGCGACTGGTGGCTACGATGGGCATGGGCAAAAGGTCATTCGTTCAGAAGCAGACTTGGAAGAAGCCTATGAACTAGCAGACTCAGCAGACTGCGTTTTGGAAGAATTTGTCAACTTCGACCTTGAAATTTCTGTTATTGTATCAGGAAATGGCAAGGATGTGATAGTTTTCCCAGTTCAGGAAAATATCCACCGAAACAACATTCTTTCAAAAACCATTGTGCCAGCCCGTATTTCAGAAAGTTTAGCTGAAAAAGCTAAAGCCATGGCAGTACGAATTGCTGAACAGCTGAACTTGTCTGGCACCCTTTGCGTGGAAATGTTTGCGACAGCTGATGACATCATTGTCAACGAAATTGCCCCACGTCCACACAACTCTGGTCACTACTCGATCGAAGCTTGCGACTTCTCCCAGTTTGACACTCATATTCTCGGCGTTCTCGGAGCACCATTGCCAGCTATCCATCTACATGCGCCTGCTGTCATGCTCAATGTCCTTGGACAGCATGTCAAGGCTGCTGAAAAATATGTCACAGAAAATCCAAGCGCCCACCTCCACATGTATGGTAAAATAGAAGCGAAGCACAACCGTAAAATGGGACATGTGACTTTGTTTAGTGATGAGCCGGATGAGGTTGAGGAGATAAAAGTTAATATCAGTATCTGTCAGGTGTCTGGGGGTATTTAATTTATTGTCATATGGAAATAGAAATTAAATGTTTTGTAAGAATATATATTAAAAAAGACTGATCAGTATAGATTTTAAGTGAGGAAATTATGAAAGTTAAAATTACAAATTTGAGAGCATTATATGATACTAGTGATATAAAAATTTCTCCAATTACAGTTCTTTTGGGGAAAAATAGTGTGGGGAAAAGCACTTTTGCCAGATCATTTTCTCTGATGAAACAGAGTTTATTTATTAATAGAAGTGAACCGGTCTTGTGGTACTCGCCAGATTTAGTAGATTTTGGTTCTTTCAAAGATAGTGTTACAAAGGGATATGATGAAATAGGATTTGAATATTCTTTTAAACTTTCAACAGAGGAATTGGAGTTATTTTCTAGATACAATTTTTTATTGAGAGTTCTTTCATTAGCCAATAGTATTGATGAGAACTTTAACAAGGGGATAACAGTAAGATTTTCTGTTAAAGAAAACCAAATAAGTTATATAAACATATTATTTCTTGACTATAATTATCAAATAAAATATGACAATAGATATAAAGTTGAATCTTTTATTATAAACAATATTCCGACTTCTTTAGGTGAATTGTATAGTAGAAGTGATTTTAGCCTAGGAGAGATTATTCCGCAGATTAATCTTAAAAATCCCCCCGAGGAGTTATCTGGTAGTTTCTCATTAGGCGGTAGAGCATTTGCTTTAGCAAGTTGGAAAGAAATCGAACTATTATTTTCTAAGATTAAGGATGGTCGAACAAATAAAAATACAATCCAGAAGATTTTAAAAAAAGTAATACTAGGAGATTACAAGAGTTTTGAAAAAGATTTTGAAAAAACGATAAAAGGATGGAAAACGATTTATCAAAAATATTTAGGTTTAACATTAGATGAACGCCAAAGTTTTACATCTAGATTGTATAGCTTAATTGGACAGGTTTACTATAATTCGGTTGTTGATTTAATTAATGAATATTTAAGTGATTACTTTAGTGAAGTACAGTACATAGCACCTATTCGAGCTACCGCTGAAAGGTATTACCGAATTCAAGGAGTATCTCTTAATGATATTACTTCTCAAGGTGAGAATGTTCCGATGATTTTATACAATTTGAAGCCATCTGAAAAAAAGGATTGGAAAGAATGGACAAGAAAAAACTTCGACGGAATTGAATTTGACGTAAAACAGGATTCATCAAATCTATCATTAATTTTAGCTAAATCAGGTCAAGTTATTAACTTAGCCGATACTGGATTTGGTTATTCGCAAATACTGCCAATTTTATTGTATTTATGGCGAAAAACTAAAATGAAAAGAACTTATTTTAGACGAGGATTTTGGAACACAAATAGTAACCAGTCGTTGCTTATTATTGAACAGCCAGAATTGCATTTACATCCAGCATTACAAGCTAATTTAATTGATTCGTTTGCGCGAATAGTGAAAAATGAAAAATTAGATGTTTCGATAATCATTGAAACACACAGCGACACAATTGTTAATAGATTGGGAGAACATGTGATTTCAAACAAATCAAATATTGATAGTGATGATGTGAATTTAGTTTTCTTTGAAGAGGATAAGGAAAACAATGGACTTGCAAAATTAAAGCAAATAAAGTTTGATGAGCGAGGGCGCATAAGTGGCTGGCCAGTTGGTTTTTTTGAACCAGGACCAATTAAATCATTTTTAGGAGATGTACAAAATGTTGATTAGTATTTCTCCGGAAGTAATAGAGTCTCTGAATAAAAATGAAATTGAAGAATCTGTATCAAATTATTTCACAAGTTCTCTATCTCAGATTATTGAATCTAATGAAAATATGCTTGTTCTTAGAGAAAATCCCACTGCAGAAGATTATTATTACCACTTACTTAAAAATGATAGAATAAGTGCTAGATTGAGAGAGATTATAAGTTTTTTATCAAAAGAATATAAGCATACATCGAACATGTTTGAATATGTTAATAGATATGTAGAGATTACAGTTAATCGTACAGAGTGGTGTGAGTTTAATGATAAGTGTATTTTGTTTTTAAGCTTAGATTACATCTATAAAAATGATATAAAATTACAACTTCCGATGAAAATTTTGGGTGAAAATGATTCAGATTCAGAGTTTTTCAGGGATTTAGGTGAATTATACAAAAAATCGATAGTTGACTCTGCAAACAATCCAATGTATTATGACACGTTGAAATTTAAAATCGGTTCAGGTGGTGGTGGGACTATTGATCAACGCATTATAACTGAAGTATATACTAATAAAGAGATTACAGTTGCTATATCCGATAGTGATATTAAATATCATGGTGGAGAATGTGGAACTACAGCTAAAAACTTGGAATTTGGAAAGCAAGAATTGATAAATAAACATAATATGTACCACTTTGAAACAATTGTATTAAAAGTTCATGAGAAGGAGAATCTGATAAAACCTTCTGAATATTTACGTATGGGATTAAACGCTCAATATATAAATGATTATCAAAATATAGAAAATGATGGAAATTTGATAAAATATCTTAAATATTTAGATTATAAGTCAGGTATGAATAGATACTATAATGGGTTGTCGCCCGATAAAAAGTCTCAGTACGATATGTATTATTCTAATTTAGAAACTTATTTTGATAATTATCGACAGTTTAATCTAGGAAGGACATGCTTTTCTGTAGTAAAGGTTTCATCCCTTGATTTGAATTCTCCAGATATAATTGTATCGATTCGAAAAGAATTGAGTAAAAATCTTTTTGGTCATGGGGAATTTCAAAAAGCCAACATTTGAGTTACTCTTAAAGTGAAACATCAAAAAGAAAGGAAAAAAATAACAACATGATCAAC
>BNJS01001354.1_pt1 | contig 87048 bp, 77 predicted proteins | sample 8540461 | NCBI WGS metagenome assembly BNJS01 (sample SAMD00202454, study PRJDB9452) | human saliva metagenome | isolation source: human saliva | place: Japan
TTGTTTTATAAGGTTTATAATATCTATGGTGGACGTCCATCGTTTTCAGATAAATAATATCGTTTGAAATTTCTCCCTAATTCTCTCTACTCTTTCTACTTTTTCCGAATAAATAGATAGTGGCAGTGAATCTAGTAAACCTAGATTTAATACTCTTCGAAAATCAAATTCAAACCACGTCAACGTCGCCTTGTCGTACTCAAGTACAGCCTGCGGCTAGTTTCCTAGTTTGCTCTTTGATTTTCATTGAGTATAAGACTGTGGTATAATAAAAGGAGGAAGAGGATGATTCTAAGACATCCGGGCATCAGCCCGACCAATGATTTGGTTGCTAAGAAAATCTTTAGCAATCCAGAGATCACTTGTCAATTTATTCGCGATATGCTAGACTTGCCAGCCAAAAATGTGACCATTTTGGAGGGGAGCAATATTCACGTCTTGCCTTCCCTGCCTTATTCAGCGCAGGATTTCTATACCAGTATAGATGTTTTAGCGGAGTTAGATAATGGAACGCAAGTTATCATTGAGATTCAGGTGCATCATCAGAATTTTTTCATCAATCGCTTGTGGGCTTATTTGTGCAGTCAGGTCAATCAAAATCTAGAAAAAATTCGCCAACGAGAAGGTGATACACACCAGAGTTATAAACACATCGCCCCCGTATACGCTATCGCTATTGTGGACAGTAATTACTTCCAAGATGATTTGGCTTTTCATAGCTTTAGCATGCGCGAGGACACGACAGGTGAGGTTTTAACTATTACAACTAACGGACAAGAAAACCATCTGGTTAAGATGGCGTTCTTGGAATTAAAAAAATACAGAGAAACCAGCAAAGACGAGGTTCGCAAGCCGTGGTTGGAGTTTTTTGGGAATAAGCCCTTTACTCAACAACCCGAGCGAGCCATCAGTCAGGCAGACCAACTGCTGGACTACAAGAGCTGGTCCGAGGAGGACAGGAAGATGTTTAGTCAACTACGTATGCGCGAAGAACAGGCATTATTAGCTCATGACTATGCCTTGGAAACTGCTAGGGCAGAGGGTCTTGAACAGGGACTTGAACGTGGAAAAGTTGAAGGAAGTTTGTCTATGCTACTAAATCTGGTTCGTCAACATCTTTTAACCGCAGAGGTTGCAAGTCAGCAGTTAGGCATAACTGTCTCTGAGTTTGAAAAACTATTAAAAGACCATCACAAATAAGAATTAAAAATACAGAGAAAGCAGCAAGGATAAGATTCGTAAGCCATAGTTGGAGTTTTTTAGGAACAAGATCTTTGCTAAGCAATAAGCTTTATCTATAAAATATAAGGATGGGTAGTCTACTATCTTAAAATAAAATAATGACAGATTTTTCCGAAGCAAAAGGTAAGATCTGTTTTTTATTTATATTAAATCTTTATACTATATAGCAGAAAATAGCTGTATAATAAGCTTTGCATATATATATATATATATATATATATAACATGTTCTTCTGTAGAAGCGTTATTAAAAAAACAAGAAAGTAAAGTTTCTGAAGAAGAAACTAAAAAATCAGAAAAAGATCGTAGTGCTGAGGTAGAAGCTTCGAATAGTGAAACAGCAATACCTGCTAGAAGTGCTCGTGGAAGAAAAGGAAGAACTACAGAAGTTCAACCAGCAGATAGCGAAAACGCAATTCCAACAGTAGAAGCAGCGACTTCTAATAAAGTAACTGCACCAAAAGAATTACCAACCTATACAAACGGTACGGACAATTATGCATTAGCAGAAGAAATGCGTAAAATTGTTAAGTACTTACAAGACAATGGAGCAGACGCTGCTAAAGTAGCTGCCATCAAAGGTAACTACGATAAGTTAAATGAAAAACTTGGACTTGTTGATGAAAATGGAGTGTTGTCTGAAGAAGATTTCAATAAAGCATTAGCTAATCTTAAACAAGCTCGTGACTTTACTGAAGGGTTCCTTAACAATCAACCTAGTCTTCAACTTGAAGCAGTACTACCTGCAAATCGTCGTGAACGTGCAGCAGATGATCGTGTTAGAGATTCTAGATTCCCTAATGCGTATACAACGCCTTACGCTACTGCTAAAGAGTTCTACTATGAAGATGGTCAAAAAGGTTCATCTCCATATGATAAATATACTTATTTATTCCACACGTTTACAGAAAGTTTAGTAGCCAATAACAGAACTCACTCTCCAGTAAGAGATGTTAAACGTTTAGTATATGAAGAAGTAAACGAAGTTGAGGGCGGATATTTATGGACAATTACCTTTAATGCTGCCCACGAAGATCAACACGATGGGTATGCCTTCTTCTCTATTCCAAAAGGACAAGTAGTAGACAATAGCAGTATTACGATTGAAAGAACTCCTCAAGTTGGAGTTGCAGAAGAAGTAGCAGGTACAGGAGATTTAGGCTCTAGAGTTCGAAATAATTTATTCCATGGTACACAAATTGGAATTAGAACAGATGGCGCAAATGAAAATAGTTTAGAAGGATTAGCAAGAACAAATGGAAGTCCCGGTTACTATAACCGTCGCTTAGAAGGTGATGCTGGAGAAACAGCAAAATCTGATGATATGTTCGAAAAAATTGCTGACAATACAGCGGCTGTTTATCGTTTCCAACTACATGGACGTGATAAATATACTATTTCGTTTAAAACAACTAACACGAACAATACGCAAATGGATAAACTGTACTATGCAGCTGGATATCGTGTTCAACAATGGGGTCGCCGTATCTTAGCGCAACAATGGCACGGACGTCATAAATATGATAGATCTGATACAGATAACTATCCATTACACGTAGTTGGGAATGGTACATTCTTAATTAATCAAGGAAAACATTATAATACAGCATATCCTCAAGGAGCATATGGATTTGGTGGACATGACTTTGACTATGCACCTTTTAAGGCTGATGGTATCTTAGGATTTGATGACTCAGGTAGATATAACAGTAACTTTGATATGCACCAATATACTGCAAGACCTGGAAGTAACCAACCTTCATCAAGTTATAGAGCGAATGCGGCTGGTCAAACATTTGAATTCTATGATAAAGAAGGGAATAAATTATCTGCTTCTCAAATCGGGATGCACGGTGCTGATAAGCCAGGTTTAGTAGAATATAAAGTAAAACGTAAGTTTAATGATGGCTCTGCGGACTTCTTGAATATCAAGTTTGCAATTAAACCAAAAACTCCAGTATTCACAGAAAATCTAACAAACTCTCGTGGTCAAACGAAAAACCTAACGGTATCAAACGGTACAAATGGTTACCCGATTACATTATTCCGTGAATATGTGGAAAATGGAGTTAAACAGATAGAAAAAGTTGCTACTGTAAACGCAAATAGTGGTGGAAATGCAGTCTTTAATAATGTGTTAATTAAGGGTGGAAAATACTACGCCCAATCTATTATTCCAACTTCAGCGTACTTAGACTATAAAAATGTAAAACATACAGATGTAAGGTCTGATGTGTCAGCTAGTACTACAGTAGGTGGAGACGGTATGGCTCCTACAATCCAAGTAGGTGAAAATGGAAAAGCATTGGCAACAACTCCAGCGAATAACCAAGTAACATTATTCGTAACACCAAGTACAGATGGTAAAGTTTCATTAAAAGTACAAATGCAAGATGATAACTTAGGGGATGGAATGGATGCATTCGCTAAAGGAACAAATGCTAACTATGCCATTAATGGAACTTATAACTCCGGAGCTACAACTTATACAGCTGACGGTGGAGTAACAGGAGCTAACGGTAAAAGAGACACTATTAAAGGCGACTTGAAAATTCAATTAAACCAAGATGGTGGAAAATACAAAATCCCTACGGGTGGTTTAACTGTTACGCTAAATGCAAAAGATAAAGCTGGTAACTGGACAAATAATGCTAGTCCATCTAAGACACTAACGGTTAAAGTATTATCAGCAGTTCCGAATGAACCTCCTGTCCGTATGCTTACAGGGAATGATGTTCAAAACGGTGCTGTTAAGCAAAGTGTTAAAGACGAAGTGTTAAGTAAAGTAAAACAACTGAATCCAGACTTAGTAAATAATGGTGTTACGTTTGAATATGACACAACAGCAGGTCGTACAAACCAAATTAAAGTTACTTATCCAGATGGGCAAACGACGACTATCGATCCGATGAAAGGGACAAAACCTACAAAACCTTTAGTAGTTGGACCTCAAGATGGTACAGTTAGCATTACACCGCAAGGAGATGCAGATAAAGTAACATTCTCATATGTTCCAACAGGGCAAACAAGTCCTCAACAAATTATTGCTAAAAAAGATGGGAACTCATGGGGAATTCAAGGGACACGTCCAAACGGAATCACAGTAGACAGTAGTACCGGTAAAATTACGATTACAGAACCAACTGTAAAAGACCTGTCTACAGTAACAGCAACAGCTACTTTCTTAAACAGTGACACAAGTGATACTGCTCAAGATACAGCGAAAAACCCCGATAGAGAAGCGCCTGAAGTTTGGATGAATGGGAAAAATTAACTGAAACAGCAACTGATAATAAATTCTTGATTTATCGCGGTGCTACATTCAATCCAACTTTCCGAGTTGCGGATAATTCAGGAATTATCGCAAATCTTTCTGTTAAAAATATTCCAAATGGTGTTTGGTTTAACAAAGTGAATAATAAAGATGTTCCACGCACATTAATTCATAATGGAAATTACACATTTAGTGATACAGTAGTGGATCAAACTACACTTTTTGGCACACGTGAAGCGACAGTGTCTGTTCGAGATGCAAATGGAAATGCAAAAGATTATAAATTCCAATACATTATTGCTGATGTATTATTGAAAAATTCTCCAGAATCTAACACTGGAGGAGCTAAATTAGGTGACCCACATAGATTCTTAGCGACTACCCTAAATGGGACTACATCAAGTGATGATAGATATTTCCCAGGTGGAATGACATTCTCATGGGGGAACAATGAAAATAGCGAAACAAAACTACCAGCAACATCTCAAACAGTAACGAAAGAAGTTATAGCAACATTCCCAGCAAATTCTAGAAATGGTGGAACAACAGCCGATGGTATTACGGTTTACGCACCTGAACGAATTACGAAGAATGCAACAATTAACGTGGTGGATAACTCTAAGCCACAAGCAACATTAAACGGTCAATCTCTAGGTGAAACTGCTACGACACCGATCTTTACGGTGTTTAGAGGGGCTAACTTCAATCCAACGATTAAAGCGTGGGATAACTCAGGTATTATTCAAGATATTAGTGTTCAAAACGGACTTCCAACTGGAGTAACAGCTACAAGATACACGGGTGGTAGACAAACTGGGAAAGATGGAACTTCAGATGGTGCTAAGTATTCACAAGCTCTATTTAGTGGAGTAGTTGCGAATACGCAAGCTCTTGGAGAATATGAAATTTCTCTATCTGTAAAAGGTAGTGATAACAATGATGTAAGTACATTCCGATTCAAATATCGAGTTGTTGACATGGAGTTGAAATACTGTCAACATGCCAGGTGTTCCAGTACCTGTTGTTACTTTAGACAATAATAAGAGTGTATTGGTTGCGAATGGGCAAAATAATCTTGATGCACACAACTATTGGAAAGTAGTTGATGAAGAAACAAAAGCTGACAAAGGGGATTCTTACTTACCACAAGGAATAAACTTTACTTTTGATCATCTTGGGGCAAACCCTAATGGTATTTCTTCGAATCCGAATGATGAAAACCTAAATCCAAGACCTTCTACAAGACAGGGGTTATATAGAGGTAAAGTAAAAGTAAGCTTTGCTAATGCATCTGGAGAAGTGACAAATAATAACAGTACAACAAGAACTGTTTTTGCACCGGCTGAAATTGCTAAAGATATTCGTTTTGGTATTGTACCAAATGCACCTTCGTTAGAAGTGGGAAGTTTGTACGGTAAGGCAACTACAAGACCAACAATTACAGTATCGAATGTCGTTCTTAAAGGAGACGCTCCTGGAAAAGTAAATACGGGAGCAACTCGATATGTTGCTTTATATAGTACATCAAATCCAAATAGTCCATTAGCTGAGAAAGAAGTTACAGGTAATAATAGTACAGTAACATTCTCAGAAACTGACACAGGTTCTGGGCGCTTAACTCGTGCTTTAACGGCAGGTGAGCAGATATATGCAGTTACAAGAGTAGAACATGCTGGTTCATCTATTTTATCTGGAGCAAGTAATGAAGAGTTAGTTACTGCACCGTTAAACTTACTTGAGAACTCAACAAACCGTATTATTCAAGCGAATGATCAAATATTAAACGATGCTGAAAAAACAGGTATCCGTATTGCATTACGTGCTGCTAATCCTGGATTAAATCTAAGTGATGAAAATATCGAGATTACAGATAGTGGTGCTATTACAGTTACAACAGCAGATAAGAGACGTGGTTGGCTTCAAACAGCACCGAACAAGGATAACGGAGCAGGATTCGTTACTCGTTTTGCAAATATTCGAAATGATTATAAATTCGAAATATCGAAGGATTAAAAGTTCCGGGGCGTGATACAGATAAAGGATTTGCATGGTCAAATGCCCCATCTGATAATCGAGTGAATAGTAACCGTAGTTTGATTTATTACTATGATGCAACGAAAGGTCAGTCGTTTAACTTTAATGATGTATTGAATATTTTAAGTCTACGTGAAGGATGGTCTGTAAACCACACAGAAAACCCATCATTTGTTGCAACTCAAGGGGGTAACAAAGCAAAAGCGGAAGCTAATAACCGAAGAGGTGAAGATGGCTTCAGCATGGGACCTGGAAACACATTCCTTAAAGATGGAAACTACATTAATGTTATGGATATAGTGGAATCTAGCGAACGTGGAGGCAGTGTTGTTAAAAAATCTAACACTAAACAAGTTGAGGATGGTAAAACTGGTGGAACAGCTACAACTCTTCAAAATGTAACAATTGGAGAAGCGAATGGTTTGCCAGAATTTGCATTGAACAATGTAGTTGGTGGAAGAGATTCGATTCATAAAGCGCAAGTTTACTTACGTCCAAAATGGGTTACTGATGGTTCTTTAAGAGAACGTAATAATGAAACAAAAGATACAACAACAAACGTTGTGAACTTATACTTCGTACCAATCGATCCAATTAAACCAGTAGTAGAACGTTCAGACTCTAACAACTTAGGAACATCAGCAGACGATGCTCCAAGATTAACAGATACGTCTATCACAGCATCTTCACTTGTAAAAGTAACAGATAACTATGATAAAGATGACGAAACGGATTCAAACACTAATAGTGTTCGTAATAAGTTAAATGTTTGGATTAAAAAAAGGTAATGAAGAAATCAAAGTAGTTGAAAAATGGTAGAGAGCTTACTACAGCGACTGGTGAAACAGTATTATCTACTCATATTAAAACTACCGATCCAGCAACTTATGAATTAATCGCTAAAACAGCAGATACTTCAGGAAATGAAACTGAAAAACAAAGTCTAGGATTCTTCAAAGTTGGGTATAACTTAAATGTACGTCCACTAATTAACTTTATCAGATATGAAAAATTAACGGATGATGATAAGAGAACATTAGTACGAGTAAATGAAGGTGGACAATTAGAAGAGTTACCTAACGGTGCTACAGTTGATGTTACATTTGATACGGAAAATGTAAATAAAAAGATAGCTGATAACAATGGAGGTAAAGAAGATAAACGAGCTACAGCGACTATTACATTTGCGAATGGTGCTACAACGACTAGAGTAATACCGTATAGTGTGTATCAATCATTCCCAGTTACTGATAAGTTGTATGATTTTGCAGGAGCTACTAAATATAACTACTACTGGGATCCTGATTATTATACAAACGTTGGATTAACAGGAGGTATGGAGTGGTTTGTAAAAAGAGAAGTAGAAGAGAATGGGCGAAAAGTATTCAAAGATGTACCGCCACAAGCTAATTCTAATGATCATCGTATGCCTAGAGAAGTCAATAAATCCATCGAAGCAGGAGTTGGTGAGTATAAATATATTCTAGGAGCAACTTATCCAACAGGTAGATACACTGCAACGACTACAGATGAATTATTGAAATTAAGACGTAGCGGTGAAATTGTTCATACGGTGTTTGATGTAGGTGCCAATAATACTAATAAAGTTACAGTAAATAGTGGGGACTCATTAACAAGTGACCAAGCAAAAGAAGCAGTAATGCCAATTAATGGATCGAAAGAATTACCAGAAGGAACAACTTATGAATGGGTGTCAGGGCTTACTGTAACAGGACGTGGTGGAGATGAAGTCGATCGTGAAGTAAGAGTGACGTTACCGGCTACTAATCCAAATGGACCTTTTGCTGCACAAAAAACAAAGTCTAAAACTATAAAAGTTAAAGTGAAAATTGAAGATGTTAAACCGACAGTGAAAATCAAAATTGGTGATAGCGTAGCAAACTTAACGACGACTGCGCAAGATAACCGTTTTGTTATCTTTAAAGGTGCAACGTTTAATCCAACATTCATCGTGGATGATAATTCTGGAAAAACAACTTCTATTAATATCACTAATCTTCCAAATGGTCGAAGTATAAATAAAACAGAAGCAATGCCTAATGGAACGAATGTAACGGTGACAGATGCAGATGCAGTAACAAGGGATGCTACTACAGGAACACGTGAAGCAAGCGTAACTGTAGCTGATGCTGTAGGAAATACAGAAACTTACAAATTTAAGTACACTGTTGTCGATGTGAATCTAGTTAATAGTCCAAAAGAAGTACCTTTAAATAAAGAATTAGGTGATTCACACGCATTCGCGGCGGTAGATAAAGCAGATCTTACAGTTAGCAATCCAGATTCTCTATATCCAGATGGAATGATTTTTGAATGGAAAAAGAATAATCAGGTTGTTCCAAATCGAACACAACTAAGTGAACCAGGTAGAGTAACGGATTATAAAGCAGTTGTTAGATTCAAGGATGGTGCAGGCTTCTATACAGTAAATGGTATAAAGACATTTACACCTGCTACAATCGAAAAAGACGTAACATTCCTTGTTAAACCAACAAAACCGATTGTAACTCCAGACAATAACGGTGATGTAACAGTAACTCCAGCGAATGAAACAAATGTCAATAAAGTGGAAGTGACATACACTCCAACGGACAATAATCGATTAGAAGATAATGGGAATGTGACGAAAACTCCTCAAGAAAGAACAACGGTTATTGCTACTAAGGGAACTGATAATCAATGGCGTATCACAAGTGGTGAGAAAGAAGGAATTAGTGTCAATCCAACTACTGGGGAAATCACCTTGAAAGATCAAGTAGTTAAAGATCAAACAAAAATTCAAGCAAAAGTAGTTGCCCAAGAAGTTTCAAGTGATGAAAATGACAGTAATAATTCTAAAGATGGTGAGCGCACAGACCCAACAATTGGGTTGAACAATACACTTGTAGAAGTTGGAAAAGAGTTCAGTCTTCCTCTTGTTTTATCAGATGGAGCAGGAGTAGGTGTAGATGATACAAATATTAAAGTTTCGTTACCAAATGGGGAAACAGGTCTAACTTACGATGCAACAACAAAATCAATCAGAGGAACAATAAGCGCAGCTGTTAAAAAAGACATTACAGTAAGAGTCCTAGATAAAAATGGAAATAAAGCTGAGAAAATAATCTCTATAGCTGCTGTGAAATCTAAGCCGGTTTATGCGATTAAAGACGGAACAATCGACAATGTAGACACTCCAAGTAACTTTGTGGAAATGCCTGCTGGTTTAACTGCCTATTGGAAAGACAATTCTAAACCTACAACAACGGAAGTGGGGAATACGAAAAAAACTGTAACGGTTAGTGCGGAAGGTTATAACGCGATAAATGTAGATATTCCAGTAACGATATATCCAAAAGTAACTTACCGTAAGGTAGGCGGCAATGAAGTGACAGAATACCATGAGATTGTTGGTCGACCATTGACGTCGAGTGTATGGGGAACAGGTGGACGTACGAAACCTGCTGTAGCTGATTTCTATGTAGAATTTGAAGGTGGAACTAAACCAGATGGTACAACTATCAGATTTAAAGATGGAGATCCAGTTAGTTTAAGCACAACAGCAGGTATAACGACTAAAACGATAGTTGTAACTTATCCGAATGGAGCAGGAACAATTGAAAAAGATGTAACGTTCAAGACTTATGGAAATGAAGCGAAGTATGAGGATGGAAAGGATTCTGTAGAAACAATAGTTGGTAGTGCATTTGAGAAAACAAGTGCTAGTGATTATGTTAAATTAAGCGATCCTAAATTACCTAATCCACCTAGAACTGCGATAGCTTGGGGAAATGGGTATACCCCTTACAATCCAGTGAACAACCACAGGATAAAATTGGAAAACGTGAAGAAAATGTTAATGTTTACTTTGGGGAAGCTGTACGAAAAGCTCGTGGAGATGATACGTATAACTACAATGATCAAAATATTAAAGTAACGTTAGATGTCAAACCACAAGCACCAACACTAACTGCAAATCAATTCCAAGGTAAAGCAGGGACTAAACCTGAAATTACTGTAAACAATTTACCAACAGCTGCACAGTTGACAACAGGATTAACTGTAAAAGTACAATTAAAAGATGCCGCTGGTACTGTAGTTGCAGAAAAAACTGTAACAGATGGAACAGGAAGTACAACATTTACTGAAGCTGACTATAGAAATTCAGTTACTTTAGGTCAACAATTGACAGCTAATGTGGTTGTTTCAGGAAAGTATCAAAAAACAGAAAAAACGGATACGGGAACAAGACAAGTCCTAACTGATTATTCTTTAGTTTCTAATAATAGCAACAGTGAACAAGTCACTCCTCAAAAACCAACCTTTGATACAGCAACGGTGACTTCAACTAGTCGTACACTAAGAGGTACGTTAGGCGGATTTGATGCAACTAATAGAGTGGTCAAAGTTTATTTGAACGATGAGAATAATACCGTTTTATCTAGTGAAAATAATGGCGGAGTAACCATTAATAATGATGGAACTTGGACAGCTACGCTTCCTGCTGCTGTAAAACTTCGTCAATCAGTCGCTAAAAACGGCGAAACTACAACACCACCAGCGATTACAGTGGAGAATACAGTTACAGATGGAACAGTTTCAACTAGAAGTGATAATAAAGCAGTTGAAATGGGAGATTACTCAGTAGCGTCAACAATTGCAGGTAGTAAGCATCTTGATATTACAGTGCCACATGATGCTAAACGAGTTGAATTACGATTCCATAACAGCACAGAAACAGGAAATACAACAAATAGTATCGTACTAGTTCGTGGAACAGATGGTACATGGCATACAGATGCAACTCGTGCGGATAATACTAGTGTGACAGATGCTAATGGATATGTCGGAACAATTACTTCTACTCCAAGCACTACTAATCCTTCAGAAAATAATATTCGTATTGCTATAAATGAACAAAGCGGAACAGCAAAACTTCATATTAAAGAAGAAAATTCTAATGGAGATAACACTGAATCATATGGTAGTGGATTAGGACTTCGCGTATATACTCAACCAGAAGTGGGGCAAGCACCAACTGCAACAGGTAAGTGGAAAGTTGCTAGTGTGACGAATAATAATCCTACACTTACTTATAAAGGAACAGAAGGAAGTAACGAAACAGCACGTAAAGTTTTCTCATCAGGAACAAGCATTACTAAAGCCATGCTAGAAGATCTAGTAACTGTTGGAGATACAGAAGATAAAGTTACAAATGAAGCTGACAAACCATATGGTACACCAACTGTAAAAATTGTTTCTGGATTAACAGAAACACCAGGAAACGCAACTCCAGCAGGACGTTATACAGTAGTTCTTAAAGCTGTTGACAGTCAAGGTAAAGAAAGTGATCCGTTAACTGTGTATGTGGGAGTGGTGTCTACAGCAGTGAAATACCAACCACAATTCAATGGAAGAGACTTAGGAACAGCCCAAGACATTCCAGTGAGTGGAGGAGATCACGCACAAGGAGAGGTAGTAAACTACACACCAGGTGAAGTGACAGTTGATAACAAAGTGTATGTACCAGTAACAACTGAAGGACACAATGTAACGTTAACAGATCAACCACAAACGGTAATAGTTGAGTATGTCGAAAAACCAGCTACAGCAACTCCAACATTTACGGTAGGAACACAAGATCCACAAACAGGAAATGTTGAAGTAACAATCGATGGAGTTCCTGAAGGTACTAAAGTCAAATTACCTGGTATTGCTAGTGAAAAAGTTGTAACTGGAGGGAAAGTAGAGTTAACTCATAACGAGTTACCTGAAAATCCGACGACAGGAAAAGGAATTGCCCAAGAAGACGGTAAACTTCCAAAAGAAGGAACAAGTGATATTACAATTCCAGGTAAACTAACTAGCGCTAAAGGTGAGCCAGCAAGAGAGTTTGAAGTAGAAATTCCACTACCGATTGTAGTTCCAGATCCAGAACATTTAACACCAAAAGAAAAAAACAGAATTAGAGAAAAAGTTAAAAAAATCTAATCCAAATATGGATGTTAAAGTCGACGATAAAGGAAATGTTACTATAACAGATCCGAAAACAGGTCAATCTAAAGTAATTCCAGTTAAAGATTTAACTGTTAAAGACTTCACACCAGTGAAACCAACCGATAAACTTCCAGTTAAAGACAAAGCTCACTTAACTCCAGAAGAGAAAAAAACAAGTGGCAGATAAAGTCAAAGATAAGAACCCAGGTAAAGAAGTAACAGTAGGAGACGACGGCACAGCAACAGTGACAGATCCAACAACAGGAATCAGTCATAAAATTCCAGGAACAGACCTAGTGAACCAAGACTTCGAACCAGTGAAACCAACCGACAAAGTTCCAGTTAAAGACAAATCCCACTTAACTCCAGAAGAGAAAAAAACAAGTGGAAGACAAAGTCAAAGACAAGAACCCAGGTAAGGAAGTAACAGTAGGAGACGACGGCACAGCAACAGTGACAGATCCAACAACAGGAATCAGTCATACAATTCCAGGAACAGACCTAGTGAACCAAGACTTCGAACCAGTGAAACCAACCGACAAAGTTCCAGTTAAAGACAAATCCCACTTAACTCCAGAAGAGAAAAAACAAGTGGCAGATAGAGTCAAAGAAAAGAACCCAGGTAAGGAAGTAACAGTAGGAGACGACGGCACAGCAACAGTGACAGATCCAACAACAGGAATCAGTCATACAATTCCAGGAACCGACTTAGTGAACCAAGACTTCGAACCAGTAATACCAGCTGATAAGATTCCAGTAAAAGATCCTGCTAACTTAACACAAGAAGAACAGGATAAAGTAAAAGAATCAGTTGAAAAAAAGCTAATCCAGGTAAAAAAAGTAACAGTAGATAAAACTGGAAAAAGTTACAATAACTGATCCAAATACTAATATAAGTCATGAGATACCAGGAGAAAAATTAATAACTCTTGCTCCTCCGGTATTCGAACTTCCTGAATATACAGCTCCAATAGGAACAACAGGGGTTGATGAAAATGGAAATCTTATTGAACCTCCAGTTAAGCATCAAACTAAACTTATCATCACAAAATGGACTGATGAACAAGGTAATGAATTGAAACCAGCAGATGCGAAAGCTCCATCAGTACCAGGTGAAGCTAATGAAGCATTAGAACATGGTGAAATTGAAGGTTATGTATTTGTAAGAACAGAAACTGAAGGTGATGTTGTAACTCATATCTTCAGAAAAGTGAGTCCAGCTGCACAAACAGGCGACGGTCAACAAAGACCAGCTACACCATCTGACGATACAAATCCTAGACCAGATACTGCTACCCCTGCTGAGGTGCCAGCTACTCAACCGGCTGAACAACCAAGTCAAACAGTTGAAGTACCTGCTCAATTGCCAAATGAAGTGTCAGAAACTGATTCATCAGTTTCTCAACCGCAAGCAGTATTGCCAAATACTGGTACACAAGAAGACCGTGCTACAGGTGCATTCGGAGTTCTCTCTCTTCTTGGCGCATTTGGTTTGCTATTTGCCAAAAAGAAAAAAGATGATGAAGAGGAAGCTTAAATAGAGGATCTCATCTGATCCTTAGTAGCTTTCCCTGCATAAAGTCTTTGTAAATCAAAAAGAACTAGAAAAATCACTCATTTGTGAGAATTCTAGTTCTTTTTTTGTATTTCATAAACATTTCATATTTGGGTTTTATAATAGTCTTACAAATATGGAGGTGACAAATGAATCCAATCCAAAGAGCTTGGGCTTATGTCAGCAGAAAACGACTGAGAAGTTTTATTTTATTTCTGATTTTATTGATCCTATTGGCCGGAATTTCAGCCTGTTTGACTCTGATGAAGTCCAATAAAACAGTGGAAACCAATCTTTACAAATCACTCAACACATCTTTTTCAATTAAAAAGATAGAAAACGGACAGACTTTTAAGTTGTCGGATTTATCATCCGTGATCCAGATTAAGGGGCTGGAAAGTGTCTCTCCCGAACTCGAGACGGTCGCAAAACTAAAAGACAAGGAAGCGGTAACTGGCGAGCAGAGCGTGGAGCGTGATGATTTATCAGCTGCAGACAAGAACTTGGTTAGCTTAACGGCTCTTGAGGATTCGTCTAAGGATGTGACCTTTACCAGCTCGGCTTTCAACTTAAAAGAAGGGCGACACCTTCAAAAAGGGGATTCCAAGAAAATCCTGATCCACGAAGAGTTGGCTAAGAAGAACGGTCTTTCGCTTCATGACAAGATCGGCTTGGATGCTGGGCAGTCTGAATCTGGAAAAGAACAAACAGTAGAGTTTGAGATTGTCGGCATCTTTTCTGGTAAAAAACAGGAGAAATTTACAGGCTTGTCTTCTGACTTCAGTGAAAATCAGGTCTTTACAGACTATGAAAGTAGCCAAAAGCCTTTTTGGGTAATGGTGAATCTCTAGTCAGTGCAGCTCGCTTCTATGTAGAAAAATCCTAAGGAAATGGACGAACTCTTGAAGCAGGTGGAAAACTTGGCCTTGGATAGTCAAGGTTACCAAGTTGAGAAGGAAAAACAAGGCCTTTGAACAAATCAAAGACTCAGTAGCAACCTTTCCAAACCTTTCTGACTATCTTCCTTTATGGGATGTTGATAGCAGGAGCAGGAGCCTTAATTTTGGTTTTGTCTCTCTGGTTGAGAGAAAGGGTCTACGAAGTGGGAATTTTACTGGCACTTGGAAAAGGCAAGAGCTCGATCTTCCTACAGTTCTGTTTAGAGGTAGTTTTTGGTATCTCTTGGAGCTTTGCTTCCAGCATTTGTTGCAGGAAACGCCATCACATCTTACCTACTCCAAACCCTACTAGCAAGTGGAGATCAGGCAGTCTTACAAGACACGCTAGCTAAAGCAAGCAGTCTATCAACTAATATCCTATCCTTTGCAGAATCCTATGTCTTTCTGTTGTTGATTAGTTGCTTGTCTGTAGCCCTTTGTTTCCTATTTTTATTTAGAAAATCGCCTAAGGAAATTTTATCATCTATTAGTTAATACTCTTCGAAAATCTCTTCAAACTACGTCAGCTTCCATCTGCAACCTCAAAACAGTGTTTTTGAGCAACCTGCAACTAGCTTTCTAGTTTAATCTTTGATTTTTCATTGAGTATAAGAAGGAGAAATCATGACTTTATTACAATTACAAGATCTTACCTACCGTTATAAGAATACTGCTGAAGCAGTCCTATATCAGATCAATTATAATTTTGAACCCGGGAAATTTTACAGTATTATTGGTGAGTCAGGAGCAGGAAAATCCACACTCTTGTCCCTCCTTGCGGGTCTAGATAGTCCTGTTGAAGGTTCTATCCTTTTCCAAGGAGAGGACATTCGTAAGAAGGGTTATTCTTACCATCGCATGCACCATATTTCCCTGGTCTTTCAAAATTATAACTTGATAGATTATCTTTCTCCACTGGAAAATATCCGCTTGGTCAACAAAAAGGCCAGCAAGGAGACTCTTCTTGAACTTGGTCTTGACGAAAGTCAGATCAAGCGAAATGTTCTCCAGTTATCAGGTGGTCAACAGCAACGTGTTGCTATTGCTCGTAGTTTGGTATCAGAAGCTCCAGTTATCTTAGCTGATGAGCCCACAGGAAATCTGGACCCTAAAACTGCTGGAGATATTGTCGAACTGCTCAAATCACTTGCCCAGAAAACAGGTAAATGTGTCATCGTCGTAACTCACAGCAAAAGAAGTGGCACAGGCGTCAGATATTACACTTGAATTGAAGGATAAGAAACTGACTGAAACTCGCAATACGACGAAATAATATGAGCTTTTTCTGTTAGAACTATAAAATAGAACAACATCTAGAAAGGGAACCTATGTTACACAACGCATTTGCCTATGTTACAAGGAAGTTTTTCAAATCAATTGTCATCTTCCTGATTATTCTCCTCATGGCGAGCTTGAGTTTGGTTGGCTTGTCGATCAAGGGAGCTACTGCCAAGGCTTCTCAGGAGACTTTTAAAAATATCACCAACAGCTTCTCCATGCAAATCAATCGTCGCGTCAATCAAGGAACGCCTCGTGGTGCTGGGAATATTAAGGGTGAAGACATCAAAAAAATCACCGAAAATAAGGCTATTGAGTCTTATGTGAAACGCATCAACGCTATCGGAGATTTGACTGGCTATGAACTCATCGAAACGCCAGAAACCAAGAAAAATCTGACACCTGACCGTGCTAAACATTTTGGAAGTAGCTTGATGATTACAGGTGTCAATGACTCCTCTAAAGAAGACAAGTTTGTCTCAGGTTCTTATAAGTTGGTCGAAGGTGAGCACTTAAACAACGACGACAAGGACAAGATCCTCCTGCACAAGGACTTGGCAGCCAAACACGGCTGGAAAGTAGGGGATAAGGTCAAACTAGACTCTAATATCTACGATGCAGACAATGAAAAAGGTGCCAAAGAAACAGTCGAAGTGACAATCAAGGGACTCTTTGATGGTCATAATAAGTCAGCAGTAACCTACTCACAAGAACTCTATGAAAATACAGCCATCACAGACATCCATACGGCTGCTAAACTTTATGGATACACAGAAGACACAGCTATTTACGGGGACGCTACCTTCTTTGTAACAGCGGACAAGAACTTGGATGATGTTATGAAAGAGTTGAATGGCATCAGTGGTATCAACTGGAAGAGCTATACACTGGTGAAGAGCTCCTCAAACTACCCAGCTCTTGAGCAATCCATCTCTGGTATGTACAAGATGGCCAACCTCCTCTTCTGGGGTAGCTTGAGCTTTTCAGTCCTTCTCCTTGCCCTCTTGCTCAGCCTTTGGATCAATGCCCGTCGCAAGGAAGTGGGAATTCTCCTCTCTATCGGTCTCAAGCAGGCAAGTATCTTGGGTCAATTCATCACTGAATCCATCTTGATTGCCATCCCTGCTCTCGTTTCTGCTTACTTCCTAGCTAATTACACTGCCCGTGCAATCGGAAATACTGTTCTTGCCAACGTGACTTCAGGTGTTGCCAAGCAAGCTAGCAAGGCGGCTCAAGCCTCTAACCTTGGTGGTGGTGCAGAAGTAGATGGCTTTAACAAGACCTTGTCAAGCCTAGATATTTCCATTCAGACATCAGACTTTATCATCGTCTTTGTCCTAGCCTTGGTTCTAGTGGTTCTCGTTATGGCGCTTGCTTCAAGCAATCTCCTCAGAAAACAACCAAAAGAGCTTTTGATGGATGGTGAATAAGTTTGAAAAAATGATTCTGGAAATAGAGAAAGCATCTTGTTTTTCTATTCAAGAATGGTGGATAGAGAATGGCTATTTAACAATACAAAATAGAGCTGAAAGCAGTGGTGAAAATCATTGCTTTCAATCGCTTTCTTTGTACTTTAGTACTTAAATATGATATACTAAAATCGTGGAATTTAGTAGAAGGACAATTTACAATTTCTATATTCAAATATGCATAAAAATTTATTCATAATTTGTTTTTAAATAAATAGAAAACTTGTAGATACCTATCCAGACTGAAAAGGTAAACGAACCTGCTGTAGCTGAGTTTGCCTTTTAAAAATATAAAAATAGTGAGGAAAACAATGAGACAAACAAATGTTAGAGGGACATTATCCCTACGTGGCTTTAGAAAATTAAGAACTGGTGCAATTGTTGCAACGGGTGTGATTTTATTGGGACTGGGCTTTTTAGCTCCAACTGTCTCAGCTAATGAACAAGATGGTGTTTGGGTAGCCAGAACAGTTACAGAAGTAAAAGCTGATATTCAAAATATAGACAATTTATCACACTACACAATTAAGTGGGGAGATACACTGAGTGCTATTAGTGGAGCAACAGGGCTATCTGTTGATAGCTTGGTTGAGATAAATCGTATTGCAAATAGAGATTTGATTTTTGCTAATAATAAATTGTATTTTAGCGAAGAGTCTTTTCTAAAAGATGGAAATACAGAAGTAAAAAGACAGCGAGTGTCGATTGATAATTCTGGTAGCTGTCAAAGTTATGAAGTTGAAACAAAGACAGATACTGTAACTGGAGAGCAAACTACTACTGTTAAACAAACGACACCAGTAGTTGTGGAAACACCAGCAGTAGCAGCACCGAAATCAGAAACCTCAGTCTCAGTTGCGCCAAAAGCAGAAACAAAAGCCGAAACTTCAAATTCATCAACAGGTGTAACAAATGAGGGTCATTCGGGAGCCTCAACTCCAGTAACAGACAATTCCCCTTCAGATACAGGAACTACAAATCAACCTGTAGTTTCAAATCCAAGTTCAGAAGCGCCAGCGTCATTAGTACCAGAGTTGAAAGCTGAAACACCAGCAGCTCCAGAATTGAAAGCAGAAGCGCCATCTACCCAGCCAAGCGATCCAACTCCGACACCAGTTACTCCAAGCGAGACCAGTACCCCTGCACAACCAGCTGGAGAAGTAGACACAGCCGAAACTTCAAATCCATCAACAGGTGTAACAAATGAGGGCGATTCAGGAGCTTCAACTCCAGTAACAGACGATTCCCCTTCAGATACAGGGACTACAGATCAACCTGTAGCTCCAGTCCCAAGTTCAGAAGCGGCAACGCCAAAATTAGAGAATCCATCGGAATCAGCTCCGAAATCAGAAGAGCTAGATACCTCAGCACCAAAATCAGAAGAAACAACGACTTCAGCACCGAAAAACGCTGAATCAGGTTCTTCAGTCGAATCTCCATCAACAGGTAATCATTCAGAAGAGTCTGAAACACCATCTACTATTCCTGCAAGCGGCTCAACAGCTACCCAACCAAGTGATCCAACTTCGGTACCAGTTACTCCAAGCGAGACCAGTACCCCTGCACAACCAGCTGGAGAAGTAGACAAATCTGAAACAAAAGCCGAAACTTCAAATTCATCAACAGGTGTAACAAATGAGGGTCATTCAGGAGTTTCAACTCCAGTAACAGAAACTACTCCTTCAAATGCTGAAACTACAAATCAACCTGTTTCTTCAAGTCCAGATTCAGAAGCGCTAGCACCAAAATCAGAAGAACCAGCGCCATCAACACCGAAAAACGATGAATCAAGTTCTTCAGTCGAATCCCCATCAACAGATAATCATTCAGAAGAGTCTGAAACCCCATCCACTACCCCTGCAGGTGGCTCAACAGTTATCCAACCAAGCGATTCAACTCCGACACCAGTTACCCCAAGCGAGACCAGTACCCCTGCACAACCAGCTGGAGAAGTAGACAAATCCGAAACAAAAGCCGAAACTTCAAATTCATCAACAGGTGTAACGAGTGATGGTCATTCAGGAGCTTCAACTCCAGTAACAGAAACTACTCCTTCAAATGCTGAAACTACAAATCAACCTGTAGTTTCAAATCCAAGTTCAGAAACGCCAGCGCCATCAGTACCAGAGTTGAAAGCTGAAACACCAGCAGCTCCAGAATCGAAAGCAGAAGCGCCATCTACCCAGCCAAGCGATCCAACTCCGGCACCAGTTACCCCAAGCGAGACCAGTACCTCTGCACAACCAGTTGGAGAAGTAGATAAATCCGAAACAAAAGCCGAAACTTCAAATCCATCATCAGGTGTAACGAGTGATGGTCATTCAGGAGCTTCAACTCCAGTAACAGAAACTACTCCTTCAAATGCTGAAACTACAAATCAACCTGTTTCTTCAAATCCAGATTCAGAAGCGCTAGCACCAAAATCAGAAGAACCAGCGCCATCAACACCGAAAAACGCTGAATCAGGTTCTTCAGTCGAATCTCCATCAACAGATAATCATTCAGAAGAGTCTGAAACCCCATCCACTACCCCTGCGGGTAGTTCAACAGCTGACACAAGTACGGAATTGGTAACCCCAAGCGAGACCAGTACCCCTGCACAACCAGCTGGAGAAGTAGACAAATCTGAAACAAAAAGCCGAAACTTCAAATCCATCATCAGGTGTAACAAGTGATGGTCATTCAGGAGCTTCAACTCCAGTAACAGAAACTACAAATCAACCTGTAGTTTCAAATCCAAGTTCAGAAGCGCCAGCACCTAAAGCAGACACTCCATCTAAAAGAAATTGCACCTAAAGATGAAAAAAATTTGAGGAAGCGAAAAAAAGAAGGAAAGGATATTATTGAAGGAATTGCATCTTCAAAAACTTAGTGAAATAGAAAAAAAGTTAAAGATGAAGCAGAAAAAAACAAAATTAAAAGAAAAATTAAAATGGATTAAAAAGAAGAAGCATTGGCGGCAATAAATAATGCTAAAGATTACGATGATGCTGTAGCTGCTGCGGACGAGTATCAAACAAAAATTGATGAAATTGATGTTCCAGGTGAAGAATTACCAGCACCAAACTATAATAAAGATAATTTAACAAATGGCCGTAATGAAGGAACTACTATTGACAATGGAAGTACGGTAATAGGTCATGGTTCAGGTGAAGCTACGGCAACCAGCCCAACACAGCCTGCTACTGAAGCAAGATCAACTTCAACAGCATCTCCAACACAACCTTCTTCAACTTCAGAAGGGACTTCAAGTTTTAGAAATGCCCCATCAGTTCAAGCAAGAGCAAGAAGGGTAGCACGTTCAACATCAGAACCAGATGGAACCGTAAATATTAGTTATAACTTCGCTGGAATGCCAGATATTCATGGTTTCCTATCTGACCCAGGAGAAGATAACACTGTCACAATTCCTGCTGGAACGAGTGAAACACAGGCAAAAGAGCTAGTAAAAGAAAAAATTCAAGCTAAGATAAAAGACTTAGCTACTAGAGGGTATCATGTGAAAAATGACATTATTTTTGAACAAGATACTACTGTGAAAAATTATAACTACGTTGTCACATTCACTAAGGAGGCTACAGGAACTTCAGGTTTCAGAATGGCTCCAGCAGTTCAACCGCGCGCTAGCAGAAATCGTAGAAGTCTAGAACAGCCAGCTCTTCAAAAGGTCAAAGTAAATGTTTTTTATAACTTTGATAAAATGAAAGATATTGCAGGTTTCCTAGGAGATATCGATGGAACTTCTCTTGAAATCGCGGAAGGTTCAACAAATGAACAGGTGAAAGCAGCAGTCAAGAGCCAAGTTGATGCTAAGAAAGAAGAGTTGAGCAAACGCGGCTATACTTTCAAAGAGGACTATGTCTATCAAGCTAATGGGAAAGATTATAACTACGTTGTCACATTTTTAAAAGCAACTAAATAATTTTCATTCCATAGGGAGTGAAATATGAGCAGAGAGAGCGATAGGCTCTCTTTGTTTTATCTAGTAGCAAGTTTCTTAAAGACAAAAGGCCAATAAGAGATTATAATAAATAGAGTAGGTGTTTATTATAATACTCTTCGAAAATCCCTTCAAACCACGTCAGCGTCGCCTTGCCGTAGATATCATAGGTATAGGTAACTGACTTCGTTAGTCTTATCCACAACCTCAAAACCGTGTTTTGAGTAACCTGCGGCTAGCTTCCTAGTTTGCTTTTTGATTTTCATTGAGTATAAGAAAAATAAAAAATAGAGAGCAGTTAAAGTATGAAAATTTTAATTGTAGAAGATGAAGAGATGATCCGTGAGGGGATCAGTGACTATTTGACGGATTGTGGTTATGAAATCATTGAGGCGGCGGACGGTCAAGAAGCCTTAGAAAAATTTTCCAGCTATGAAGTGGCTTTGGTTTTACTGGATATCCAGATGCCCAAGCTCAATGGCCTAGAAGTCCTAGCTGAGATACGCAAAACCAGCCAGGTTCCTGTCTTGATGCTGACCGCTTTTCAGGATGAAGAATACAAGATGAGTGCCTTTGCCTCTCTAGCAGATGGCTATCTGGAAAAACCCTTCTCCCTATCCCTCTTAAAAGTGAGAGTGGATGCGATTTTCAAGCGCTATTATGATACAGGACGAATCTTCTCCTATAAGGATGCCAAGGTGGACTTTGAGAGCTACAGTGCCAGCCTAGCAGGTCAAGAAGTGGCCATCAACGCTAAAGAGTTGGAAATTCTGGACTATCTGGTAAAAAATGAAGGAAGGGCCTTGACCCGATCTCAGATAATCGATGCCGTCTGGAAAGCGACAGATGAGGTTCCCTTTGACCGTGTCATTGATGTTTATATCAAGGAATTGCGGAAAAAGCTAGACTTGGATTGTATCCTCACTGTGCGCAATGTTGGTTATAAATTGGAGCGAAAATGAAACGAACAGGTTTATTTACAAAGATATTTATCTATACCTTCTCGATTTTTAGTGTTCTGGTTATCTGCCTTCATTTAGCTATTTATTTTCTTTTTCCTTCGACTTATCTGAGCCACCGTCAGGAAACCATTGGTCAGAAAGCGACAGCTATTGCCCAGTCCCTAGAAGGGAAAGATAGGCAGAGCATCGAGCAAGTGTTAGACTTGTATTCCCAGACCAGTGAGATCAAGGGGACAGTAAAGGGAGAGATGACTGAGGACAAGTTAGAAGTCAAGGACAGCCTTCCTCTGGATACGGACCGTCAGACAACCTCTCTTTTTATCGAGGAGCGCGAGGTGACAACGCAGGACGGTGGTACCATGACTCTCCAGTTTCTAGCTTCCATGGATTTGCAAAAGGAAGCAGAGCAAATCAGTCTCCAGTTTCTTCCCTATACCTTGCTGGCATCCTTTCTAATTTCCCTCTTGGTAGCCTATATCTATGCTCGGACCATTGTTGCCCCGATTTTGGAAATCAAGCGGGTGACCCGACGAATGATGGATCTGGATGCCCAAGTACGATTGCGCGTGGATTCCAAGGATGAGATTGGTGATCTCAAGGAACAAATCAATAGCCTTTACCAGCATCTTTTGACTGTTATTGCGGACTTGCATGACAAGAATGAAGCTATTCTCCAGCTGGAGAAGATGAAGGTCGAATTCCTACGAGGGGCTTCTCATGAATTGAAAACACCGCTGGCTAGTTTGAAAATCCTAATCGAAAATATGAAAGAGAATATCGGTCGTTATAAGGATAGAGACCGCTATCTGGGAGTAGCCTTAGGAATTGTGGATGAGCTCAATCACCACGTTCTCCAGATACTTTCTCTCTCGTCTGTGCAGGAATTGCGAGATGATAGGGAACAAATTGACTTACACCAGATGACGCAAACTCTGGTTAAGGATTATGCCTTACTAGCCAAGGATAGAGAGATTCAGATAGACAATAGTTTGACTCATCAGCAGGCTTATCTAAACCCATCTGTCATGAAGTTGATTCTGTCTAACCTCATCAGCAATGCCATTAAGCACTCTGTTCCAGGTGGCTTAGTTCGCATTGGAGAAAGAGAAGGGGAACTTTTTATAGAAAATAGCTGCAGTCCAGAAGAACAAGAGAAAAACTAGCCCAGTCTTTTTCTGATAATGCTAGTCGCAAGGCCAAAGGGTCTGGGATGGGGCTCTTTGTGGTTAAGAGTCTATTAGAACATGAAAAATTACCTTATCGTTTCGAGGTGCAGGAGAATCGTTTGACCTTCTTCATAGCTTTTCCAAAAGTCGCCCAAGACTAGAGATAGAAAGGGTTTACATAGATGAAGCTAGAAGAAATTCAATCGAAACTGCGGGAAAAACTAGATTTTTTTGTCAAAAAGTGATAAAATGAACAATGTAAATGGGATGTCCCATAAAAATATACAGGAGGCCTGATAAAATGGCAATCGTTTCAGCAGAAAAATTTGTCCAAGCAGCTCGTGACAACGGTTATGCAGTTGGTGGATTTAACACAAACAACCTTGAGTGGACTCAAGCTATCTTGCGCGCAGCAGAAGCTAAAAAAGCTCCAGTTTTGATCCAAACTTCAATGGGTGCTGCTAAATACATGGGTGGTTACAAAGTTGCTCGCAACTTGATCGCTAACCTTGTTGAATCAATGGGTATCACTGTACCAGTAGCTATCCACCTTGACCACGGTCACTACGAAGATGCACTTGAGTGTATCGAAGTTGGTTACACTTCAATCATGTTTGACGGTTCACACCTTCCAGTTGAAGAAAACCTTAAATTGGCTAAAGAAGTTGTTGAAAAAGCACACGCTAAAGGTATCTCAGTAGAAGCTGAAGTTGGTACTATCGGTGGTGAAGAAGACGGAATCATCGGTAAAGGTGAATTGGCTCCAATCGAAGACGCTAAAGCAATGGTTGCAAACAGGTATCGACTTCTTGGCAGCTGGTATCGGTAACATCCACGGTCCTTACCCAGCAAACTGGGAAGGTCTTGACCTTGACCACTTGCAAAAATTGACAGAAGCTCTTCCAGGATTCCCAATCGTATTGCACGGTGGATCAGGTATTCCTGATGAGCAAATCCAAGCAGCTATCAAACTTGGTGTTGCGAAAGTTAACGTTAACACTGAATGCCAAATCGCATTCGCTAACGCAACTCGTAAATTTGCTCGTGACTACGAAGCAAACGAAGCAGAATACGATAAGAAGAAACTCTTCGACCCACGTAAATTCTTGGCTGACGGTGTAAAAGCTATCCAAGCATCAGTTGAAGAACGTATCGACGTATTCGGTTCAGAAGGTAAAGCTTAATCTAGCTGAATAATACAGATGAAACCTGCCCATTGGGTGGGTTTTTTGTTTACACATCTAATTGAGTGTAACAAATAAAAGCGTTACTTAAATAGGAGGATAAAAGGAGATGGTATGCTGAAAAATAAGAGTAATATAGAACAAACGAATAAACATTTAAGCTAAATTTCGACCTCATTGTTTAATAAATGAGACTTTTCTTATAATTTTTAGTTTCTATATTCACAACATTCAATAAAACCAGTAGGTTCTTGAAACCTCTAGGGGTTAGGATTACGAGAGCGTTTCATGGTCAATAGTTTTCTGTGTAATGCTTTTTTATCGGATAGGCTAATCTGATCTGATCTAATCTAATCTTTCAACAGTGTAATAGTGGTATTTCGTTTTCAGAAAACATTTAATTGACAAGTAATGCAAATTGATGTACAATTACAGTACAAATCTTTAAGTGAGGTGATAAGAATGGGAAAAAAACAGCCACAATTAGTGTTCGAGTCGATGAGTTAGATAAACAATCAGCTGAACAGGTTTTTGAAAGCAGCTTGGGATGCCGATATCAACATTAGTTACACTATTATTGAAACAAGTATCATTAACGAAGAAAATTCCCTTTGATATTGCATTGCCAGATGTACCTTCATCAGTGAATGTAGAGGAAATGACAGCTGAACAATTTAGACAAATGATGGTTGAAGCTTATCATGAAGCAGAAAACGGTCATGTTCGATCTGTCAATGAGTTCTTTAAAGAATTTAAGGAACGGAACGTATGACTAAAATAACCATTAATATTTTAAAAAGAGCTGAAGGAGATATGGAAGCCATTTATCATTATATCGCAGATGAGCTTCAATCGCCGGAAACTGCTATGAATCACTTTGAAGCTATTGCAGAAGGGATTAAAACCTTAGAAATATTTCCTGAAAGATGTGCTATTGTAGAGGAATTGCTCAGTTTAGATATTAAAGTTAGACGACTACTAGTAAAAAAATTATTCAGTGTTTTATCGTTTTGATAAGGATACAGTTACCATCTTGAGAGTGTTACATCAATCAAGTAGCTTGGACAGATTACTGTTTGAGATCGGGAACAAATTCGATTGACATATAGGTATTTAGTCAGATTATATTCTATTTCATAGCACTTTATATATAGTAGATTGAATCTAAAAATAGTACAATATGACTTCTAAAAAAATATTTCCAGAAATTAGATTGACTTTTCCTAATCGATTTGTTCCTACCTTATTCAATCTACTATAAAATCATAATTGAAAGCTTTTTTTAAGAAACATGGGAAAAAAACTGTTCATTATGCTCCAGATGCTAAAAGCTTAATCTAGCTGAATAATACAGATGAAACCTGCCCCATTGGGTGGGTTTTTTTGTTAAATGTATGAATATATTGTAGAAGAATCAATCTTAAGTTGATAAAAGGACCTATTTTTTGTACAATAATGCTATGAAAAATACTGAAAAACAATGTAGTCTTGCCTTTCTTAGTTTCATTCTTTTGTTTCTATCGGCTACATTCATCTTTCACCGTATCTGTTTGGAAAAGGAACAAGCCTCACTGACACCTATGGGACAACAAGTTCTCGTCGATGGACATCAAATAAATGTTTACGTTGAAGGGACTGGTCCTGAAACCATAGTAATTCTCTCGGGTGCTGGAATTGCTTCTCCAATCTTGGATTTTAAGGATTTATCAGATTCTTTAGCAAAAAGATATAAGGTAGTAATCGTGGAGCGAGCGGGGTATGGTTATAGTGATGATAGCAATCATTCAAGAGATGTGATGGAGGTTTTGTCTGAGACTCGCCAAGCTCTTTCACAGGCAAATATCATAGAACCGTTTATCATTCTGTCTCATTCCATGGCTAGTCTAGAGAGTTTGGCTTGGCAGGAGAAGTATCCTGATGAAGTAAAAGCTTTGATAGGACTTGATTGGGCACTGCCATCAAGTTATGAGAATTTAAAGCAAAATCAGGCCTTGCTCACTGTGGCATATTGGAGTAGCAAGATTGGTTTATTACGCTACTTCCCTGAGTCCTTCTATATAAAAAATTCAACTCTTACTGAAAATGAACGAAAACAATATAAACTTCTAGCTTATAAGCAGTTGATGTCACAAGCTATGCTAAATGAATCTCGTTTAGTAAAGAAAAATGCCAAGAAAGTTCCCTTAAACATTAATCCGAAAATTCCAGCCTTACTAATGGTTTCTAATGGTGATGGTACTAGCTTTAGCCAATCAGAATGGCAGCATTTTGCAGAGAAATTTGCTAGTGAACAGTCTAATGTAAAAGTCATCTATATGGATACACCATACGACATCTATCATTATCAAAGTAATGAAATAGTTTCTCAGATTGAAGATTTTTTAAAGAGTAATTGAGAGGTTAGAAATCATTTTAGACTGATGACAATAATTAAATACTGAAGGATTAACAGTAGAATCGTGAGTTTTTTTCGATTAAAAAAATTCTTTTTCTTACCCACCAACCTGCCCATTGGGTGGTTTTTTTAGTGTTTTAAGGAAACAATAAAACCATAATTTTTTTGATTAAAAACTATCATTTTAAGAGAAAATATCTAATTTCATAATCTGTAGGCAAACGCTTGCATTCCAGTTTTTTTATTGGACTATAATAGGTTGGTATAAAGCCTTTTGTAATAATAAAATGTAGAAGGTGTAGAAAGTAAGGATTTAGAATACTTTGTGTTTGAAAAATACGATTTTTCTATTCCTTACCATAGGGAGAGATTTATGGCAATGATAGAAGTGGAACACCTTCAGAAAAATTTTGTGAAGACGGTCAAGGGACCAGGCTTGAAGGGGGCTTTGCGCTCCTTTATTCATCCTGAAAAGCAGACCTTTGAAGCGGTTAAGGATTTGACCTTTGAGGTGCCAAAGGGGCAGATTTTAGGTTTTATTGGTGCTAATGGTGCTGGGAAGTCGACAACCATCAAAATGTTGACAGGGATTTTGAAACCGACATCTGGTTTTTGTCGGATTAACGGCAAAATTCCGCAGGATAATCGTCAAGATTATGTCAAGGATATTGGGGTGGTCTTTGGTCAACGCACCCAGCTATGGTGGGATTTGGCTCTGCAAGAGACTTACACAGTTTTGAAAGAGATTTACGATGTGCCAGACTCGCTCTTTCATAAACGCATGGACTTTTTGAATGAAGTCTTGGATTTGAAGGACTTTATCAAGGATCCTGTACGCACTCTTTCACTGGGTCAACGGATGCGGGCGGACATTGCGGCTTCCTTGCTCCACAATCCCAAGGTTCTCTTTTTAGATGAGCCAACCATTGGTTTGGATGTTTCGGTCAAAGACAACATTCGTCGTGCCATTACCCAGATCAATCAGGAGGAAGAGACCACTATTCTTTTGACCACTCACGACCTGAGTGATATTGAGCAACTTTGTGATCGGATTTTCATGATTGACAAGGGGCAGGAGATTTTTGATGGAACGGTGAACCAGCTAAAGGAAACCTTTGGCAAGATGAAGACTCTCTCCTTTGAACTGCTACCAGGTCAAAGTCATCTCCTTTCTCACTATGAAGGCTTGCCTGATATGACTATTGATAGGCAAGGAAATAGCCTCAACATTGAATTCGATAGTTCCCGCTACCAGTCAGCTGATATTATCAAGCAAACCCTGTCTGATTTTGACATCCGCGATTTGAAGATGGTGGATACGGATATCGAGGACATTATCCGTCGCTTCTACCGAAAGGAGCTCTAAGATGGCCAAATTGTGGAGACGTTATAAACCCTTTATCAATGCAGGGATTCAGGAGTTGATTACCTATCGAGTGAATTTTCTTCTCTATCGGATTGGCGATGTGATGGGGGCATTTGTGGCTTTCTATCTTTGGAAGGCAGTCTTTGATTCCTCGCAGGAGTCCTTGATTCAGGGCTTCAGCATGGCAGATATCACCCTTTACATCATCATGAGTTTTGTGACCAATCTGTTGACCAAGTCAGATTCTTCTTTCATGATTGGGGAGGAGGTCAAGGATGGCTCCATTATTATGCGTTTGTTGCGACCAGTGCATTTTGCGGCCTCCTATCTTTTTACCGAGCTTGGGTCTAAGTGGTTGATTTTTATCTCTGTTGGACTTCCATTTTTAAGTGTCATTGTCTTGATGAAAATCTTATCTGGACAAGGTATTGTAGAAGTGCTAGTCTTAACTGTCCTTTATCTTTTTAGCTTGACTCTGGCCTATCTGATTAACTTTTTCTTTAATATCTGTTTTGGGTTTTTCAGCCTTTGTATTTAAAAAAATCTTTGGGGTTCCAATCTACTCAAGACTTCCTTGGTGTCCTTTATGTCTGGGAGTCTGATTCCATTGGCTTTCTTTCCAAAGGTCGTTTCAGATATTCTCTCCTTCCTGCCTTTCTCATCCTTGATCTACACTCCAGTCATGATTATTGTTGGGAAAATACGATGGCAGTCAGATTCTTCAGGCTCTCGCTTTTGCAGTTTTTTTCTGGCTCTTAGTGATGATGGGCTTGTCTCAGTTGATTTGGAAACGAGTCCAGTCATTTATCACTATTCAGGGAGGTTAGTATGAAAAAATATCAACGCATGCATCTGATTTTTATCAGACAATACATCAAACAAATCATGGAATACAAGGTGGATTTTGTGGTTGGTGTGCTGGGAGTTTTTCTAACCCAAGGCTTGAACCTCTTGTTTCTCAATGTCATCTTTCAACACATCCCATCCCTAGAAGGTTGGACTTTTCAAGAAATCGCCTTTATCTATGGTTTTTTTCATTGATTCCCAAGGGTTTGGACCATCTCTTTTTTGATAATCTCTGGGCATTGGGGACAACGCTTGGTGAGAAAGGGAGAGTTTGACAAGTATCTGACTCGTCCTATCAACCCTCTCTTTCACATCTTGGTTGAGACCTTTCAGATTGATGCCTTGGGCGAACTTTTGGTCGGTGGCATCCTATTGGGGACAACAGTGACCAGCATTGCTTGGACTTTTCCAAAATTCCTGATTTTCTTAGTTTGTATTCCTTTTGCGACCTTGATTTATACTTCTTTGAAAATCGCGACTGCCAGTATCGCTTTTTTTGGACAAAGCAGTCAGGAGCCATGATTTACATTTTTCTATATGTTTAATGATTTTGCCAAGTATCCCATTTCTATTTATAATTCAGCTCTTCGTTGGTTGATTAGCTTTATCGTGCCTTTTGCCTTTACGGCCTACTATCCTGCCAGCTATTTCTTGCAGAACAAAGATGTAATCTTTAACATAGGAGGTTTGATGTTGATTTCCCTTCTTTTCTTTGTCATTTCCCTTAAACTTTGGGATAGGGGCTTGGATGCCTACGAAAGTGCAGGTTCCTAAGAGGAAGAAACCTAAAGCCTTGTCTCAGGACAGGCTTTTTCTAATAGAGATGAAAATTACTTGACATCTATTCTCAGAGTGCTATACTGTAAGTGTAATCGCCGATTTAGCTCAGTTGGTAGAGCAAGGCACTCGTAAAGCCTAGGTCACAGGTGAACATATGACTGAAGATTTGAAAAATTAGATATGTAGAAAATAGCCGTTAAGCCTAGTTCTTATCGGTTATTTATGTTGTTACATAACATTGTTATTGCATCAATTATGTCTTTTTGTGATTCTGGTAGTGGTTCAACTTGATTGCTACTATTTTTGATGGTGTGAATGTCCTTATAATGCATATCAGTTAAGTACGAAACTTTTGCATTGTTTTTTTAACATATATTAAAAAAATAAAATTAATACACCTTAATTTTTCCTTGACTTAAAATTTTTTTAATTGATATACTATTTTTCAGAGAGCTAACAATTATATATAAATGTACTACTCTATTTCCTAGATAACACTTAGTAAAACTTTTTATAACAAAGGCTAGCAAAGTTAAAGTTTTCTATCTATTGGAAATTAAATAAATATGTAAGGAATTAAAATGAAAAAAAGTACAGTATTGTCATTAACCACAGCTGCAGTTATTTTAGCAGCATATGTCCCTAATGAGGTAGTTTTAGCAGACACATCTAGCTCTGAAGATGCTTTAACTATCTCTGATAAAGAAAAAGTAGTAGTAGGTAAACAAAAAGAAAACAAAGAAAAACATGAAGATATTCATAATGCTATAGAAACTTCAAAGGATACTGAAGAGAAGAAAACAACAATTATTGAGGAAAAAGAAGTTGTTAGTAAAAATCCTGTGATAGACAATAACACTAGCAATGAAGAAGCAAAAATCAAAGAAGAAAATTCCAATCAATCCCAAGGAGATAAAGCGGACTCGTCTGCAAGTAAAGACCCAGAAAGTCCCAAAAAAGAGGATAAACTTGTCTATATTGCTGAATTTAAAGATAAAGAATCTGGAGAAAAAGCAATCAAGGAATTATCCAATCTTAAGGATACAAAAGTTTTATATACTTATGATACGGAATTTTTAATGGTGTTGCAATAGAAACAACTCCAGATAGTCTGGACAAAATTAAACTAATAGAAGGTATCTCATCGGTTGAACGATCACAAAAAGTCCAACCGATGATGAATCATGCTAGAAAAGAAATTGGAGTTGAAGAGGCAATCGATTACCTAAAGTCTATCAATGCACCATTTGGGAAACTTTGATGGTAGAGGTATGGTCATTTCAAATATCGATACGGGGACAGATTATAGACATAAGGCTATGAGAATCGATGATGATGCCAAAGACTCAATGAGATTTAAAAAAGAAGACTTAAAGGGTACTGATAAAAATTTCTGGTTGAGTGATAAAATTCCTCATGCTTTCAATTATTATAATGGTGGTAAAATTACTGTAGAAAAAGCTGATGATGGAAGTGATTATTTTGATCCCCATGGGATGCATATTGCTGGGATTCTTGCGGGAAATGATACTGAAAAAGATATCAAAAACTTTAACGGAATAGATGGAATTGCTCCTAATGCACAGATCTTCTCTTATAAAATGTACTCTGACGCAGGATCTGGCTTCGCAGGAGATGAAACAATGTTTCATGCTATTGAAGATTCGATCAAACACAATGTCGATGTTGTTTCGGTATCATCTGGCTTTACAGGAACAGGTCTTGTAGGTGAGAAATATTGGCAAGCTATTAGAGCGTTAAGAAAAGCAGGCATTCCAATGGTCGTAGCTACAGGTAACTATGCGACTTCTGCTTCAAGTTCTTCTTGGGATTTAGTAGCAAATAATAATCTGAAAATGACCGACACTGGAAATGTAACACGAACTGCAGCACATGAAGATGCGATAGCAGTTGCTTCTGCTAAAAATCAAACAGTTGAGTTTGATAAAGTTAACATAGGTGGAGAAAGTTTTAAATACAGAAATATAGGGTGCCTTTTTTTCGATAAGAATAAAAATCATAACAAAACGAAGATGGTTCAAAAAGCTCCTAGTAAATTGAAATTTGTATATATAGGCAAAGGTCAAGACCAAGATTTGATAGGATTGAATCTTAAGGGCAAAATTGCAGTAATGGATAGAATTTATACAAAGGATTTAAAAAATGCTTTTAAACGAGCAACGGATAAGGGCGCACGCGCCATTATGGTTGTAAATACTGTAAATTACTACAATAGAGATAATTGGACAGAGCTCCCAGCTATGGGATATGAGGAGGATGAAGGAACTACTAGTCAAGTTTTCTCAATTTCAGGAGATGATGGTGTAAAGCTATGGAACATGATTAACCCTGATAAAAAAACTGAGGTTAAAAGAAATAATAAAGAAGATTTTAAAGATAAATTGGAGCAATACTATCCAATTGATATGGCAAGCTATAATTCTAATAAACCGAATGTAGGTGACGAAAAAGAGATTGACTTTAAGTTTGCACCTGACACCGACAAAGAACTGTATAAAGAAGATATTATAGTCCCAGCAGGATCCACATCTTGGGGACCGAGAACAGATTTACTTTTAAAACCTGATGTTTCAGCACCTGGTAAAAATATTAAATCCACTCTCAATGTCATTAATGGGAAATCAACTTATGGTTATATGTCAGGGACTAGTATGGCAACTCCAATCGTGGCAGCTTCTACTGTTTTGATTAGACCAAAGTTAAAGGAAATGCTTGAAAGACCTGTATTGAAAAATCTTAAGGGAGATGACAAAATAGATCTTACAAGTCTTACAAAAATAGCCCTACAAAATACTGCACGACCTATGATGGATGCGACTTCTTGGAAAGAAAAAAGTCAATACTTTGCATCACCTAGACAACAAGGGGCAGGGCTAATTAATGTTGCCAATGCTTTGAGAAATGAAGTTGTAGCGACTTTCAAAAACACGGATTCTAAAGGCTTAGTAAATTCTTATGGTTCTATTTCTCTTAAAGAAATAAAAGGAGAAGAAAAATATTTTACAATTAAGCTTCACAATACATCAAACAGACCTTTAACCTTTAAAGTTTCAGCATCAGCGGTAACTACAGATGCTCTAACTGATAGACTAAAACTGGATGAAACATACAAAGATGAAAAATCTCCAGATGGTAAGCAAATTGTTCCAGAAATTCACCCAGAAAAAGTCAAAGGAGCAAATATTACATTTGAGCATGACACTTTCACTATAGGCCCAAATTCTAGCTTTGATTTAAATGCGGTTATAAATGTTGGAGAGGCTAAAAAAACAAAAAAATAAATTTGTAGAATCATTTATTCATTTTGAATCAGTGGAAGAAGTGGAAGCTCTGAACTCCAACGGGAAGAAAATAAATTTCCAACCTTCTTTATCAATGCCCTCTAATGGGATTTGCTGGGGATTGGAACAAGGAACCAATCCTTGATAAATGGGCCTGGGAAGAAGGTTCAAAATCAAAAACAATGGAAGGTTATGATGATGATGGTAAACCAAAAATTCCAGGAACCTTAAATAAGGGAATTGGTGGAGAACATGGTATAGATAAATTTAATCCAGCAGGAGTTATACAAAATAGAAAAGATAAAAATACAACATCCCTAGATCAAAATCCAGAATTGTTTGCTTTCAATAACGAAGGAATCAATGCCCCATCATCAAGTGGTTCTAATATTGCTAAAATTTATCCTTTAGATTCAAATGGAAATCCTCAAGATGCTCAACTTGAGAGAGGATTAACACCTTCTCCACTTGTATTAAGAAGTGCAGAAGAAGGATTGATTTCAATAGTAAATACAAATAAAGAGGGAGAAAATCAAATCGACTTAAAAGTCATTTCGAGAGAACACTTTGTTAAAGGAATTTTAAACTCTAAAAGAAATGATGCAAAGGGAATTAAATCTTCTAAGCTAAAAGTTTGGGGCGACTTGAAATGGGATGGACTCATCTATAACCCTAGAGGGAAAGAAGAAAATGCACCAGAAAGCAATGATAAGCAAAGATCCAGCTACTAAGATAAGAGGTCAATTTGAACCGATTGCAGAAGGTCAATATTTCTATAAATTTAAATATAGATTAACTAAAGATTACCCATGGCAGGTTTCCTACATCCCAGTAAAAATTGATAATACAGCTCCTAAAATTGTTTCGGTTGATTTTTCAAATCCTGAAAAAATTAAGCTGATCACAAAGGATACTTATCACAAGGTAAAAGATCAATACAAGAATGAAACCCTATTTGCGAGAGATCAAAAAGAACATCCTGAAAAATTTGACGAGATTGCAAACGAAGTTTGGTATGCTGGCGCCGCTCTTGTTAATGAAGATGGAGATGTTGAGAAAAATCTTGAAGTAACTTACGCAGGTGAGGGTCAAGGAAGAAATAGGAAACTTGACAAAGACGGAAATACCATTTATGAAATTAATGGTGCAGGAGATTTAAGAGGAAAAATCATTGAAGTCATTGCATTAGATGGCTCTAGCAATTTCACAAAGATTCATAGAATTAAATTTGATGATCATGCTGATGAGAAGGGGATGATTTCCTATTATCTAGTAGATCCTGATCAAGATTCATCTAAATACCAAAAAGCTTGGAGAGATTGCCGAATCTAAATTTAAAAAAATTTAGAAAAATAGAAAAGAGGATAGTCTTAAAAAAAGATACAACTGAGGTAGAAAATCATCAAGAAAATGAAGAGTCTATCGAAGAAAAAAATCTAGCTTTGACTATTCATAAAACTATTTCAACAATTAGAGACTTTTGAAAGCAAAGACTTAAAGAAACTTATTAAAAAGAAATTTAGAGAAGTTGATGACTTTTACAAGTGAAACTGGTAAGAGGACAGAAGAATACGATTATAAATACGATGATAAGGGAAATATTATTGCTTATGACGATGGTAGTGCCTTAGAATATGAAACTGAAAAACTTGACGAAATCAAATCAAAAAAATTTATGGTGTTCTAAGCCCGTCTAAAGATGGACACTTTGAAATTCTTGGAAAGATAAGTAATGTTTCTAAAAAAATGCCAAGGTATACTATGGAAATAACTATAAATCTATAGAAATCAAAACGACTAAGTATGATTCCCACTCAAAAAAACGATGACATTTGATTTATACGCTAATATTAATGATATTATGGATGGATTAGCTTTTTGCAGGAGATATGAGATTCTTTGTTAAAGATGATGATCAGATAAAAGCTGAAACTAAAAATTAGAATGCCTGAAAAAAATAAGGAAACTAAGACAGAATATCCCGTATGCATCAAGTTATGGGAATGTAATAGAATTAGGAGAAGGAGATCTTTCAAAAAAAATAAACCAAACAATTTAACTGAAATGGAATCTGGTAAAAATCTATTCTGATTCAGAAAAAAACAACAATATCTATTAAAGGATAATATCATTCTGAGAAAAGGCTATGCACTAAAAGTGACTACCTATAATCCTGGAAAAACGGATATGTTAGAAGGAAATGGAGTCTATAGCAATGAAGATATAGCAAAAATACAAAAGGCCAATCCTAATCTAAGAGTCTTATCAGAAAAAATAATTTATGCTGATAGTAGAAATGTTGAAGATGGAAGAAGTACTCAATCAGTATTAATGTCGGCTTTGGACGGCTTTAACATTGTAAGGTATCAAGTGTTTACATTTAAAATGAATGATAAAGGGGAAGCAATCGATAAAGATGGAAATCTTGTAACAGATCCTTCTAAACTTGTATTATATGGCAAGGATGGTAAAGAGTACACAGGAGAAGATAAGTCCAATGTAGAAGCTATAAAAGAAGATGGCTCTACGTTATTTATTGATGCAAAACCAGTAAATCTTTCAATGGACAAGAACTACTTTAATCCATCTAAATCTAATAAAATTTATGTACGGAATCCAGAATTTTATTTAAGAGGTAAGATTTCTGATAAGGGTGGTTTTAACTGGGAGTTGAGAGTTAATGAATCTGTTGTAGATAATTATTTAATCTACGGAGATTTACACATTGATAACACTAGAGATTTTTAACGTTAAGCTTAATGTTAAAGACGGTGACATCATGGACTGGGGAATGAAAGACTATAAAAGCAAACGGATTCCCAGATAAGGTAACAGATATGGATGGAAATGTTTATCTTAAAACTGGCTATAGCGATTTGAATGCGAAAGCGGTTGGAGTACACTATCAATTTTTTTATATGATAATGTCAAAACCCGAAGTAAACATTGATCCTAAAAGGGAAATACTAGTATTGAATATGCTGATGGCAAATCTGTAGTCTTTAACATCAATGATAAGAGAAATAATGGATTCGATGGTGAGATTCAAGACAAACATATTTATGTAAATGGAAAAGAATACAAATCATTTGATGATATTAAACAACTAACAGATAAGACACTAAACATTAAGATCGTTGTAAAAGATTTTGCAAGAAATACAACCGTAAAAGAATTCATTTTAAACAAGGATACGGGAGAGGTAAGCGAACTAAAACCTCATACGGTAGCTGTGACCATTCAAAATGGAAAAGAAATGAGTTCAACGATAGTGTCGGAAGAAGATTTTATTTTACCTGTCTATAAGGGAGAATTAGAAAAAGGATATCAATTTGATGGCTGGGAAATTTCTGGTGTCGAAGGGAAAAAAGACGTTGGCTATGTTCTTAATCTATCAAAAGATACCCTTATAAAACCTGTATTCAAGAAAATAGAGGAGAAAAAGGAAGAGGAAATAAACCTACTTTTGATGTATCGAAAAAGAAAGATAAGGTGCAAGCAAATCATAGTCAATTAGATGAAAATTACAAAAAGGAGGATTTACAAAGAGAAAATCATTCACACAAATCTGATTCAACTAAGGATGTTACAGCTACAGTTCCTGATAAAAAAATGATAAAAACTTTGAAAATACGAATGAAGTTTATCTTAATGAATCAGAGAATATAGCTAATAAACATACCAATATCGATAGTAAGTCGGATACTAATAATTCTGATAGATTGCCAAAAACCGGAACAGTTAGAGAAGGTTTTACACCATTCATTGCTGGAATATTGTTTATAGTCGGATCACTCCTTGGATTGAAGAAAAAAAGATCAAGATTAGGACAAAAAGCTATAGAAAAAAATGGTTTGTGTACTGAGATGAGATAGTGTGGTGATGAAACAGTTTTGTGACAATTACTATTTAATACTTAATACTTAATTCTTAAGTTTACATTGATAATTATACTCTTTTTAGAATGTATTAATGTACTTTATTTAGATAACAAAAAAATCTTCTTATTACAGATAGGAAGATTTTTGGATTCTACCATTTCATAAAAATACTGTATCGAACTATAGAATAAAAATACTGTTGCAATCGGTAAAGTGAAGAAGCTCATTAGGGCTTCTTTTCTTTTATCTTAACTATTCAACCACTTAGACCGATATAGCGACCAGATAGGCAAAAGAACTTGTTCTTGAAACTGACCTTTGCTATAATGATTTTTGTAAGGGACGGGAGGTGTCACTATCAGATAAGTCAAGTTCCTAAAAAAGAAATTGGAGATAAAGAAATGAAAAAATTATTGGGGATTGTATTTTTAATAGCAGCAGCGACAGTAGTGTATTTTGGTTCTGTTGGCTGGCCAAGTTTAAATGTCAACCTCTGGTCATTGATTCCGGTAGGGCTGTTCCTCTTTTTCACTCTGGAGAATCTTTTGAAAAAAGACTACAAGGCTAGTCTGATGTGTTTGGTTATTTCCTTTATCATCGCAAATGCAATTTTGGACCTTTTGCCAATTTCAAGTGGCTTGGTGATTGGAGCAGGTGTACTGGCTTGTGTAGGTATTGGTTACCTCTTTCCTGATAAAGAAGGAAAATAATACTCTTCGAAAATCTCTTCAAAACACGTTAGCTTCGCCTTGCCGTAGATATGGTTACTGACTTCGTCAGTTCTATCCACAACCTAAAAGCAGTGTTTTGAGCTGACTTCGTCAGTTCTATCTACAACCTAAAAGCAGTGCTTTGAGCTGACTTCGTCAGTCTTATTCACAACCTCAAAACCGTGTTTTGAGCAACCTGTGGCTAGTTTCCTAGTTTGCTTTTTGATTTTTATTGAGTATAAGAATTATTAAAAAAGATATAAAGAAAAACACTTCAATCACTGTATTTCAGTTTGATTGAGGTGTTTTCGATTTAGTTTTTTATTTCTGAGCCATCAATTCAACAATCATCTCAATATACATAACAAGGGTTAATAAGAATCCTGCACGCCAGAAGAATTTGATGAATTTAGGATAGTAGAAGCTACGTTTTTTCAAAAAGAAAGAAAAACGAGGATAATAGCTAGAAGTGAGAGGGCTAGGCCCAGTCTAGGGAGAAAATTATGGGTAAAGGTTTTAGCTGTGATCAGGTAATACTCAAATACCAAGACTGGAAAAGCCAGGTCCGCAAAGTTTCGTCCTAGTTTTTTTAATCTAAAAAGTTTGGTTATGATAATGCAGACTACTAAAGTCAGTATCAATAATAAAATAGAGGCTAATTTCATTAAAATCATATCCATATTGTATCATAAAAAATGGCTAATGGAAACGAGAAACAGAGGAATTTATAGGAAAGTCAGGCTTTTGAGATTGTAGGTGTTTTTTGTTATAATGAAAGTTATGAAATCTTATAACACCTTGAATGATTATTATCGAAAACTCTTTGGAGAAAAGACTTTTAAAGTCCCTATTGATGCGGGGTTTGACTGTCCCAATCGTGATGGGACTGTGGCTCATGGAGGCTGTACTTTTTGTACGGTTTCAGGTTCTGGAGATGCTATCGTAGCACCAGATGCGCCTATCCGTGAGCAATTTATAAGGAAATTGACTTTATGCACCGTAAGTGGCCAGATGTTCAGAAGTATCTGGTTTATTTTCAAAATTTTACCAACACCCATGAGAAGGTGGAAGTCATTCGAGAGCGCTACGAGCAGGCTATCAATGAGCCAGGTGTAGTAGGAATCAATATCGGAACGCGCCCAGACTGTTTACCAGACGAAACCATCGAATATTTGGCTGAGTTGTCGGAGCGCATGCATGTGACGGTTGAATTGGGCTTGCAGACTACTTATGAAGCAACCTCTGATCTGATTAATCGGGCCCACTCCTATGAATTGTACGTGGAAACGGTCAAGCGTTTGAGAAAGTATCCCAAGATTGAGATTGTTTCTCATTTGATCAATGGCTTGCCTGGTGAAACCCATGAGATGATGATTGAAAATGTCCGCCGCTGTGTCACGGATAACGATATTCAAGGAATTAAACTGCATTTGCTTCACCTGATGACCAATACGCGTATGCAACGGGATTACCATGAGGGACGCTTGCAGTTGATGAGTCAGGACGAATATGTCAAGGTCATCTGTGACCAATTGGAAATCATTCCCAAACATATCGTCATCCACCGTATCACGGGAGATGCACCTAGAGATATGCTGATTGGGCCTATGTGGAGCCTCAATAAATGGGAAGTCCTCAACAGCATTGAGATGGAGATGCGACGTCGTGGAAGCGTTCAAGGATGCAAGGCTGTAAAACAGGAGTTTAATAATGAAAAGACCACTTGAGATGGCACATGATTTTTTGGCTGAGGTAGTGACTCAGGACGATATCGTAGTGGATGCGACTATGGGAAATGGTCATGACACGCTTTTTCTGGCCAAGCTAGCCAAGCAAGTCTATGCCTTTGATATTCAGGAGCAAGCCTTGGAAAAGACCCAAGAGCGTTTGTATCAGGCTGACCTGACAAATGCCCAGTTAATCTTGCAAGGTCATGAGACACTGGACCAGTTTGTGACAGAAGCCAAGGCAGGGATTTTAATCTGGGCTATTTGCCATCAGCTGATAAGTCTGTCATCACCCAACCTCAGACAACGATTGAAGCCTTAGAAAAGCTGTGTAGCTTACTTGTCAAAGGGGGACGGATTGCTATTATGATCTACTATGGTCATGAAGGAGGCGACCTCGAGAGGGATGCTGTCTTGGATTTGTGAGCCAGTTGAACCAACAAGAGTACACAGCTGCAATTTACCGAACTTTAAACCAAGTCAACAACCCACCATTTTTAGTAATGATTGAAAAATTAGAGAGATATAGACATGGATAAACAATACCTACGTGAAAAGCTGGATGCCATGCGCCAGAATTTTGTTGAATCAACCCACCACGAACGAGCGGTGGGTGTGTTAGACCAAGCACACATGAGCAAAAAAATGCTTAAAATCAAGAAAAAATTAGTTGCTCTTGAAATGGAACGGTGCCAGAGAAAAATTGAGCACAAAGACTGTTCCAAGATTGACCAAAAAATCAAAGAGCAGAAGGAGATATTTGAATCCTGTTGTAAAAAAGATTAAGGAGGACGTGCGTGGAATTACTGATTTACCTCATCCTATTTTTACTGGTTTTGATTGTCTCGAGTACAACCAATAAGCTCCTGCCCTTTTTGCCTCTCCCTTTGGTGCAGATTCTTTTGGGAATCGTGATTGGTCTCTTTTTACCCAATACTGACTTTCACCTCAATACGGAGTTGTTTTTGGCACTGGTTATCGGGCCCTTGCTTTTCCGAGAGTCGGAGGAAGCAGATATTACGGCTATTTTAAAACACTGGCGAATCATTATCTATCTCATATTTCCAGTGATTTTTATCTCGACCCTGAGTTTGGGTGGCTTGGCTCACCTTCTTTGGCTTAGCCTTCCCTTGGCAGCTTGTTTGGCTGTTGGGTCAGCCCTTGGGCCTACGGATTTGGTAGCTTTTGCCTCTCTTTCGGAGCGCTTTAGCTTTCCTAAGCGCGTGTCTAATATCCTTAAGGGTGAAGGACTTTTGAATGATGCATCAGGTTTGGTGGCCTTTCAGGTAGCTTTGACAGCTTGGACAACGGGAGCCTTTTCCCTTGGGCAAGCGAGTAGTTCGCTCATCTTTTCAATCCTAGGCGGTTTTTTGATTGGCTTTTTAACAGCCATGACCAACCGTTTCCTCCATAGCTTCTTGCTAAGTGTGAGAGCAACGGATATTGCTAGTGAGCTCCTTCTGGAATTGAGTTTGCCCTTGGTAACCTTCTTCCTGGCAGAAGAAGTCCACGTTTCAGGGATTATTGCCGTTGTAGTTGCTGGGATTTTAAAGGCAAGCCGTTTTAAGAAAATTACGCTCCTTGAAGCCCAAGTGGATACTGTTACCGAGACGGTTTGGCATACAGTGAATTTTATGCTCAACGGTTCTGTCTTTGTGATTTTAGGGATGGAGCTGGAAATGATAGCAGAACCTATCTTGACCAATCCAATCTATAATCCCTTACTTTTATTGCTATCTCTTATAGCCCTTACCTTTGTCCTCTTTGCTATTCGTTTTGTCATGATTTATGGCTATTATGCCTATAGGACTAGACGTCTCAAGAAGAAGCTAAATAAGTATATGAAGGACATGCTTCTTTTGACCTTCTCAGGTGTTAAGGGAACGGTGTCGATTGCTACGATCCTTCTGATACCAAGTAATCTAGAGCAGGAGTATCCTCTCTTACTTTTCCTCGTTGCAGGTGTGACGCTTGTAAGCTTTTTAACAGGTCTCTTGATTCTGCCTCATCTTTCGGATGAACAGGAAGAAAGCAAGAATTATCTCATGCATATCGCCATTTTGAATGAGGTTACTTCGGAGTTAGAAAAAGAACTTGAAACTCATAAGAATAAGCTTCCTCTCTATGCAGCTATTGACAATTACCATGGACGAATAGAGAACCTTATCTTGAGCCAAGAAATAAGGGGGCTCAAGAAGACTGGGAGACCTTGAAACTTCTTATCCTCAGTATTGAGAGTGATGGTCTGGAACAGGCTTACGAAGAAGATAAGATGAGTGAGCGTGCCTATCGAGTCTATCAACGTTATCTGAAAAACATGGAACAAAGCATCAATCGCAAGTTTGCTTCACGATTGACCTATTATTTCCTTGTTTCCTTGCGGATTTTACGTTTTCTCCTTCACGAAGTCTTTACCTTAGGCAAGACCTTCCGCAGTTGGAAAAATGAAGAATCTAAGAAACTCAGAGCCCTTGACTATGACCAAATTGCAGAGCTCTATCTAGAAAATACAGAGATGATTATCGAAAGTCTGGAGAACCTTAAAGGGGTTTATAAGAGTTCTTTAATCAGCTTCATGCAGGATTCTCGTCTCCGTGAAACAGCTATCATCACCAGTGGTGCCTTTGTCGAACGGGTTATCAATCGTGTCAAACCCAACAATATCGATGAAATGCTGAGAGGCTATTATCTGGAGCGCAAGTTGATTTTTGAATATGAAGAAAAACGATTGATTACGACCAAGTATGCCAAGAAGTTACGACAAAATGTCAATAACTTAGAGAACTATTCCTTGAAGGAAGCTGCCAATACCCTGCCTTATGATATGATGGAATTGGTAAGAAGAAATTAGTTAATACTCTTCGAAAATCTCTTCAAACCACGTCAGCGTCGCTTCATCTACAACCTCAAAACCATGTTTTGAGCTGACTTCGTCAGTTTCATCTACAACCTCAAAGCAGTGCTTTGAGCAACCTGCGGCTAGCTTCCTAGTTTGCTCTTTGATTTTCATTGAGTATAAGATTGTAAATAAAGGAGTATGATATGAAGAAGTGGTGGAAAGGGCTGATAGATAAGCCTTTATTAAAAGCCTTTTTGCATTATTATCAAGCATCAGATAGTGAGTTGACCAGTGTCGCAGTAGCCTACTATTGGTTGATTTCGATTTTCCCCCTGCTTTTGGTGGTGGTCAATATCCTCCCCTATTTTCAGATTCCAGTTTCCAATTTTTTAAAGGTTGTCAATGAATTTTTACCCGATACCATGTATGATGTGGTGGCAAAGATTATTACAGAAGTGCTGACCCAACCGTCAACGGGCTTATTGAGTTTTGCGGTTTTGTCAGCCCTCTGGACCTTTTCAAAATCCATGAATTTCCTACAGAAAGCCTTTAATAAAGCTTACGGAGTAGCTAAGAGTAGAGGTTTAATTTATCAGCAATTGATGAGTTTACTAGTCAGTTTTGGCTTGCAAATCCTTTTTGCCTTAGCTCTCTTTCTAAGTGTTTTTGGTCGCATGCTCCTCAACCTTATCAAAAGCTACTGGAAATCAGATAATCCTCTCTTTGATTATCTGCAAGACCTAACAGGCCCTTTGGTCTATGCCTTGATTTTTGCTATCTTGGTCATGCTTTATTATTTCCTCCCCAATGTTAAGGTGCGACGAATTCGACATGTATTGCCAGGTAGTACCTTTGTCTTGTTGACTCTGGTCTTACTGCTCAATATCTTTTCAGTCTATATTAACAATTATGTCAATCATCTAGTGGACGTGCGCTTTTTCAGTTCTGTCGTCGTGGTGGTCATGATGTTTTGGTTTATTCTCATCGCTAAGATTTTGATTGTCGGTGCGGTGATCAATGCCAGTGTTCAGAGCTTGAAAGATAAGAGCTTGAGAATAAATTAACTCAATTTTTATCCATAACAAAACACATATTATCAAGGTTGATGTGTACTGACCCCAAAAAGGCAGCAAAAAGCAAGCACCTGCAAGCAACGTGCTGAAATGGTCAAATCCTGATTATGTCAACGAATTAGACCCAAAAATCGTTGATATGCTAGTAGAATTTCACAAGTCACAAGGCACTTTGGAAACTCCCGAGGAGCAAGCAGAAATCGCCCAAAAACGTGAAGAAATCGAGCAAAGGAGAGCTGAGCTTGAGGATAAAAAACAAGAGCTTTTGAACCGCTTGAACAAATAGAGTTTCGCAAGTATTATGCTTACAAATTACTTGAGCAATTAACTAAAATATAAGCCCTGCCTATATATAAAGGCAGGGTTTATATATAGGCAGGGCTTATATTTTAGAAATTCACGTAGCTTGTTTCGGTTTTTACATACCCAGTATAGTTTGAGTTTCTATAGTATCCAGTGATAAACTTCCATTTTCTTTGAGCAACATGGATATAAGTATTTGTTATGTAGTATGGATATGGGCTTTGTGACTCCAAGTAACTCTCATAAGCTTGCGTACCAATATATGCTCCACTAATTATGCCACCCCATGGGCCACCCACCATAGAACCTATAATAGCAAAAAACGCGGATATTCCAGATTGAATCATGAAATTAGCGAATGTGTTAGCTTGTTTATTCCCATGTATTGTGTTGACGTAATTCCAAACATTAGGATCGTATGATCTAAAAGATATATTTAGGTCGATTTCATTCTTTTGATAATCCATATAGAATGACCCATTGACATAGACACCATCAGCACGTTGTTCAATAGTGTCTACACTTCCATCTGGATTGACCACCTCAAGAACTTCATCACTTTAAATATTTACTTGCGTATCTCCGAACCGCACTGATGAGCCATTCTTAAACTGAGTCTCACCAGATACAACTTTAGAGTTTGCCGATAAGCTATCATCAGCAAAAACAACAAGCGATGGGGAAATGCTAGACATACAGAAAACAGACATAACTAGCAAACACATGCATTTAAACATCTTAGACATAACGGAAACTCCTTTGTATTTTTGATTTTTTTCAACTTTTATTATACAATAAAACCAAATAAAAAAAGAAAGCGGTAAACTAATATGCTTAATGCGAAAATTTTTTTATATTTTTTTATATTTGATCGTTATCGAAACTATAGGCTTGTTGTTGTTGAAAAAAGGTCTCGAAATGGGTTATTTTGGCACAGAAGCTATTATCCTCGCAATTTTTTTCATTTGCTTTTTACAACCTATGTTCATTCGCTTGGGTCTGCTCTACAATAAAAAACAATAAAAAATAAATAGACGTATTTTTCAAAAAAAGATTGCATATTTATCTAAGTAAAATGACGATTTAAATCGTCGTTTTTGTATAACTCCCCTGAAATTTATTTTAATTATGCAAATTTCACGTATTTTTTTGATGCTGAGACGACGATCCTGGGAACTTTTCAGATAATTTTTTTGACCTATCTCTATCATTAGAAAAGCTTAGAGCATCAAAGGATAATACCTGATAATATGCGCTTTTTTGATTGTAAAAATTAATAGATAAACATGGCATCGCCAAAACTAAAGAAGCGGTAGTGTTCTTGGATGGCATGGTGGTAGGCATCTAAGACTAATTCACGGCCTGCAAAGGCAGAAACCAACATGACCAGAGTTGATTTTGGCAGGTGGAAGTTGGTTGAGAAGGCATCCACAACCTTCCATTCATAGCCAGGTTTGATAAAGATATTGGTCCAGCCAGAATCTGCTTGGATTTGCCCATCAAACTTGGAACCAATAGTCTCCAAGGTGCGGATAGAAGTGGTTCCGACAGCGATGATACGACCACCATTTTCTTTAACAGAGCGAAGGGTGGCAGCAGCTTCCTCAGAAAGCTGGTAGAATTCTGAGTGCATTTCATGTTCGTCCAGATTATCCACAGAAACAGGTCTAAAGGTTCCGAGTCCGACATGGAGAGTCAGATAGACCAGATGGACCCCCCTTAGCTTGGATTTCTGCCAGCAGTTCTTTGGTGAAGTGCAATCCAGCAGTCGGTGCAGCAGCAGAGCCACTTTCCTTTGCGTAAACGGTTTGATAGCGTTCACGGTCATCTAGTTTTTCATGGATATAAGGCGGTAGCGGCATTTCACCCAGACTTTCCAAAACTTCTAGGAAAATTCCTTGGTAATCAAAGCGGACAATACGACCACCGTGGGTCAATTCTTCCGTAACGACAGCGCTGAGGCGACCATCACCAAAGCTGACACGAGTCCCGACCTTGAGGCGTTTGGCAGGTTTAGCCAGAACTTCCCACTCATCTCCAGCAGTGTTTTTGAGTAGGAGAAGTTCCACATGACCCCCAGTTTCTTCCTTTTGACCATAGAGGCGGGCAGGGAGAACACGGGTGTCGTTCATGACAAGGGCATCGCCAGGTTCCAGCATATCAATAATAGAGTGGAAGTGTTTATCCTGCATTTCTCCCGTCTCACGATTGACAATGAGGAGTTTGGAGGCATCCCGTTTTTCAAGGGGCGTTTGGGCAATCAATTCCTCAGGCAAGTGGAAATCAAAATCAGCTGTATTCATATATCTGTTCATTCTTTCTAAGTTCTAATCCTATCCATTATAACATGTTTCAAGTTTGGACGCTCTTTTTTTAGAAATTAAATCGTTTTCACTTGACAAAAATTGGTCTATACCATATAATAAATATAGATTAAAACGGAGGATGAAAAGATGAAAGTTATTAAAGTTGAAAACCAAATCGAAGGTGGAAAAGTTGCTTTTGAGATTTTGAAGGAAAAATTGGCCAATGGAGCTCAAACACTAGGACTTGCGACAGGAAGTAGCCCACTTGAATTTTACAAGGAAATTGTTGAGAGTGACCTTGATTTTTCAAATCTAACCAGTGTCAACCTTGATGAGTATGTGGGTCTTGATGGGGACAACCCACAGTCTTACCGTTACTTCATGCAAGAAAACTTGTTTAACCAAAAACCATTTAAAGAAAGTTTCTTGCCTCGTGGGGTTAAGGACAATGCTGAAGCTGAAGTTGAACGCTACAACCAAATTTTGGCTGACCATCCAGTTGACCTCCAAATCTTGGGAATCGGTCGCAATGGACATATCGGATTTAATGAGCCAGGTACTCCATTTGACAGTCAAACCCACCTTGTAGAGCTTGATCAGTCTACTATTGAAGCCAATGCTCGCTTCTTTGACAAGATTGAGGATGTTCCAACCCAAGCCATTTCAATGGGGATTAAAAACATCTTGGATGCCAAGTCAATCCTGCTCTTTGCTTACGGTGAATCAAAAGCAGAAGCCATTGCCGGAACAGTGTCTGGCCCAGTGACTGAGAACCTACCTGCAAGTAGCCTCCAAAATCACCCTGATGTAACCATCATCGCAGATGCTGAAGCGCTCAGCTTACTTGAAAAATAAATTCAGAACCACTTGCTCTTTGGAGTGAGTGGTTTTAGACATATAAAACTTCAACTTCACTTTAGGAGGATATATGAATAAAGAAGAATTTCTAAAAAAATAACAGAATCTAATAGGAACTAAATTATAAAAAGAAAAGGAGAGGATATATATGAGTTCGTTGAAACAAATTATCGCTCAAATGACTAAAAAAATAGTGCAATAGATAATATAGTAACAAAATTCATACCAGTAATTCTTTTCAAAAGACAGTAGTGTACTCGAAGAAATCTATAAAATAGGATCAGATATCTATGAATTTACTAAGAATTTAACTAAATATCTTGACCATTCTTATGAGGCATACAAGGAAATGAAGAGTGTCGTACATAATTATGAGCCTCGGATGATTAGTAATTCTTTCGAAGTACCTAACATTTTTTCCAGTATCTCGTGGTCCGGAAGAAAAGTTTAATGTTGTTGATGTTCAAACTATTATTGATTATTCAAACTTTTCTATTATTAGAGGTACAGGTGGTTCGGGAAAAATCAACACTATTAAAAATACCTTTTTTAGAAACCATAAAGCAAGAGAGCTATATTCCACTATTTATAGAATTAAATGAGTTAAATAATTACGATTTGACTGTAAGTTCTAATTTCATTGAAATAATATGTGAAATTTTAACTACATTTGGATCAGAACTACAAGAATACCAATTAATACGTTTATTGGAAAGTGGTAAAGTCGTAATATTTTTTTAGATGGTTATGATGAATTAAAGTTTAATAATGTCAAACCTTTTGTGACTATATTTGGTAAATTTTGTAAAAAGATTTCCTAATAATAACTATATTTTTAACTTCACGACCAAATACGGATTTTAGTGAGTTTCAGCGTTTTGCTGTTTTTTTCAGATATCTGAACTTACAATTGAGCAATCTATTTCATTAATTAAAAAAACTTAATTATTCTGAATCTAAAGTTGCAGATGAATTTATAAAAAGAATTAAATGATAATCTATATAATACTCACAAGTCTTTTTGCATCTAATCCTTTGCTTTTAACATTAATGCTTATTAATTTTTGCACATTATAGGAAAAATACCTGAAAAAAATACATATCTTTTATCAGGAAGCATTTGATACCTTGTATAGATTACATGACTCTAGAAAGCCTGGAATGTATAGCAGAGAGTTTAATACATTAAATGATTTACCAAAAAGATGTTTTTTTATGAATACAATATTAGAAATTTCAATTATATCTTATCTGAAATCTCAAACATCCTTTTAAAGAGGATGAATTAATTCATATGATTAATGAAAAACAGTTTGAATTTGACTCAAAAAGATTATATAGATGATTTAATATCAATTTGTATATTTTATAGAGAAGGGAATAGAATATCGTTTGTCCATAAAACATTTCAAGAATATTTTTTTCTGCTAAGTATTTGGAGCAATTACCAGATATAAAAACGTTATAGTCAAGTGGGAGAGTATCTAATCAATGAGTTTATTAAAGGTAATATTGGTGGAACTGATATATTAATTCCAATTTTATATGCTTTATCACCAGATAAATTTGAAAAGTATATATTAAATAACTTTTTGAAGAGTATTTTTGGTGGGAAAAACTAGCACTATAGAAGTTATTAAAGAGAAGTTTGATTACTTTAATATAGGAGGTTTTTTTCTGAAAATAGGAAAACTATTTATGAGATTGAATTTATATTCGATAGTGAAAATGATACTGATGAATGTCTAAAGAATTTATCTGAAATCTATTTTTTTACAATATATTACACAAATTTCCAAAGATATTAATGAGACTCACATAGACTACTGGGATGATTCAAATGACGATGAAATTACTATTACAGAATCTACATTGTCTATTTTGGAACATCAATATAAGGCTACACTGCCTACTTCTAATTGTTTTTTTATTACCTGATTTTTATTTATCAAATACCTCTCAAACATGAAATTGAAGAAAAATATTTTTAGAAATTATGAAGAAAGAAGTTAATTATAAAATAATTAATTCGGCTTTTTATTGTTTATGATTTTCTAAAAGAAAAACAAGAAAGAGAAGACAGTAGTGAAGTAAATAATATTATAGATAGTTTAAATATTGGAAATAGAAGGACTTCACACTGATAAAAACTTGTTAGTTTTACATATGTATTTTTTAAAAAGACATAATCTCTTTAGCAGATACTTTTTTTGAAATATGAAAATTTGACAGATAATAACCAAAAAGACCTTTGAAATGTATAAAAAAAGAAACAGGAATTGATACCACTTAACAATCACCAAGCTATCATTGTAAGTGGAGAGCGGAGAAAATTCTTGATAGTGCAGATTTTAAATAAATTTTTTGGGGGTATCATGGTATCTATTGTAACAATTTGGTTCTTTCTAGGGAAGAAAGTGAAGATAATATAAGTTTATGGCAGTTTTCCTCTTGACAATTATTCCTTTTACGTGTAGAATAGAATAGATCTTGAACTTGAAGGGAGTGAAAAAAATGTCTAAAACAGTAGTACGTAAGAATGAATCTCTTGACGACGCACTTCGTCGTTTCAAACGTGCGGTTACTAAAGCTGGTACTCTTCAAGAAACACGCAAACGTGAATTCTATGAAAAACCTTCTGTAAAACGTAAACGTAAATCAGAAGCAGCTCGTAAACGTAAAAAATTCTAATTGAAATGAAAGGCTGGAGAAATCTAGTCCTTTTTCTTTTAAATAAATACTCCAAAGCCTGCAAAAATCTGAAATATCCTCCTACAATTTGATATAATAGAGAGAAGAACTCATTTGAAGGAGGAAATGATGTCGGTTTTAGTAAAAGAAGTGATTGAAAAGCTTAGACTAGACATTGTCTATGGCGAACCAGAATTACTTGAAAAGGAAATCAATACCGCGGACATTACACGCCCTGGTCTTGAAATGACAGGCTATTTTGACTACTATACACCAGAGCGGATTCAACTCTTGGGAATGAAGGAGTGGTCCTATCTCGTTTCAATGTCCTCTCACAACCGTTACCAAGTCTTGAAAAAAATGTTTCTACCTGAGACACCAGCAGTCATTGTTGCTCGTGGTTTGGTGGTTCCTGAGGAGATGCTAAAGGCAGCCAGAGAATGTAAGATTGCTATTTTAACCAGCCGTACGGCGACCAGTCGTTTGTCTGGAGAGTTATCTAATTACCTGGATTCTCGTTTGGCCGAACGTACCAGTGTTCATGGGGTTTTGATGGATATCTATGGGATGGGTGTCTTGATTCAAGGTGATAGTGGAATCGGTAAGAGTGAGACAGGCCTGGAGCTTGTCAAACGTGGTCACCGCTTGGTAGCCGATGATCGGGTAGATATTTACTCTAAGGATGAATTAACTCTTTGGGGAGAACCTGCTGAAATCTTGAAACACTTGATTGAAATTCGTGGGGTTGGGATTATCGATATTATGAGCCTCTACGGTGCGAGTGCTGTCAAGGATTCTTCACAGGTCCAGCTGGCTGTTTACTTGGAAAATTATGATACGCATAAGACTTTTGATCGTCTTGGAAACAATGCAGAGGAATTAGAAATTTCTGGCGTAGCCATTCCTCGTATCCGCATTCAGTGAAAACAGGTCGTAATATCTCTGTTGTGATTGAGGCGGCTGCTATGAATTATCGTGCTAAGGAAATGGGCTTTGATGCGACTCGTTTGTTCGAGGAACGCTTGACAAATCTTATTGCTCAAAACGAGGTGCATGATGCTTGATCCAATTGCTATTCATCTAGGACCTCTAGCCATTCGCTGGTATGCCTTGTGTATTGTAACAGGCTTGATTCTGGCGGTTTATTTGACCATGAAAGAAGCGCCTAGGAAGAAGATCATACCAGACGATATTTTAGATTTTATCTTAGTAGCCTTTCCTCTGGCTATTTTAGGAGCTCGTCTCTATTATGTTATTTTCCGTCTTGATTACTATAGTCAGAATTTGGGAGAGATTTTTGCCATTTGGAATGGTGGTTTGGCCATTTACGGTGGTTTGATTACAGGGGCTCTTGTTCTCTATATCTTTGCTGATCGCAAACTCATCAATACTTGGGATTTTCTAGATATTGCGGCGCCTAGCGTCATGATTGCCCAAAGTTTGGGTCGCTGGGGCAATTTCTTTAACCAAGAAGCCTACGGGGCTGCAGTGGATAATCTAGATTATCTACCTAGCTTTATCCGTGACCAGATGTATATTGAAGGGAGCTACCGTCAGCCGACCTTCCTTTATGAGTCTCTATGGAATTTACTTGGATTTGCCTTGATTCTGATATTGAGACGAAAATGGAAGAGCCTCAGACGAGGTCATATCACTGCCTTTTACTTGATTTGGTATGGTTTTGGTCGTATGGTCATCGAAGGCATGCGGACAGATAGTCTCATGTTCTTTGGCCTTCGAGTCTCTCAATGGCTATCAGTTGTTCTTATCGGACTGGGTATTTTTATCATTCTATATCAAAATCGAAAGAAGGCCCCTTACTATGTTACAGAGGAGGAAAAGTAAATGTTAGAAGTTGCATATATTCTTGTTGCCCTTGCTTTGATTGTATTTTTAGTGTATCTAATCATTACTGTACAAAAGCTTGGACGTGTTATCGATGAAACAGAGAATACGATTAAAACCTTGACTTCAGATGTGGATGTGACCTTGCATCACACCAATGAATTGCTGGCTAAGGTCAATGTCTTGGCAGATGATATCAATGTCAAGGTGGCAACGATTGATCCACTCTTTAGTGCTGTTGCTGATTTATCTCTATCTGTTTCCGACCTCAATGACCATGCGCGTGTCTTGAGCAAGAAAGCTTCATCAGCTGGTTCAAAAACACTCAAGACTGGTGCAAGTTTGTCAGCTCTTCGTCTTGCAAGTAAATTTTTCAAAAAATAAAAAAGGAGAATCCTTATGGGTAAACTATCCTCAATCTTTTTAGGAACCGTTTCAGGTGCAGCTCTCGCCTTGTTTTTAACAAGCGACAAGGGCAGACAAGTTTGCAGTCAGGCTCAAGATTTTCTAGATGATTTGAGAGAAGATCCAGAGTATGCCAAGGAGCAGGTCTGTGAAAAACTGACAGTAGTCAAGGAGCAGGCTACAGATTTTGTTCTTAAAACCAAAGAACAGGTTGAGTCAGGTGAAATCACTGTGGACAGTGTCCTTGCTCAAGCCAAATCCTATGCTCGTCAAGCGACAGAAGCATCAAAAGATCGATTCAATAATCTCAAGGAGCAATGGCAAGAAAAGGTCGAAACTCTTGATGAATCAGAAGAGATTGTGATTGATATCAAAGAAGAAAAAATCTAGATTTGAGAGAGTTGGATAAAAATTCAATAGTAGTCGCAAATTTAGTGAAATGTATAAGATAAAACGCATAGTATCAAGATTTTTCAATACCTGATATTATGCGTTTTTTGATTTTAATACTCTTCGAAATCTCTTCAAACCACGTCAACGTCGCCTTGCCGTATATATGTGACTGACTTCGTCAGTCTTATATACAACCTCAAAACAGTGTTTTGAGCAGCCTGCGGCTAGTTTCCTAGTTTGCTCTTTGATTTTCATTGAGTATAAAGACTTTTTGATAAACCTTTTTTAAAACACATGAGTGTTATGATTTTTTTATGGTATAATGGCAGTGTTGGAAGTGAAATATTTACATTTTACTGATATTTTAGTAATATTAATCGATCCATTTGTTCTATGATTAGAAATCAATGTGGTGGTTTATGATGAAGTAGAGGAAAAGCTCTAAAAATTTTTAGTCAAGAAACGATTTAGTATTCTGTCAAAGAAAAATATTAGAACCCTCTATTTTGTAAAAAAATAGTGAGAAAGAAAGTTGGTAAAATGAAAGACATTTTTTTAATAAACGTCAACGTTTTTTTCGATTCGAAAGTTTTCAGTTGGAGTGGCTTCGGTATTAATAGGAATTACCTTGTTTACACCATCCCAGGGAGTACTGGCTTCTACGGAAAATAATTTGGCAACAGAGATAGGGGCTAATTCTGAAAGGGAGAATTCGACCCCTACTGTGGAGAAAAAACAAGAGTCTCAAAGTTCACCAAAGAATCGAGGTGCTCTTTCCAGTCCAGCCCCAAAAGATACTCCAATAATATCTACAAGAACTACAGAACTTGAGACATCTGGGGAGATGGGCAATAATAGCTTGACCACAAGGGCTTCTGTGGCGGGTGAAGACAGATCAAGCACTCCAGCGGTGAGAGCAGCATCAAATCCTTCCGAGATAAAAAAATATGAATTGACTGAGGAAGATGCTAAAAAAATCAAAGCAGGAGTAATCGGTTCAGAAGGTAATAAGCTTGATAGTTTATTGTTAAACGGCCCTAAGTTAAGTCCAGAAGCCTATACAGATGATGATTACTTGAAGGATAAAGATGAACTTTATATTTATGAAAAAGGCGGGAAAAAGTATGTAGGCTATAATAGTCATCCCTTATTAGAAGATACTGATGGTGATGGTATTATTGACAGTAAAGAAAAGCCAGATGAAAAATTAAAATGGAATGTCAGTGAGCGCGATATGATTATGTTCATGGAATTGTCCTACCGTGATGATAATTATATTGATAGAGTGCTGAATCATAAGAAACCCTTAACAGAGTCAGAGTTATATAAAAAGAATGGTGACAGTAGACCACGTTATGAGTATATGATGATGAATAAGGAATTGGGACCTTATTGGGAAAGGAAGAAAAGTTACCATACCTCCAGTGGACTAGATGCTGTCTTGTATGAAACTAAGAGTGATTTCTTATATTTACCAAATGGAACTGCACAAGTATTAGCCTTTCGTGGAACAAGTGATGCCAAAGATATAGGAGCTGATATAACACTTGGATTAGGAAGCAATCCTCAACAAGGGATCGATGCAGAAAATATCATGCGTGAACTGGCCAAAGATAAGAGTATTACCAATCTATATTTGACAGGACACTCTTTAGGAGGATATTTAGTACAACGGGCAATGGTTGAAGCCTATCAGTTGGCATATTCTGACAGCAGAGTCATGTCTTCTAAAGAACAGCGGGCTTATAGAAACTTTTATAATAACGTATTAAAAAAAGGAACAACATTCAATGCTCCAAAAGTTGTGACAAGTTTGGTTTCCAGTCGTGACTTTGGCAGAAAGGTTTAGATAGTAAAAAAATAGCTAAGTCTGGGAAAATGACACATTATATTGTTGATAATGATTCGACGATAAGAAAAGGTGTCAGCAATGATAGTGATGTTGTTATAAATGTTGGACGAACAAGCGGAGGTCATAGTTCACGTTCTTATTTTGAAGCCGATATGATTAATAGACGATCAGAGTTCATGTCTGGGAAACGAATTTCCTTAGATGGGACAGGTTATCAAGATAAAAAAATGACAACAGCTAAATCTGTAGAAAAAGTTGGAGAAACTGCTGTATACAGTAAACGCGGAGATGACATCATTAAGTTAACAACTGTGAGTATCAAAAATCCTGATACAGGACAGATTACTAAAAATACACTTGATGAAGTGTTCAAGAAAGATGGTGCCAAATCTACAGTTGCCGTTACACCACTTGAGCCAAGTGTTCGTTATGAGAAAGATGCCACAAGAGCCAAAGGTGAAGCAAAAATCACAGTAGCTGGTATTCCAGGTACAAGAACAGTAACCACAACCTACACAGTCAATTCGACAGATGGCAGCCTCATTCCACATGAAGAACCTGCAGTAGTAGTCCTATCAAAACCTACAGTGGTCAAAGTGCCAGCTAAGGATGAGATTGAATATCTCAAAGAAGGCGATGATGTTGTTAAGAAAACAACAACTTACGCGGTCAATGCAAGTACAGGTGTTCTTACTCCAACAGAGAAAAAGGAAATCTTCAAACAAAATGGTGCCAAGGCTAAGGTTGTTATTACGCCCCTTGAGCCAAGTGTTCGTTATGAAAAAGATTCCACGAGAGCTAAAGGTGGAAAAAATGTAACAACAGCTGGTATTCAGGGCACTAGAACAGTCACTACCACCTACACAGTTAATCCTACAGATGGCAGTCTCATTCCACATGAAGGCCAACCAGTTATCAAACCTTCAACTCCTACAGTGGTCAAAGTGCCAGCTAAAGATGAGGTTGAATACCTTAAAGAAGGCGATGATGTTGTTAAGAAAACAACATCTTACGCGATCAATGCAAGTACAGGTGGTCTTACTCCAACAGAGAAAAAGGAAGTTTTCAAGAAAGATGGCGCCAAAGCTAAGGTTGTTGTTACGCCAATACAGCCAAGTGTACGTTATGAGAAAGACTCCACGAAAGCTAAAGGAGGAGCAAAAGTCACAGTATCTGGTACTCAGGGTACTAGAACAGTAACCACAACCTATACTGTGAATCCGACAGATGGTAGACTCATTCCACATGAAGGAAAACCAGTTATAAAATCGTCAATTCCGACAGTGGTCAAAGTCCCAGCTAAGGATGAAGTCGAATACCTCAAAGAAGGCGATGATGTGGTTAAGAAGACTACCACTTACGAAGTGAATGCAAGTACAGGTTCCCTTACCCCAACAGAGAAACAGGAAGTGTTCAAGCGAAATGGAGCTAAATCCAAAGTCGTGACCAAAATAATTCTGGTGACAACACGGTATGAAGCAGATAAAACCAAAGATGTAGGCACTAACACGGTTACTAATAATGGAGCTGAAGGTAAGGTAGTAACAACAACACCAAAACTTGTTAATGAAACTAACGGTACAGTAACGGATGGAATACCGGTTGTTAGTAGAACAGAAATGGTACCAAAGTCGTTAAAGTTGGTGCTAAGGACAAAGTCGTAGAAACCCCGATTGAACCAGAAGTGGAATACGTTAAAGATGTTGAAAAAGACTTCGGTACACCAGATGAGCGTACTGAGGGTGAAAAAGGTAAAACAGTTACTACAACCACTTACGATGTAGATCCAAATGACGGTCATATCACAGAACACGTTGGTAACCCAGTAGTTAGCCCAGCAGGTAAGACAATTGTTAAAGTTGGTGCGAAAACTAAGGTTGAACAATCTAAAGATCTTGAAGGTCGTGATGTGATTGATACCACTACCTATGAAGTTGATCCAAAAACAGGTAAGGTAACTCCAACAACAGTTCGAACATATGGAACAATCAAAGAACCAACGACTGAGACAAGACCTGTACCATCCCCTGTTATCTATGAAAAAGACGATACGAAAGAAAAAGGTACAGCCCCAACTACTGTTAAAGGTGAAGATGGTGAAGACACTATCACAACCATTTACACTGTGGATCCTAATACTGGAAAGATTACAGCAAGTGAAGGTCAACCAGTTCGTACGAAAGAACCAACTAATACTATTGTCAAAGTCGCAGCGAAGGATAAAGTAGAAACAACCGAAATCCCATCACCTAAGAAATATGTAAAAGATGATACACGCGACAAAGGCCAAGACAATGTAGAAGAAACAGGACAAGCAGGTTCACGTACAACAACAACTACTTACGAAGTAAATCCAGCAGATGGAACAATTACAGAAAGAGTAGGAGAACCAGTAGTAGTAAATCCAACAGAAACAATTGTTAAAGTCGCAGCCAAAGACAAAGTCGTAGAAACCCCGGTTGAACCAGAAGCGGAATACGTTAAAGATGTTGAAAAAGACTTCGGTACACCAGATCAGCGTACTGAGGGTGAAAAAGGTAAAACAGTTACTACAACCACTTACGATGTAGATCCAAATGACGGTCATATCACAGAACACGTTGGCCCCCCAGTCGTCAGCCCAGCAGGCAAGACAATTGTTAAAGTTGGTGCGAAAACTAAGGTTGAACAATCTAAAGATCCTGAAGGTCGTGATGTGATTGATACCACTACCTATGAAGTTGATCTAAAAACAGGTAAGGTAACTCCGACAACTGTTCGAACATATGGAACAATCAAAGAACCAACGACTGAGACAAGACCTGTACCATCACCTGTTGTCTATGAAAAAGATGATACGAAAGAAAAAGGTACAGCCCCAACTACTGTTAAAGGTGAAGATGGTGAAGACACTCTCACAACCATTTACACTGTGGATCCTAATACTGGAAAGATTACAGCAAGTGAAGGTCAGCCAGTTCGTACGAAAGAACCAACTAATACTATTGTCAAAGTCGCAGCGAAGGATAAAGTAGAAACAACCGAAATCCCATCACCTAAGAAATACGTAAAAGATGATACACGCGACAAAGGCCAAGACAATGTAGAAGAAACAGGCCAAGCAGGTTTACGTACAACAACAACTACTTACGAAGTAAATCCAGCAGATGGAACAATTACAGAAAGAGTAGGAGAACCAGTAGTAGTAAATCCAACAGAAACAATTGTTAAAGTCGCAGCCAAAGACAAAGTAGTAGAAACCCCGATTGAACCAGAAGTGGAATACGTTAAAGATGTTGAAAAAGACTTCGGTACATCAGATGAGCGTACTGATGGTGAAAAAGGTAAAACAGTAACTACAACCACTTACGATGTAGATTCAAATGACGGTCATATCACAGAACACGTTGGCCTCCCAGTCGTCACTCCAGCAGGCAAGACAATTGTTAAAGTTGGTGCGAAAACTAAGGTTGAACAATCTAAAGATCCTGAAGGTCGTGATGTGATTGATACCACTACCTATGAAGTTGATCTAAAAACAGGTAAGGTAACTCCGACAACTGTTCGAACATATGGAACAATCAAAGAACCAACGACTGAGACAAGACCTGTACCATCACCTGTTGTCTATGAAAAAGATGATACGAAAGAAAAAGGTACAGCCCCAACTACTGTTAAAGGTGAAGATGGTGAAGACACTCTCACAACCATTTACACTGTGGATCCTAATACTGGAAAGATTACAGCAAGTGAAGGTCAGCCAGTTCGTACGAAAGAACCAACTAATACTATTGTCAAAGTCGCAGCGAAGGATAAAGTAGAAACAACCGAAATCCCATCACCTAAGAAATACGTAAAAGATGATACACGCGACAAAGGCCAAGACAATGTAGAAGAAACAGGCCAAGCAGGTTTACGTACAACAACAACTACTTACGAAGTAAATCCAGCAGATGGAACAATTACAGAAAGAGTAGGAGAACCAGTAGTAGTAAATCCAACAGAAACAATTGTTAAAGTCGCAGCCAAAGACAAAGTAGTAGAAACCCCGATTGAACCAGAAGTGGAATACGTTAAAGATGTTGAAAAAGACTTCGGTACATCAGATGAGCGTACTGATGGTGAAAAAGGTAAAACAGTAACTACAACCACTTACGATGTAGATTCAAATGACGGTCATATCACAGAACACGTTGGCCTCCCAGTCGTCACTCCAGCAGGCAAGACAATTGTTAAAGTTGGTGCGAAAACTAAGGTTGAACAATCTAAAGATCCTGAAGGTCGTGATGTAATTGATACTACTACCTATGAAGTTGATCCAAAAACAGGTAAGGTAACTCCAACAACAGTTCGAACTTATGGAACAATCAAAGAACCAAAAGTAGAGTTAGAACAAGATCCTAAGACAGGTGACGTTACAGTAACACCGAAGAAACCAGATGGCTCAACATACCCACCAGGAACTACAGTGGAAATCCCAGGTAAAGGTGACGAGCTAATCACAGTCACAATCGGTGAAGACGGTAAAGGTAAAGTTCCAGGTACAGGTAAGATTACTGAACCAGGTAAACCAGCTGTGGAAGTTCCAGTCGAAAATCCACCTAAGGTAACAATTTTTGAGAACGGTGTATTACCGGATTCGATTGCATTGCCAGAGCTAATGATTGAGGTTCGATGGATTGATGAAGCTGGAAATGTATTGAAACCATCCGTTAAGACAGGTAGTGAAAAGGATGTTGAGCATGGATCAATTCTAGGATATGAATTTGTACGAACTGTGATAGCTGAAAATGACCCAGTAATGACCCACATTTTCAGCAAAGTAAGTAGAACTACAAATACAACTCCAGTAACACCTGATACTAATGAAAATTCTGGTCACGATACACCTGAGCTAACAACTCCAGCTCCAATTCCAGTTGCGCCAGTAACACCTGATACTAATGAAAATTCTGGTCAAGATACAGCTACACCAACAACTCCAATTCCAGATTCAGTTACTCCGAATGCAAATCATGAAGATACTACAGATGCTATTGACAATGGAGCTAAGTCAAATGATTCTCAAAATGTATTACCAAGTACAGGAACAGAATCAAATGCGACTCTTGCCTCTCTAGGACTTCTTGGTATGTTAGGCGGTCTCGGACTTGCTCTTGGAAAGAAAAAAAGAAGACTAAAGTAAAAATGTAGTCAAAATATGAACGAATCATTGTTAAGTGGACAATGAACACAAGAGATTAAAAAACAGCCTTGTTCCTCATTTCAAGAGGTGCAAGGCTGTTCTTGTATTCTCGGAAAAGTAGATAATATTCGTAATAAGATATAGTGGATTGAAATAAAATGTACGTAAATCGATTGGTCAATTTCTAAAAATGAATTAGAAGTTTTGTTGTACTGTTCTAACCTCAACTAACTATACTCATTTGAAATCAAAGTTCCCTGTTTATTGATAGCCTATTCAAGAAATATCGTTGTATAAGTGCATACTTTGAAATGATAGTCATAGAGAATCAATGATAGGATTTTTAATTAAAACGATCATCTATTTGTTTATAAGACGAAAGTTTCTGAAATTGATTTTTAAAATAATATAAATTTATATTTATAGGAGATATCTCAAGAAGATTTTTGAAATTAAGGGTAGGATATTTATTGTTATGAAGAGCTGTTTTTAATTATTATAGACTTCTTGATTACGTTTTATTAAAAATCTTAAAATCAGCCTTATTTATACTGTTTTTTTGTTTGATTGAATATGTAGAAAAATGGTATAATTGAGCTGTGATAGCTGTGATAGCTGTGATAGCTGTGATAGCTGTGATAGCTGTGATGTGTAAAATACTCATCATAGTGATTTTTTTATGGTTATATTCCTACTTGGGTTTAGCTATAAAAAAATTACTTTTTAATTTGATTTTTATGTCTTGACATAAGGAGGAACAATGGAAAAATAAATCAAATTCACTTAATAGAATAAAGCGTCACCAACGTGAAAAGGTTCTACGCTTCTCTATTCGTAAATATAGCTTTGGTGCGGCTTCAGTAGCTGTTGCAGCACTGATGTTTTTGGGTGCGCGTTGCTAGTGCGGATACCGTAAGCGGAAGCAGTTCGCAATCTACGGCGGGTGTAGTACAACCCTAATGATAAGGGCGACTCGCCTGTGGCTACTAAGGAACCTACTGAAAATAAATCAGAAGTAGTCAATAATTCTTTAGAAAATAAAGAAACTGCACTTGTTGAAAATGGTAGTAATACGGTTGATAAAAAGTCAGTTAAGAACAGTAGTTGAAGAATTAAATTCTCTTCTTTCAACTAAATTAAACCTTGACGATTCAGTGCTTTCTTCTGTAAAAGAAAGAGTTCAGAGAGCTCAGGCATTACTAGATAAAGCTGATGCAGTTCAAAAAGATATAAATGAACTAAAAGAACTTTTGTCTGCTGATTTAGCTACTTTATCAAATGCTACTAAAGAATCAAGCAAGGTTCGAGAAAGTAATACTGGAACTGAGGCTGAAAAGCCAGTGATCCAATCTTCTTCTGAAGTAAGAGCAAGTGAAGAGAATCAAACAGTTTCAGCTAAAAAAGATTCTTTGAAAGTGTCTGTTGATCAATTGCAAGTAGCAATTTCAGAAGTTCCTGAACATGATACGACGAAAGAAGTTCTTGAAAAAGCCAATGAAGTCATGGTATTAGCTCAAGACGTTCTTCAGAATACTACAGTCTCTCTAACAGATGTTGAACAAATGAACAAACTTGTGAAGAGAATGTTTACTTCTGTTAAAAATGCTACAACACGTTTGAGTTCAGGTTCCCGTGATCCACGTAATGGTCAGAGAATGGCTCAAGGTACTGGCGAAAGGGCAGCAGCTGTATCTTCAAGATGGACTACCCAAGATAATCTATTAAGTTACCAACGATTCCGTGCAACTGACGAAAATGGAAGAGTTAGAAATGACGACAGACAATTTACAGAAAATAAAGTGGATATGACCGCTCGAATTGAGACAATTGGCGGTGTGAGATATGCAGTTTATGATATTTTCTTTAACAATGATGGTAAGTCAATGGTTAGGTTGAGTAGACAACAACTATATAATGTTATTTTACCTCCAAAAATTTTAGATTTACAGTCTAGCGGTGCTTATAAGCCAGACACTATTAGAGATTTACACTTTGACATATATAGAAGAAATAATCAAAATGAAGGCGGGACTCTTTCTCAAAATCCTGATAAATTCACTTATGAGTCAACTCAAAATTTTCACTTTTTAAATGATAATGAACAATCGAAAGGGAATCTAACATATCTTTACACTTTAGGCGTTCGTCAGGGTAACTCATTTAATCAAGATATGAAAGAGTATTTTAAAAACAATAAAGATGATCCCTTTTTAAAAAAAGCAGTGGCATTAGATGGAGTGAACAGGAATTGGAGTTATGGTATAGGGGTGAGAACCAATAATGTAACAGCCGCTGTACATATGCATTTTAAAGCAAAATTAAGATCAGATGTAACGGATGAAGCTGTTAAAAAAGCATTTATCCTAGCCATTGCAGGTACTTATGGAACGACAACAAACCAATCCTATGTTTTTGGATCAGGAAAAGAAGATAGAGAACAAGTAGAACCGACTGTTAAACAAAGTGCAAGATACCCTATTAGCGGTAGAGAGGTTACAAAGAAAGTCGATGAAGCTCTTGGGAATCTAGATAGGCCGGTGGATGCTGGTTTCGTAACACGAAATAATAACTTCCCTGCAGATATCCAGTGGAGTTGGCTGAGTGGGAGACCAAGTACGACTACAGCAGGGGTATTTCGTTATCAAGTGAAAGCACAGTACTCTGATAATACTTCAAATACTACTTATGCAACATTAAAAGTGCTTCCAAAGCAACCTGTGATTGACCAAAATTCTGTAAATGAAAAAGCAGGGAAGACTGGGCAAACGGTTACTGTAAATGTAGGTAATGGAGTGCCTACTGGTTCAACAGTGACCTTATATAGTGGTACTAAGGTTATTGGAACTGGGAACACTACTGGATCAACTGCTACAATTAGAGTATCAGAAGCATTGCCGTCTACAGCCATTACAGCTAGAACAACTGTCCAAAATAATGGTACAGTAGAGTCAGAGCTTAGTGCACCTGCAACTCCAACAGAAGTTCCTGACAGAGTGGCTCCAACAGTATCAATTAACGGAAATAGATTAACAGCAAATGCGGATGATAATCGTTTTATTATTTATCGTGGAGCAAACTTTAATCCAACATTTAGAGTTCAAGATGATAAGAATAATGTCACTTTATCCATTACAGATCTTCCAAAAGGAGTTGCAAATGTTTCGACAAATGGAAGTAAGGATTTAAGCTATACAATTCCAGGAAATACTGTAGCAACTGATGCTCCATTTGGAGAAAGTACTGCAACTGTAGTTGCGAGTGATGGTCGTAATAGTGCAACGTATAAATTCAAATATCGTATAGTCGATGTGCAAGCGAGAAACAACGCTACAGAAATCGTGCTCTTGGAAGTGCATTAGGAGATCCTCATGATCACCTCAAAGTAGCAGAAAGTGCTAGTTCAGACAGTGATAAGTACTATCCAACTGGTATGCAGTTTAAATGGAAAGAATTCAATTCTAGTACTTTTTCATTTACTGATGTTGATAATAATACGAAATTAAATGAGGTAGGAAGTGTTACTAAGTATATTGCTACGGCTGTATTCCCTAATACTGTAAATACAAAATCAATAGATGGAGTAAATTATACAATTTATACACCTACTCAAAAACCAGTACCAAAGACTTTTAATGTGATGGATAATGTTAAACCAACAGTAAAACTTGTTGGTGATAATGGATCTGACACAACACTTTCAGAATCAACTCCAGAAGCAAATTTACCAAAAGTAACCGTATATCGTGGTGAAAAAGCAAATGTTACGATAAAAGCTTCAGATAACACAGGCAAAATTAAAGAACTTCGTGGAAGTGGGATGCCAAACGGTATTTGGTTCAATAAAAATCCGAATGCGAATAGTGAAGTTTGGTTAAGTAGTGACAACGCTACAGAAACAAATCCACTAAGCCATACGATAACAGGTGTTGTAGAAAAAGGTAACAGAATTGAAGAAAAAATCGTTACAATAAAAGCAACAGATAAGACTGAACCATCAAATGTGACAACTGTTAAGTTCAAAGTAGATGTGAAAGAGCAGAAAGATAAATACACACCAACAGCAGGAACAACTCCAGTAGACGTTAATAATATTGGAAGTATTAGCACTTCAGATTTAGATAAAATCAAAAATTCTGTAACAGTACCAAATCTTTCACCAGAAGCTACTCAAGATGGTGGAGTTACAAAAACTCTGAAAAATAATGGTGCAGTGACAACAAATAATGGTAAGAAATATGTCACTGTAGAAGTAACTTATCCAGATAGAAGTAAAGACGAAGTTCCAGTTGAAGTACAACAAAATACAAATGTTGTAAAACGTCCAATTATTAACTTGAAACAAGGTGAAACACTTTCAGCGGAAGAAATGAAGACCATTGTTGAGTTACAAGATGGAACTAATAAACTTCCTTTACCAGCTGATGCCGTTGTAACAGCAACATTTGACACGAATACTGTAAGAGATGGAAATTGGACAGACATTACAGTTCGATTCAATGATGGACCTTCTAAAACAGTTAGAGCTAATTATAATGTTAAGGCTACATTCCCAGTAGCAAATACTGTTTATGATTTCAGAGGTGTTACTAGAACTAATGATTCTGAAAGTAATTACTATATAAACAGAAATCTACCAAATGGTATGAGCTGGTTGTTAAGAAGGGAACTGAAACTAAACCTAACGCAAGAATTCAAACTTACTTGGCAACAGATGGTTTAGGTAAGACAGATTATACATTTGGAGCTTATTACAGAGCTGGCAGATTTAACGATAATGAGTCTAATGTTGATTTAAAATTAAAACATGAGGGAACTATTTCTCACCATGTTTACGATGTGATGGCTGCAACTAACAAGATTACTGTTAATAATGGATCAACATTAACAGAGGCGAATGCGAAAGCAGCTGTTACTAAGGTTGCAGATTCAGAAGATTTACCAACAGGTACAACTTACGAGTGGGTTGCAGATGAAAATGGTACAGTATTAACTGATAAAACAGTTACTGAGTTTGGAGAAGCAACACGCTATGTAAAAGTGACACTACCAAAATCACAAGAAACTAGCAATAATGCACCAGAAGCAACACAAAGACAATCTAGCAAAATTGTTAGAGTAACAATGAAAGTTAACGAAACTGCTAAACCAACAGTTAAGTTAGTGCAAAATAACCAAGACACAACACTTTCAGAATCAACTCCAGAAGCAGATTTACCGAAAGTAACTGTATATCGTGGTGAAAAAGCCGAAATTACAGTAAAAGCTTCAGATAACACAGGCAAAATTAAAGAACTTCGTGGAAGTGGGATGCCAAATGGTATTTGGTTCAATAAAAATCCGAATGCGAATAGTGAAGTTTGGTTAAGTAGTGACAACGCTACAGAAACAAATCCATTAAGTCATACGATAACAGGTGTTGTAGAAAAAGGTAACAGAATTGAAGAAAAAATCGTTACAATAAAAGCAACAGATAAGACTGAACCATCAAATGTGACAACTGTTAAGTTCAAAGTAGATGTTAAAGAGCAGAAAGATAAATACACACCAACAGCAGGAACAACTCCAGTAGACGTTAATAATATTGGAAGTATTAGCACTTCAGATTTAGATAAAATCAAAAATTCTGTAACAGTACCAAATCTTTCACCAGAAGCTACTCAAGATGGTGGAGTTACAAAAACTCTGAAAAATAATGGTGCAGTGACAACAAATAATGGTAAGAAATATGTCACTGTAGAAGTAACTTATCCAGATAGAAGTAAAGACGAAGTTCCAGTTGAAGTACAACAAAATACAAATGTTGTAAAACGTCCAATTATTAACTTGAAACAAGGTGAAACACTTTCAGCGGAAGAAATGAAGACCATTGTTGAGTTACAAGATGGAACTAATAAACTTTCTTTACCATCTGATGCCGTTGTAACAGCAACATTTGACACGAATACTGTAAGAGATGGAAATTGGACAGACATTACAGTTCGATTCAATGATGGACCTTCTAAAACAGTTAGAGCTAATTATAATGTTAAGGCTACATTCCCAGTAGCAAATACTGTTTATGATTTCAGAGGTGTTACTAGAACTAATGATTCTGAAAGTAATTACTATATAAACAGAAATCTACCAAATGGTATGAGCTGGTTTGTTAAGAAGGGAACTGAAACTAAACCTAACGCAAGAATTCAAACTTACTTGGCAACAGATGGTTTAGGTAAGACAGATTATACATTTGGAGCTTATTACAGAGCTGGCAGATTTAACGATAATGAGTCTAATGTTGATTTAAAATTAAAACATGAGGGAACTATTTCTCACCATGTTTACGATGTGATGGCTGCAACTAACAAGATTACTGTTAATAATGGAGCAACATTAACAGAGGCGAATGCGAAAGCAGCTGTTACTAAGGTTGCAGATTCAGAAGATTTACCAACAGATACCACTTATGAGTGGGTAAACCAAGATGGTACACCACTTGCGAATAAGACAGTGACAGAAAAGGGTGAAGCTACTCGTTATGTAAAAGTAACATTACCAAAAACTGCGATAGATGGACCAGCAGCGACTCAATATCAATCATATAAGATAGTAGAAGTTAAAATAAATGAAAGCGAAAAGCCAAAAGTATTATTTGACGGTAGTGAGTTATCTAAAGATGCTAGCAATGAAAATAGCAAATTTGTTATTTTCCGTGGTGCAACTTTCAATCCAACCTTTACAGTAAGTGATAATTCTGGAAAGGTAACTGAGGTTAAAGCTTCTGGTCTTCCAAGCGGAAGAGAATTTGTTAAAAACACAGATACACCAAACGGAAATGTTCAAATTACAGGAAATGATATCACAGCTACTTCAAATGCTGCCTTAGGGGATCATATCGGAAAAGTACTTGTAAAAGACGCATCAGGTAATGAGCAAGAGTATCAATTTAAGTATACGGTTGTAGATGTAGAAGCGAAAAATACTCCAGAAATCGTGACTTTAGGCACGAAATTGGTTGATGCTGCAAATTCGAGAAATGGAAAAGATGCACATGACTATGTAAAAGCAGTAGTTGAATCTAATTCGACAGGAAACGATAAGTATTATCCAACAAATATGTCATTCAAGTGGTCTAAGGATGGTAATATTGTAGAAAATACAACTACATTTGACACACCAGGACTCGTGAAATATAATGCTGTAGCAGATTTCGACGGTGCAGGTGGAGTATATACTAAAACTGTTGAAGGTATCGGAAATAACATTAAAATCTATGCACCAGATAAGATTGAACGAGAAGTAGCATTCCTTGTTAAACCAAACCCAACAGTTGAGACAAGACCTGTCCCATCTCCAGTCCGTTACGAAGGTGACACAAGTCGTGACAAAGATTCAGATCCAGTTAGAGAAGAAGGAACTCCTGGAGAAGACACGATCACGACAACGTACACAGTGGATCCTAATACAGGAGCGTTTACTCCAACAAAAGGTGATCCAGTTCGTACGAAACAACCAACAGACACAGTTATCAAAGTAGGAACAAAACCAAAAGTTGAAACAACTACAGATTCTGAAGGTCGAACTGTCACTACTACGACAACGTACAAAGTAGATCCTAAGACAGGAACGGTCACTCCTACAGAGACTAGAACGTATGGCCCAACCAAAGCGCCAACAGTTGAGACAAGACCTGTCCCATCTCCAGTCCGTTACGAAGGTGACACAAGTCGTGACAAAGATTCAGATCCAGTTAGAGAAGAAGGAACTCCTGGAGAAGACACGATCACGACAACGTACACAGTGGATCCTAATACAGGAGCGATTACTCCAACAAAAGGTGATCCAGTTCGTACGAAACAACCAACAGACACAGTTATCAAAGTAGGAACAAAACCAAAAGTTGAAACAACTACAGATCCTGAAGGTCGAACTGTCACTACTACGACAACGTACACAGTAGATCCTAATACAGGAACGGTCACTCCTACAGAGACTAGAACGTATGGCCCAAACCAAAGCGCCAACAGTTGAGACAAGACCTGTTCCATCTCCAGTCCGTTACGAAGGTGACACAAGTCGTGACAAAGATTCAGATCCAGTTAGAGAAGAAGGAACTCCTGGAGAAGACACGATCACGACAACGTACACAGTGGATCCTAATACAGGAGCGTTTACTCCAACAGTAGGTGATCCAGTTCGTACGAAACAACCAACAGACACAGTTATCAAAGTAGGAACAAAACCGAGAGTCGAAACAACTCAAGATCCTGAAGGTCGAACTGTCACTACTACGACAACGTACACAGTAGATCCTAATACAGGAACGGTCACTCCTACAGAGACTAGAACGTATGGCCCAACCAAAGCGCCAACAGTTGAGACAAGACCTGTTCCATCTCCAGTCCGTTACGAAGGTGACACAAGTCGTGACAAAGATTCAGATCCAGTTAGAGAAGAAGGAACTCCTGGAGAAGACACGATCACGACAACGTACACAGTGGATCCTAATACAGGAGCGTTTACTCCAACAGTAGGTGATCCAGTTCGTACGAAACAACCAACAGACACAGTTATCAAAGTAGGAACAAAACCGAGAGTCGAAACAACTCAAGATCCTGAAGGTCGAACTGTCACTACTACGACAACGTACACAGTAGATCCTAATACAGGAACGGTCACTCCTACAGAGACTAGAACGTATGGCCCAACCAAAGCGCCAACAGTTGAGACAAGACCTGTTCCATCTCCAGTCCGTTACGAAGGTGACACAAGTCGTGACAAAGATTCAGATCCAGTTAGAGAAGAAGGAACTCCTGGAGAAGACACGATCACGACAACGTACACAGTGGATCCTAATACAGGAGCGATTACTCCAACAAAAGGTGATCCAGTTCGTACGAAACAAACCAACAGACACAGTTATCAAAGTAGGAACAAAACCAAAAGTTGAAACAACTACAGATTCTGAAGGTCGAACTGTCACTACTACGACAACGTACAAAGTAGATCCTAATACAGGAACGGTCACTCCTACAGAGACTAGAACGTATGGCCCAACCAAAGCGCCAACAGTTGAGACAAGACCTGTCCCATCTCCAGTCCGTTACGAAGGTGACACAAGTCGTGACAAAGATTCAGATCCAGTTAGAGAAGAAGGAACTCCTGGAGAAGACACGATCACGACAACGTACACAGTGGATCCTAATACAGGAGCGATTACTCCAACAAAAGGTGATCCAGTTCGTACGAAACAACCAACAGACACAGTTATCAAAGTAGGAACAAAAACCGAGAGTCGAAACAACTCAAGATCCTGAAGGTCGAACTGTCACTACTACGACAACGTACACAGTAGATCCTAATACAGGAACGGTCACTCCTACAGAGACTAGAACGTATGGCCCAACCAAAGCGCCAACAGTTGAGACAAGACCTGTCCCATCTCCAGTCCGTTACGAAGGTGACACAAGTCGTGACAAAGATTCAGATCCAGTTAGAGAAGAAGGAACTCCTGGAGAAGACACGATCACGACAACGTACACAGTGGATCCTAATACAGGAGCGATTACTCCAACAAAAGGTGATCCAGTTCGTACGAAACAACCAACAGACACAGTTATCAAAGTAGGAACAAAACCGAGAGTCGAAACAACTACAGATTCTGAAGGTCGAACTGTCACTACTACGACAACGTACACAGTAGATCCTAAGACAGGAACGGTCACACCTACAGAGACTAGAACGTATGGCCCAACCAAAGCGCCAACAGTTGAGACAAGACCTGTCCCATCTCCAGTCCGTTACGAAGGTGACACAAGTCGTGACAAAGATTCAGATCCAGTTAGAGAAGAAGGAACTCCTGGAGAAGACACGATCACGACAACGTACACAGTGGATCCTAATACAGGAGCGTTTACTCCAACAAAAGGTGATCCAGTTCGTACGAAACAACCAACAGACACAGTTATCAAAGTAGGAACAAAACCAAAAGTTGAAACAACTACAGATTCTGAAGGTCGAACTGTCACTACTACGACAACGTACACAGTAGATCCTAAGACAGGAACGGTCACACCTACAGAGACTAGAACGTATGGCCCAACCAAAGCGCCAACAGTTGAGACAAGACCTGTCCCATCTCCAGTCCGTTACGAAGGTGACACAAGTCGTGACAAAGATTCAGATCCAGTTAGAGAAGAAGAACTCCTGGAGAAGACACGATCACGACAACGTACACAGTGGATCCTAATACAGGAGCGATTACTCCAACAAAAGGTGATCCAGTTCGTACGAAACAACCAACAGACACAGTTATCAAAGTAGGAACAAAACCGAGAGTCGAAATAACTCAAGATCCTGAAGGTCGAACTGTCACTACTACGACAACGTACACAGTAGATCCTAATACAGGAACGGTCACTCCTACAGAGACTAGAACGTATGGCCCAAACCAAAGCGCCAACAGTTGAGACAAGACCTGTTCCATCTCCAGTCCGTTACGAAGGTGACACAAGTCGTGACAAAGATTCAGATCCAGTTAGAGAAGAAGGAACTCCTGGAGAAGACACGATCACGACAACGTACACAGTGGATCCTAATACAGGAGCGTTTACTCCAACAAAAAGGTGATCCAGTTCGTACAGAAACAACCAACAGACACAGTTATCAAAGTAGGAACAAAAACCAAAAGTTGAAACAACTACAGATCCTGAAGGTCGAACTGTCACTACTACGACAACGTACACAGTAGATCCTAAGACAGGAACGGTCACACCTACAGAGACTAGAACGTATGGCCCAACCAAAGCGCCAACAGTTGAGACAAGACCTGTCCCATCTCCAGTCCGTTACGAAGGTGACACAAGTCGTGACAAAGATTCAGATCCAGTTAGAGAAGAAGGAACTCCTGGAGAAGACACGATCACGACAACGTACACAGTGGATCCTAATACAGGAGCGTTTACTCCAACAAAAGGTGAACCAGTTCGTACGAAACAACCAACAGATACAGTTATCAAAGTAGGAACAAAACCAAAAGTTGAAACAACTACAGATCCTGAAGGTCGAACTGTCACTACTACGACAACGTACACAGTAGATCCTAATACAGGAACGGTCACTCCTACAGAGACTAGAACGTATGGCCCAACCAAAGCGCCAACAGTTGAGACAAGACCTGTCCCATCTCCAGTCCGTTACGAAGGTGACACAAGTCGTGACAAAGATTCAGATCCAGTTAGAGAAGAAGGAACTCCTGGAGAAGACACGATCACGACAACGTACACAGTGGATCCTAATACAGGAGCGATTACTCCAACAAAAGGTGATCCAGTTCGTACGAAACAACCAACAGACACAGTTATCAAAGTAGGAACAAAACCAAAAGTTGAAACAACTACAGATTCTGAAGGTCGAACTGTCACTACTACGACAACGTACACAGTAGATCCTAAGACAGGAACGGTCACTCCTACAGAGACTAGAACGTATGGCCCAACCAAAGCGCCAACAGTTGAGACAAGACCTGTCCCATCTCCAGTCCGTTACGAAGGTGACACAAGTCGTGACAAAGATTCAGATCCAGTTAGAGAAGAAGGAACTCCTGGAGAAGACACGATCACGACAACGTACACAGTGGATCCTAATACAGGAGCGTTTACTCCAACAAAAGGTGATCCAGTTCGTACGAAACAACCAACAGACACAGTTATCAAAGTAGGAACAAAACCAAAAGTTGAAACAACTACAGATTCTGAAGGTCGAACTGTCACTACTACGACAACGTACACAGTAGATCCTAAGACAGGAACGGTCACACCTACAGAGACTAGAACGTATGGCCCCAAACCAAAGCGCCAACAGTTGAGACAAGACCTGTCCCATCTCCAGTCCGTTACGAAGGTGACACAAGTCGTGACAAAGATTCAGATCCAGTTAGAGAAGAAGGAACTCCTGGAGAAGACACGATCACGACAACGTACACAGTGGATCCTAATACAGGAGCGATTACTCCAACAAAAGGTGATCCAGTTCGTACGAAACAACCAACAGACACAGTTATCAAAGTAGGAACAAAACCGAGAGTCGAAATAACTCAAGATCCTGAAGGTAGAACTGTCACTACTACGACAACGTACACAGTAGATCCTAATACAGGAACGGTCACTCCTACAGAGACTAGAACGTATGGCCCAACCAAAGCGCCAACAGTTGAGACAAGACCTGTTCCATCTCCAGTCCGTTACGAAGGTGACACAAGTCGTGACAAAGATTCAGATCCAGTTAGAGAAGAAGGAACTCCTGGAGAAGACACGATCACGACAACGTACACAGTGGATCCTAATACAGGAGCGTTTACTCCAACAAAAGGTGATCCAGTTCGTACGAAACAACCAACAGACACAGTTATCAAAGTAGGAACAAAACCAAAAGTTGAAACAACTACAGATCCTGAAGGTCGAACTGTCACTACTACGACAACGTACACAGTAGATCCTAAGACAGGAACGGTCACACCTACAGAGACTAGAACGTATGGCCCAACCAAAGCGCCAACAGTTGAGACAAGACCTGTCCCATCTCCAGTCCGTTACGAAGGTGACACAAGTCGTGACAAAGATTCAGATCCAGTTAGAGAAGAAGGAACTCCTGGAGAAGACACGATCACGACAACGTACACAGTGGATCCTAATACAGGAGCGTTTACTCCAACAAAAGGTGAACCAGTTCGTACGAAACAACCAACAGATACAGTTATCAAAGTAGGAACAAAACCGAGAGTCGAAAATAACTCAAGATCCTGAAGGTCGAACTGTCACTACTACGACAACGTACACAGTAGATCCTAATACAGGAACGGTCACTCCTACAGAGACTAGAACGTATGGCCCAACCAAAGCGCCAACAGTTGAGACAAGACCTGTCCCATCTCCAGTCCGTTACGAAGGTGACACAAGTCGTGACAAAGATTCAGATCCAGTTAGAGAAGAAGGAACTCCTGGAGAAGACACGATCACGACAACGTACACAGTGGATCCTAATACAGGAGCGATTACTCCAACAAAAGGTGATCCAGTTCGTACGAAACAACCAACAGATACAGTTATCAAAGTAGGAACAAAACCGAGAGTCGAAATAACTCAAGATCCTGAAGGTCGAACTGTCACTACTACGACAACGTACACAGTAGATCCTAATACAGGAACGGTCACTCCTACAGAGACTAGAACGTATGGTCCAAACCAAAGCGCCAACAGTTGAGACAAGACCTGTCCCATCTCCAGTCCGTTACGAAGGTGACACAAGTCGTGACAAAGATTCAGATCCAGTTAGAGAAGAAGGAACTCCTGGAGAAGACACGATCACGACAACGTACACAGTGGATCCTAATACAGGAGCGATTACTCCAACAAAAGGTGATCCAGTTCGTACGAAACAACCAACAGACACAGTTATCAAAGTAGGAACAAAACCGAGAGTCGAAATAACTCAAGATCCTGAAGGTCGAACTGTCACTACTACGACAACGTACACAGTAGATCCTAATACAGGAACGGTCACTCCTACAGAGACTAGAACGTATGGTCCAACCAAAGCGCCAACAGTTGAGACAAGACCTGTCCCATCTCCAGTCCGTTACGAAGGTGACACAAGTCGTGACAAAGATTCAGATCCAGTTAGAGAAGAAGGAACTCCTGGAGAAGACACGATCACGACAACGTACACAGTGGATCCTAATACAGGAGCGATTACTCCAACAAAAGGTGATCCAGTTCGTACGAAACAACCAACAGATACAGTTATCAAAGTAGGAACAAAACCGAGAGTCGAAATAACTCAAGATCCTGAAGGTCGAACTGTCACTACTACGACAACGTACACAGTAGATCCTAATACAGGAACGGTCACTCCTACAGAGACTAGAACGTATGGTCCAACCAAAGCGCCAACAGTTGAGACAAGACCTGTCCCATCTCCAGTCCGTTACGAAGGTGACACAAGTCGTGACAAAGATTCAGATCCAGTTAGAGAAGAAGGAACTCCTGGAGAAGACACGATCACGACAACGTACACAGTGGATCCTAATACAGGAGCGATTACTCCAACAAAAGGTGATCCAGTTCGTACGAAACAACCAACAGACACAGTTATCAAAGTAGGAACAAAACCGAGAGTCGAAATAACTCAAGATCCTGAAGGTCGAACTGTCACTACTACGACAACGTACACAGTAGATCCTAATACAGGAACGGTCACTCCTACAGAGACTAGAACGTATGGTCCAACCAAAGCGCCAACAGTTGAGTTACCAGAATTCAACGGTGGAGTGAACGGTGAACTACCTGAGCCAATCACTTTACCAGAATTAACTATTGAGGTTCGCTGGATTGATGAAGATGGAAATGTATTGAAACCATCTGTTAAGACAGGTAATGAAAAGAATGCTGAACATGGATCAATTCCGGGATATGAATTTGTACGAACTGTGATTGATGAAAATGAACCAGTAATTACTCACATTTTCAGAAAAGTAAGTGGAAGTACAAATCCAATTCCAGTTGCACCAGTAACACCTGCTACTAATGGAGGTTCTGGTCAAGATACACCAGCACCAGCTATTCCAACTCCAAATGCGGATCAGGTAGATACTAAGACTACTGTTGATAATGGAGCTAAGTCAAATGATTCTCAAAATGTATTGCCAAATACAGGAACAGAATCAAATGCGACTCTTGCCTCTCTAGGACTTCTTGGTATGCTAGGCGGTCTCGGACTTGCTCTTGGAAAGAAAAAAGAAGACTAAAAATTTAGTCAAATGAACAATCATTCTTTTGTATTGTAAAGACAAACTAGATTGATTCTGGGAATCGTGTTCGTCATAAAATACAAAGAATGTTTAGATAAAGAAAGCGAACAATGCTAGAATTTTGTTAAACGGAATTCTAAGTATTGTTCGCTTTTGTGGTATAATAATTACTATGCAGAAGAAACCAACGTCAGCCTATGTGCACATTCCGTTTTGTACCCAGATTTGTTATTATTGTGACTTTTCAAAAGTTTTTATCAAGAATCAGCCGGTAGATAGTTATTTGGAACATCTGTTAGAAGAGTTTCAATCTTATGATATTCAAAAGTTGAGAACCCTCTATATCGGTGGTGGCACACCGACAGCTTGTCAGCTTCTCAACTGGAGGTGTTATTGAAGGGATTGACTAAAAACTTGGACTTGTCTGTCTTGGAGGAGTTGACCATTGAAGCCAATCCGGGCGACTTGGATGCGGATAAGATAGCCGTTTTGAAGAACTCAGCTGTCAATCGTGTTTCGCTAGGTGTGCAGACCTTTGATGACAAGATGCTGAAAAAGATTGGGCGCAGTCATTTGGAGAAGGACATTTATGAAAATATCGATCGCCTGAAACTGGCTGATTTTGACAACATCTCCATTGATTTGATTTATGCGCTACCTGGTCAGACTATGGACCAAGTCAAGGAAAATGTGGCTAAGGCCATTGGTCTGGATATTCCCCATATGAGTTTGTATAGTTTGATTTTAGAAAACCATACGGTCTTTATGAACCGGATGCGACGTGGGAAATTGCCTCTGCCTAAGGAGGAACTAGAAGCGGAGATGTTTGAGTACATCATCGCAGAGCTGGAGCGAGCAGGCTTTGAGCATTATGAGATTTCCAATTTTTCCAAAACCGGTTTTGAAAGTCGGCACAATCTCATGTATTGGGACAATGCTGAATACTATGGCATCGGTGCTGGGGCATCGGGTTATGTTAATGGTATTCGCTATAAAAACCATGGTCCGATTCGTCATTATCTGAGTGCAGTTGAGGAAGGCAATGCGCGTATCACAGAAGAGCACCTGAGCCAAAAAGAGCAGATGGAAGAAGAAATGTTCCTGGGACTCCGCAAGAAATCAGGGGTCTCTATGGTGCGATTTGAAGAAAAATTTGGACGGTCTTTCGATGGACTTTATGGAGAAATCGTCAGAGATTTGGTTCAACAAGGTCTCATGCAAATAGAGGGTGACCGAGTTCGCATGACAAAGAGAGGTCTCTTTTTAGGAGACACCGTAGCAGAACGATTTATTTTGGAGTAGGATGATGGGCTTAACTTATCAGATGAAAATGAAAATTCCTTTTGATATGGCGGACATGAATGGTCATATCAAGCTTCCAGATGTGATTTTGCTATCCTTACAAGTTTCAGGGATGCAGTCGATTGAACTGGGAGTTAGTGATAAGGCCATTTTGGAAAACTATAATCTGGTCTGGATTATCACAGAATATGATATTGAGGTGGTACGTTTGCCTCGTTTTGCGGAAGAAATCACCATCGAAACGGAAGCTTTGAGCTACAATCGACTTTTTTGCTACCGTCGCTTTACCATTTATGATGAAGCAGGTCAGGAACTCATCCACATGATGGCGACCTTTGTTCTCATGGACCGAGACAGTCGAAAAGTTCATGCAGTAGAACCTGAGATTGTGGATCCTTACCAGTCTGAGTTTGATAAAAAACTTATCCGTGGACCAAAGTATGAGCCTTTGGACGAGCCAATCAGCAAGGATTACCATGTCCGTTTTTACGACTTGGATATGAATGGCCATGTCAATAACAGTAAATACTTGGACTGGATTTTTGAGGTTATGGGAGCGGATTTTTTGACCCAATATATTCCCAAGAAAATCAATCTCAAGTATGTCAAGGAAGTTCGACCAGGTGGGGTGATTACATCGGCTGTTAAACGGACTGGACTGGAAAGCAAGCATGAGATCACAAGCGACGGGGCTACCAATGCCCAAGCTATCATCACTTGGCAAGAAATAAAAAAGGATTAGGAAGAAATAGATGAAATATAAAGGCTATTTAATTGATTTAGACGGAACGATTTATAAGGGGAAAGACAGAATCCCAGCAGGGGAGGCTTTTGTCCATGAATTGCAAAAGCGGGCTATTCCCTATCTCTTTGTGACCAACAATACAACTCGCACTCCTGAGAGTGTTCAGGGGATGTTGGCTCAGAATTTTAATATCGATACGCCCCTGTCGACTGTCTACACAGCGACTTTGGCGACTATCGACTATATGAACGACTTGGGACTGGAAAAGACCGTCTATGTCATCGGAGAAGCAGGGCTCAAGGAAGCTATCAAGGCGGCTGGTTATGCGGAAGACAAGGAAAATCCAGCCTATGTAGTAGTAGGTCTGGACTGGCAAGTCGACTATGAAAAATTTGCGACAGCAACTCTGGCTATCCAAAAGGGTGCTCATTTTATCGGAACCAATCCTGACCTCAACATTCCTACAGAACGAGGTCTTTTGCCAGGTGCTGGTTCACTGATTACCCTGCTTGAAGTAGCAACACGAGTGAAACCTGTTTATATCGGGAAACCAAATGCTATCATCATGGATAAGGCAGTTGAGCACTTAGGCTTGGAACGTGAAGAGTTGATCATGGTTGGGGACAACTACTTAACAGATATCCGAGCAGGGATTGACAATGGCATTCCAACGCTCTTAGTGACGACAGGTTTTACCAAGGCGGAAGAAGTAGCAGACCTGCCAATCGCCCCGACTCATGTGGTTTCTAGCCTTGCGGAGTGGGATTTTGATGAAAACTAAACTGACCTTTTGGGGCTCTATGCTCTTTCTCCTCTCCCTCTCAATCCTTCTGACCATCTATTTGGACTGGATTTTCTATCCGCTGGAAATTCAGTGGCTGAACTTAACGAATCGGGTCTATCTAAAACCAGAAACCATTCAGTACAACTTTCATATTTTGATGAATTACCTGACCAATCCTTTTAGTCAGGTCTTAGAAATGCCAGATTTTCGTTCGTCAGCAGCTGGTCTTCACCACTTTGCAGTGGTGAAGAATCTCTTTCACTTGGTACAGCTAGTTGCTCTAGTGACACTGCCAAGTTTCTATGTCTTTGTCAAAGTAATTGTGAAAAAGGGCTTCTTGTCTCTATTTAGTAAAGGGCTTTTGGCTCTAGTAGTCTTGCCTGTGCTGATTGGTCTTGGGGGAGTTTTGATTGGTTTTGACCAATTCTTTACTCTTTTTCATCAAATTCTCTTTGTGGGAGATGATACCTGGCTTTTTGATCCAGCCAAGGATCCAGTTATTCTGATTTTACCAGAGACCTTCTTCCTGCATGCCTTCCTCCTCTTTTTTGCCCTCTATGAAAGCTTCTTTGGCTATCTGTATCTGAAAAGTCGTAGGAAGTGAAAAGGAAAGATGTTTTTTTAATTTGTATATATAAAATTGCATATCATTTGAAACCATCGTTAAGAGTGAATTAACCAAATCCAATTGTGTCAATCGTTCGCAAGCAGTCTATTTTTCTTGAAAAAATAGGCTTTTTTTCTAAAAATCCCTAGTCAAGCGCTTTATTTTTTTGTATAATAGAACTAGCAAAGTATAGATAAGAAGAGAAAAGCATGATTACACTATTTCTATCACCGAGCTGTACATCATGTCGTAAGGCGAAGGCCTGGTTAGAGAAACATAAGGTACCTTTTGTGGAACACAATATCATGACCAGCCCTTTAACAAGAAAAGAATTGCAACACATCCTTTCCTTGACCGAAAATGGTACTGATGACATCATTTCAACTCGTTCAAAAAAATTTTTTTCAAAAAAATTGAATATTGATGTAGAGAGTATTTCGGTATCGGAATTGCTTCATTTAATTGAGCAGTACCCTAGTCTTTTGCGTCGTCCAATTATTATTGATGCTAAGCGCATGCAAATCGGTTTTAATGAAGATGAGATTCGTGCTTTTCTCCCTCGTAGTTACCGTAAGCAAGAACTAAAAGAAGCAAGAATGAGAGCTGGTATTAGTTAATGAACAAACAGTATAGTTACCCACTAGATTTGTCGTGGAGCACTGAAGAACTTGCTTCAGTGCTTTCTTTTTTTAATGATGTTGAAGTTGCCTATGAAGGCAAGGTAGAGGCTAAAAAGTTACTGGACTCCTATAAGGGATTCAAAGCGGTCGTGCCAAGCAAGAGCGAAGAAAAACGTTTGGGACGAGAATTTGAAACAGTTAGTGGCTATTCGCTTTACAGAGCAGTTCAGGCTGCCAAGGAAAAAGGGGAAGGAAAGATTTCTCTTGGAAAGTAAATTTGAATTTGCCAAAGAGCTTGTTAAGAAAGCGGGTCAGTACATACTTGACCACATGCAGGAAGACTTGTGTGTTGAAACCAAGTCCTCTCCAACAGATTTGGTGACCAGACTGGACAAGGAAGTTCAGGAACTCTTGGTTGGTGAGATTTTGTCCCGTTATCCTGAGGATAAGATTTGTGCTGAAGAAGGTTGTCTGCGAGCTTCAGTTCAAGAGGGCAAGGTTTGGGTCATTGATCCCATTGATGGTACCAATAACTTTGTCGCCCAGCAGGAAGATTTTGCTGTTATGATGGCTTATTTTGAAAATGGTCAGGGGCAGTTTGGACTGATTTATGATGTGGTCAAAGGGGACTGTTATCACGGTGGTGGAGCCTTTCCAGTTTGTCTAAATGATAGGCCCCTAGCTCCCTTTAAAGCAAAACCACTTGGAGATTTTCTCATTGCAGGGAATAATGGTATGCTGGAAACCAATGAATGGGGCTTGTCTGATTTGAGTCGAGCGGTCCTCGGTGTTCGTGTCTATGGGAGTGCGGCCATTAGTTTTGCCAAGATTTTGTCAGGGCGTTTGTTGATCTATGTCACCTATCTGCAACCATGGGATTATGCTGCCGCTAGTATTTTAGGGGAAAGTCTGGGCTATCGGATTGTGACTCTTTCTGGTGGAACTCCTAATTTTCAAACCAGACAGCCGGTCATGATGCTACCTCTTGAGATGCAGGAGGAAATTCAGTCCTATATTTACGAAAGGAAAAGAACTTAAATGCAATTTCCAGAAGGATTTGTTGAAAAATATGAAGAGATACTAGGAGATGAGGCAAGAGATTTTCTTGCCTCTTTTGAGGAGGAAGCGATTTCGGCCTTTCGGGTCAATCCTTTAAAAGAAGCGCCAGTTTCCTTTTCTGATCCCATTCCTCAAACACCTTGGGGCCACTATGGGAAGGTTTCAGGAAAATCTCCTGAGCATGCTACAGGTTTGGTTTATTCGCAAGAACCCGCTGCTCAGATGGTTGCTCAGGTAGCCCAGCCCAGTCCTGGTATGAAAGTCTTGGATTTGGCTGCTGCACCGGGTGGGAAATCAACTCAGCTGGCAGCCTATCTAGCAGGGGAGGGTCTCCTTGTTTCCAATGAAATTTCAAGCAAACGGGCTAAGATTTTAGTAGAAAACATAGAGCGATTTGGAGCGACAAATGTTGTGGTGACCAATGAATCTGCTGACCGCTTGGCCAAGGTTTTTAAGGGCTATTTTGACCTCATTGTCCTTGATGCCCCTTGCTCAGGGGAAGGGATGTTCCGTAAGCAACCAGATGCTATGGACTATTGGAGCTTAGATTATCCGAGTCAATGTGCTAGCTTGCAAAGAGAAATTCTAGAGGATGCAGTAACCATGCTAGCAGAAGGTGGTCGCTTGGTTTATTCGACTTGTACCTGGGCCCCCGAGGAAACGAAGAGATCGTCAATTGGCTGCTGGAAGAGTATGATTTTGACTTGTTGCCAGTTGAACATATCAATGGAATGGTAGCTGGTATTGACTTGCCAGAAACGGCTCGGATGTATCCTCATCATTTTAAGGGAGAAGGTCAGTTTGTCGCCCATTTACAATTTAAAGGTGAAAATACAGCACCTAAATGTAAGGCAAGTAAGAGTAACCTCAGCCGTGAACAGCTTGCTTTGTGGCAGGAATTTGCCCAAAATCACTTAAAGGTCAATCTAAGAGGAATCTTGCAGACTTTTGGTGACCAACTCTATCTCTTGCCAGAACTCTTGCCAGATTTAGGGAAACTCAAGATTGCGCGCAATGGACTGCATCTGGGTACTTTTAAGAAGAAACGCTTTGAGCCTAGTTTTGCTCTTGGTCTAGCCTTGAAACCGAGTCAGGTCAAGCAGTCAGTTGAAATTGACCAAGAAGCGTTTGTAAAGTATGTGTCTGGAGAGACTGTTCAGCTAGCGGAAAGTCTGCCAAATGGTTGGTACCAAGTTTGGTTCAAGGAAATGGTTTGGGCTTTGCTAAGGTGACTGGAAATGTTTTGAAAAATTATTTTCCAAAAGGCCTCAGATTCAAGTGAAAATGCTAGTCAAAGTAGCTTGTCTATGTTATAGTGGAAGTATGGATTTTTTTCAAATTGTCTTTTATTTTAAGTCAAAATTAGTGGAGAAGGTAACTGAGTAAATTTCTAGTAAAACCAAGCTAGCAACGTCAGTTGGCTCCCAATTTTCAAAAGAAAAACATAAATAAATAGTTGAAAAAATTCACAGCATTCACCATTATTTTCAAGGAGAAAAACAGTGAAAAAAAGGAAAAAACTCGCTCTATCCCTTGCGGCTCTTTTGCTGGCAGGTTCTTTGGCGGGATGTGCTAGCTGGATTGATCGTGGGGAATCCATGACAGCTGTTGGCTCAACGGCTCTTCAGCCCTTGGTCGAAGCAGCAGCAGATGAATTTGGCTCTATGCACGTTGGAAAAACAGTCAACGTCCAAGGTGGAGGATCTGGTACAGGTCTGTCTCAGGTTCAATCTGGAGCCGTTGATGTAGGAAATTCAGACGTATTTGCCGAGGAAAAAGACGGTATCAACGCATCCGCTCTAGTGGACCATAAGGTAGCCGTAGCGGGCTTGGCAGTCATTGTAAACAAAGAAGTTGACGTTGAAAATCTGACAACCGAGCAACTTCGTAGCATCTTCACAGGTCAAGTAACCAACTGGAAAGAAATCGGTGGGAAAGACCTAGCCATTTCCATTATCAACCGCGCGGCAAGTTCTGGTTCACGTGCAACCTTTGATAGTGTTATCATGGATGGTCAGTCTGCTGTGCAGAGTCAAGAACAGGATTCAAATGGAATGGTCAAAAACATTGTTTCCCAGACACCAGGAGCCATTTCTTACCTAGCCTTTGCCTATGTGGATGACTCGGTTAAACGTATGAAGTTGAATGGCTATGAGCCGATTGCAGAAAATGTTACGACCAATAACTGGCCTTTGTGGTCTTATGAACACATGTACACCCTAGGCCAACCAAATGAATTGGTGGCAGAATTCCTTAACTTTGTCCTCTCAGATGAAGCTCAAAGTGGAATCGTTAAGGGAATGGGCTACATTTCTGTTAAGGAAATGAAGGTTGAAAAAGATGCTGTAGGAACGGTGACAGCGCTAGAAGGGAGTCACTAATGAATCAAGAAGAATTAGCTAAAAAATTACTTTCTCCCTCAAAAAACTCTCGTCTAGAGAAACTAGGGAAAGGCTTGACCTTTGCCTGTCTGTCTTTGATTGTCATCATTGTGGCTATGATTTTGATTTTCGTAGCCCAAAAAGGTTTGTCGACCTTCTTTGTCAATGGAGTCAATATCTTTGATTTCCTCTTTGGCCAAACTTGGAATCCTTCAGGTAAACAATTTGGTGCCCTTCCTATGATTTTGGGTTCCTTTATTGTCACAATCCTATCAGCCCTTATCGCAACACCTTTTGCCATTGGTGCAGCGGTCTTTATGACTGAAGTTTCACCAAAAGGTGCGAGAATCTTGCAACCAGCCATTGAATTGCTAGTTGGGATTCCTTCAGTCGTCTATGGATTTATTGGTTTGCAGGTCGTAGTTCCTTTTGTCCGTAGTGTCTTTGGTGGAACTGGTTTTGGGATCTTGTCAGGAATCTTCGTTCTCTTTGTCATGATTTTACCGACGGTAACCTTTATGACAACGGATAGCTTGCGTGCGGTGCCTCGTCACTACCGCGAAGCTAGTTTGGCCATGGGAGCCACTCGTTGGCAAACCATCTGGCGCGTGACCTTAAAGGCGGCGCGTTCAGGGATTTTTCACCGCAGTGGTCTTTGGGATGGCGCGTGCCTTTGGTGAGGCCTTGGCCATTCAGATGGTGGTCGGAAACTCAGCCGTTGTCCCAACTTCATTGACAACACCTGCTGCGACCTTGACCTCTGTTTTGACCATGGGTATCGGAAATACCGTTATGGGAACAGTTGATAATAACGTACTTTGGTCACTGGCCTTAGTCTTGCTCTTGATGAGTTTGGCCTTTAACAGTGTCATTAAATTGATTACGAAAGAAAGAGGAAAGAAAAACTATGCACGCTAAGAAATTAGATAAAATTGCAACAGCTGTCCTCTACTCGATTGCAGGAATTATTGTTGCCATCTTGGCATCCTTGATTCTTTATATCTTGGTTCGTGGTTTGCCCCACATCTCTTGGTCTTTCTTGACTGGCAAATCATCTTCTTACCAAGCAGGCGGAGGGATTGGAATTCAGCTCTATAATTCCTTCTTCCTTCTGGTTATTACCTTGATTATCTCTGTTCCCTTGTCTATGGGGGCTGGGATTTCCTAGCTGAATATGCCAAAAAAGGTCCGGTGACCAACTTTGTCAGAACCTGTATTGAAATCTTGTCTTCACTGCCATCAGTGGTTGTGGGTCTCTTTGGTTACTTGATCTTTGTAGTTCAGTTTGAGTATGGATTTTCAATCATTTCAGGTGCCTTGGCCTTGACAGTCTTTAACTTACCTCAGATGACTCGAAATGTTGAGGACAGTTTGAAACATGTTCACCATACGCAACGTGAGGCTGGCTTGGCCCTTGGAATTTCTCGTTGGGAGACTGTGGTCCATGTGGTCATTCCAGAAGCCCTTCCAGGTATTGTCACTGGGGTTGTCTTGGCCTCTGGTCGTATCTTTGGTGAAGCGGCTGCTCTTATCTATACAGCAGGACAATCCGCTCCAGCCCTTGACTGGTCTAACTGGAATATTCTCAGTGTGACCAGCCCAATCTCTATCTTCCGTCAAGCAGAAACCTTGGCTGTCCATATTTGGAAAGTCAATAGTGAAGGAACCATTCCAGATGGAACCATTGTATCAGCAGGTTCTGCAGCCGTGCTCCTCATCTTTATCCTCATCTTTAACTTTGGAGCCCGCAAACTCGGAAGCTACCTACATAAGAAATTAACCGCTGCCTAAAGGAGAAGCCATGTCAAAATATAATTGGGATGAAAAGCATATCATCACCTTTCCTGAAGAAAAAGTGGCCCTCTCTACCAAGGATTTACATGTTTACTACGGTAAAAAAGAATCCATCAAGGGCATCGATATGCAATTTGAAAAAAATAAAATCACGGCCTTAATTGGCCCATCTGGATCAGGGAAATCAACCTACCTCCGCAGTCTCAACCGTATGAATGATACCATTGATATTGCCAAGGTCACAGGTCAAATCCTCTACCAAGGGATTGATGTCAACCGTCCAGAAATCAATGTTTATGAGATGCGTAAACACATCGGAATGGTCTTCCAACGACCAAATCCCTTTGCCAAGTCTATCTATCGCAATATCACTTTTGCTCATGAACGTGCAGGAGTCAAGGACAAGCAAGTCTTGGATGAAATTGTGGAAACCTCTCTTCGTCAGGCTGCCCTTTGGGACCAGGTCAAAGACGATTTGCACAAGTCGGCTTTGACCCTATCAGGTGGTCAGCAGCAACGTCTCTGTATCGCTCGTGCTATTTCTGTTAAACCAGATATCCTCTTGATGGATGAACCAGCGTCTGCCTTGGATCCGATTGCGACAGCCCAGCTGGAAGAAACCATGCTGGAATTGAAGAAGGATTTTACCATCATCATCGTAACCCACAGTATGCAGCAGGCTGCGCGTGCTAGTGACTACACAGGATTTTTCTACTTGGGTGACTTGATTGAGTACGATAAGACCGCTAATATTTTCCAAAATGCCAAACTACAGTCAACCAATGACTACGTAACAGGACACTTTGGATAGAAAGGAAACAGTATGACAGAAGCGATTTTACAGGTTTCAGACCTGTCCGTTTACTACAATCAAAAAAAGGCCTTGAATAGTGTTTCCCTATCTTTCCAACCCAAGGAAATTACAGCTTTGATTGGTCCATCTGGATCAGGGAAGTCAACCCTCCTCAAGGCTATCAACCGCATGGGGGGATCTCAATCCAGAGGTGACCACAACTGGTTCGGTGGTTTACAACGGCCACAACATCTACAGTCCACGTACTGATACAGTTGAATTGCGGAAGGAAATCGGTATGGTTTTCCAACAACCAAATCCCTTCCCTATGTCTATCTACGAAAATGTTGTTTATGGGCTTCGTATCAATGGAGTGAAGGACAAGCAAGTTCTGGATGAAGCGGTAGAAAGCCTTGCAACGAGCTTCTATCTGGGATGAGGTCAAGGACCGCTTGCATGATTCAGCTATCGGGCTTTCAGGTGGACAACAACAACGTGTTTGTGTTGCCCGTGTCTTGGCAACCAGTCCTAAAATCATTCTCTTGGATGAACCGACTTCAGCCTTGGATCCTATCTCGGCTGGTAAGATTGAGGAAACCTTGTATGCTCTAAAAAATAAATACACCATGCTCTTGGTTACGCGTTCCATGCAACAAGCCTCTCGTATCTCTGACAAGACAGGATTTTTCCTTGATGGAGATTTGATTGAGTTTAACGATACTAAGAAGATGTTCCTCAACCCACAACACAAGGAAACAGAAGATTATATTTCAGGAAAATTTGGATAAGGAGATAAATGATGTTACGTTCTCAATTTGAAGAAGATTTGGAGAAATTGCACAACCAGTTCTATGCTATGGGACAAGAAGTGCTATCCCAAATCAATCGTACGGTACGTGCCTTTGTTACGCATGACCGTGATTTGGCCAAAGAAGTCATCGAAGACGATGCAGAAGTAAACGAATATGAGGTGAAATTGGAGAAGAAATCATTTGAAATGATTGCCCTCCAGCAACCCGTTTCTCAGGACTTGCGTACAGTTCTAACCGTCTTGAAGGCTGTATCTGACTTAGAACGTATGGGTGACCATGCTGTTTCTATTGCCAAAGCAGCAATTCGTATGAAGGGGGAGCAACGTATCCCAGCTGTTGAAGAAGAAATCAAGAGAATGGGTCGCGATGTCAAGAACTTCGTCGAAGCAGCCCTTGAACTCTATCTGAATGGTTCAGTAGACCAGGCCTATGAAGTAGCAGCCATGGACGAAAAAATCAACCATTACTTTGATAGCATTCGTGACTTGGCTACAGAAGAAATTAAGAAAAATCCAGATGCCATTGTTACAGGTCGTGATTATTTCCAAGTGATTGCTTTCTTGGAACGCATTGGAGATTATGCCAAGAATATCTGTGAATGGGTTGTTTACTTTGAAACAGGTAAGATTGTAGAACTATAAAAACAGATTCATTATGTATAAAAAAAGGAGCTTGAAATCAACTGATAGCTCCTTTTATTGAATGAAAAAAATATTTTTTTAAGATAAAAAAATTCAAAAAAACACTTGACAAGCAGCTTGGATAGCGTTATAATTATACAAAAATTAACAGAGAGGTTGTTTATTTATGAAATCAAAAAAATGGATATTTGTTTTATGTAGTTTTCTTGCAAGTTTCTTCTTAGTAGCTTGCCAGTCAGGTTCGAATGGTTCTCAGTCAGCTGTTGAGGCCATTAAGCAAAAAGGGAAATTGGTTGTGGCGACCAGTCCTGACTATGCACCTTTTGAATTTCAGTCTTTGGTTGATGGAAAAAATCAGGTGGTCGGTGCGGATATTGACATGGCTCAAGCTATCGCTGATGAACTTGGGGTGAAGTTGGAAATTTCAAGCATGAGTTTTGATAATGTCTTGACCAGTCTTCAAACTGGTAAGGCTGATCTAGCAGTTGCAGGAATTAGCGCTACTGACGAGAGAAAAGAAGTCTTTGATTTTTCAATCCCTTACTATGAAAACAAGATTAGTTTCTTGGTTCGTAAGGCTGATGTAGAAAAATACAAGGATTTAACTAGCCTAGAAAGTGCTAATATTGCAGCCCAAAAAGGGACTGTTCCAGAATCAATGGTCAAGGAACAATTGCCAAAAGCTCAATTGACTTCCCTAACCAATATGGGTGAAGCTGTCAATGAATTACAGGCTGGAAAAGTAGATGCTGTTCATATGGATGAGCCTGTTGCTCTTAGCTATGCTGCTAAAAACGCAGACCTAGCTGTCGCAACTGTCAGCTTGAAGATGAAGGACGGCGAAGCCAATGCAGTTGCCCTTAGAAAAAATAGTGCTGATTTGAAAGAAGTGGTGGACAAGGTCATCCAAAAACTCAAGGATGAAGGAACTTACCAAAGCTATCTTGAAAA
>BNJS01003487.1_pt1 | contig 87037 bp, 132 predicted proteins | sample 8540461 | NCBI WGS metagenome assembly BNJS01 (sample SAMD00202454, study PRJDB9452) | human saliva metagenome | isolation source: human saliva | place: Japan
GGAAGTTGGTACGTTGGTTCTGTGATTTCACTATTCTAAAATTAATCTTGATTCTAATGTAGTGCGTAAGTATCGCACAGGTTTTAAAGTTAGGAGCGAGATTGGAGGAAGTATCATTAGAAATTACTGGTTGAAGGTCAAGATATCAGATACTTTATTTAAGAGATACTGGAACAAAATTGATAAATTATTAATAGATGGAAAGACGATTTAATAGTAGCTATCTTCAAAAACTATTCTTTATTTGATAGTGTTATTTATGTTAATGAATAGTGAAAAACTATCATTATAATAAACAAGATAAACACTAAAGAATTTATTTTAAAGATATCAAAAGCGATATGAAGATAAAGTGATATGTATGGTCCAACCCGCTAAACGAAATCACTAGTGAAGGCTCTAAAGATTTTAGAACCACAAAGTAGATAATCGAGTTTCTCTAATCTTCTTCTTGGAAGGTTCTGATCTTATATAAAACTACTGGTCAAAAGTAACTGAAACTGGACAGTAGATGCAGACTGGATCTCGATAAACAAAATACAAATAGTAACATTATAAACTTTACGATGGTCAAGTTACTGCGCAGATAAAGCTATTACTGAACATTACAAAAACAAGATAAGCACAAAAATTGAGTTTACATTTGAAGATGGTTCCTAAAACAACTGTATGAGGACACTGGTTATGTAGAGCTAAGTATTGGGTACACCTGGCACCATCGCAGAAACTGAAACCAATGACTAACACACCCGGCTTTCAAATGCTAACAACATATCATACTACAAATTAGTATCGAGGTAAAACTGGAAAGATGAAAAACACTTAACCTTTAGAGTTAGACTGATACATCTGTTTGGCGATACCTTTTGTTGAAGAAATAAGCTAGTGTGACACTAAATGGTACAAGTTGCCTCGTGCCAAAGAAGTCTTTCAGAAGATAAAGTAGTAAACTCAAAAGTATCTTGGAATTAGAATTTAATTAATGAAGACTTAGCTAGCTTTTAAAAGATTCAGGAAATCAACTAGAAGTTAAACTCATTGATGGAACCATAATTTTACTTATCCAATGGCAACCGATAAAAAGAAGATGCGCAACAACCTGCAGAACCAAAACAAGATACATCAGCAACTAGCGCATCGCAGGCTCAAAAAGATTTAGTTTCTAAAGTAGATAGCTATGCAGATGAATTAAATATTACGCTTGTTGATGGATTTAAAGCTGGAAGATGTTCTTAAAATACTAAAAAGTAATTAGTTAACGGAAAATCATTTTGATAAATCACTATTCGAAAGTAAAAACTGGAAAGATCGAAATAGTTACTTTCGATGATGGTGAGAAAGTTCTTAAAAGCGTCAAAAGCTTGGAATCTTTGATGGAGATAATACAATTGTATTTAAAAAGCGGTGACAGTAGCAGGAAAGTAAAACATATACTACTGGTAATAAAGTAGTTGAAGAAAAACCAACACCGAGACTCCTGAAAACAAGAAGAAGACTTATTCACTTTCACTGAGTAAATTAGAAGATGGTGAGTATACTTTAGGATGACGCTCATACTGCTGATGGAAAGACAAAGAACCTCAATGTTGAAGATTCTTGATAAAAATGTAAAATTAGTGAACAGAAAGATGGGCAGTATATACATGTTACACACTACTGCTCACGGATTATGCATTTTGCTCTCAAAATAAAGTGACTAGAATCAGGTGTGAAAAGAAAACTTTGGTGAGAAGAGACCTCGCTGGACAATACGTGACAGATGCATTATTTACACTCTGGTTGAAGATCCCAGACCAAGCACACTTTAGGTGATAGTTTATAGTTTCCTTATATGCTCTTTAGAAAGTGATAAAGGAAAACTTCGACAACATACTACTGTTAAATTGAAATTTAAACCTGAAATTGAGTGCTGGAATGGTATCTTGAATTAGCAGAAAATAATGAAGAACATAAGAAACCACGATGTTTACTTCAGAAGAATTACTAGCTAACGTAGATGCTAATAACGATGGTAAAGTAAACTGAAGATGAATTAAAAACTTCACTGGTGATATTTAATATTGGGTCATTAGAAATTTGATGGTGTTATTGACAAAGGGCTATTTACAATCTTGATTTACTAAAACACATGACCTGGTAGTCAAAAGAATCATTTCTCATCTGATAGCATTCATTGATGAATTACCTTAGAGATTTATTCAAAATGCAGTAAATAATGAGCGCATTAACTTTAGGAGGAAATGGTGTTACTAAACTGCCTGAGAACCTATTCACTAATCACATTAAAAGTCCATGACTCATTCTTCTAACAGCTTAGGTAATATACCAGAAGGTTTATTTGCAAACTAACTCCGAATTAGGAATCTGTTGAGTTCAATCAATCATGGCTATCAACATCATGCCAGCGAGAATCGTATTTGCTAATAATAAAAAGCTACAGTAAGTTTATCAAAATAATAAAATTGTTTCTACTTCCAAATAGATTTATTTAAAATAATACAGGTTTAACATTCTTATCTGTAACTGACAATGAACTTACTAAACTCCTACGGCAGTGTTGCTGTTCTTCTTTAACACAGTTATATACGGCTAACAACAAAATGTTTAACATCACTCCAGAAAATGGAGTTAATTCTCACTAAATTAAATGCTATAGCTCTAAATGAACAACCATACTTGTAGTTTATCTGATGATTTATGGAAAACTCCAGCTAAAAATAGCCAACTGCTAAGATGGTAAACTAACTAAATTAGTAATATACCGTCTAGAAATTAATTAAAGCAAATGGTGCTCACATACTCCATGATATTGCTAATAACCACTTACCAGTCAACATTACCGTGACAAATGATTCTGACACAAAACTATTGAGATCTCCTGAGTAACACAGTCCACTATCGTCACTGACTATCGAAGTAATGTTGTCTGCAAAAAGAGTAATAAGGTGCAACACATTCACTTAAAAGATGAGAAATTAACAATTCGTAAATCTTCTACACTGGTATAGAGGACGTTCTGGGTTTTGCGATTACGAGAGGTATTCCTACGTGCCTAGATAAATAAAAGTGCACTCCTACAAACAAAATCAAAACCATGTGGCCGAACTGCTTTAAGGTGATGAGTGACTGGTACCGTAACTCGTATATTGTTACTAAATGCAGAACGCATCGTAGCGAGAATAGGACTCAAGGGCAGGTTCAACAAGTGTTTCTAACGAAGATGATAGAAAACTGAGGGGTACTTGATAATGATATGAGCGAGATAAACATAGTAAATACTAAAAACTTTATCTCGATGCTGCAAATGAGCGGCGATAGAATGAGCTGAACTTGTAACAGCAGTTGAGGCTGACAGTCGACAGCAGAATTCAAAAGTTGAGGAAAAACCACAGTACAACTCCCTCGGAACAGCCAAGCAGAGGAGAAACCACAAACACTTCTGAACAACCTAAAACCTGAAGAAAAACCTCCAAGTGACACCTGAACAACCAAATACACCTTCACCTAGAAGACAGGAAGAAAAATAATGTAAATCGATCTCTTATTGCTAAATTACCTGGAGATGAAGTTAGCAACAGTTCAGACTCAGGAGCTAAAAGATGTTACTGGAATTCACTTTGTTGCATTCCAATACACAGTAAATGAAGTAGAGGGTGGTTAAAATCGCTGAGAACTTAAATGTTACGTTAAAACTTTAGACTTATTCTTCCTGAATGATATTGTAATGTAATATAATGACCAAGATGGTGAAACCAGAATAGTTACAGTAGCTGCATAGGCTAATGAGGATGAAACACTCAGAAGTATACTATGTACATGGTAATCGAATTAGAGAAAGTTCAAAAGTACTTACGTGAAGGAAACTACATATTCTATACAAATCACTTTTGAAAGTGGCTATTATTACCATTGTTTCCTAAACTCAAAGAAACTAAGAAAGATGATCTTTCTCCTAAACCACAAAACAACATACTGCTAAAACTGGTCTGGCGCAAAATACATGTAGGATGCGTGCTATTACAGGATTACTGAGTGATTCTAAGCTGCATTAGGAAATTAGAAGGTGTGATAGTAAATCATACTGATTATTCATAATATATAAATAAAATAATAAAGAGCGATATATTATTTGATTGGGTATAACATATATCGCCTTTATTACTCCTAAATTATTGTATATATTTCAGCAAATAATATATCTCGAAAAGTATTAGCATAAGATTCCATATAAATTCTTAGTTCTCTCTGAAAATTACTGAAAGTACGTATCAACAATTATTGCTCCGATATGTGCACTCTAAAGTATTGCCAATTAAATCTCGTTATCTGGAAATCCAATTGTTAAAACATATCGTGTGATTCATAAAGTCAGCTAACGTAGTGCTCAAAATTATTGCTTTAAATCCGAGAGATTTGAAATTCTGTAATTTTATATAGAAACGCGAGGATAGAATATTTAACAAGACTTTAATGTATCGAAGTTTCCATTTCACAAATGGAACTAAATGTAATAGATTTCCAAGTTATCCCTGGATGAAGATAGTGGCACTTGTGGATGTTTAATCCAAGAAAGGTTGCTACTTGCAAAGCAAATTCAACCCATTTTGTAAACACTAATTACCCATGAAAGTATGAATAACATACACAGAATAGAATAAATGTTAACTCTCACTATTTAGCAATGATTTCAAAAATATTCTCCTTTCATTAGAAATATCAAATTTTGATACTCAGTTCTTATTATTAAAATAAACTTAAATTATAATTTTATAATTACTTGTACTTACGTTCTGTAATTATGCCCTGTCACTCTTTCAAATACAAATTAAAATTGGTTTCACTATAATTCCAAACTTATTATCTTTGATTAAACATTACTTCGTAATATGATGGATAATAAACACTTCCCATATGTTGTGGAAATTCTGTTTTATCATATTTATCTATCTATTACCCGTGTCTTCTTTAGAAACTATCAAAATTCTACATTTATCATATACTTGACAATGACACAGCCATTAACATTATCTGTATATGGACTATTGCCATCTAAGTAATCAATATTAATATCGTATAACTTAATGTCATTATTATCTAGTATATATATATAATTTAAAGCTGCTCTCTGTAAATGTAAAATTCATAATTAAAACTCCTTTTATAAAGTAATTAAATATATTTTAACATCTAATTCTAAGTAACGATAATATTTGATAAAGAAACCTAAAATGCCTAATCGATTGCTAAGTATTGTTATAAATTAAAACTAAGAATTAGATCAGCTCAATAGGAATTTCACTGAGATTATGATTATAATCGCCCTATATAGTATTAAAAATTGCTTATTTTCTTATTTTATAGTATAATAATTGAGCTAAGAAAGCATTTAGAGATAAAGCATAAAGTGAATTTAGAAAATATATTTCAATCATCGTACCGATTAGCGAAAAGAAGGAATTAGCTTTCAAAAGACTATTACTACTTGGCGGCGTGGAGACACTGTAATGGCGGATGGAGTAGCGTATAAATACGCCATGGATCAAACTGTAAAACTATGCAAAAAGAGTTGATGTAGTAGTAGGACCAGAAGCTCGTGGTTTCATTATTGGATGTCCTGTATCTTACCTCACTAGGTATAGTGCGTTCACTGTAAAGAAAACCTAATAAATTACCACGTGCGAAGTTATTTCTTACGAATATGATTTTAGAATACCCAGGTAACGCACTTTACAATGCACAAAGATGCAATCCACAAACCGGGACAGCGTGTGTCTTGTACTGACGACTTACGTTATGCTGGAATGGAAACTAATTGAAAGCAGCTATAATAAATTAGTAGAAAGAATTAGGAGGGAATCGTAGTAGGTATTGCGTTCTGACGGTAACTAGATGGTCTCAAACGGTATGGGACAAACTACAAGGTTGCTGACGTCTTACATTCACTAAATGTAATCTACTATAATAATTAAATAATATGACATTTGAAACTTATAGAAAAGAAATATCTATATATAAACTACAAATGCTTATCTTTATGAGCATACAAAACTCGTGCTAGATTAGTTTTCTTTGAAAATGATGATATAAATAAAGTTTTAGCATTAGTTTTGAAACTACTGCCTCTATAATGATAATGGTATTTTTCATATTTTAGACATTCTGTTTTGTATGTGGTTCAGCGTAGTTGATCTCAGTAAAAAGAACCTTTGTAGTACTTCATTAAAGGTTCTTTTAATACATTTCACAAATGCACATGACTCCTGATAAAACTAGCGTATCCAGTATCAATGTCTAAAAATGAAAAGACTTAGAAATATTGATGGATACATACTTGGTTGCGTATTTAATCCGAATCTCCAAAAACAATCCAAAATACATACTTGCCCAAGAAGGATTAAGCTTTCATCATCTTCGAAGAGATAAAGAAGATGAAACCAATATATAAAGGTGTTGTTTACAATGAAATGAAAGGTGCTTATTCATCAGTAGATGAAGTACTGGGATCGATATGTATCGGAAGCATCTGTTGGTGATACTTCTTATAAATATTCTTCTGGAGGAAAACCAGAAGCTATCCCTTCAATTTCACAAGTATAAATTCTGAGACTGAGTAATTATAATTATCACCAAGCAACTTGTAGCTATGTCTATATGGCTGATTTAAATGTTGAACAATATCTGAATCATATTGATAGTTATCTAAATAATTACGACCATAAAGACTGCAGTGAGTATATCTCTAACACGTCAAGAAGAAAACTTTACTACGGATATTGATTAAGCGTACATACTTCAATGAAGAGTGCAGAGAGAGAAGCTTTAGTGTGTATACTATATTCTTGCCCGCAGATAGTAATGAGTTTAGTAAAAATCGAGGAATATCGATATAATAGATGATATTCTTCTTGGAAGTAGTAAGGCAAATTCTAGAAAAATATTTCATTGATAACAATATGTGTGAAGATGAAGTGACGACATCAAAAAGCATCGAAACTGAAACTGTATACTCAATTATCTTACCAAATACGTAAGCGATGATAGGAATTAAGAAAGTCTTGAGGCATGAGATATAATCTTTATTAAAAGTTGCATTGTTGATAAAGGCATTTTGATTAGTATGAGCAAGTTCAAGCTTCCAATTAACAAAAAGAACTTTTCTATCAAGTGAGAGATTAATAAAACTTCGCACCTAAGAGTGTATCTTATGCTATTAGATTATTAAGAACATGGTTATTATATAGCGAAGATATTATATTAGATGCATTTGATTTAGACAACGTAATTTTTCATTTACAAGAAACATTGTGTAGTAAACAATACGACTCTTGCTAAACAGTTTCTAATTGAAAATAATAAACAAGCTATATTACACTTAATTCCGACATTAGAAAAGAAAATAAGGAAAAAGATTTAGTTGAATATAAAAGCTACTTTATCAGAAACTGAATTAGAAAGCACGTTATTAAAACACTAAGTCTTTACAGGAATGGCAAAATAGTATTTCAGATAAAAAGAAGATTTAGATTAAAAGTGTCAATGCTACAGTAGTAGAGCTAAAAATCCATTTGAAGAAACATTCTTTGAAGAATACAGGCAGTATAAAATTTTCTCACACTATGATACTGTGACTAATGGTGTGCTATCTCTAAATTGCTCATTTGACATAAGTGATTTCGAAGTTGAACAGTTACAATATGCATCAGCATGTTAACCATATTTATTATTTAACTTTATTACAAAATAAAACTGAAGCTGAAGTAATAAAGAGATAGGTGCAAAATCTTTGGTGGTATTAATTCTTATGTAGATGTGAAAACATAAGAGTGAAGAATGTGAAGTGAAATTCATCACCAGTGCTAAGAATCTAGTAGAGCTGGAGAACTAGCTAAGATTTTGTGATGAAACTACACTCTTTACAGCAGATTTTGTGAAGATAGTACACGTACAATGTTCTCTCTTTAGAAATTAAGCTCACGCTAGAAAGTAGTAAAAGATTCTGGACGTGCTTTTGTGGCACGCCGCATTAGTGGCTTTCTATAATCCTCCAAAAGTAAACCTGCTTTCATATCATGCAGAATATGATTTCTACTTTGTTTATAAGTGAATTAGTAAACAACTATGTGCAAATACAGTGATAAAGGTTAAAGAACAATTATACACTGTTACAAGTCTAATTTTAATCAAGCCAGATTATTAGTTAACTGTTTATGCAGTAAAGAAAGAATAGTACTAATCAAATAGAAAACTTATCTTCTTCATATTTAGCTAAATACCCTTGATGAATTAGATAAACACAAAAGGTCTTTGAAATCAAATGGAAGAGCAAGGTTATTCTGAAGGTTTTTACTTTGATTCACTAGTTCTACATACGTTGGTGCAGAGGCTATAATATAAGTGATTACACTGGTACACACTTAGTACTAAGACATGTGTTTAGCTTAGATTATCGGCATGAATAATGTCCGTGTATGTGAGCCTATGGTCTGGAGGATGATATTTAATGCTGGTGATTTTAATTTATGGTCATATCGCGATCCATCTTAAACGGAGCTCTAGAGATATATTATAGCATCACAACTACGTAGCTAATGATTGCGTTGATGAAAAGACTTGCATAGTACCTTACAGGTACACTAAATTCATTGGATGTTCTAATGCTGTCACCAAGCGCATAAACTGCATGTCATTAAAATAAATACATCACTAATTCTCCATTTGAAGTTTATGATAAACTTTGCATGAAATAAAGAAGTACAACAGTAGAAGATTTAAGACAAAATTGAAGCACAGAATTTGAAAAATATCAAATCTAAAGCATATACTTGTATATAGGCTCAAAAAGATAAAGTATTGAAAATAAACAATTATTTAATAAAAACAATAGAATTAAAATAGAAAGGCATGAATGAGAGTTCGAAATAGAGCAGATGCTAGAGAGCGTCTAGAGAATAGTCCAGTTGTATTTTTACAACCTAAGGATAATAAAGGAAAATGGAAAGAAATTTTTGAAATGATAATCCAATACACTTAGAAATAGGAAGTGGAGTAAGTTTATTCATACACTTGCTGAAAAACACCCAGAAATTAACTTTAGTAGCTAGTGGAAGCACAACCAACTGTCTTAACATTTCTATTAGATAAAGTTGAAGAAACTCATAGAGAAAACTTAAAGCTTATCTCAGGGAATGCCGAAGATCTATTAGAATATTTTTGCTGAAGGTGAAGTTGATCGATTATATCTTAACTTCTCTGATCCATGGCCTAAAACAAGACATAGAGAAAGACGCTTAATATTCCATACGTTTTATCTCGTTACGAGTTATTTTAAATGGAAACAAAACAATAGTTCAAAAACTGACAACCAAGGTTTATTTAATACAGTTTAATGAGCTATGCTAAATATGGATTTACTTTTTAATAGACTTTCGTTAGATGTAACTAATAGTGTATATGAAGAAGAGAATGTTCATACTGAGCATGAAGATAAGTTTATTAAAAAGGTAATAGAATCTACATGGTAGAAGCTGTAAAGAAAAAGCAAATAATTATAGTTTACGTAAATATATTTTATGTAAACCTAAAATTATTTATTAGAGAACTTTGTATAAATTCCACTAAAATTAGTATGAGTTTTACCTTGATTTTATTTATTTATAATAATATTAATACAATTTAAAGGAGAAATACAATAATGATATCAGTTAATGATTTTAAAACTGGAGTTACTATCGAAGTTGATGGAAACATTTGGAAAAGTAATGAATTCAACACGTTAAACCTGGTAAAGGAGCTGCATTCGTATACGTTCTAAAATTAAGAAATATGCGTACTGGTGCTGATAACGATAAAACTTTCAGAGCTGGTGAAAAAGTTGCAGCTCAAATTAACAACCAAAAATGTCATACCTTTTTACTCAACTGGTGAAGCTTATGTATTTATGGATAACGCTACTTACGAGCAAATCAGAAGTACCTGAAGTACAATTAGAATATGAATTAAACTTCGTAAAAGAAAACATGGAAGTTTCAATCTTAATGTTCGGTGATGAAATCTTAGGAATTGACTTACCAACAACAGTAGAACTTACTGTAACTGAAACAGAACCTGGTGTTAAAGGTGATACTGCACAAGGAGCTACTAAAGCTGCTACAGTTGAAACTGGATACACTTTACAAGTACCTCTTTTCGTTAAAGAAGGAGATGTATTAGTTATCAATACTGCTGAAGGTTCTTACGTATCAAGAGCATATTTAAAATAATAAACAAACTCTCTATTATTTCGGTGATAGAGAGTTTGTTATAAAAAGGAGAAACTAATGAAATACGTACTTTTTACTTCGTGGAATCAATGTCGGTGGAAAGAATAAAGTGCCAATGGCCGAGTTAAAAGAGATGATTTCACATTTAGGGTATACCAATGTTGTTTCATATATATAATGGTGAAATATAATATTTGATACTACTGATAGTATAGATACTATTAATCAAAATATATCAAAGATATTAAATATATACTCATTTAAAATTAATAAAGTAATACTTAGTCAGAGTGAATATCTTGAGGAACTTGAAAACTTACCTAGCTGGTGGTTTTAACGATTTGTATAGAAAAGATGTATTATTTTATACAAATGAAATAAACTATTCAATTATGAAAGCCCTGTATAGAACAAATGCCTCTACAAGATAGAAGATGTTCATTTTGGTCAAATATGCTGTGTTCTGGGGTAAATACAACGAAACAAGTTACTTAAAAACTTCATATCATAAGTATTTAATAAAAAGAAAGTTTCTATAAGTCTATTACTATAAGAAATTCTAGAACATTTGAAAAATAGCTGATCTCTTTAAAAAATAAATTATAAAACGTTTATCTTTACTTATCTATATTAATAATGTTATAATTACTAATGAAAATTAAGGAGAATATAATGAAATTAGATAAGATATTTATTATCTTAGGATTAATAGTATACTCTTCATTAGCATAGGAAATTATTCCTATAAATTATTATTATGTATTTATTGGTATTAGTGCTCTTATATTTTTAATAACAAAAATTACATTTTGAACCATTTTTTATCAATATTAATAGTTGCTATTATTCTAGGATTATTTTTAGGACTTCCCGCTAATAAATTGATAGATTCTATAGAGAAGGGGACTGGATCTCTTCTAGGACATTTATCATTAATATTAGGTCTAGGAGCAATGTTTGGTAAAATATTGGAAGAATTAGGTGCAGTAGAGATTACGGCAGAAAAAATGATTAGTGTATTTGGACTTAAGAGAATCCAATTAGAGCTTACTTATATCTGGAATGTGTATAAGTTTTCTTTTATTCTTTGATGTAGCTTTTTATTTTAGTAATTCCAATTATTCTTGCAGTAGCAAAGGAGTTAAAACTAGATAAAATATATTAGCCCTTCCCGCAAGTATAGGGGTTTTAACTATTCATGCTTTATTCCCACCGCACCCTAGTCCGAGTATTATCACTAAAACATTCAATTTAAATATGTACAAAGTATTTTTACTATGGGTTAATTGTTGCTATTCCTACAGCTTTTATTGGTGGTTTACTATTAACTAATTCTAATTTAGTAAAAACAAGAGTTAGTTCAGATACTAAAGAAAAAGGATATAAGCGTTCTAAAGATTGAAAAATCAAACTATGAGTACTTCTTTTTGCTATCTTATTAATGTTATTACTCAGTACTTTTTAATTACGATTCCTACAATAGCTTTTAGGTATACCTAATTTGTCAGAAACAATAAAGGTATCTTAACAATTATAAAGTAATCCAGTTACTGCATTAATAATAAGTTTATTAATAGCTATTATTGAATTAATGATAACAAAAGGTTTTAAGAATAAGAAGTATTGTTCCATTACTAAGCCAATCTCTTAAAACAACTGCAGTAGTATTACTAATTAATGAGTGCTCAGTATGGTTTTATAACAAGTATTAGTTGATTCTAAAGTTACTGATGAAATTATTAGACTGACTAATGGTCTTAATCTATCACCAATTGTTATTAGTTTTCTAGTAGCTGCCATATTAAGAATATCATTAGGTAGTGCTACAATAGCTGCAATAACAACACTTGCTATTGTCGAACCACTAGTTGGTACTGTAAGTTTACTCACCAGTATTTATAATGTTAAGTATCACAGCAGGAAGTATGTTCTGTTCACATGTGAATGATCCTGGATTTTGGCTATTTAAACAATATTTGAATTTAGATTTTAAAACTACATTTAAGACCTGGACACTAGGAACAACAGTATCTTCTGTCATAGCGTTTATTATAATATTGTTTATAACATCGTTTTGCATAAAGAAAATTATTATAAATTAAAAGTTTTTACTTGATATTTATGTTAAGGTATGTTATAGTATTACTTGTGTATGTAGTAAATGTTATGAATAAACTATTTCCAAAAGGAGGATTAATTCATGGCAAAAGTTTGTTACGTAACTGGACGTAAAAGCTCGTTCAGGAAATACTCGTTCACACGCAATGAACAAATAAAAGAAAATTCAAAAAGCTAATCTACAAAAAGTAACAATTTTAGTAGACGGACAACCTAAAAAAGTTTGGGTTTCTGCTAGAGCTTTAAAATCTGGAAAAGTTGAGCGTGTATAATTAGCGATAAACTTTAAGCTATCTAAAGGAAACTTAGATAACTTTTTACATTAATTAATAATTAAATAATATAAAAATGAGTAAAATACCCAAAATAGGCATTTAAATAAAATCTGAGCGTTTTTAGTTCTTTTTGGCATAATTATACAAAAATAATTTTAGGACGCTTATACAGCGTTTAAATAGGTGATATTTTTATGAAGGAACTAAAACTAAATGATCATTATTAATTATATAGTTAAAAATAGAAAATCACACCAAAATTTCTTTATTAATAAATTGTATAAGATACTTAGATAGATATCTCGCTAATCAAACTAAACATAAACTAAATCCCTATAAAGATTTTTGAATCACGACAAACTATATAATTAGAATTTTATAAGAATTAAAAAAGACTATATAGATTCAAATATTAGGGACAAACATATATTGAAAGAACCAGCCAAATATGATATAATATAATTGTTCGTATAATACATATTATATATATATTTTTATAAAATTAAAGGAGGAATGTAGTAATACCAATGAATCAACGTGATTATTATAAACAGAAAATCAACAAAATACTTCCAGAGTTTCCTGACTACATAGAAGATTTTTATTGATACATATTATGACAATTTATCTCCGTTAACTTTACATGATATTTAGAAACCCTATAAGAACTTTTTAAATTGGACTATCAGAGAAACTATATCTGATGCCGAACTTATTAAAGATGTCAGTCTTTCTACATTAGAAAATATTTCAAAAAGAAATGGAGAGTTATTTTAAGAGTCTATCTCGTGAACAAGTTAATGGTAAATACCGTAGTCAAAACTACTATAAATAACTATAAAGCTGCTATGAGATACAGCTTTATAAGTTCCTTACAGTAACGAGTGAAACTGAGCAAAGGTAAAAGCTTATTTCTAGAGAAATGTTATGCTTAAAATACCTATTAATCGAGTTAAAGAAACATTGTCTTCAAGATCAAAAGAAAATATCAGAAAAGATATTTTTCAGATTCTCAAGACGAAGAAATTTTTACAGTATGTTGAGTTTGAATATGAAAAGACTTTGTCTAATCACGGTAAATCATTTTTCTTGAGAGACAAAGCCAGGGATTTAGCTATACTAACACTATTTTTAAAGAGTGGTATTCGTGTGATGAACTTGCGAATTTAAAAGTAAAAGACATAGACTTTCTAAATAGCGAAATTAATGTTATCAGAAAAGGTAATAAGGTAGATACAGTAATAATTACCAAATCTGCTTTTAGATAGATTAAATGAATACATTACTTCCCTACCTTTTAAACTTAATAGAGAAGATTATGTATTTATTAGTAAAACAAAACAGGATTATCAATAAGAGCTATTCAAAAATTAGTAGTGAAATATACAGAAGCTTTTTAATGTCCCAATGTCACCGCATAAATTAAGACATAGTTACGGTACAAAACTAGCTTTAAAAACAAAGTGGTAATATACCAATAATTATGACACAAATGGGACATTCTAACAGTGATACATCAATGTTATACATTAACGAATCATTATTAAACAAAATATTCGATAAAACTAGATGATTAGTATTGAAATATATCTCAATTGAGGTAAAATATAAAAGTTATTAAATTTTTATGGAGTAATAATAGGGTATTATTGTTCAAGTTATAGGGATCACTACTAATTCTTATAGGATTTGTATTTAGTCAATTAGGAAAACTTAAAACAACTTCACTTAACTATCTATTACTTAATGCCATTGGTGCTCTAATTTTTAGGAATAGACGCATTGTTGGAAAACAATGAGGTTTGTTTTTACTTGAAGGTGTTTGGTCAATAGTTACAATTCAAGGATTATTTAAGTACTTCAATAATAAAAGTAAAATAAACAACATAGTTTATATATAATTAATTATATAAACTATGTTGTTTTATAATATCTTTATGAATTTCGTTTTACCATCAGTATATCCTTCTCTATCATACTTATATTTCACTTCTAATTTCAATTTTTAAACCTTCATATTGTTTTTGCTATTTTTGGGATTTTCTATTAAAATATCTCTAAACTTAACTTCTTCGATATCATCTTTTTCTTACATGTAAGTGATAAACTTTATCTAGAAAACCATCACGCCCATATCCTTTGACTAAAAAAGCTCTATTCTCTTCCTTCCAACGTAGTTCCCACTCAAGATTTAAAATATCAATTATACTATCAAAATCATTACTTTCATTGATTTCTAAAATTATATCTATTATATCCTTTGAATAAATATTTGGAATAGCTGTACTACCTATGTGATATAAACTTACTTTATATTTTTCAAGTTTAGCTAGTAAATTTATTTTTCAGTTTCATACCACCTTGTCCATTCACTGTATGTTTAACAAAGGTTTATAGGAATTTCCTTTTAAAATCTTCATCTTTTTAATACTTTATTCATAAAATCACCTCTCAAAAATAAAAATGCTAGGATAGGATAAAACACCTATCACTAACATTATTTAAACACATAAAAGAGTTTTTAAAAATACTCTATTCCAGATAATATTGTAAAGAAATTACTGATATCCATAATAGAATATAATCTAACTCAAATCCAATAGTATTAAAAATAGGATTCCTAATAATATAAGAATTATAGCGATTAATTGACTAATAGTCTTTAGTTTTCCTAAAATACCGCAGGTATGACTTCACCCTTTTCAACAGCCAAAAGTCTTAAACCAGTTACAGCAAATTCTCTTGCAATTACCACGACTACCATCCAGCTGTGCATTAGTCCTAATTCACCATTACTATAAATGCACTACCTACAAAGTTTATCAGCTAAGGGGTCTAGAATTTCCCCATATTGGTTACTAAATTATATTTTTCTTGCTAAATAACCATCGATAAAATCAGTAAATGATGCAAATATAAATATTAATGCTGCAATAGAAGATATTTAAGGATATATTCCTTCCTCCTAGAATAGAAATACTTCCGCCCATATCAACTAGTAAAAATACTATAAATACAGGTATTAATATTGTTCTAAATAATGTTATTTTATTTGGTAGATTCATTATTTTTACTTACCCTTCTAACTTAAAGTATAAATTCAATTCAATAATAATTATAACATATTCTATAATTTGCTACAATAAAAAATACAGGATAAATCTAATTATCCTGTATTTTTAAAATATTATTGACCAGTTCCTGGGTTTCCAGTTCCTGCAGGTGCTGCTGGCGTAGCTGGCGCTTCTGGGATTGTAGTAGCTCCACTGTTAGTTGGCGTTTCAGTAGTTGCTGTATTATTCGATGGTGTACTTGGTCTACTAGTCTCAGTAGAGTATTACTATTAGAACTATTACTATTAGAACTATTACTAGAAGAGTTACTACTATTACTATAACTTGGTGTGTAGGTATTTGCAGGTTGTTGTGGAGCTGGTGATGCAGCTGGCTCTGTAGTAGCTTGTGCTTGAGTTTCTTGCTGTTGTTGTGATTGATTAGATTCTGTAGACTTAGGGGCATCTAGAGCTGTAACGCATCTTTAATACTCTGAGGCAATAGAATTATAGTCTTCTTCTTTTTCAAATAAAACTGATTTTTCTTTTTCAAGAGTAGATTGTAACTCATTTTAATTCTTTTTCACAGAATCTACTTTCTCACTATCTTCATCATTTAATGAGGCATTTTATTTTATCCTTCACAGTGTTGTTTAGTTTTTCACTCATATTTTTAATTGCATCATTATACTCACTATTAAGCTTATCTTTATTCTCTTTAGCTACATCATCCTTTTTATCAAGAATTGATTTAAATATTTCAATTTTTATTTAAAATTATTTTTCTTTATCAAATTTAGAAACTGTATCCTTAATGAATTTTTCTAATTTAGGATCTTCTTTTTCTTTTTCAACTTTTTGGTTTATTACTATTCATTGCTTGTTGCTTTTGATAAGCATAAGCAGATAATCCAATAACTACTAAAATTACTATAGTTAGTAATCCTATTAATAATTTACTATCACTTTTATTCACCTCTAATTATTTTTATAGTTTTACATAATATAATTTACGTAAACTCTATTGTTTAAACTTTTATTCATAATCTTCTACGTATTCCTTTTCTAAAAATACTTTTCTTGGTTTACTTCCATCTACAGGTCCAATGTACCCATCTTCCTCAAGCATATCTATTATTCGTGCTGCTCTATTATAGCCAATTTTAAATCTTCTTTGCAGTAATGAAGCTGAAGCTTTCTGTGTTTTGGCTATGAATAAAATTACCTCTTTATACAACGGATCTACATCTTCTCCCGATGAGCCTCCGTTTTGTGAACTTACTTCACTTGGAGTCATATTTGGGTCATATTGAGCTTCAGACTGACTCTTAACAAAGTCGACAACTTTCTCTACTTCTTCATCAGATAAGAAAGCGCCTTGTACGCGTACAGGTTTGCTAGAATCAGCTGATAAGTATAGCATATCACCTTTACCAAGTAATGTTTCTGCACCTGATTTATCAAGAATAGTTCTTGAATCAATACTAGAACTTACAGCAAAAGCAATTCTCGATGGAATATTAGTTTTAATTACCCCTGTAATAACATCAACTGATGGCCTTTGTGTTGCTATTATCATATGTATACCAGCTGCTCTTGCTTTCTGTGCTATTCGAGCAATTGATTCTTCTACTTCTTTAGAAGAAACCATCATTAAATCTGCTAACTCATCTATAATAACTACTATATATGGTAGTTCTTTTATAGTCTGGATCTTTTGCAGCTATCTTATTGTAACCTTCCATATTTCTTACTCTAGCTCTTGCAAATTCTCTATATCTATTTTCCATTTCAAGAACCACTTTATGAAGAACATCAGCTGCTTTTACTGGATCTGTAACAACAGAAGTAAGTAAGTGTGGTATCCCATCATAAATTGATAGTTCAACCATCTTAGGATCTATCATTATTAATTTTAACCTTATCTGGTTTATTTTTCAATAATATACTTTAATTATCAGTATTTACACAAACAGACTTACCACTTCCAGTAGAACCTGCTATTAATAAGTGAGGAGTTTTATCAATTCTAGTGAAAATTGATTCACCGGATACATCTTTACCTAATGCAACAGACAGTGGTGAATTATCTTCATCATTAACAAAAACCTCTTTCATCGTTACTAGCTCATTTTACCGTATTAGGTATTTCTATACCTATTAATGATTTACCGGGAATTGGTGCTTCAATACGTACATCCTTAGCTGCTAGATTTAGTGCTATATCATTTACTCAAGTTTACTATCTTACTAACCTTTAGTTCCAGGAGTTGGTAATATTTGGAACTGTGTAATCGATGGTCCTACTATTGCTTTTACAATCTTAACCTCAATACCGAAGTTATTAAATGTACTTTGGAGAATTTTTGACTTCTCTACTACATCACCTTTAGTAATAGTTTGCTTCTTAACTGGGTTATTAAGTAGTGTAACTGGTGGAGTTGATAATTATCATATGATTCTTCTGAAACTATTTCATTAACGTTTCTTCTTCTACAGCAATATGTTCTTTATTTAATTTTAGTCTGTTTTTCTAGAAGGACGTTGTACAATTTCCTCATCATAGAATTCTTCATCTTCTTTTGAATTCTCTTATATCAACAACTAAATCTTTATCTTTAATTTTATTATATCTCTGTTCATTAGAGTTTTTCTCTATTAATATTAGACGAATTATATTCGTCATAGATAATATCATCCTCTTCTTGGTAATCATCTAAAGTATCGTCTATATACTCATTTTTTATCAAATGCATTAACTATATGATGTTTAATCCCTAAGACCATCTCCCTATGATTTAATATTAAAATATAAAATATAACTGTTATTATAGCTGATATTATTACCAATAATGAACCATAATAAGATAATAAATAAATTAAGAATTTAACAGGATAATACGATAATAATCCTCCCCATATGAACTAACTCTATTATTGTAAATATCATTAAAACCTAATAAATTATTTTCACTATTACCAATGTAAATTAACTGAAATAGAAAATCTATTAGGATTAATAATATTACTATAATTACAGGAGTTTTTAGCTTTTTTATTCATAATATAATATATTGGCGCTGCAACTATTATTATATAGATAAGATAACTAAAACTTCCGAATAAATACTTTAAAAAGTGCATCAAAAATCTACCAATAAATCCCATTTGTAAAACAGCTAAAATTACTATAAGAACAGAAATTACAAAAATATAATCCACGATATGCTTCTTTAGACAAAACAGGGAATAACATTTTTTGGTTGCTTTCTTTACACTTGTCTTTTTACCACTTACCTAGTGGCTTTCTTATTTTTTTATTAGTTTTACTTGTGTACTTTTTGTTTTTATTGCTCAATCTTCTCTCCTTTCTAGTCTTCTTCTACAAAACTGCCTCAGTTGGACAATTAACTTTTGCTTCTAAAACTAAACTACGATACTTTTTCAGCAACTTCCTCAGTCATCTTATTATCGTCGATAATGCAATACGCTATTCCGTCTTCGTCATAATCATATACATCGGGGCATATCGCATTGCAATTACCACAGGCAATACAATCTTCACGTATTATTTTAGTTTTCATTATTTTCTTCTTTCAAAAAATTAGAAAACGTCTCCAACGATTCTTTTCGATGACTGATACTATTTTTTTCGTCAGAACTTAATTCTGCAAATGTTTTTTCTAAACTTGGAACATAAAATATAGGATCGTATCCAAAACCATTGTTACCTCTTTGTTCAGTGATAATTTCACCATGGCATTCTCCTCTAAAAGTAAATTCCAGTGCCATCAGGTTTTAACTAATGCTATAACTGATACAAACTTAGCATTTTGATTTCTTACCATCTAACTCAGATAATACTTTCTCTATATTTTTGCATCAGTTTGTTCTTTTTGAGTATCTTGCAGAATAAACTCCAGGACGCCCCTCTAATAGTTCAACACTAAGTCCACTATCATCTGCTATTGCAGTTTTTCCTGAATATTTTGAGATTGTTCTTGCCTTTATCAAAGCATTTTCTTCAAATGTTAATCCATCTTCAATAATCTCATCTGTAAAATTAATATCTTTTTAAAGTTAGTATATTATAATCACTCAATATGCTTTTAATTTCTTCAACTTTATGTGCATTATTCGATGCTAAAATCAATTCTTTCATTTTATCACTCCTATATTTCAACTACTTCTGCATTAATATCTTTCTTTAACCACTTAGAAAGCAATGCTATCAAAATTATCACTTTCTTGTGAGATAAAGAATCTGTGTTCTTTTTTATTTAACTTTTCTGATGTAATTTTGCATATCCTAAAACAGTACTTACTTCACGTGCTGCTTCTCTTCCTGAAGAAATAACTTTTAATATCATTACCATAATATTCTTCTATATTTTTCTTCAATATAGGATAATGTGTACAACCAAGAACTACAGTATCAACTCCTAGTGTATTAGTATTACCTAATGTATCAGATATTAAATTTTTAGTAGCCTCTTTATCAATATTTCCTTCTGACTCAATAAACGGTACAAATGCTGGGCAGGCTCTATCAAAAACTGTAATATCAGAATTGATATTTTCGATTTCTATATCATATACTTTTTGAATTTTGCTGTAAATTTTGTTCCTAATACCAGTACTTTATTATTCTCTGTTGCTTGTATAGCTCGTCTTGCACCTGGTTGAACAACTCCTATAATAGGTACTTCATATTTATTTTGCAGATAGTCTAGTGCCGCAGCTGTTGCAGTATTACATGCTAAAACAACTAGCTTTACTCCCTTTATCTATTAAGAATTTTACTGCTCTATCCGTATATTTTATTATTTCTTCCTTTGTTTTATCACCATAAGGGCAATTTTTTTAACATCTCCAAAATAATAGATAGTTTCATTGGGTAACTGTCTCATAATCTCGCGAGCAACTGTTAGTCCACCTACTCCACTATCAAATACTCCGATTGCATTATTCATATATGGCCTCTTTCTTAATTAGAACCGAGCATCTCTTCTAGTTCTAATATTTTAGTATAAGATTTAGTTTCTATTCCTACAAATTCTTTAAATACCATATTTAAAAATGAGAATAATCGAATTAAATCTTTGTTTTCTATTTCAAACTTTCTAAAAAGTCGATATTTTTAACAGTCAAATAATATGTAAGTTTCACTAATGAATCACTAAGACCATATACACTATGATCATATTAAACTTATCAATAAAGCTATTCTTTAAAAAGCTATATCCTACATAAGGTTGATCTGTTTTTGATATTTAAACATAAAAACCCTGACCTTTTAAAATTTGACACAAAAATATATTAAAACGAGTTTTTCAGAAACATCATTTTCTATATTTTTTAAACATACCTTCAATAACTTATACATACTAAATGTATCATCATTTATTAAATTAACATATTCCAACATATTGGCAAACATAGCTATTTTTTAATATGTCATATACAATATTTGTATAGGTATTTTTCTATCTCTAGATTTGTAATTTTTGTTCATTCCACTAGTAGGAAAAAAATTAATTGATACCTCATATGGTGTACTCACCTTAATTTTTCTTCTTACTTTTTATGGACATTTTCATAAAAACTTTCTATATTACCCTGTTCAGTTAAAACATGTAATATTTCATGGTAATCTCTATATCTTATATTATTATACCCTGTAATAAAATTTCTATTAGTCAAAAGATATCATCCCTATAGCCAAGGTCACGAATTTGGTTTTGGTTTTGATCTCCAGTTATCGATTACTTTAACCCAAAGCTCTAAAAAAATACTTTCTCTCTAGAAGAACCTCTATATCTTTTCTTGCTCTAGAACCAATTTCTTTAATCATTTTACCTTGTTTTCCAATAATCATACCTTTTTGTGATTTTCTTTCAACAACGATTGTAGCTATAATATTTTTTTCTTTTTACCAGGTTGTTTCTCTATTCTATCAATTACAACAGCAATTGAATGAGGAATCTCTTGCTCTGTTAATTGTAATACTTTCTCTCTAATAAATTCTGAAATGACAAAATACTCCGGAGAGTCAGTAATTACATCATCTGGATACATTTTAAAACTTGGTTGTAAATATTTTTGTTGTATTCAATAGATTATCAACATTTATTGATTTTAATGCTGAAATTGGAACTATCTCTACAAAATCATATAAATCTTTATAAAAATTCAATAATCTGAATCAATTGTTCAGGTGAAATTAAATCGATTTTGTTAATTAGTAAAAAAATGTTGGAACTTTTTAATTCCTTAACTATGTTTATTAAGTGTTGATCTCCAGGTCCAAACTTCTCACTCGCATTTATAATTAAAGTAAACTATCTCAGATTCTTGAATTGCACTACTAGCAAGTTTCATCATATAATCACCAAGTCTATGTTTTGGCTTGTGAATACCAGGTGTGTCAATAAAGACTATTTGTGAATCATTATCAGTATAAACACCATTTATAATGTTACGTGTCGTTTGTGGTTTATCCGACATTATTGCTATTTTTTGTTTTAATATATTATTTAATAACGTAGATTTACCAGCATTAGGTCTACCTATAATTGTGACAAATCCCGTTTTAATTTGTTCTTCAAACATACTTATCTCCTTAAACCAAACTTCTCAAGAATCTCATCTTGTTTACCAAACATTTCTTTTTCATCTTCTTCAGTCATGTGGTCATAACCTAGTAAGTGTAAAAATCCATGTACTGCAAGAAAACCTATTTCTCTATCAAAACTATGTTCGTACTCTTTTGCTTGTTCATGAGCAATATCTACACAGATAATCACATCACCAATAGAATTAATCTCATCTTCAAGACCAATAATATCAATTTCATCTTCTACTTCATCATTTAACGCAAAAGAGATAACATCTGTAGGTACATCTTTGCCTCTATAGTCACGATTAATTTCTTGTATTTCTTCTTTACTAACAAATGATAACGACATCTCAGTAATCTCAGTATCAACACCTTCATACTCAGCTGCACAATCTAATAGTTTCAGTAACATATCTTTTGTACTATCTTCTACTAAGTTATTATCATCTATAATTTCAACAAATGTCATGATTTTTCTCCTTATATATTCTTATTTAGAGGGCTAATTCAAGACAAAAACCCTAAATTCTCCCCTCACATATTATTTCAATTTATTAAAATTTTGTTGTCTTAAAGCTTCATAAATTATTAATGCAGCTGTATTAGACAAGTTTAGAGAACGAACATTTTTCGCTCATTGGAATACGTAGTGCTTGTTCACTATATTTCTCTCTAAATTCCTTTGGTAAACCTTTTGTCTCTCTACCAAAAAAATAAAAATAGATATCTTCATTATCTGCATTTGAAAAAAATCAAAATCACAATAATTTTTGTTCCAAATTTAGTTATAAGATAATAGTGCTTTATCATTAGTTGCTTCTAAAAATTCATCAAAACTATCCCAAACAACTAAATCTAGATGTTCCCAATAATCTAAACCAGCTCTTTTTACATGTTTATCATCAATAGAGAATCCTAGTGGTCTAATTAAGTGTAATCTTGTATTAGTTCCAACACAAGTACGTGCAATATTTCCTGTATTTGCTGGAATCTCTGGTTGGAATAAAACTATATTATTCATAATTAACTAGAATGGAAGTTTGCCACCGAACATTCTTCCAAGACCCTTTCTTTTAGATTTATCATTCATAAGTCCGACAAATTGTTTCATCATTTTTCTCATTTCTTCGAACTGTTTGATAAGTTTATGAACCTCATTAAGAGGACGACCACTACCTTGTGCAATACGTTTTCTACGTGGTACGTTTATAATATCAGGATTTTGTCTTTCTTCAATTGTCATTGACTTAATAATAGCCTCGATATAGACAAATTGTTTTTCATCAACAGCATCTAAATTCATATTTTTTAGTTTACCCATTCCTGGAATCATTCCAAGTATGTCTTTAAGACTACCTAATTTTTTAACTTGTTCTAATTGAGTTAAGAAATCTTCAAAAGTAAAACTTTGATTTAGAATTTTTTCCTGTATTTTTTTAGCTTCATCTTCATCAATAGAAGCTTGTGCTTTTTCAATTAATGTAAGTACGTCACCCATACCTAAAATACGAGATGCCATACGTTCTGGATGGAATAACTCAAGGTCATTCATTTTTTCACCCATACCGACTAACTTAATTGGTTTTCCTGTAATTGACTTAATAGATAGTGCAGCACCACCACGAGTATCACCATCTAACTTAGTTAGTACTAAACCAGTAATATCAAGTTGTTCATCAAATGAAGTCGCAATATTAACTGCCTCTTGCCCTATCATAGAATCGACAACAAGTAATATTTCATCTGGTGTTGTAGCAGATTTAATATTTTTTAATTCATCCATTAATAGTTCATCGATATGTAAACGTCCAGCTGTATCAATGATTACATAGTTGAAGTAATTTTCTTTAGCAAAAGCTAATCCATCCTTAACAATATCTACTGGATCTTTATCTACATAAAATACTTCGATATCAAGTTGCTTACCTAATGTTTTTAATTGTTGAACTGCAGCAGGTCTATAAACGTCAGCAGCAATAAGAAGCGGTTTTTTCTTCATAGTTTTTTTAACTTTAAGAGCTAATTTACCTGCTGTTGTTGTTTTACCAGCCCCTTGAAGACCAACCATCATAACAGTAGTAATTTTACCACCTTGGTTTAATTCAACATTAGATCCACCTAGGAGTTCAACTAATTCTTCATTTACGATTTTTACAACTTGTTGTGCCGGAGTAAGAGATTTCATAACCTCTGTTCCCACTGCTCTTTCACTTATTTTCTTAACAAATTCTTTTACAACTTTGAAGTTAACGTCCGCTTCTAATAAAGCTAATCTAACTTCACGCATCATTTCTTTTACATCCGCTTCTGAAACTTTACCTTTTCCTGTAAGTTTAGCTATTGTATTTTGTAATCTTTCTGATAAATTCTCAAATGCCATACAAGCTCTCCTAATTTTTCTAGTTTTATCAATTCTTCAACATACGTCAGTACTTCTGTATCAGTAGTTGATTTTTTATCTCATTTAGTAAAAACAATCTCTGATTGTTTCAATTTAATTAAATTTAACTTTCTCTTCAAACTGTTCTAATTCTAATATTGTTCTCTTAATATTATTAGATACAGCCTGTTTTGATATATTATAATTTTTCAGAAATCTCTGTTAGTGATAAATCGTTAAAATAATAGTCATCTAAATACTGTTTTTGTTTATCACTAAGTAAGTCAGAGTAAAAATCATAGAGTTGTGAAATCTTTTATAACTTGTTCTATTTCCACAATCTTCCTCCAGTCATTAAATATAAATCTATATCATTATATTATACGATAAAATCGCGTTTTTTTCAAACTTTTTACAGCTTTTTTAAAAAAATAAATCAACTCAAATTAAAAACTATTTTTGAGATGATTTATTTAAATTTATTTTGAAATCATACAATTAATTTTTAATACAAATTAATTTGAATTATTTACATATAATCCAGTGCAGAATTATCAATCGTTATTGTAATTTTTTCTCTAGAAAAACTTTCAGCAAAAATAATCATTAATATACTTTTAATAAAGGAAAAAGTTTATTATAATCTTCATCTTGGTATCTTATCGCAATATTAAATTTATATTCATTATTTATTTTATAAAAAAAGACTCTTATTGGGTCCCTAATACTGATAAATTAGTTTGCTTTTTTTACTAATAAAATCAAATATCATTTTTAGCAACACGTTCCGTCTTTTTGTTCATCATACCCTTTTTATAGTTATAAAAGAGATTTTACAAAACGGTGGATAGTCTATTAACTTTCTTCTGTTAAGTTCATATTTATAAAACTTCTCATAGCTATGTTCAATTGCATAATCTAGTATATTACTAGCTATATTAGTTTGAAAGACAACTTCCCCTTCCTTTTCACTTCGTCCAGCCCTACCAGCTGTTTGAACTAGTAATTGGAATAGTTTCTCATTCGCTTTAAAACTAGGTAGTGCTATCAGATTATCAATAGATAATACTCCAACTAAAGTAATATTTGGAAAATCTAGTCCTTTTGAGATCATCTGTGTTCCTAATAGAATATCAGATTTGTGATTTTTAAAATCAGTAAGTAGCCTTTCATATGCTCCTTTTCTACTAGTTGTATCAGAGTCCATCCTTGTAATTCTAACATCTGGTATATTTTGATACAGATACTCTTCAACGCGCTGTATTCCGTAATTCCCCGAAACTAATTCTGGATGTTCACAACATTTAGGTACATTAGAAATTTTCTTTTGATATCCACAAAAAAATGACAGTGCAATGAATTATCATGTTTATGATAATTTAAACTTATATCACAATTTTTCACATTTATATAAATGTCCACACGAAAAACAACGAATAAAGTTAGTGTATCCACGTTTATTCATTAATAAAAAGCACTTGCTCTTTCTTCTCTATTTTTTCTTTTAATCTTAGTAAGCAATTCACTAGCAATCACATCTTCTTTTTCTTCAGTGTGAACTATATTTATCTTTTGGTAATTTGTTATTAAACCTATGGGTAAGCCTTACTAAATTATTAGGATTATTCTTTTTCAAAATTAAAAATACAAATCTACAGAAGGTGTTGCACTAGCATATACTACTGTACACTTATTATAAATTCCACGCTTTCTAGCAATATCCTTAGCATCATATCTTGGAGACTCAGTCTGTTTATAACTATTTTTTCATGCTCTTCATCAATGATAATAATACCTAGATTATTAAACGGCGCAAAACTGCTGACCGAGTACCCTAAGCATATTTTAACCTTAGCATCTCGAATTTTTCCACTCATTATACTTTTCTTTTTGCATTTAATCTTGAATGTATAACTGCTATATTATCGCTAAATACTTTTTCTAAATTTCTTTTTCAATTTGAGGTGTTAATATAATCTCAGGAACTAATATTATAGCGTCTTTTCCCTTTTTTTAATAACCGCTTCAACAAGTTTTTATATAAATCTCTGTTTTTCCAGCACCTGTAATACCATGTAAAAGATACTCATTGAACTTTTTTACTATCAAAGTTCTCGCTAATTCTGTCATAAACTCTTTGTTGGTGTTCACTTAATTTTCGTATTATTTTTCTAGTATAGATGTATTTTATATCATGTTTAACATCTTCTTCTGTAATTCTAATTACATTCTTTTCAAGTAGTTTTTTCACAACAGAGTTTCCTATATTTAGTTTATCTTTAACCTTTTGATTTTTTTATTTTATCATTAGTAATTAAATAATCGACTAATTCTTTTTGTTTTTTTGTTAATTTAACATCTTCATATTTATCTAACACATAAAAACTCTTCTGTTTCGTTGTTTTTAATTTCTTTAATCCTACTTATCAGCCTAATTGCTTTTTAGTGAGATTAAAGTATCCTATTTGTTCAATTGAAAATATCTTTTTCGAATTTATTCTTTTTCAATTAAGTTATCCGTATTAAAGTGTTTTGCATAATCTAAAAGTAATGTTTTATTACCATCAAGAAGCTCATAATATTCTATATACTTATTCTTTAGGCTTGTAGGAACTATTGTTTCTATAGCTTGAATTCTTAGTACAAAAAAGTTCATCAGCCATTACTTTAGACAATAGAATCATTTCTTTAGTTAATATTGGAAGAGTCATCCTTTAGTTTTTTTAATATATTTAAACTTATTTGTTGTTTCTATTTCAAATTCTCACTTCTAGTACCAACTCATACCCTTGAACCGTTCTTGTTCCAAAAGGAACCTCGACTCTGTATCCTACTATATCCATATCTTTAAAATCCTCAGGTATAAGATAAGAATAAACTTGATTAACATTATGATTATTTACATCAATTATGACTTCAGCATACATAATCTCACCTCCTTCAAATTAAAATTCATTTATTTTTGATATTTCATCAACTATAGCTTTTTGCAATATTATTTTTATTGCTTTTTATCAATTTTCTTAATATTATCGTGTCTGTCTATTATATAGACCTCATTATCATCACTACCAAATCCTATATCTTTCTTAGATATATCATTAGCGACAATATAATCAAGATTTTTCTTAACAATCTTTTTCTTTTGCATACTCTATCAAATTATTTGTTTCAGCAGCGAAACCTATAACTTTTTGTCCCTCACGCTTATTATCACCGACATATTTTTAATATATCTTGTGTTCTTTGAAATTCAATTGTTAAATTCCCCTCTTGTTTTTTTACTTTTTATCAAAAACTTGAACTGGTGTGTAATCTGATACAGCTGCAGCCTTTATAATAAAATTACAATCCTTAAAATTATTTTTACCGCTTCAAACATATCATTTGTGCTAGTGATTTTTACTTTCTTTACATTATTGCTAATACTACCATTATCAACACTAGATACTAAGATTACTTCTGCCCCTCTTCTTGCACATTCATTTGCAATAGAGATACCCATTTTGCCTGTAGACGGGTTTGTAAGACATCTAAATGGATCTATAAATTCTTTTTGTAGGGCCCTGCAGTCACTAAAACTTTTTTACCTTTTCAAATCTTGTTCATCTTCATGAAAAATAAAACTCTCAATTTTATCAGTAGACGGAAATTTACCTTCTCCAACATCCCCACATGCTAATAGACCGCTATCTGGCTCTACAAATTTAAATCCAAGTTTTATTAGTTTATTCATATTTTTCTTGAATAATTGGATTTCTATACATAAATGTATTCATTGCAGGAACAATATAAACTTTAGTCACATCTCTCACTGCCAGCATTAATGAAGTAGCCAAATCATCTGCAATTCCATTTGCAAATTTTGAAATTAAATTAGCTGTAGCTGGGAGCTACAACAATCTTTATCCGCCCATTTTGTTAAATCTATATGTTGTATTTCGTTTTCATCAATTTCTTCAAAAAGTACTTGTATAAATTCTATTTTTGTTAAAAGTTTGAAAAGGTAGTTGTGTAACAAAAATTTTTCAGCATTTTTTGTAAGCACTACTTTAACACTATTACCTTTCTTCACAGAGAACTGCATAAATCAATTGATTTATATGCTGCAATCCCCCAGAAACTATTAATAAAATATTCATGGAATACCCCTCTAAACATAATTAATATAAATCATGATCTACGTTATTTGTACTGAAAAACAGCTGTTTCAAGTTTTTGATAATCTTTTTAAAAATATCTAAAGTTAGTAACCTGAACAGGCTTATCTTCTCGACTAGAACTCTTAATCGCTTCTATTTTTATCTTTAAGTTTTTGATTTTTCTATTTCTAATTCTTTTTAATCTAGTCATAAAGCTTTATCTAATTTCATATAGTCTTCAATTATTAAATCTAAATAGTCATTAACATCTTCTTCACTATATCCTTTGACTCTACTTTTTTTAAATTCTTTTCATATATTTCTTTTGCTGTTAAGTTTTAATTCAACACTCATAATTTGACTCCTTTAATTAAATTCACTAAAAATATGCACGCAACTAACAAAAATATAATGGTGCAGTTTCGGCTCTTAGTATTCTTTTTCCTAATCCTATCACATCGAATTTATTTTCAGTTAAAAAAATCCACCTCTTGCTCAGAAAGTCCACCTTCACTTCCAAAATACTGCTATAACCTCTTTATAACTTAAATTCGAATTAAGTAAATTTTTAAGGTTGATATTCTCCTCATTAACAGATTCCTTCTCATAAGCTACAACTTTATGATCGAATTTTTCAGAAAATACCATTAAATCTTTTAAGCTATCAACATAAGTAATATCAGGAATTACATTTCTCTTGGATTGCTCTGCAGCCTCTTTTTACAATTTTATGCCATCTATTTAATTTAGAATCTACCTTTATCTTTTTATCTTGGCAATATTTCTCTCAGAATTAAATAGAACTATACTGCTAACGCCCTAGTTCAGTTAATTTTTTGCATTAGATATTCAATTTTTATCATTTTTTAATGGCGGAATAGCCACTGTTATTTTTGTCGATAATTCATTAGTACCTATTACTTGTTCATACGGCGTAACAAGAACTTTGTCCACATTATTATCAACAATTGTACAAATGTATTTAATTTCATTATTAAATACAACATACACTTTATCTTCTATTTTTCTTTTCTCATAATTCTTACAATATGATTACTGTCATCTTTAGACAATTCATATGTTGATTCAACATTCAAATCTTCATTTATAAAAATACTGTTGCATAAACACTCCTAAATTTTTAATCTTACAACTAATTTTACCCTATAATCCATATTAATTCAATAGTAGCATCCCTAATATAAAAGTAACGACTCGTAAATAGAATTTACAAGTCGTTACTTTTTTTATTAAATTCAGCTTAAAAATAATCCAAACAAAATTTTCATTAATATTCAATTTATAACATCCTAATTAACTTCCAGCTGGAATATAACCTTCAATATGCTCTTTAGCTAATGCTTCATGTTCAGCATATGTTTTAGAGAAATATGCTTTTCCATCTTTTGTTGCATGCAAGAAATATAGATACTCTGTATTCTCAGCATTATTTAATGCCTCATAAGAAGTTGCTCCAACAGAAGAAATTGGACCAGGAGGTAAACCTATCACAACATATGTATTATAAGGTGAATTTAATGATAATTCTACCTGTGTTGGAGCTCCTGTTAACTTATCAGCTGCATAATTAGCTGATGGATCAGTTTGTAGTTTCATCCCCTGCGCTAATCTATTTAAGAATACACTAGCAATGAGTTTATTCTCGTCAGATTTAGTAGATTCTTTTTCAAGTATACTGCCCATAGTAATATAATCATGGATAGAAATTTGGGTTTTGCTTACCATTTTACTTTCCATACTTTTATTATTCTTATTGTACAATGGAACAACCTTTTTCATCCGTTAATTTGACCATCTTAGTAATTAAACTCTCTACTGTTTCATTATCATTTATATCATAAATTGCTGGATACAGGTACCCTCTAATGCATATTTAATGTCTTTTACCAAATACTTCATTAGTAATTAATTCTGGAAATTGTTTCTGTAGTTTTTGATAAATTCAGCATCATTAACCTTTTCTAAAAATTCATCGCCACTTAATTTTGTCTTTTTCTAAATTCTTAGCAATCTTAAGTATACTATCACCTTCAATTAATGCAAATGTATTACCAGAACTCGCCTTATCTTTAGTCACTAACTCTTGAATTATTTGAGGTAAACTCATACTCTGTTTTAAATTAAAATTTCCAACATAAAAACGATGCATTAGGTGATAATCTCGCATACATTTTAAAACACTTCTTCATTACGAATTAAACCTTTTGCCTTTTAATTCTTGTGCTATCTTAGCACTCCATAGTTTTCTTTAACTTCAATTCTAATATCTTTATTATTACTCTTATCAACTGGTGTTATCATATAGTAAAATAATGATAATATTCCAATTCCAATAACAAGTATTACTGTCAATAAAATAGGAAGGATAGATTTTTTTCTTCCTATTTTTTTCTTAATTCTCTACTTCTTCTTATTTTATCTTCTCTCATTTTTACTCACTCTCATCGTAGTAGAAAGTATCTAATACTTCTGAAATCATATCGTATTCTTCATCTGTCTCAACTGGTTCAAATCTTACACTATCTTCACCATCTTCGACACACACCATTGGGAAAAATACTAATTTCCTCTTCATCGATTGTTTCTTCTTCTGCAAAGATATAATATAGATTACCATTTGTTGGGTTTGTAAATTCTAAAATTTTGCGGTATTCTTTTTCTTCACCTTCTAACGTACTAAGTGTGTATACCTCTTCAGTATTATCAATACTAATATTTTTAAATCCTTCTCTTGCATTTTATTTTTCCTCCTAAAATTTATATTAATTTAATTTATCTAAATATGTCTGAAGTATTAATACTGCAGCCATTTTATCTATAACATTTTTTTCTTTTTTCTTGAAACATTAGCTTCAAGAGTACTCTTTCAGCACCCATCGTAGTTAATCGTTCATCTTGTAGAATTATTTCAACATTTTTTTATTTTCTTCTTCAAAACTTCTACAAAATATAGTGTTGCTTCCCCTCTAAATCCTACAGAATTATCCATATTTTTTGGAAGACCAACAACGATTGTTCCTACATTATGCTCTTGAACTAATTCTTTAATCCTTTTAATTTTAAAATCTTTAACCTGCTCATTGATATTAATAGTTTCAATACCTTGGGCAGTAAAACCTAACAAATCACTAACAGCAACACCTATAGTTTTTGATCCGTAATCAAGCCCCATAATTCTTTTATCTAACATCTAAGACTCCTGTATAAAAAAGTATAATAAGTACTCTAGTATATCATCCATATCAATCAATCTTATTTGCTCTCTTGCGTGATTATCTCTAGGAATATATACTGGATCAGCGTTTTAATATATCCCATTAATTGATTAATAGGGTCATATCCACGCTGTTTAATTGTTTCCACAACATTTTTTAGAATGTTATGAATATCATTTTTATCATAAAAATTGCTATCAAATAATCTTGTTTCATCGAAATTTGTCATAATCTTTACCTCCGATTATACTAACTCTACTAAGATACCTACTGCATTTTCTCCTGTATGTGTCGAAATAATTGGCGTTGTAGTAAATATTTCATCTTCACTTACTTCATAACCAAATACTTCTTTTAATTCAGATTTGATTAAAACTACATACTCATCAGCCAAAGCATTTGGTAAGCTGATACTTTTTATTGTTTTTCCTTGTTTCGCTTCTTCAATATGTTTAATTAAAGTTTGAACCAATTTTTTCTTACCACGAACTTTATCTAAGGCAACTAACTCAGTTTCTTTTAACTGTGTTAAAACTTTAATATTTAGTAAACCTCCAATTAAAGCTTGTGACTTACTTAGTCTACCACCTTTTACCAAATTGTCAAGTTTATCGATTGTAACATACGTTAAAAATATTTTTTTAGCTTTTCTCTTAAGTTCTCCGCAATTTTCTCCACAGATACATTTTCTTCAAGTTGTTTTAGACACTCTTTAAGTAAGAAAAACATACCTCGTGTTGTTGTCTTAGTATCAACAACATGTACCCCCTCAAATTCTGAACTTGCTGTAACCGCCGTATTATACGTACCACTTAAGGCAGAAGAAAGTGTTAAAACAATCACCTTATACCCTTCTTTAGTCCATTTTTCATAAGCTTCCAAAAACTTACCAATCGCTGGTTGACTAGTCGAATAAGAAGAAGCCGTTCTCATTCTTTCGATATATTCATCATTGCTTATAGTACGATAATCATATTCATTTCCATCAATATTAATTGTTAGAGGAATTACATCCACATTATATTTTTCAATTTCATCAAAAGTTAAATCACTTGACGAATCAATAATTACCTTCACTTTTTTTCTAACATTTATTATTTCCTTTTTCTCTTATAATGTAAAAATACAAAAATCAAACTCATTATTTTCATCTTTTTAAAAATTCTTTCTCTACTAATTAATTCCCACTCATTTTCGTTAAACTCAGGAAACTTCGTATCAGCTTCAACAATTGTATTTACTTCTGTTATAAACATTTCATCACATCTATTAAAATATTTATTATATATCATTCCCCTCCGAAAATATAAGCCTTTTTCTGTCTCTATATTTTCTAAAATAGAATCATCTGTATATACTTCAATATTTGAATAGTGGCATAAAAGATTCTTATCACGAGTTAAAACCCTATTAATCCTATTCGGTAGCGCTCTACCAATACTGTCCAATGTTTTTACGGCCCATGATAATAGTCTGGTTAGTAGTTAATTCTTTAACTCTCAACATATCACTCTTTAAACGCCATGGAATTGTATTTTCCTGTCCTATAGACTTATTCCTATCATATGCAACTATTAGTGATAACATATTATACCTCCTAAACAGCTATTGGTGCTTTGATAAATGGATGACTTTCATAACTAACAATTTCACATCTTCTATTTTAAGATTAAAAATACTATCAAAATTATTTATTTTTAATTCTGGTAATGAGTAAAGGTGTTCTAGACATCTGTTCTTTCACCTGATCAAAAGTGATTTTTTTATAAATATGAGCATCACCTAAAGTATGCACAAAATTCACCAACTTCAAGTCCACATTCCTTAGCAATCAAAAATAGTAAGTAATGAATAAGAAGCAATATTAAATGGCACACCTAAAAACACATCACCGCTTCGTTGGTATAATTGACAACTTAATTTCCCATCATTCACATAAAAATTGGAACAACGAGTGACAAGGAGGAAGTGCCATTGTATCTACTTCTGCTGGATTCCATGATGAAACGATTAAACGGCGAGATGATGGATTACTCTTAATTTGTTCAACAACATTTTTTTAATTGATCGACACCATTAAAATCTCTCCATTGTTTACCGTAAACATTACCTAAATTACCGTATTTTTTTCTGAAAAATTCATCATCTGTTAGAACTCGTTCTTTAAATATTGACATTTGCTCTTTATATTGTTTAGAAAACTCCTCATCAACTAAAGTTCTATGACCAAAATCTGTCATATCTGGTCCAGTGTATTCATCACTTTCTATCCATTTTTTTAAATGCCCACTCATTCCAAATATTATTTTTTTATTTTCAAGTAAAAACTTAATATTAGTATCTCCTTTAATGAACCATAATAGTTCAGACCATACTAAATTGAAGTTTACTTTTTTGTAGTCAATAATGGGAATCCCTCAGATAAATTAAACTTCATTTGGTATCCAAATATACTCTTTGTACCAACCCCTGTTCTATCTTCTTTTTCTATTCCGTTTTCTAAAAATATGATTACATAATTTTTAAATACTCTTTATCAGCCACTCTAATTCTCCATTACGCTTTATAGTTGTGTTCTCTTAGGTATTTCATCAGATCTTTTAATTTTTCTCTAATGAACTTTTTACCAAAATGATGCTCAATACCCTCTACTTCTTCATAAACTTTTATCTTCGTCTACTCCTATTAGCCTTAGAAAATCTTCTAATAACTCATGTCTTGTTAAAAGCATATTCCCCCATTTTTTCTCCTTGCTCAGTTAGGGCAATACCTCTGTATTTTTCATATACAATATAGCCTTCAACATCAAGTTTTTTCAACATTTTAGTTACAGTAGATGGATAAACATCTAGTTTTTTTCCGCTATATCCGCACTTCGTGCATAGCCTTTATTTTTTTACCAAAGAATAAATTACTTCAATATAATCTTCCATAGTCGGTGTTGCTTTTTGCCATATTATATTCCTCCTTTATAAAAATTTTTAAATGGTGATTCCTCCACATTTGATTTAATAACTTCAATACCTTGCTTAGAAAGATAGTCTTTTAATAAATCTTTTACTAAACTTTCTGTAAAATGACCAATATCAATAATATTTTTTTCATTTCCATAGCATCAAGTGCAGCATGATACCCTACATCACCTGTCAAGTAGATATCAACGTCTGGTAGTGAATATAGAAAAGTCAGCCCCACTTCCTCCTAATAGTGCTACTGTATTAATTTCTTTGTCATTTCCAATAACAGCAGAAACACTATCCAATAAGAATTTTTCTTAATATATACTATAAAAATCTTCCACAGATAATGACGAAGATAATTTTCCTATTCTTCCTAATCCAGCTTCTTTATCTAGATTATGTTCAAATAATACTCTAATATCATCCAAATCAAGCAATTTAGCCAAATGATCGTTGAGACCTAATTTTGCTGAATCTAAATTAGTGTGGAAATGAAATTACTGAAAATATCATTCTTTATTAAATCTCTAATAATATTAGACTTGAAATCATCTGTAAAAATCCAATGATTTCAATGGTTTTGAAAATAAGAGGATGATGAGAAACTATTAAATCTACATTATTTTCCACAGCCTCTTCTACTACTTTTGTAGTTACATCTAAACAAACTAAAAATTTTTATTAACATTACTATTATTATCACCTAACATTAAGCCAACATTGTCCCATTTTTCAGCAAGTTTAACATCTGCTAATACATTTAGTTGATTATATACATCTTTTACAGTGATCATAAATCCAACCTCCTTTAATTGTTATCACATTATTATAACACTTTATAAAAAAATATTGCCATAACGAAACATAGTTTGTAATTAAAATAACATATTTATTTTTCTTTAATAATTTTTCTATATCTATAAAAGTATAATCATATTCATCTACTAGACATTTTTACTATAATATATTATCATTGTTCATATAAAAGAAATTAATAGGAGTTAATTATGCAAACTGTAGAAGGTTATTTAAATAAAATTATTTTTCATAACAAAGAGAATAATTACTATATACTATCTATATTTTTAAATGATCGATTACGATTTTGTTGATGGGGGATTATCTTAGTGTAGTCGGTACTTTTACTGATTTTGAATTTGTAGAAGATGATCTTTATTCATTCAAAGGCGAAATAGTACAACACAGAAAAATATGGACCTCAATTATCAGCAATTGTTGTAGAACCCGTTATCGAAAAAGATAAAGAAGCTATAGTGTCTTATCTATCGAGCTCTATATTTCAAGGTGTTGGGAGAAAAACAGCAGAATTAATCGTTGATACTTTAGGAGTTGATGCTTTAGATAAAATATATGAAGATAAAGATTCTCTATTTAAAATAAAAGGTATTCCAGAACAACGAAAAGATACAATTTATGCTACTATTGTTGCAAATAAACAGACACAAGATATAATTCTTAAAACTAAACGAGTACAATCTAAGTAATAATTTAATTTTTAAAAATATATAACTTTCTATAAACATAATACACTTCGTACTATTACAGAAATCCCTATTCTTTAATTAAAAGATATTAAAAGGAATTAACTTTAAAAACAGTAGATAAAAATAGCTGAAACTAATGAAATAGCTGCAAACAATCGCGAAAAGAATTCTGTACGCTTTTATTTACACTATAAATTCATTTTGTTTTTCAACTGGTAATACATACATATCAAAAACACCCTACTATACAATACATTTAATATACTATATGGATCTAGAAATATTGCAGTAGCTAAAGAAGATATACTAAAGCGCCTATAGCTACGCCTTTAGACACTGGAAAAATTAATAGAAATTGAAAACAGAGTATTTTTTTACCAGAAATTTACTATTCAGAGTACTCTATTTACAGTGACATTAGTAAGAGATTAGAACTAGAAGATCATTTTGAAATCAGCGACAGCTTACTTGATAAATATATCGAAGAAGTTGAAGATGAATTGGAAATATCATATGATATTGTACAAATAGCAGCAATCAAAAACTGTATACGTAATAATTTTGCTATTCTTACCGGAGGACCTGGTACCGGGAAAACCACTATAATACTAGCTGTAATTAAAAATATTCCAAAAATAAAAATTACAGTATTCATGATCTCACTTGATGAATCTAGAAATATTCTTACTTTATGTGCCCCTACCGGTAAAGCTGCAAAAAGAATGTCAGAGAGTACTGGCTTTTATGCTTCAACAATTCATAAAAGCTATTGGTTTGGAGTACAGAAGATGAAAAATATGGAAGAATTCGTTAGCGAGAAATTTATCAAATCAGAACTAGTTATAATCGATGAATCTAGTATGATTGATGTATTTTTTTAATGTACAATTTACTAAAAATCATTAACAAAGATGCTAAAAATTATATTAGTCGGTGATAATGATCAACTTCCTTCTATTGCTCCTGGTAATGTTCTTAATGATTTAATTAATTCCAAAAGCGATTTCTACAGTAAAATTAAATAAAATCTTTTAGACAAAGTGAACATTCAAGTATTATAAATATTTCACACTCAATAAAAAAATAATATTCCATTTGATGTCTTGGAAAACTTCGATGATAAAGAATTTATCTCTGCAAACAAAAATGAAATGATAAATGTCATCTCAGCCATCTATGATGATTTAATAAAAAGGTTCTGCTAAAGAAAATATTCAAATATTAGCTCCTATTTACAAAGGAACAAGTGGCATTAATGAGATAAATATAGCTATTCAATCAAGATTCAATGACAACGAGGAGCAAATAGAATATGGTGAATTAATTTATAAAAGTTAATGATCGAGTAATGCAGTTAGTAAATAGACCTGAAGATAATATTTTTAACGGTGATATAGGATATATAGAGAAATTTATAAAGAAGGAAATAAAGTAAAAATCGTAATAGACTATGATGGCAATTATGTAACATATGAAAAAAACAGAGCTAAAACCAAATTACCCTTTCTTATGCTTGCTCAATTCACAAGGCACAAGGCTCAGAATTTGAAAATGTTATAATTCCATTTATCGATAATTATAACTTTTATGTTAAACAAAAAAACTTAACTTATACTGCAATAACACGAGCTAAGAAAAAAATTGATACTTTGCGGTAGCTCAAATGTATTTTACAAGTCAATAGAACCAACAAATGTCGTGACTAGACAGACTAGCACTGGAATGGTTCTTCACAACTGATAGAGACGCGGAAATGCAAAATCTTGAAATAAAAAGAAGAAACAAAAAGAAGAAATAAATAGATATATATTGAATTTTCAAAAATATCAATATAATCGATCCAATGATTGGTATGGATGATATAAAAACCAACTGACTTTATCTAAGTCAAAATAACAAAACCTAGATGTAGCTAAAAACTACTTCTAGGTTTCCTTTTTATTACATTGCTGCTAAATCACGAGCTATCTTATCAATATCATTAATAGATAAGAAAGCCGTATCTATTGCAGTACCTTTTTACTTTCTACTGAAGTATTTACAGCAGCAATAACATTTTTTGTTAAAAGCTTCTAAACGTGTTAATTTCTGTTTAACTTCATCTAATTTTTCCATATTCAATATTATTATTAGATAATGATTTTTAATGTTAACATAGAAGTATTCATCTTCTCAGATACCTCTTTTAAACTTCTCTACTTTATCTCCTAAAGAACGCCCTTTATCAAGATCGGTCTGAATAGTTCCTGCTAACTCATCAAATCTAATTAACTCTTTGAGAAAATTCGTTTAATTTATTTTTCATATACTCTTTTGAATATTTATTATTAGTAATTTCATAGTTTTTTATTACTGCTGTCTTTAACACTAAATGCAACGGTATTATTATTCTTTAGTAATAATAGCTATATTAAAATCTTTATTACTAAACTCATTTAAATTAATACCCTCGACATTAACTGATTTTCCCATTAAAATTATTTAATTTTTAATGATTTTTAATAGTGTATCAAAACCTTCTTTAGTTATTACCTCATCATTTGTTGAAATAACTAATTTATTATCTTTTTATTAAATTCTGTTTTTTCTAGCTGGTTTATCGAAACTGAATTAGTAAGATTTTTGTAATTGGTCAGTAGAAATATCTCCTTTAGAACTACAACCTTGCAAAATTAGCAAGGTTGTCAGTAATATTATCAGCTTTTTCATTACTTATTAGAATAATTCTGGTGCTGAGATAATGTTTAAGTTTTCGTCGATTTCAAATACTAATGGAGTACCAGTTGGTAAGTTAAGATCTAAGATTTGTTCATCTGAGATGTTTAATAAGTATTTGATTAACGCTCTTAAACTGTTACCGTGAGCAGAGATAAGTACGTTTTTACCAGCTTTAATTTGTTTAGAAATATCGCTTTCCCAGTATGGTAATACACGATCAATAGTAAGTTTTAAGCTTTCTCCTGTTGGGATTTCTCCTTCTGGAATTTCTTTATATCTATCGATGTTTCCTGGGTACATGTCACTAGATTTATCTAATGCAGGTGGAGCTACGTCAAAACTTCTTCTCCAAATGTGAACTTGTTCATCACCGTATTTTTCAGCTGTTTCAGCTTTGTTAAGTCCTTGTAAAGCTCCATAGTGTCTTTCATTTAATCTCCAGCTTTTGTGTACTGGAATCCATAATAAATCTAATTCTTCTAAGAATAGGTTTAAAGTTTTGATAGCACGTTTTTGGTATGAAGTGTAAGCTACATCAAAAGTAAGCCCTAATTCTTTAAGAGTTTGTCCACCTTTAATAGCTTCTTGTCTACCTTTATCAGTGATGTCTACATCAACCCATCCTGTAAATCTGTTTTCAAGATTCCATTGGCTTTCACCATGTCTAGTTAATACTAATTTCATTTAAGAAATCCTCCTAGTTTTGTTATTATAATTTTTATTATACAATATTTTTCTAGTATTAGTACATAGTTTTTATAACAATTTCATTAATGAAAAACGCTATAATAACTTCGTTGTACTAAATTAGTCAACATCTATATTTTACTGATATATATAAGATAAAAAAATAAGATTAGATCGTAATTATAATTCACCTAATCTTATAGTAGTAAATAATATTTTTATCATAATAACTATATTGAAATCATAAAATAAATTAATACACTTTACGATTCAATTTTTCCCCTTTTTACAATCTTTTCAATTTATTAGTTTCAAAAATGTAAAAACTTTTGCCAATAATACAAGTATAATTATCCAATATATAAACATAAAAATTAACCTTCTTTCTTTTTATACGTAAAACTTAATTTCTTATCGTACTTATATAATAACATACGGAAAACCGAAAATCAAGTGAAAAATTCATATTTCTTAACTTTTTTTATAAAGTTACTTGATTTTATATACGGTTTACTTTATAATTTATATATAGACAAAAATTAGATTGGAAAAAAATATTATGACTACAACATTTAGTATTAGATTTAAAAAGTGTTTTAAAAAGAAAAGAATATAAAAACAAGCTGAACTTGCTCGTTGTACTAATATTACACCTTCATCTATAAGCGACTGGTCAAAAGGAAAATATACACCAAAAAGGGATAAACTTCTTATTATCGCTGAATTTTTATCAGTTAATCCAGATTGGCTTGTAGGTGATTGCGACACTATGGAAATCAACACTCCCGATAATAATACTTCCTCACCGCAGGATTTTTCGGATGACGTATCTAAACTGCCAATACTAGGCACAATTTGTGCAGGAGACGGTGTATATATAGAAGAAGAATACGATGAGCATATTTTCATAGATCAAGGAATGAGAGCCGATTTTGCACTGAGAGTAAAGGGAGATAGTATGATTGAAGCTGGTATTTTTGACGGTGATTTAGTATTTATCCGTCAACAAAGTTCAGTTAGAAATGGGAAAATTGCAGCTGTTCGCCTAACAGACTGGAACGAAGCTTCTTTAAAGAAAATATTCGTTAAAAATGACAATGTAATCCTTTATCCTTGTAATCCTGATTACGAACCTATCGTTACACGTAACGTTGAAATAATCGGAGAATGCGTTGGAGTATATAGAGAGCTGTAATTTTTTTGATTTTAAACAGATTATCACATGATAGAAAAACAGGAGTTACTTAGATACTTTTCTAAGTAACTCCTGTTTTTCTATTTTCGTACTAAAAACGCCATCCTATCACGGCCACTTTATATCTTTATAAACTTCAGCATGATATCCATTCATATCTGCTAATTTTACAATTTTATCTTTCTGATCATAACCTATTTCAAAAAAAATAACTCCATTGGCATTCAAGTAACTATTCGCTTGTTCAGTGATATTACGATAGAAGTACATCCCCTCTTCTTCAGCAAATAATGCTAAATGCGGATCATATTTCAATACATTGTCCTCCATTGTAACTTTGTCCTTACGATCTATATAAGGAGGATTAGAAACAATAATATCAAATTTATCATCAATATTATTAAAAATATCCGATTAGTATAAATCTAATATCAGCAGTATGAGTTTTCGCATTTTTCTTTTTGCAACTTCTAGAGCTTCTTTACTAATATCGCTAGCTACGACGTCAATCGAGTTTGATCTAATTCTTTTTAGCGTGATAGCTATTATACCACTTCCTGTACAAAGGTCTAGAATTTTTAAATTATTCTTATTAGACACTTTTTACATATTCAATCACTCTATATATAAGCTCCTCAGTCTCCATCCTCGGTGATAAGACATCTTTAGTGACTTTATATTTTCCTATCATAAAAAAATATTCAAAACCTACTAAATGACTTAATGGAACATCTTCTTTAATATGTTTTTCAATCAAAGAAAAATATTTTTCTTCATTTTCTTTAGACATTTGCTCTGACAGACTATTCGAGAATAACTGTGAGACTTTCATCTAGTATATACATTAGTAAAAATCTAGCTAAAGATTCTTCTTTTCCTTGTCTTCTTAAAAGAAGACAAGCTTTTGTTATAGCTTGCCTTCTGTTCATTATAGTTCTTCACCTTTATTAAGTTCCGCCATTTTTTCAGCTTGTTCAGCAATACGAAGTGCTTCTAGAACTTCATCAAGTTTACCTTCCATAATTTGGTCTAATTTTTGAATAGTTAAACCTATTCTGTGGTCAGTTACACGGTTTTGAGGATAATTATATGTTCTAATACGTTCAGAACGGTCCCCAGTACCAACTTTAGATTTACGTTCAGCATCAAATTTAGCTTGTTCTTCTTGTTGATATTTATCATATACACGAGCACGTAAAACTTTCATAGCTTTCTCTTTATTCTTAATCTGAGAACGCTCGTCCTGCATAGAAACTACAACCCCTGTAGGAATGTGAGTTAAACGTACAGCCGACATTGTTGTATTTACCGATTGACCTCCAGCACCACTTGATGCAAATGTATCAACACGGATATCATTTTCATTAATATCAATTTCAATCTCTTCAGCTTCTGGTAACACTACTACTGTTGCAGTTGAAGTATGAATACGTCCACTTGATTCTGTTGTAGGGACACGTTGTACACGGTGCGCTCCACTTTCGAATTTCATCTTAGAGTAAACATCTTCACCAGAGATAATAAAGATTGCTTCTTTAATACCACCGATTCCAGTTTCAGAACGTTCTAGTACATCAACTTTCCATCCTTGAGATTCAGCAAATCTAGTGTACATACGTAATAAATCACCTGCGAATAATTGTGCTTCATCTCCACCAGCTGCTCCACGAACCTCAACAACAACGTTTTTACCATCGTTAGGATCTTTTGGTAATAATAGAATTTTTAATTCTTCTTCCATCGGTGCAAGAGTTGGTTCTAATTCTTTAATCTCCTCTTGCATCATTTCTTTCATTCTTTATCTTCTTCAATTTCAAGAGTTCTCTTGTATCTTTAATTTGTTGAACTATCTCTTTGTATTCTCTAAATACAGCTACAGTTTTTTCAATAGAGCGTTGTTCTTTAGAATATTCCATAAGTTTTTTTGTATCGCTTACGACATCTGGATCACTAAGTAATTCGTTTAACTTCTCATAACGCTCTTCAACTATCTCAAGTTGTCCAAAAATTTCCATTTGTTCCTCCTAATTTATCTTTTAATTTCGTGACAATGACGACATCTAGCTTCATATGATTCGCTCGCTCCAATAACTACAATTGGATCGTCATACTTCGCAGGTTCGCCATTAATTAATCTTTGACTTCGACTCGCTTCTTTTCCACATTTATTACATACAGCATGAAGTTTAGTTACCATTTCACTAATAGCCATAATCTCAGGCATAGGGTGAAACGGCTCCGCTTTGAAATCCATATCTAAACCTGCGACAATAACACGAACTCCATTATCAGCAAGTTTATTTATAACTTCAACAATCTTATCATCAAAAAACTGCACTTCATCAATCCCTATGATATCATATTTTTCATCATTTATATACTCATAAATCTGCTCTGCTTTATCAATATTTACAGATTCATAACTATTTCCATTATGTGTAGAGACCTTATTCTCTTCGTATCTATTATCTATAGACGGTTTGAATAGAAGTACTTTTTGTTTAGCGATTACTCCACGTTTTATACGTCTTAGAAGTTCCTCTGATTTTCCAGAAAACATACTGCCACAAATGCATTCTATCCATCCGAATTTTCTATTTTCTATCATTACATATCCCCTCAGGCTTATATTATACAATTACTAATAGAATAAAAACAGACAATCCAATAAAGAAATGTCTGTTTTATTTTTCTTACTTGATACCGTATTTTTTGTTGAAACGTTCGATACGACCATCTGCTTGAGCGAATCTTTGACGCCCTGTGTAGAATGGGTGTGTATCTGAAGAGATCTCAACTTTTAATAATGGGTATGTATTTCCGTCTTCCCACTCGATAGTTTCTTTAGATGGTTTAGTTGAACCACTTAAAAATTTGAAACCACTTGTAGTATCCATGAATACAACTTTACGGTAATCTGGGTGAATTCCTTCTCTCATTATTATCGTCTCCTTCTGCCCTGAACGCTTTTAATACGAACAGAGTTATTTTTCAGTGAGTTAATCACATACCTACTTATTATAAATAATATTCTAAAATCAAGTACTTTTTACTAATATTTGTAAACTTTTTTGTTGACACCTTATTTATTTTTACCATTATATACAAAGATATATATTGTTATATCATATTACAAAAAGCGAGGCAATCAATATTTTTGATTACCCCGAATATTATTATTTACTTTTTAATTCTTCAGTTGCAACATCTTCTCCGAACCATTTATTAGAAACTTCTTGAAATTTACCATCTTTATACATTTCATAAAATGCTTCATTAATCTTATTAACTAGTGTCACATCAGCTTTTCTTGCTCCGACTGCAAAAGCCTCACTATCAAAACCAGCATTTAAAATATCAAAAGTCTTCCAATTTGTTTTTGTTGTTTTTAAATAATAATTTCGCATACACTCTATCAATTAATAATGCATCTATTCTATCATTTTCTAAATCAATTAAAGCCTCATTAAAACTTTCATATTGAGTAGCATCATTATTTTTACAATATTTTTAAGTACTTCTGGATTCTCATTAAAAGTGTCATATCCTGAAGACCCATTTTGTGCACCAAGAACCTTATCCTTTTAAATTAGTTACAGATTTTAATATTTTTAGATTTCTTTTACAACTACAACCTGTTCATTTACCATATACTGCTTAGTAAATTGCACAACAGCTTCTCTTTCCGTAGTTTTAGAATATCCATTCCAAATTAAATCAATATTCCCATTCTTCAATTCTGTTTCTTTTAAGATCCCAGTTTATAGCTTGCCACTCTACTTTTAATTCCATATTTTTCAAATACTGAATTCGCTAAATCTATATCAAAACCTACATTTTTTACCACTTTTATCTTGGAATCCCATTGGTACAAATGTATTATCAAAACCAATAACGATTCTCTTATCATTTTTGAAAATCATTCCAATTATCTTTTTAGGTTTATCTTTTCCTCCAGAAGCACAACCCGTAATTATCAAAACAGTAATAATAAGTGTTAAAAAGAATTTTAGATTTTTCTCATTTAATCACCTCTTATTTCGGTTCTACTTTTCAGAATACTGTCAGCAATATTTTTCAGCAAAACTGTAAATCATGGGTTACAACAATTTGTGTAATACCTAGTTCTCTATTCTTAAGTATTAACTTCTCTACTTCTAATCTTAATTCAGGATCTCAATGCACTTGTCGGTTCATCATAACCTATAATTTTTGGGTTCTATCATCATAGCACGCGCTAATGCAACACGCTGTTTTTTGTCCACCAGATAAAGAAACTGGATAATTATTAATCTGTTTTTCTAAACCGAGTTTTTCTAACAACTAATTGCCTTTTTCTCAGCATCATGTTTTTGCCATATTCATTGTTTTTCATTGGAGATAAAACTAGATTTTTCTAGAGACATGTAAGATGTGGAAACAGCTGAAAATCTTGAAATACAAAACCTAAAAGATTTCTTTTTCCAATTCATCTATCGGAAGAGATTCACCATTATAAAATAATTTCACCTGAATCTATTTTTTTCGAGACCAGCTAACATTCTTAACAGCGTTGTTTTCCCTCCACCCGACGGTCCAACTATTGCTAAAAATCTTATTCTCTTCTACTGTTAAATTAAAAATCTGAAAGTATTTGTCTATCTTTTGAATTTTTTTACTAATATTTTTTTAATTCTAACATACATTACCTCCTATCATAATTATAACGTTTTTCTACTCGTTTAGATACAATTGTTACAATACCTATTAATATTAAATAAATTGCTCCTGCGACAAACATCGGTAATAAACTAGCATCTCTATTAGCAGCCGTTCTACTCGCTAATATTAGGTCACTAATTCCCAATGCATAAACTAATGATGTATCCTTAACAAGACTCATTATTTCATTAAATACACTTGGCAATACAATTTTTTATTACTTGTGGCAAAATAACATATCTAATTGTCTGAAATTGTGTAAATTTCAATACTTTTGCTGCCTCATATTGGCCTTTTGGTATTGATTCAATACCTCCACGGAAAAATTTCAGCAAAATAAGCTGCATAGTTCAATGTAAATGCAATTATAGCAGCAGGTAATCTATCAAAACGTATTCCTACCGATGGTAAAACGTAGTAAATGAAAATCAATTGTAGTAACAACGGCGTTCCACGCATAATCCATATATAGATATTAATAAAAGTAATTTAATAATTTAATATTAAATCGCATAATAAATGCTATTACAATACCTAACGGAATCGATAATACTAAAACAAGAAAAACACTTCTAATGTTATAAGTGCACCATTCATCAGACTAGGTAATATTTCTATTAAATATTCCATATATCATCCTCCTATTCTTAGATTCTAACACCACTCTACAGCCATGTAGTTTGTTGTTTTTAAAATTTTATATTTAATTATAACATAATTTTTATAAAACAAAAACCCCTTATTAACTAAGGGGCTAAATATATTATTTATTTAATTTTTGAATCGTGGAATTTTTTTCATAATTCCTTCTTTTTGATAATAAACTTCTAACTGTGTCAGAAGGTTGAGCTCCATTACCTAACCATTTTAATGCTAACTCTTCATCGATTTTAACTTCTGCTGGTTCTTTAACAGCATTGTAAGTACCGATAGTTTCGATAGAACGTCCATCACGTGGAGATCTTGAATCAGCAACAACGATACGGTAGAAAGGTGATTTTTTAGCACCTAATCTTTTTAAACGGATTTTTACTGCCATGTTTGTACTCCTTATGTTTCAACTTTTTATTAATTTTTATGTGTGTGTGTTTATGAAGTGTTTTAATGAAAAAGTTGAATCTATAACGCTAAGTTTTCTAAGCTAGATATTATTCTAACATTAAAAGTAAAAAGTATGTCAATACTTTTTCGGTGAAAAATGTCAACTTTTTTTGTTGACTCACCTAAACCTTATTATACCAGGTTTATTTTACTCATGTAAAAGATAAAATATTTATAAAAAAACACTATATAATAAGTATAATCAAAAATAAAGGGTAACTCAATAAAATCGATTTCTTAAAAATAACGATTTTTGAGTCACCTCATCTCTATTTCAAATTTTTAATCTTCTAATACTTTAGCAATTTCACTAAGTACTTGATCTTTTACCTATTTTAGTAACCGAAGAAAATGGAATAATCGCCATATTATTGGTTAAGTCTAATTCTCGTTTTATAATTCCCTGTATTTTTTTAGCCAATTCATTTTTGATATTTTTATCAATTTTTGTCATAACTATAACGAATGGAATTTCATAATAATTTAAAAAAATTCATTCATCTCAATATCATCTTGAGAAGGCTTTATGTCTACTATCAATTAAATGTAATACAAATCCAAGGTTTTTCACTATTAGTAAAAATACTCAACTATCATATCATATAGTTTTTCTTTTTCAGGTTTTGATAATTTTTGCATATCCATATCCCCGGAACGTCAACTAGAACTACTTGATCATTTACATCAAAAAGTTTAGTGTACGAGTTTTTCCTGGTTTAGAAGAAACACGAGCATAGTTTTTCTTTCTAAAATTGTATTAATAAAAGGATGATTTCCCAACGTTTGAACGACCACACATTGCAACTTCTGGTTTTTCATGTTCTGGATATTGTTTTTTGATACCGCACTTATAAGTAAATCTACATTATGTGTATTTAACTTCTTTCATTATTATTCTCCAAATACTATTTTAAACACTTCTTGAATATTGTCTACTGTGTGAATAGTTAATTTTTCAAGAACTTCTTCAGGTATATCAATTAAATCTTTTTTTGTTCTTAGTTGGAATAATAATAGTATTAATATTCATCTTTTTCAGAACTTAAGATTTTTCTCTTTAACTCCACCGATTGGTAATACTTTTACCATGTAAAGTCATTTCTCCAGTCATTGCAATATTATTATCAACTGGCTTTTTAGTTAAAGCTGAATATACTGAAGTAGTAATCGTAATACCCTGCTGATGGACCATCTTTAGGAACTGCTCCTTCCGGTACATGTAAATGTATATCAATTTCTGAGAAATTAACATCTGAAATTCCTAACTTTTCTGCATTAGAGCGTAAGAATGAAATAGCCATTTGGGCTGATTCTTTCATTACATCACCTAGTTTTCCTGTTAGGATAATTTTACCTGTACCTTTCGAGATACTCGTTTCAATCTCTAATGTATCTCCACCAACTACTGTATACGCTAATCCGTTAACTAACCCAATCTCAGGTTTTACATTTTTATCTTTAGCACTATATTTTTCAGGACCAGCAAAATCTTCTAGGTTATTAACTCCAACTTTAATTTTTTCTTCACCTTGAAGAACTTTTAAAGCAGCTTTTCTACAGATAGCCCCGAAAACTCGCTCTAAATTCCTTACTCCCGCTTCATACGTATAACCATTAATTATTTTATTAATAGCTTGTTTACTAAAAAGTAATTTGTCCTTTTTCAGACCATTTTCTTTAATTTGACGTGGAATTAAATATTTAGCAGCAATATTTTCTTTTTCTTTAATTGTATATGATTCAAGTTCGATAACTTCCATTCTGTCTCTAAGTGGTGCTGGAATTAAACTTAAATTATTTAGCTGTAGCAATAAACAGTACTTTTGATAAATCAAATGGAATATCTAGATAGTGATCCACAAACTCGTTATTTTGTGCAGGGTCAATTACTTCTAGCATCGCAGCTGCTGGATCTCCTTTAATATCAGAAGCCATTTTATCAATTTCATCTAATAGTATTACAGGATTCTTAGTTTTAATTTTTTTCAGCGACTGAATAATCTTACCTGGTAATGCACCTAGATATGTTCTTCTATGACCACGAATTTCAGCTTCATCATGAACTCCTCCTAGAGAGATACGTACAAAACTTCTTCCCATAGAAGCGGCAATAGACTTAGCTAGTGAACTCTTACCTACACCTGGAGGCCCAGATAAACATAATATTGGTGACTTCATATCATTACGTAACTTCTTAACAGCTAAGAACTCTAATATTCTTTCTTTAATTTTTCTCTAGACCATAGTGATCTTCATTAAGAATTTTTTTCTGCATTTTCTTATATCGATTTCATCTGCTGTTAAAGTATTCCACGGTAAAGCAACCACAGTGTCAAGATATGTTCTTATAATCGAATGTTCTGGACTCATGACCGGTGTCTTTTCTAAACGATCTACTTCTTTTAATAATACTGCTTTATCTTCTTCAGATAATTCGATTTCATTAATCGCCTGGCGAATTTTTTTCAATATCATCATCTTCAGGTGAAATTTGTCTTAGTTCATCTTGAACTACTTTCATCTGCTCACGTAAAAAGTATTCTTTCTGTTGATTATCGATATTTGTACGAACTTTTTCATCGATTTCTCGTTTAAAACTATTACCAACTAAGAATGCTTCTAGACTTCTGTTTAAAAAGATTGCTTTTTTCTCCAAATCTAGCAAAAACAACACTCTTTTGTTTTAAGCATTTTATCGATTGGGAAAAAAATTTAATATTTTTTTATTTATAAATTTTTCTAAATCATCAGTTTTATAATAATCTATATCAAAGTTTTCTCTTTAAATAACTATCAAATTTTCGTTTTAATACTATTTAATAATCCTGCTTTATCAAATCCATTATCTACGATTTCTCTTATATTAATATCTAAATGTTCTACTAAATTATTGTTATAAACACCACTCTTCACCTCAGCTATACCATAGCAATGATATTCATACTTTTTATGTCAATTGTAAGTTGACCATAAGTACCCAAAAGAAAACATTGAATCCATTACTATCAAATACATCCTCTTCAGAAAATGAATCATCATAACTATCAATTGGTTTTCTCTTATACGTTACAAAAACTGGAATTTTTATCTTTTTTACAGTTTTTATTGTTTTTAAAAATTTTTTTGTCCGTTACATCTATTGTATAAGTATTAGACGGAAAGAATAAATCTCTATTCTCTAATAAATAATATTTTGTCAAAACGAACTCCTCTCTAACCTATTTATTTTTAAAAATTGGTTTTGTTTTATTAATTACATTATCACGTGTTACCGTGCAAGTTTTAATATCTTTTTACTTGGAATTTCAAACATTACATCTAAAAGTAACTCTTCGATAATAGAACGTAAGCCTCGAGCTCCTGTTTTTCTCTTAATCGATTCTTTTGCAATTTCTACTAATGCTTCTTTTTCAAATACTAGTTTTACTCCATCAAGTTCAAATAAATATTCATATTGTTTAACTACCGAATTCTTAGGCTCAGTTAAAACCCTAACTAAATCCTTCTCATCTAGTTCTTCAAGGTAACAAACCACTGGGATACGTCCTATAAATTCTGGAATCATACCGAACTTAACAAGATCTTCATGTTTTACTTTAGAAATGATATCCTCATTGTCATTTAACTCATCACTCTTAGAAAAACCAATAACTTTTTTTCTCCAAGACGACGTTTAATAATTTCTTCAATACCAGAAAACGCACCACCAATAATAAACAGTATATTCTTAGTATTGATTTTTATCATTTCTTCACCTGGGTGTTTTCTTCCTCCTTGCGGTGGAACACTAGCAACAGTCCCTTCTAAAATTTTAAGAAGAGCTTGTTGAACTCCTTCCCCAGATACGTCACGTGTAATTGAAACATTCTCACCCTTTTTAGCAATTTTATCAATTTCATCGATATAGATAATACCTTTTTCTGCTCTTTCTATATCATAATTTGCACTTTGAATAAGTCGTAGAAGAATATTTTCAACATCTTCACCTACATATCCTGCTTCTGTTAATGTAGTTGCATCAGAAATCGCAAAAGGTACATCAAGCATCTTCGCTAATGTTTGAGCAATTAATGTCTTCCCTGATCCCTGTGCTACCTATTAAAGCAATATTACTTTTTTGTAATTCAATATCATTGTTCTCTTTAGCTATAATTCTTTTTATAATGATTATAAACAGCTACAGCTACAGATTTTTTTAGCTTTATCTTGACTAATTACATATTCATTTCAAATGTTCCATGATTTTTTTGAGGTTCTAATAACTTAAATACCGGTTTATTTTTTTCGCATTTCTATAGTCAATTTCTTCTTCGATTATATCTGAGCATAAATCAACGCACTCATCACATATAAATACGTCATTCCCAGCAATCATTTTAAAAAAACTTCGTCAGTATTTTTTTCCACAAAAATGAACATCTTACTTCATCTTTATTTTTAACCATAATTACACCTCACATTATTGAACTTTTCTTATATCTTATTATCTTTTTTTATTATCAAACCGATATAAAGCCCAAAAAGATACACATTATTATAACATATTCTAACTATATTTACTAGCAAATAGTACTATAAAATAATTAATATAACCACCATTCAACAACCATATTATAACTAAAATTAACTTATTATAAAATAAAAAAATAAGATATAAAAATTTAAAGCTTAAAATTTTATATCTTATTCAATTTCTATTTATTTTTCGCTATTCTTCTAAACATTTCTTTAGATATAAGCCCATATACACTAAAAGTCCTAAAATAGCAAAAGAAAACTGTAGTAATAATACTACCTTCTATTCCATAGCTTCCTCCTATTAGTATCTGTTTGTCACTAATTGTTTCGACAACAAATATCGAATCAGATACTCTAATTCCACTTATACTAAATCCAAATATCACTCCTGAAATACAGTTTCCAAAAAGCATGAAAATACTGCAACAACTAAAACATTATCAAAAGTACCAATATAACAATGACATCACAATAGATATTAAAAATATATTTAATTAAATCTAGTTTTGATGTACTTGGGTTGAGACATATGAAACACTAAGTAAAAAAATCGAACTCAAAAATAATAGCCAGCCATTTTCCCTTTTTTTGACCGCTAATCTAGTCATTAAATAACCTCTAAAAATAATCTCCTCAAAAATCCCTTGTATTAAAACTAATACAATAAGGATGACTATTATACCAATTTTTCAAATCCTTGGATACTGATAAAGATATATTATTCGATAACAATAAAATAGCTACTACTCCTATAACGCCTAAATATAGCTAATCCTAATCCCCACCTTTAATAGATTCTAAATTATTTTCTTTAGTAAAACCCAAAGATAATCAAAGGTTGTTTTTCTCAAAATACTTCACAAAAAAATAATAAAATAACAGCTGAAAATATGTAGGAACATAAAACAGATATAATATTATAACCAACTATATTTTTTTAAAGGCATATTCAAATAATATTCCTTGTAAAAATGAATATACAATAATCAATAAGAATATTGGAGTAAAATTCATTACACCTTTATTTTTAAATAAATCTACACTTTTCATTTAAATTCTCCTAAATCAATCAGATATTACTATCCTAACACAAATAATAAATTTTAGCTATAATTAGAAATACTCTGAAAAAATCTTTTTAGTAATCAGTTATTAGTGGTATAATTAATTTATATATGAAACAGGAGGAATACTATGTCATTTTTCTAAGATTAGGTGAAAATATTATTTTGCCTCAAGATGTACTAATTCAGTCGAAAAGAAACAGCAGCAGTTATAGGAGCAATAAATGCTACTATTGGTATCGCTACATCAAATAAAAAAAGCGATGGCATTACCATCAATTAATAAAGTAATTACAGAAATTAGCAATTCAGAATATTTACCATACTCTCCAACTCCAGGATTACCTAAAAATGAGAGCGCTATGGAAAGAAAAATCTTAAAAGATAATCCAAAAAGTTAATAATGAATATTTATCTTTACCAATGGTAACTACAGGAATTACACAAGGTATTGACATTGCTGCAAAACTTATTTAGTGAAGCAGATGATGCTCTGCTTTTTACCAAATTTGTTTTGGCAAAACTATGCACAAATATACACTATTAAATTAGGAAACACCATCTATAAATACAATCAATTTGATGAAAAATAATAATTTTTAGTATCGAAAACTTTAAAACAACACTTTATAATATTAAAGAAAATAAAATTTCATTTAATATTAAACTTCCCTAATAATCCGACAGGGTATACTCCATCAAATGATGAATTAACACGATTAGTTGAAGTAATTGATATTTTCGCTAAAGAGCACCCAAATAAACAACTTATTATCGTTTCTGATGATGCATACTTCGGACTATTTTTCGAGGATAATCACAAAACTCCAACTCTTAGTGCAACATACAAACTTGCAGACAATCCAAACTGCCTAATAGTTAAATTGGATGGAATCACTAAAGAATTCTACAGTTGGGGATTACGCGTAGGTTTCATCACGTATTACACAAAAGACGACTCTTTACGCCAAAAACTTCTAGAAAAAACTCAAGGATTTTTAAGAAGTACTACATCTTCCCCTTCAAACTTATCTCAACAAATCGCAATTAGATTACTAGATAATAAAGAAGCCCATAAAGAAAAAGAAGAAAATGATTGTATTATCCAAGATAGATATAACGAACTTAAATCCGCTATCGCTAAAGAAAAATAGATAATTTAGTTACAATTTTACCATTCAACTCTGGTTATTTCTTCACTATTAAACTACCAAATACAATTAACGCCCATGAGTTTAGACTAAAATTCCTAAACGAATACAAATATGGCGTGTATTCTATGGATGATGAGCACATAAGAATAGCTTTCTCATGCTTAGATAAAGAGTTAATTCCTGAATTAATAACTAAGTTTAAAGAATGTATACAACAATTTTTAAAAATAAAGAACAAAGGTGAATCATATCCGATTCACCTTGTTCTTATTTATTTTCAGATTTTTTTAATAATTCGACCATATATTTATTGGCATTTAACTCTATATCATTATTTAATTCAATAAAGTCATAAGTTCCATATTTATTATCTAATGCAACTTTGATTAAATAATCTGTCACATTAGAGTTCTTAGGTAAAATTGGACCATGAAGATAAGTTCCAATTAGATTATTGTAAAGAATCCCTTCTTTTTTTATCCTCATCATTATTTCCATATCCAACTACTACATTACCTAAAGTTTCATAATCGTGATATGTTCTTCCACCATGATTCTCAAATCCTACAATATTACCAAATTTTTTTCAGATTCAACTAGTATATTACCTATAAGACGCGGTGCATCTTTTTTTGATTCTGTGTAAAAAAATCTAATATATTTAATCCAGGGAGTTTATCACCATCTACAGTCTTATAATACTCACCAAGAAATTGATAACCTCCACAAATAGTTAGAGCTGGAATTCCGTCTTCAATAGCAGATTTAAACTCATTCTTAATCTTACTAAATTGTTCTGTCGCTATACACTGCTCTCTATCAGATCATCCACCGATAAAGAACATGTCACAGTCTGTTAATTTCACCCCATCTGTTGAAGTGATATTTTCAATCTCAAGGTTAATCCCACGCCATTCACAGCGTTTCTTTAATGCTATAACATTACCTATATCTCCATATAAATTTAATTTATCTGGCATAAAATGATATAATTTTAAATCCATAGAATTATTTCTCCAATTCTCTTTGAGTTTCCACTAATGCTGTATAGTTTGGAATAGCAATTGCATACTTTTCATTATAGCTTTTCAATTTAGCTACAGCTCCTGGTATATCCTCATTTACTACAACATTAGCGTTAACTCCACAATATTTTTAATCTTAATGCTAATTCTTTTTGCTCTTTTTCCAGAACATACAATATTGTTAATATTTTTGACCTAATAATATATCAAAAAGTCTGTATCCCATATCCACGATATATCAATTCCATCAGCACCATTATCATTAAGTACTAATAAGTAATTTATTTCTTCCTTAATCGAATTAGCAATAGCTAACGATGCATTTAATCCAGCTGGGATTTTTGCAAGATTTAATAACACTGTAGATCCATTTGCAAAAACTTATACTTTGCATACGTCCATTAGTAGGAGTATATGTTCCTAGTCCTTTTTGCAATTTTTATCTTCAGATAATCCTAACTCTTTTAATAAAAGAATATGCAGCTAGTAAATTATAAATGTTATAATCTCCGGCTAGTTTTGGTCTTTTATTAGCATGTCCATTATTAATAACCATATTAATGAAACGGTTCAACCGTAGCCTTTTGTTACTTCATATTTTACGTTTTGATGTTCAAAATCACATTTAGAACAATGGTAAAAACCAAGTTGACTATAATGAACATGATCATAAATCAACTCCATACCACAATTCGGACAAAATTTAGACTCAGAAATCCCAAAATCAGAAAAACTGATATGCATCTTTTTGCAATTCCAAAGTATATATTATCTTCACCATACTTAGAAAGCCTTGTAACAAATGGATCATCACTATTTAAAATTAGTTGAATATTTTTTTACCTTCAAGTTGTTCTCCAATCGTAGCAATTAGAGTATCAATTTCTCCAAATCTATCAATTTGATCTCTAAAAAAAGTTATTGATAACAAATTTAGTTGGTGTTATATATTTCATAACTCGCTTAATAGAGCCTTCATCAATTTCAATAATAGCTAATTTAGTATTATTTCTCCTTGAATAGCAAAAAGTTGAGATAATACCATCCAACATATTTGCCCTTCAAAAATTATTAATAAAATTTTTCACCAGCAACTCTTAAAGTATGACCGATAAGATTTGATGTTGTTGTTTTTTCCATTAGTCCCTGTTACAAAAAAACAATTTCATCAAAATCACTAGCTAATTTAGTAAGAATATTATCATTTACTTTTTCTTAATACCTTACCTGGTAAATCTGTTCCCTTTTTCCTGCTAATTTACTTGCAGTTCTAGTTAATTTTTGCTAAATTTCTATAAAATGCTAGCATATATTCTCCTTTTATAGACTATTTTGTGATGTATCAAATTTATATCCTATTCCCCATACAGTTACAATCATTTGAGCAACCTTTGGGGAAATCTTATCAAATTTTTTTCTAACACGTTTAATATGTGTATCCACTGTCCTTAGATCCGAATAAAAATCATAATCCCATACAGCACGAAGTATTTCGTTACGCTTAAATGCTTTATCAGGTGACTTAGCTAAAAAAATAGTAATAAATCAAATTCTTTCGGTGTTAACAATACTTCACTATCATCAACTATTACTTTATGAGAATTAACATCTATAATTAATCCTGGAAAAACAAGCACATCTTTTGCATAAAGTTCCGGAGTATAGAATACACTACGTTTTGTACGTTGGAGAATCGCCTTAATTCTTAACATCAATTCTCTTGGGCTAAACGGTTTAATTACATAATCATCCGCTCCTAATTCGAACCCTTCAACCCTACTTTGCTCATCTGCTTGAGCAGACATAATTATCACCGGAGTCGCCTTTGTTTTTCTTAATTCCGATAAAATTGATTTTCCATTCAACATTGGTAATTGAACATCAAGAAGAACACATGAATAGTCCATATATTTTAATCTTTCAAGACCGTCGTGACCATTACTAGCTTCATCGACAATATATCCTTCTTTTTCAAGATACATAATTAATAACTTTCTAATTCTTTCCTCGTCATCTATTATTAATATTCTCTCTGCCACTATACATCACTTCCTAATTTTTTTACTTTTCACCGTTCTTAGCCTTATTTATAAGCCTTTTTTTACTTCATGAATTGTAAGAGTTCTATATTCACCTTTTTTTCAATCCTTCTAAAGTTAAATCTTCAATAGATTCACGCTTTAATTTAATTACTTCATAACCCTAGCGCTTCAAACATTCTTCTTACTTGACGATTTTTTTCCTTCATGTATTGTTAATCTAACTAAAAGTATTTCCACTTTTTGTTTTTATGTTTTTCACAATATTAACATCAGCTTTAGCTGTTTTTATAATTATCAATTCTCACCCCATTACGAAGTATTCTTAGGTGATGATCTTCTAATTTCCCATTAATTTTTAGCAATATATGTCTTTTTAATCTTATGTTTAGGGATGTGTAATCAAAATTGATAAACTCACCATCATTTAGACATAATAAGCGCACCTGATGTATCATAGTCTAATCTTCCCACCGGTACTACACGTTCATTAACATTTTTCAAAAGAAGTCTTTTACACATGTTCGATCTTTTTCATCAGACATTGATGTAATAACTTTTTCTGGTTTGTAGAATAAGTAATATCTCTTATTCTCTTTTAATAAACGTACACCCTCTACGATAATAATATCACTAGGTTCAGCTTTTAACCCCTAGTTCTTTTTACAACTTCACCATTTCACAATTACTTTTTCCATCTAAAATCAGTTGCTCAGCCTTTCTTCTTGATGTATATCCTGATGCAGCTATTAATTTTTTTGCAGTCTTTCTGCCATCTCGTCCTCCTAATTTTGTAAAAATTTATTTATCTCTTCATTACTGATAATTTCCGATTTAGGTAATTGATCAATGCTTTCCAAACCAAAAACATCCAAAAATAAATCAGTTGTTTCATACAGTTTTGGTTTCCCAATAGTATCTAAAGTCTTATTAGAAACTATAAGCTCCTTACTAACAAGAGAGTGTAATATAGAATCACTACTTACACCCCTTATTTTGTCTATTTGAACTTTTGTTATCAGTTGATTATACGCGATAATTGCTAAAGTTTCTAAAAAGCTTTAGATAATTTAACAAGGTTTTTTAGAAATAACTGCACTTTTGATAACTTCTGCCATTTCATCTCTTAATAGCATTTTATAAGTTGTTCCAAACTTTTTAATAATTAATGAATTATTAATTTTTATTATACTCCTCACAAAACACATTTAGCATGTTTTTCAGCCTCATGATGCTCTACTTCCATAAAAGTAGAAAAAAATATTCAATATTTAGCCCTTCTTCTCCTTTCATAAAAAGCAAAGCCTCAATTGTTTTTACTTCATCTAATAGCATATTAATTTTTCCTTCGTTTTATATTCTAAAATGATATCACTATCTTTGTCAACACATAGCAATTCTTGATCTTTTAATCATCGCTAATATTCCCATAAATACTAAGACAACTTCGTTCTTTAAAGAGTATGATTTAATCAAATCCGAAAACGTCAGATTATTCTTTTTCCTAAACTTATTAACCAGTTCTTCTTTCACTTGTTCAAATGAAACTTCTCTTCGATAACTCACCAAAAGAAACATCATTATCCGTATTCTCAAAATTATTAAGAATATTTTCCATTGCTTTTAATAATCTTGAAGATGGCATCCTTAATGACTTAACGCTTCCCTCTACTTCGAAAGTGATACTCTCTTTATCTAAAAACTGAGCTCTTAATTTCTGAAGATTATCAAGCTTTTCACTTAATTCTTTATAGTTCTTATAATCAAAAGTTGCTGAACCAAGTCCTCTTCATCTTCTACATTCATCTTCAAACTTAGGAAGCAAATTTTTTACTTTTTTATATGTAATAGTGTTGCCGCCATTACAATATATTCCTCTGCATTTTCTAAAGAAAAATTCTTCACTATTGTTTATATATTCCAAATAACTTTCTGTCAAGCTAGCTATAGGTATATTATAAATATCTATCTCCATCTTTTCTATTAAATGCAAAAAGCAAATCAAGTGGACCTTGAAAAACCTCTAAGTTAACATTATACATTTATTCTATCCTTTAATTAATCGTTTTTCTTGGATGATTCATCATCATTCTTTTCGATTTATTCCCTTCAAGACTAGAAAAATATAATTTTTAAACTATGAATATTTTTTAGTCCCTAATAATTCTTGAACTTCCTCAGCAGGTACCTTATCTTCAAGTAAATGAATAGCTAATGAATTTCTAAAAATTCATAGTATTTAATTCTTTTATTAATCCTAAATCTTGTTGTCTTTTTAAATATTTTCCAAAAACCTTGTCGACTAATACCCTCTCCATCGTGATTTTAAAAATAGCTTTACTGTCATCTTTAATGTTTTGGATATTCTTTTTTCAATTCAACTATATAATTTTCAATAGCATCGACTGATTCTTTATTTAAAAGCAATTGTTCTATAGCCATCTTTTTTTCTATATTTTTAAATACCCTATTGTAGTATTAACATCTTTAAGTTCTAAATTTATACATTCCGTTGGCTTAATTCCTATAGAATATGATAACTCAAAAATTGCCTTATCTCTATACTCCCATTAGATTCTTAGTTTTTACATCAAGTATTTTTGGCAATTTCTTGTCTCGTAAAAACAACTAAATCTTGATGTTCTTGTTTATCAATATGAACATCTATATTTACTCTATTGGGAATAATTTTTTATACCATAGATATTCAACAAAAATATGCACAGTTGATATAGTTCTTGAAAGTGTAGCTGATGAATAATTCTTTTTCTTTAAGATAATCAATATACCTAATAATAAATTGTTCATTAAGCCAAGAATAATCATCAGTATCATATCCTTTTTCTGCTAAATATAAAAAGATTTTTTTCAAATCCCTATCATACGAATTAATAGTATTCGCAGAAAACTCTTTCCTATTTAACAAATATTCATTGAAATCGTTTAATACTTTCTCACTCATGAAAATACCCCCTTAGTATTAAAACTACCCTAATTTTTATTTCTATATTGATTATAACATCTATAAAACTTTATGTAAATGCAATTATAACAATTTTTTTAAGTAAATATAAAAATTTCAAGGCATAATTTACTTTTCTCTAAACTTTGCCTTGAAATTTAATTATTTTTATATTTTTTTCTTCAAATTTATTATGTATAACCATTACAAAAAAACAAATTAATACATATTATAATTAAAGGAATAAAAAAATTGCTTTTATGTAAGAAAAACTTAGACATTGCTGCACCTAAAATTACACCAGATAAGAATACAGAAATAACAGTTACATAAATTAATAATGGAACCTTACTATCTTTCTTCTTTAAAAACTATGTATTTGTATAAATGTTCACTCATAGATCTAAGATTTCCCGTACAAAACACACTTGCAAAAACCAAATTATTTACTTTTCTAAATCCATCAAACTGAATTGCACAAATAAACGAGATGACAATAGGTCTGATATCTAAGCCAAAAACTTATATTTTATCAAAATAACTAATAAAGCAAACATCTGAATTAGTAACAACATATAAATATGTTTAAATATTGATAGTTCCTTATATTTCGACTCAATAAACTTACTTACTAATACCCCCATAACAAAAGATAAAATAGGAATTAAGTAGTGTATCACCTCTCGATAATTTCCCCTCTATTAAATCAATACCAACAAAAAAATCAAATTACCAGTTTGTGCATTTGCAAATATTCCCTCACAATTAACAAAAGTATACGCATCAAAAAACCACCTACTACTGTTAATAATAAACAAAAATAAGCTGCTCATGCACCGGAAGATTCTTATTTATTAAGGTCTCTCGGAAAATTCATATAAATTTAATCAACTCCTTCATTTTTCTAATTAATCAAAAAAATAGTATCCCAATTTTCAGGATTTTTTTATAACATTCAAAACACATATCTAACTGTTTTTCGTAGTTCTTGTAATAGATAATTCTGGTAATTCATCAAGAGAAAAAGAATTCCGCCCTAAAGTCTCAGTATTCTCATTAAAAGTATGAGTAATATATTCACATAATACAAAAATTTTTAACCATTCCATATGGAAAGTTAACATGATGATGTCTATTATAATCTAGTACAGCAACTACCTTTATTGGATTTACTACAGCACCTGCCTCTTCACTAGATTCTTTTATTACATTTTCTCTAATACTCATATTCACATCTTGATAACCCACCTGGTAATGCCCATTTCCCATCAAATTGCTCTTTCACTAACAATATTTTATTATCTTTAATAACCGCTGCCCTAGTCTCTACCTTAGGTGTTTGATATCCAATTTCTCCAGCAAAATCCATTTTAATCTTTTCTCTATAGGTAGATCATATTTAAAAGATAACATTTCACAAGCTATTTCTCTAATTCTTTCCGATCTTTCTCTGTCGAATTTATCTTTACTATACGCTAGACTACATTGAGCTAAAAACTGCAGTTCTTGTGCCCATTGTTTCCAAACATCATTTTTTATTACATTAGTAATATCCTCTATATTTTTTTATAAAAAAATCGCATCTTTTACATCTAAAAAAATCATAGTCATTTGTTAATAAATACACATTTATTAACTTTTTACTAAGTCTATTTTTATTATTTGTTAAGTATAATGAATTTCTATCAACAATATCTACATCATCAATAAAATCAAAAGGCACACTGCCATCAATCAATATTTTTAAAATCATCTGTTATTAATTTTTTCATATTTTTATCAATATATAATTTTTGTACATAGACATTCTCCTTACTATTCTTTATATTATAACACATTTTACATTTTAATCTAGAATTTCTTGAAAATAAATAGAAAGATATTTTTCATAGTTTACCATTTTTCATTTTTATTTTTACTATATTAATTCTACACCTATTTAATCTTATTTAAAAGCAAATATATTTAATAGACAAATTATTAATAAACATCTTGCTAGATTATAAGAATAGTTGTATAATAATTATTATAGATAAAAATTTTAAGGAGTAGTAACAATGAAATATATTATTTCACTATTTTGGTCATTTATATTTTGCAGCTGTTATAGTATTTATCGTATCATCTATTTTAGGAAGCAATGGTGAAATTAATACAATTCGTGACTGCGCAATTTTTAGCTGTATTATTTACAATTTTTGCTGCTTTATTTGACGTAGTAGGTATCGATAAAAACGAGAAGAAAAAGTAAATTTTAGCAATTAATATATAGAAATTTTATAAAGTGAGGTATCGAGGGCGTTTATTTCCTCCTTCCTACTTTTTATTTAAATACAGGAGAATTTATATGAACAACGTACTAGCAACTATGTGTTATGTTGATGATGGTCAAAACTTTCTAATGCTAAAGAGAACAAAAAAAGAAAATGATATACATGAAGGATTAACTATTAGTGTCGGAGGAAAGTTTGAACCAGGAGAAAGCCCAGAAGACTGCGTGATTAGAGAAGTTAAAGAAGAAACAAACCTTGATATTATAAACCCTAAATTAAGAGGAATAATTACCTTCCCTAATTTTGATGGTGAAAAAGACTGGTACACTACGTATACACAGCAAACCAACTACGAAAGGCACTCTAACTGAAGATTGTAATGAAGGCGACTTAATTTGGGTTAGAAAGTCAGAAATACAAAAATATAAAAAAACATGGGAAGGAGATTATATCTTTCTCGATTGGCTAGTAAAAGAAAAACCATTCTTTCTCAGCAAAATTTAATTACAAAGACAATGAAATTTGTAAATTATGAAGTAACATTCTATGAATAAACAAGAGGAGCATATTATGAATATAGAAAATTAATAAAGAATTTAAAGAAAATTATTTAGTACAAGAAAATAATACTGCAAAAATATGGGTAGTGGTGACTTAGATGTACTTTGCAACACCTAGTCTTGTTGCTTTTTATGGAAAAATGCAGCTAAAAACTACCTAAACATCTTTTCTTACAGATGAACTAGGTAGTGTCGGTAGTAACATCAACATTAATCACCTAGCTCCTACTCTAGTAGGAAAAGAAATTACAGTTCAAGGTAAGATAACTGAAATTATCAAAGAGAAAATAATTATTTTTTCTTTAGAAGCGTACGTAGAAGATAAAAATCGGAGATGCTATTCATACAAGAGTTATCATCAATAACGAAAAATTTTTAAGTACTTTAAATAAAAATATATAAAATTTAAAAACTAAATCAACAAGAAAGACCGTATACAAACGATCTTTCTTTACAATTTCACTTTATTAAAAATTCATTAGAAAACATTAATTCTAAGAAATACTCTTTCAGAACTTTAATATAAGTCCCCTTCATTCCTAGTGACTTAGATTCAATAATTCCAGCACTTTCTAATTTTCTTAGTGCATTAACGATTACAGATCTAGTAATTCCTACCCTATCTGCAATTTTACTTGCAATAAGTAATCCTTCAGTTCCATCTAATTCTCTAAAGATATGTTCAATAGCTTCTTTTTCAGAAAACGATAATGAATTCAATGCCATGTTGACCATATCTTTGTCACGTGCTAAGTTTTTCTCTTTATCTTGTTTCTCGTGTAAAATTTCGATTCCTACTACTGTTGACGCATATTCAGCTAATACTAAATCATCATCCTTAAAATCACTATCCATTCTACCGATAACTAATGTTCCTAAACGGTCTCCTCCACCACGAATAGGTAAGATAACCGTATAGCTGTTACTTTCAAAACGTTCTTGTTCTTCTTCAGGGAAGATAGATAATGGATCTTGGAACGGAATATTTACTTTTGTAGCATATACTTTTAATGTTGCGTCTAAATATGCTTTTGGCACTTTTCTATCTTGAATAATTTTTTCCATTCGTTCATTAGAATAATCAATAATCGAATCATATCCAAGTATATTACCTTCAGTATCAAGAATATACACGACTGAATCTAAGATTGGACTTAGGCGCATTGCCATAGCCTCAAAGTCAACATTGTCATGGCGTCCTTCTTGTAAAATTGTACTAATTTTTCTTGTTTTTTTGTAATAAACTTGCCATTAATATTCTCCTTACAAAATACTTCCTTACTTATTATACCATTAAATTTAATAAATTGTAAGACTTTTTAAAAATTAATTTAATCAATTTTTGAAATTTTTCTAACAATTCTAAAGATCTTTTAGCATATCTTTCATATTTTTCCTTTTTATCCTTAATTCTTTCTGGAAGTGGTTTAATAATCCCGAAATTCGCATTCATAGGTTGGAAATTTTTACTAGTATTGTCTACAATATAGTTTGCCATAGCACCTATCATAGTCTCAGTTGGGAAAACTATTTCTTTATCTTCTGTATTGTATAAAGCATTTTAATGCTGCAACAATCCCTGAAGCTGCACTTTCAACATAACCTTCTACTCCTGTCATTTGACCAGCAAAATAGATGTTTTTCTCTTCTTTTAGTCTGTATGTTTTTTCTAACAATTGTGGAGAATTTAAGTATGTATTTCTGTGCATAACACCATAACGTACGATATTAGCATTTTCTAATCCCAGGGAATCATGTTAATAATTCTCTTTTGTTCTCCCCATTTTAAGTGTGTTTGGAATCCTACGATAGTTGTATAAAGTTCCTTCACTATTATCTTGACGTAATTGAACAACTGCATATGGACGTTTATCAGTCTTTGGATCTTCTAAACCTACTGGCTTTCATAGGTCCGAATAATAACGTTTTTCTCCACGTTTAGCCATTTCTTCAAAAAGGCATACATCCTTCAAAAATAAATTTCTTTCTCGAATTCTTTTAGAGGAGCTGTCTGCATTTATTAATTCATTATAGAAATTAGATGAATTCCTCTTTTGTCATCGGACAGTTTAGGTACGCAGCTTCACCTTTTATCGTATCTTGATTTAAGATAAACTTTTATTCATATCTATCGAATCTTTTTCAATGATAGGCGCTGCTGCATCATAGAAATATAATCCATCTTGTTTTTGTATATTTTCTAATATCTTGACTCAATGCATCTGATGTAAGCGGACCTGTCACCAACTATTACAGGAATATCTCCTTTTGGTATAGTTGGTAACTCCTCACCATTACATTAATATTTGGATGATTTTTAATAGTTTCAGTAATCATCTCTGAGAATTTATCTCTATCTACAGCTAATGCTCCACCTGCAGGTACTTGTGTCGCATCTGCACATTTAATTATAATAGAATCTAACATTCTCATTTCTTCTTTTAAAAGACCAACAGCATTAGTTATATTATTCGCTCTTAATGAGTTAGAACATACTAATTCTCCGAAAATTTTGAGTCTTGTGTGCAGGTGTCATTTTTAGGTCTCATCTCATAAGATCCACCTTAACACCACGTTTTGCTAGTTGCCAAGCAGCTTCACTTCCTGCTAAACCAGCTCCAATTACTATTACTTTTTCCATTAATTATCTCACTTTCTATTTTATAATAATTCAGAAAAATCTTCTTTTTCTTCTTTTTAACTTCTTTTTCTCTCATATCTTGCGTAACTACTCTACCATTTTTATCAAATAAATATGTTTCCACACTAGCTAGTGTTTCAGCAATAAGATCTGAGTAGTCATCTCGCGCCTCATAAGCTTTGATTTTTTCTAATCTCGGCTTAGTTTTTGGTGCTTTTGGTGTGAAGATTGTACAACAATCTTCAAATGGCAAATTAGAAATTTCTAGAGTATCAATTTCTTGTGCAATTTTAATTATATCAACTTTATCCATAGTTAATAATGGGCGTAATACTGGTAAATTAGTTACCTCATTGATACAATTCATTGACTCAAGCGTTTGTGATGCCACTTGACCAAGTGATTCTCCTGTAGCAATAGCTAAACATCCTTCTTTCTTCGCTACTTCTTCAGCGATACGCAACATAAATCTTCTAGTTGAAGTCATTGTGTAATTTGAAGGTACACGTTTTTACAATTTCTGTTTGTAACTTTAGTAAAGTTTACAACATGAAGTTTAATTTTACCTACAACTTGACTAAGTTTAATCGTTAAATCAAAATCTTTTGTAAAGCTTCTGCTGAAGTGAATGGTGGTGATTGGAAGTGAATCATTTCAACTTCTACCCCTTTTCACCTGTAGTGTATGAGCAGCTACTGGATGAATCAATTCCTCCAGATAATAATAACAATGCTTTTAGAAGATGTATTTACTGGGAATCCACCTACCCTTTAATAAAGTCGGTAAAGATAAAGATTCCTTCACTTCGCACTTCAACATTAATTACAAAATCCGGTTGTTTAACATTTACTTTTTAAATTCTTATAATTAATTAGAACATGACTTCCAAATACATTGTTTAATTCGTTTTGTATTATGTGGGAAGTTTTTATTTGGTCGTTTTGTTTGGATTTTAAATTTATATTCTTTATCTAACTTAGTTTCTAGAAGTCTATCAATAACTTTTTAGCTTCTTCAACATCTAATCCCAGCTCTTAATACTGGAGAAAAAGTTGTGAATCCCTGGAACTTTCTTTAATCTTTCCATAATCTCCTGTACATCTTCATTATGGTCTAGATGTATATACATTCTATCTCTTTTTGTTTGGACATGAAAACCTGTTAATCCTTGAAGATTATAACGTATATTTTTGTTAATTTTTAAGAACTCATTTCTGTTACCAGACTTCAGAGTAAGTTCTCCATATCTCACTATAATATGACTAAATTCCACTTTCAATTACCTCTTTAAATTTTTTATTATATTCATCAATAAACACTTCGATAAATGTTTCTACTTCCTTTTTTAGTAGTTTCATTTGAAAAACTCACTCGAATACTTCCCTCAATATTCTCTCTGATAATCCCTCTTGCAGAATAGAGCCTCATTAAGATGGAAAGTTTTAGATGAACACGCACTTGTTGTTGAGACCATTATTCCCCTTTCATTAAGGGCATTAACAATCGCTTCTCCTTTGATTTTAGGTAAACTTATATTTATAATTGAATCAGTATACTTTTCATTTAATGGAGAGTGATTACAATATGATTGTATCCTGAAAATCCATCAACAATCATAGTCTTAAATTCTTTATGCTTTACTTTTACAGCATCCACTTTTTCTTGTGATAATCTTAGAGCTTTCGCAAGACTCGCTGCAGCAGCAACATTAACCGTTCCACTACGCAATCCATCTTCCTGACCACCACCAAAAGTAATATTGTGAACTGTTCTTCTAGATTTTAAATATAGAACACCAACACCTTTTATACCATGAAACTTATGCGCAGAAATAGCATAACTATCAACTTTCGATAAATCTATTTTATCTTTTAATACCCCCTGTACCCCATCGACATGGAAATGTACCTTAGGATAATCTTTTAATATTTCTGAAATTTCTTCAATCGGTTGAATTGCTCCAAAAACATTATTAACCTGCATTACACTTAATAAAATTGTCTCTTTTGTTAGCAAAGTTTTTAAATGATTTAAGTCGATTACTCCATCTTCATCAACATTTAAATAGTCTAGTATAAATCCTCTTCTTTCCAGCTCTCTAAAAGATTCTAAAACAGATGGATGTTCGATTTTTGAAACAATAATTCTATTCCCAAAAATCCTTCTTATGCTCAACACTTCCCAAGTAAAGCTATATTATTACTTTCAGTGGCACAGAAGTAAAAATATACTATCTTCAGCTACTTGTAAGATAGATGCTACTTGTCCTCTGGCAGCTGAAAGAAGTTTGTTAGTTGTTTTTCCGAATTTATTAATACTAGCAGCGTTACCAAAATAAGAATTGTTAACTTCAACAAATGTATCCAGTACTTCTTTATACGGTTTAGTTGTAGCACAATTATCTAAATATATCATACTATCTACCTTTCTTTTTATTTTTCAATATTTCTAATTTTAAAATAATTACATTTTAAACCACCTTAAAGTATATAACAAAATAGATATTTTATCAATTAAAGTGGCTATTGTAAATAAACAAATTCCATCATTGATACTATCTAAAATCTATACACCTATGCATATAACTCAGAAAATAATTAAAAAGAACAATTAGTAACTGCCCTATATTAGATAGCTACTAACCGCTCATTAATTTTTAAAAATTTTATTCTTTATACTCATTACCTACTACATCTTTAAGAATTTGATCCCATTTTTGGTAAATTACGATCAATCCTTATTGCACGGTCACTATCAGTCCCAAGAATATTATGAGAACTTGTTGCAAAAATTACAACTTCTCCATCAACATAGAATTCATAAGAAAATATTGTTTTAATACCACTATGTTTATCAATCCATGTTTTTAATAAAGATATCTTGGCTATTAAATCTTATATTTGATCTAATTGAATACTTAACATCAATATCAACATAATATAAATTGTAGTTTATTAATGAATCAATATCAATTCCTAATCCCATTTAAATAATATTTTTTTAGCCAAAGTTCATCCAATCATAAACATACTTTATTATCTAAGAATCCTGCCTGATTGAAGAATCTAATTTGAATTTTATTGTTTTCTCGTACACTTTACTTCTCCTTCACAATCAACTCAGAAATTTTCTCCATTAAAAGTCGCAGTAATTTCATCGTGACTCTTACCTTCTTCTTTTAATTCCACTGCATCAATTTCATCACCAATTACAATCTTAATACTAGAAAAATTCTGAAATTTTTATTAGGTATAATTACAAATGGAATAATTTTTAGTTTTTGCTCGTGTCGCAATAAATGATGCACCATTATGAGATTCACCTAAATCTAAATCTTTTAGAGTGTGAACGAGTTCCTTCAGGGAAAAATCCCACAACTTCACCTTCTCTAAGCAATTTAATACTATTATTAATTGCTGTTCTATCAAACGTTCTCGCTTTAATCAGATTGCTCCTGTAGCTTCTAAAGCCTGTTTCACAAAAAATTATTTTAAATAATTCTTCTTTTTGCTATAAAACGAATTTTTCTTATCGAAAAATGCAGGAAATAATAAACGGATCATGATTACTCAGATGATTACCTGAAATTACAACACCTTTTAGCATTCTCAATTTTTTTCCTTTATTTACAATAGTAACCTTGTAAAAAGTTTTTGTAATATAGTGCTAATAACTTTCTAATAAAATTATACATAGTACTCTCCTAGTATTTTTCTATACTTTTAACTAATTCAGTCATTTTTCAACAACTTCATCAATAGTCATGCTTGTCGTATCTAATAATGTTGCAGAATCTACCTTAACAAGTGGCTGCGATATCTCTATTCTCATCTTGCCAATCACGTGCTTTAATATCTTCTTTTTACTTTTTCAAAGTCTACATTTTGCAATACCTTGATGTTCGAAATCTAATACTCTTCTTCTAGCTCTTTCTTCAACTGACGCAGTTAAGAAAATTTTAACATCAGCATTAGGAAGTACTACAGACGCAATATCTCTACCGTCCATAATAATATTATTAGTATTAGCTAGATTTCTTTGAGTATCAATTAAGAAATCTCTTACCGCTGGAGATTTAGCGAATAACAAGTGTATTTTCGATACTTCTGCAGTTCGAATTTTATCACTCACTTCCACATCATTAACATAAACGTATTGGATCTCCGTCAACATACTCAACTCTGAATTCTGTTTTGCTCAATAATTCTTTAATTTTTTCTTCTTCTAATTCATCTAATCCATTAGATAAGAAATTAAACGTTAAAGCTCTATACATTGCACCAGTATCAACATAGTTAAATCCTAATGATTTTTGCTACCATTTTTGTTATTGTACTTTTTCCCTGATCCTGCTGGCCCATCTACGGCCACTGATACATATTTCATCATTTACCTCTCAGACAAATTTTTTTCAATATATATTATAGCATAGAGTTGTTTTTAAAACACTAGATTAAAGTGAAAAAGTTAATTTATCAGCTATAATTATTAAATAAAATTAATTAAAAATATATTACACTACAAATAATTTTTACATTGGGAGTGACTCAAAAATCGTGATTTCGAGATACAAGATTTTTGTAGAGTCACCCGCACAGTTTTATTAGATATCTAAAAAGCTTTTTATAAAGCGAATTTAGATATCAATAAACCACTGCGTCTATGAGTTATCATATACACTTTGTTTAAGTTTAGGTCTATTGAATCAGCACCTTATTTCAATTTCAACCCAGCTAAAGCTGACAATGCATTATTTTCTAATTTTTCCTGCTTCATGTATTTTTTCATATCTACACGACTCGCCTTGTCTTTTTTACTAGATTTAATTCGTTTATCAACTTCTTTTTGTTTTAATGAATTACCACATTGACAACGATAAGTAGCATTTTCACCATTACCGAATAATGTCATTTTTTTATGGCAATTATCACAGCGCAGATTTGTTAATCTACTAATGACCTTACGATTACGACAAGTCGGACTAGAACATTTCAGCATCTTAGTACCTTTTTTATCTACTTCAAGCATGAAACTACCGCACTCTTCACATTTCTTACCACTTATGTTATCGTGTTTAAATCTATCTTCACTATCTTTAATTTCTGCAATACATGATTTCGTATATTCTTTAACATCATTTAAAAACTTATCTTTTGAAAGTTTGTTCTTAGCAATATTATCTAATTGTTTCTCCCAGACTGCAGTCAGAGATGGACTCTTAAGATTTTTAGGTACTAAGTTTAGAAGTTGCTTCGCCTTATTAGTAGTTTTAATTCGACCATTATCTAGAACTAAATAATCATTCGTAAATAATTTTTCTAATATATCTGCTCGTGTAGCTACAGTACCAATACCATTAGTCTCTTTAAGAATTTTTCTCTCATTCTCATCATCAACAAACTCAAATGGATTCTCCATAGCATAAATTAGAGTACCTTCTAGTATAATAACTAGGTGGGAGTGTTTGCTTTTTATTATAAACTAATGATTCCAATTTATGACTACCATTTTGAAGATTAATAGTTTTATTTTGCAATTCTTCTCTACTTAATTCTTTATACCCTCTTGAATTACTTTTTAATCCTTTGGCAGAAAATACTTTATTTTCAATATTAAACGAATACGTAGTCTCTTCGTATTTATACTCCGGTAATAAATTCTCTAAAAATCTCTTAGCTACCAAATTATATATTTTAGTCTCCATATCTGACATCGACATATAGTTAGGTCTTTGCTCAGTTGGGATAATAGCATGGTGATCGCTTACCTTTGCATTGTTAATAATCTTCTTAGTATTATAGTCTTTTTACTTTTAAGTAATTTTGCGGTAGTTTTCTTTAAAAATCTCCTCCAATTGCTTGAATACGATCTTTTAAAGTGTTTTTCATATCACTAGTTAAATATCTACTATCCGTTCTTGGGTAAGTCAATACCTTTATGTCTTTCATATAGACTTTGAACAATGTTTAATGTTTGTTTCGGTGACATACCAAATAACGCACTAGCTGTTTGTTGAATATCCGTTAAATTGTATAAAGGTTTTGCTGATGATGTTTTAGATTTTTCTGAACATCATTAAATTTAATTTCTTTATTAATATTCTTTTTAATAAATTGTTCCGCTTTTTCCAGATTAAACTCACTATTACCACAGCTAAACTTAACACCATCAATTTGTGCTTCAAAAGTATAATAATCTTTTGGTTTAAACTGTTTAATTTTTTCTTCTCTCTGAAAAACCATCTGCAATGTTGGAGTTTGAACACGACCACAGTTAAGTGATGCATTATATTTTAATGTTAATGCTCTTGATGCATTTATTCCAACTAACCAGTCTGCATTAGCACGAGCTATACCTGAATGATATAATCCTAGGTATTCTTTCCCGTCTTTTAGGTTTCTAAATCCATCTTTAATCGCCTTATCTGTTACAGAAGAAATCCAAAGTCTTTTTACATTTTTATTGCATTTAGCCTTATCGATAATATAACGAGCAACAAGCTCCCTTCACGACCTGCATCAGTCGCAATGATAACTTCATTAACATCTTTTCCTATTCAAAGCATTTTCTACGACTTTATACTGTTTTAAAAGTTTTTCTTAATTATTTCTGTTTTCATAAACTTTGGAATCATCGGTAAAATTCTCTAAACTTACATTATTAAATTCCTTATATTTATCAGACGTTTGAAGGGTGATTAAATGACCTAACGCCCAAGTAACTACATACTTATCCCCTTCAAGACAACCATTTTTATTATTTTTCGCTCCAAGATTCCTCGCAATGTCACGAGCAACCGAAGGTTTTTCACAAAAGTACTACACTTTTCATCAATAAATTCCTCACATATATATTCTTTACTTCATTAATTATTATAATAGAAATAGTATATAATAACTAGTACTTAATCAAATTTAAGTTTCATTTTATTTTCTTACTTAATTTTATTTTATGCATAAACATCCCTTTTTATATATTCGATTATTATTTTATTTTTCAATACAAATATTCCAATCTTTTTCATCTTTCACCTTGAACTTATATTTAAATTAAGGTATTCTAGTATTGACTAAGAACTACGCTTATTTCATCTATTACCCAAGTAAATTTTTATGCGATTTATAATTTTTAATTAAAGCGAAATCAATAATTTAAAATGATAACATCAGAAAGGAAAATTTATGAAAACAATATTTAAAGAAGCTCAAAGAATATTTCTGAATATTATGGAATATAATCTGTATAAGTTTAAATATCTCCCACAGTCCATTCTATTTAAAAAGCAAAACAATTTCACAATGAAGCTCTGGGTAAGAACACAAAAATTCTTTCCAAAATTTAAAGAGGTACTATTGTATATGTTAAGTTTTAGTATTAATATAGGGTTCTGAATTAAGCGGAAATCATTTTTGCAATTGTGCTAGATAAATATGATAAAGTAACAAAAGGTACACTTACAGTTATTCCTCTATCTTCAAAAATAATAAATATTATCAAGCTCTAACACCCTACGACAATATATATTTTAAAAATTCAAAAATATCATCTTAATAAAATAGATGAATTAATCTCTAAATGGGATATAACATCTAAAAGAATCCCCCTCTGAACTAGATAACAAAAAGAGAATATTATTCTAATGAATTTAATGAATACATAAAATTGTTGATTGAAAATAATGGTGTTGTAACAGAAGATGTCCCAAAAAGAGCATAAATTCTTATTCAGAAGAATTAATCAATAAAGCGTTATATAAACTAGATATTAATACAGAAAGTTTTTAGAATCTAAGGAAAGACACTTCAAAGGAATCGAAAAATATAAAAATACAAAAATAAAGATAGCTATGCCTGTGTAAATATGATACAAACAATAGACAGAGAAAGCTAACACCAGTTTCTGAGTATGAAAGTGCGGGTAATATTACGATTTCCGAGGAATCAATGTCCTTATAGAAAAATAGAATTAGAAAAATTTACTTTAATATTTGACATATAAATAAAAATGAGATACTATTAATATAAATTAGTGGTGAAACATCACATCAATATCATTATTAGCTGTGAAATATCAGCATCAATATCATATTAAAGAGTATCTCATTAGGGATACTCTTTTCTTTATAAACTGACAAATCGAATCAATTAGTTTTTCTTCCTAGCATTGTAATAAAAATTTTTCCCAGTATTAACTAGTAGAACATATAATCACTATCAATTTCTTTTTTACTTTAGTTGTAAAAATTTGAGTTGATATATATTATAATTTAAATAACAACTAAAGGAGGACTATTCTATGAAACTTTTATTTAGCTGGAGCATTATTTAACGAAGCTGAAATAGCTCAACGTTTAAAAAGAAGGAAAATTATTAAAAGAAAAAAATTTGGAGAAAAGATTATCTGTCTTTAATCCAATAGAACAACCTTTTTAACGAAGATAAACAAACATTACCAACACCGGAAGATATTTTTTTAATGGAGATACTCACGCTGTAGAAAAATTGTGACATCTTCTTGGCTGATGTTACGAACGAAGATAGTGGTGTAATGGTCGAGTTAGGAGTACAATTGCACTTAAGAAAAAGATTATCGCTATAAATTCAGATATTCGATTAAAATCAGCAAACAAATACGATATTCCAAGTTATGCGATGAACCATTATGTTCTAGGTGGTATTTTAAAACACGGAACTCTTGTTTATAGTTTTGAAGAAGCACTAAATGAACTTGATAAACTATTTTTGTTTAAAAAAACACTTATAATTAATTAACAAAATAAGCGAGATCAACTTAAAATTTTTGATTTTAAAACAATCAATTTCTAAAAAAGCTAATCTCGCTTTTTACTATTTAATTTTTAATTTTTATCTTTTAACTCTAATACTACATCAGCAGCACTCGCTAATTGATTACTGTGAGTAACTACGATAACACATTTATTGTTTTCTACAGCTACCTTTTTTTCAAGATTTCGATTATCTCTTCTGCAGTACTTTTCATCTAAGTTCCCTGTTGGTTCATCAGCTAGAATTATAGGGTGCTTCAGATACTAACGCTCTTGCGATAGCTACACGTTGTTGCTGTCCCTCCAGAAAGCTTTCATAACGTTTCGATTAACATGCTCTTCTTCTAATCCCTAGCTTTTAATAGAATATCCTTTACTTGCATTTTTTTGAAACAAGTTTTAGATTTTTCTAGCGGAGTTAGATAATCGATTAAGTTATAATTTTTGAAAAACTAGAGAGATATCTTTACGTCTATGTTCACTATATCCTATTTTTCGATATTAATATCATTAAATAATATTTCTCCACTTGAAGGACTATCTAATCCTGCTAATAACGATAGTAAAGTTGATTTCCCAGCTCCAGATTTACCTATTATCGCATAAAAACTTCCCTACTTCAAAATTATAAGTAATTCCACTTAAAAACTTTTGACTTACTATTATCATATAAAGTAACTTACATTTTCAATTTAAAAATCGACATTTCTTATTCCTCACTAATTAATATTCGTTAAAATTTTCTTCGGTTTCATCTTTTAAGATTGGTAATAATGCTACAACTACCGAAATAATCACTATAGCTACCATTACTATCACTAGATTAACAATATCTATTCCATTAACAGATATCTTCATTAATTCATCAGCTATTGATTTTGGTAGTTCCTCAGAAAATATACTTCCCATATTGCTCGCTAAATACTTGATAGTCGCTCATCTCTATACCAAGTGCAGTCATTAAACCAAATATATGTTACCAATAATACCTCAACTATAAATTGTAACACTAGGTTTACTTTACTAGTTCCTAACGACAGTAAAATCCCAATTTCGTATGTTCTTTCACGAACCCAAAACATTAATATTAATGATAGTATTACTACTCCAACTACAACACTACCTATTCTTATCATATTAGTTATTTTTAGTTATACTCTCTACTGATGATGTAACTAAGCTCATAATTCTTATTTGATTTAGAGACCATTAAAGTTATTTATTCCTAAATTCTCAACAGCTTTAATTACATCATCTAACTTAGTCGGATCTTCAACTCCATATTCTACTGAAGTTACTTTATTATTAGATATTAAAATTTGATAATTCTTGACTTGATTTATAATCAGTATAAACTGTATTTTCAATAAAATCTGAACTTAAACCATTAAAAGGTATTAGTTTTTTTCACCAGAGTAGATTCCAACAACTTTCCCAATTCTAAAATTTTTACCTTCTTGTGATAATTTAATTTTATCACCCAAATTAACATTATTTAATTCAGCAAATTTTTCGTGAATCATAATTTTTATTCTTATCATTTTCTTCAATATGTCTTCCCTTTTCCAATTTTAAAACTTCACTCTTAAAATCAATATTACTTTTTAGAAGCGGTAATACCATTCATCATCACTAAATTACTTTTTATTTTTTATTTCATCATTTAAAGTAATATTTTGATTTTTCCTGAACTACCTTTTTCCCTTCAACAGTAACCGATTTAGAAAAATATATAATTTTTCGTAGTTATTCCCTTTTTAATTCTTCAATTTTTTCAAAGTATCCTTTTCTATTTCTTTATTGGATTTATCTAGCACTTTCAATATTAAATCCAAAAGTTAACATCTTTATATAAATTTTTAGAAATATTATTTACAGTTGTATTCAAAAACACTACCACTTAATAAGAAAAAAATGATATTAGTGTCACTATTAAAAACAAAATACTACTTCTTACTTTTTTTCTAATAATATAAAGATATGCCCTATTAAAAATACTCATCGGTTTTCTCCTTACATTAATTAATATCAGATAATAAATCTTTAGGTTTTTCTGTATGCTAATCTGACTAGATGCAATTCCTACAGCAATAACAATTATCACAATACCAACAAGTACTACTGTCAGCATATTGTCCATACTAACACTTACATCTAAGGCAGTAATAATTTTTATTTGCACCTCTACTTCAGCATTTGCCCTAGATTAACTCCGTTAGCTTGGTTCGAGATAGTTTTACTTACAGATTTTAATAGATTGTTGCAGTATCTGATTTCCGATATTTTGACTAATTGCACTCCTACGAAATATGAAGCGATAAAACTCGGAATACTAATTAATAGAACTTCAGAATAAATTGCCCTAATAATACTAGCTTTAGTCATACCAATCGCTAAACTTACACCTATTTCTTTTTCTTCTACTGTTTATCCATAAGAATAATATCACGACAGAATCACTATACTAAAGACTATCGTACTTATGAATACACCATTAGTTAGACTATAAATTGTATCTAATGATTGTTGAAGAGCTGGGAAGTTTTGATTACTTTTTAACTAACATATATTGTTTCCAGTTAATAGGCAGCTTTTTAGCATCATTTATAATATTATCAACTTTATCTTTTCCATCAACTAAAAATGTTGCATCTTGATATATTTCTTTCCCATCTTCATAATTATATAAAGTTTTTGTTGTTTGAGTATCAGCTATAAAAATATTATCGTAGAGTTCCATATGACTAGATGTAACACCTTTATTCTGACCTCCAAAAATACCAACTACAGTAACTTCAACCTCTTTATCAGATTTTTTCTCATTATCTGCATCGTTTGGATTACCTTTTAATTTAATCTTATCTCCAACTTTAATTTTATTCTTCTTAGCGAAACCTTCATGAATTAGAGCCGAATTTTTATCATTATCAGTTAGATGTCGCCCTTCTATTAATTTTAATGTTTCTGCAGAGAATCTATCATCTAACGACGAGTCATTTGTTCCAGTAACAATAACCGTCTTAGAGAAAAGTTGTCTTTGTTTGTTGTTTTTCTCTTCTTGTTGATGATTCGCAAGTTTTAAAGGCTCTAAATCTATTAAATCCGCACTTACATTCATTCTTTTAACATATTTCTTTACTCCTGGAAGATTCTTAATCTTCTCAATATCCTCTCCTATTAAGTTACCAGCTCCTCTGGCAGTCCCTTGATTAGTCTTTCTATTTATCTCCATAGAAAAACTACTCGTTATATTTTGAAAAGTCTCTTTTGACAAAGCATCAGTTGATTTTTTAATTGATATAGTACTTAAAAATTAATGATGACATAGTAGCTAATATCAAGAATATAACAAATGATTTAAAAACTTTTCTGGTTATATATAACCATGCCTTTTTAAGAATCGACATTATTTACACCTCTTTTTATTTATTTTTATGTAAATAGTATTAATAACTATTATCATTCTATAATTATATGATAACGTTTTTACTTAAAATATAATTTATATTATTCAAATAAAATGTAAAACGTTTTTATAAAAATTCTTATCCTCTACTATTATACATACAATAAGATATTTTTACATAATTAAAATCACCCTTTCTTTAACTTAGAGCGTGAACTACTCGTATTTTATAAAGAAAGAATGATTTTTCTAATTGTTTAATTCTTAAACCTCATCCGCATAGCAAATGATTATTTTATTTCAACAACTTTTGCTTACTAAGTTAGCTAAAAGCCAATTATAAAAAAATCCAAAACACACTCATAATTTGAATTTCTTTATTACATTTAATATTAAGAAAAATATTTATTAAAACTCAAAGTCAATTCCTGTTTTTATTACGTTCATAAAAATTTTTTTAGCTAATATTTCTCTAGCAAGTATATCTGATTGCATATCATATAAATCAATCTGAGCATCAAGTATACGAATACATCTATTAGCCAACTCAACACCTTCAGGTTTATTTAATCTTAATTGAATCTGCACCAATATAAAAATAAAATGCATTCATATGAAAATTAAAATGTGTTAATTTACTATAATTAGTCTTTAACAATTCGATAGCTTTTTAAACATTTTTCCTCTGCTTCCTCTGCATATCCCCTTCTAGATAAACAGGCAATAGCACCATGTAAAAGTAAGTATGGATCTTTCTCCTCTATCAATAGAAAACATATCCCCAACACCTATCGGTTCTAGGGTTTTTCATCAATAAGTCTACGAACAAATTTAACTGGCAGTTGTTCCTCAGTAAGTACTCTAAGCATCAGCGTTAATGTTAACATTTCATTTTTGTATGTTTATCCATCTTTTTAGATATTCTAAAACATACTCTCTATTTTCCAAAAATAATTTTTGGAATCATTTTTTCTTGTAACATTCCTAAATATTGTTCTATATATAAACGTGTTGCCATTGAAAGATTTTCTTTCTCAAGAACCTTTATTGCTAGAGTTTTTATAGCAGAATAATTTCCTGATTCTGCCAATGCATTCGCCTCTTTTAGGAAGCCAGATTGATCTACTTCCACAAGTGGCAAATACTCTGAAAAATAATCTTGATAACATATACCAATATTTCTTAATAATTGCTCAAAAACCTCTAATGTTACACTCGTCTCATCAGCTTCAAATCTAATAAGTGTTCTAGCAGAAATAGCTGTCCCTGCCGCATCTTTCAATTTAATTCCACGTTCTTCCCTAATCTTTTTGAAGATCTTCCCATGAATATTATTATCATTCATCTGAGCATCGCCTCCTAAATTAGTTTCTTTACACTATTATAGCACAAATTATGTGACTAATGTTGAAATAATAATTAAATTTTTAATGTTATTAATTTTTCTAATACATTATATTTATTCTAAAAATTCAGATGTATATCAAGCGATATTCTTCTACCTAGAATTCATATTATTTTTCTCCGTGCAATAAAAAGTGGCAAAAATAAAAAGAGTAACCGACAACACAACAAATAAAGTTACTCTTCCTATATGCCTATAATATTTTCCGACAGTATATTCTAGTTTATAAACTTCAATTTTAAAACTTTTTCTCTTCAACAATTAATTTATGTACATAATACATTTTCTCCAATTTTTGTTAAGTTTAAATTTCATTGAGCAACTTTTTCCAATCAAATTTATAATAATATCTAACAAAATTTTTATAAACTTCATTTTCTTTTCTATAAAAAAATTCTTTATAATTACCTTATCCCTAGAAATATTATGTTAACGACAACCAAAACTGTCAACATAATGAATTTTTCTTTCTTTATAGTAAATAATAAGTACGGACCTCCTATAGACGATTATTATTATATCACTGAGATTTCTATATATTAATAAAAATATGATGTAATTGTCACTTTCTATTCACTTTTTCGATGTTTTACACTCAAAAAGTGTCAACAGTGACACTATATTAAATGTTAACACTAAGTTTTATTACAATTATATTTTATTCAATTATACAAAACCTATAAAATAAAAGCTTATTTAAACATTATCGATAATAATATATTAATGTTTTAAACATTAATATTAACACATTAAATTTTATAAAATGTAGCTTTTCTATTTTATTTTAACATCCATAAGTATGAAATAAATTAATACTTAAAAATTGAAATTTGTATTAATATAATAATCTAACCAAAAGCACATTATCAATCTAAATTATTATCATCTAGCAATTTTTAAGATATTTAAAAGCCTAAGCTAAAAATATTATAACTTAGACTTTTTAAAATATATTAAATTATTTTTCTTTTCTTTGACGTAATCTCGCAGCAACCGCTAGAGCTACTAGGCCTGCTACAGTAGCCGCACCTGTTTGACTTTTCTCCTGTATTAGGTAGAGTATTTAATCCATTTGAATTTACACTTGGACGTTGTAATTCAGATTTGTTATTTTGTGAACCTGGAGCTTTATATCCTAGTTCTTCTGAATTATCGTCTCCTGATACGTTTGAACGTTTTCTCCTACAAAAAAACTAGCTTATCAACTGCTTCATCAAGAATAGTTTCTTGAGTTACTATATCTAATAATTTTTCCTTTTTCTGATAGTATTATTATTTTTGATTACCTTATGACCTTTTTTTCCTTTAACTTTAACTATTCGTCTCCCTTCTTCTAATGTTGAATCATCTTGTTCTACAGTTTTATAATCAAGTTCCACTTCCCTAACCTCTTCTTTAATGTCAAGGGTGGTTTTCAATATTCGGATCTAATTGAAGAGATTTAGGGTATACGCTCTTTTGTATAAATTTCTAATAAACGATTATATTCTTTTTAACTCTTTAAAATCTACTTTCTTTTTCTAATTCAGCATTTAATTTTAATTGTTTTTCAAATAAGCTGTTAACTTATCTTCTACATCTTTAAGTTGAGCTTTCACTTTAACAAACTCTTTTCCATCTTCTTCTAGTTTTGCAACTTTACTTCAAAATCTTTTTTTCTTGCCATTTAAAGCTACTATAATATTTTTAATATTTTTGCAAACTTTGTTCTTTATCCTCGCGTATATTTACTGCATTAGCATACTCTTCTTGTGCTCTAATTAAATCAGACTGTACATTGTTTAAAACATCATGTTTCTGACGTTGGATAGATAGTGCATTATTTAACGCTTTTTCTTTTTGTATCTTGATCTTTAATTATATTTCTTAAATTTTCCTCAGCTTTTTATTTTTTTCATTTTCTGCTTTTATTTTTTCTTTAGTAGCTATATCCAGTTTCTTTTGTTACATCACTTGTTTTTCTTTAATTTTATTTAATTCATTAACTGTAGTTTTGTGCATCATCTGCATTTTTGTTGCTACATCAAGTACCTTTTTAGCATCTTCTACGGCTTTTTGTTGCTTTAACTAAATTTTCCTCTTTTTCACGAATCTCAGCATCAGAATTTATATAAATTGGCTCCAAAGTATCTTTCGATTCAAGACTGTAATCTCTTTTCCATTCTTCACGATTTTTATGAACATATTTATGAACAGAAAGCAATAGAAATCTTAAGATAATCTAAACCCACTATAGCCGAACTCAGATCGCTTGTACTAGCAAAACCAACAGCTACTGTTTCCGAATCATTTAACATATGTTTAGCATGCCCATAATGACCTGTCATATGTGCTTCGTAATAAAATCTAAAGTAAACTATTATGTAAAGCATTAAATAAAAAAACGTTTTTGAAATATGTTTATTATCAGACTTTCTAACAAAAGTATAATCTTGACTTTCAAATCTATTATATTCATTTCCATGATACGTAATCATCTATGCAAATTTTAAAAGCTGCTTTATTTAAACCTTTATGATAATGCATAGCTTCTGAATAATCATCATCCATCGTAATTTTTGCAGCCTCATGAATAAATTTTTGAGTATTTAAATTTACTTTCTGAGCTGTTTTCCCAAACTATGCACGGATTTGGTTATTTAACATTGTAAAGTATTGAGAATAAATAAGATTATCTTCTAAAGAGATATTTCTAATATCAATTTTTCATCATTTTTATACTCGTCAGCAGTAGACAACTTAAAGTTTACTTTCGACATAATCTCTTTTTCTATTTTTATTAATTCTTCAATTTTTGGCTTTACGCGCCTCTTGTGAGTCAAGTTCAAAAGTATTCAGGCCCCACTTGTGAGTCAAGTTCAAAGTATTCTTTAAGCCCTCTACAAATCTAGGGTCTGAGGCTTACCGTCATTTTAATCCCTTTTACACCAAATGGATATTTAACCTTTTTCTAAAGCTAACTCTAACTCTTTTTCTTTTACTTTTAGCTTCTGCTAATTCTTTTCTCTTTGATTATTTTTACTTTGTTTTCCTCTTATCTACATCTAATTTTGCATCTACTTTACTTTGTACTAACCTCTTATCAAAACTCTTTAGCTTGTTCTAATTCCTTCTGTACTATGAGTTTTTCATTTTGTTTTCAATTAGTGTCTTTTTCTATATTATTTAACTTATCTTTTGCTTCATCTTTTTCTTTCGGATTAAATACTTTTTCCTTAACATATACATCCTTATCAGCTTCATCGGCTTCTTTTTGTGCAATCTGAACTTTTTATCAGCATCATTCTTTTATATTCAATTTATCAACTTCATCTTTTTTAGCTTGAGCTAATTCATTCTCTTTTAGATGATTTATCTTTTTCTGTTTCTAAGATGTCATTTTTCACAGACTCTATTTTTATCTGGTGTTATTTTCTTAACTTCTTCAATTTCCTTTGTTAATAAATCTTTTTGTATTTAAAGTTTCTTGTTCTTTTTGAATATTTATTATAGAAATTTTTATTACCTTCTATTTCATTAACTTTTTCGACAATTTCTAATTGTCTTCCGGCAATTTTTCTCAGCACCCAGTATTTGTCCATCAGTTACTGTATAGAACTTCTCATCCTTTACTGTTGTTTCTTTGGAACTTCTGCAGCTTGAACTACTGTTCCAGCATACCTACTATAGTTAGCCCTAACAACATCGAAACTGTACCTATTTTTATTTTTCCTAAGCGAAAAACCTTTGTTTTCTTTTTCATCATAATTCATTTCCTCCGTAAAAATATAAATAATCATTTTATAACGACAATTTTATCATATAGTATTAGAATTAATATAAATCAGGAAAAAATAGTCACATTACTACATAAATACTCCTCTTTTTCGCTCATTTTTCTCCCGTAATATGACAAAAACTGTCTTCTAAATTTTTCATTATAAGTTATATCAACACTCTTAAACGCATACTAATTCACTAATAGTGAACTAATTTCTTCAAACTATTCATAAATACATAATTAATTAAAATTCGATATCAATACCTGTCTTATTTGCTCTACAATAAAGCTTCATAAGTTACATCTCTTACCTGTTTGTAATAAGGATACTCAGTAATCTCAGCAACAATATCTTCATATTTTCAGAATTTTTATTCGCTAATATGACACCTTCTTCCTTGTCTTGTAATAAATATGCGAAGCCATTATTGCAACAATTTCCTTAGAAAATGTAGCTCTATTCATTAATAGTGGATTTTCATTAAATAGTTTAAGCGTCTCTTTGCATCTCTTCTCCAGCTAATTCATAATAACCAGCTCTTACTAAGAACGATAGCGCTACTTTTAATAAATCACAATATACAGCACTCATGTATTTATTCAAATAATTTCTTACTGGGATATTTTTAAAGCAATCTTCAATAATCCTTTCAATATATTCTACTGAATAATCATCCTTTGATGCCGAATATATTAAAAGGAATAGTCCATAAATTTCATCAAATCCCAATTTATTCAATGATTCAATTCTATTCCTATATTAATTTTCTATTTTTCTTCAAATAATTCTTTATCCTCTTTCCAAAGAATATTATTTAAATGAATCAATATAGTTAATCTCTTACTAAATTCGATATCTTCTTTCTTCAGCTCTTTTTTTACATTCATTTACTAACTTTTGATGAAGAACCTGATTGCAGAAGTTTCTGCAATTTATTAGCAAAATTTCTGTGGTTGCAGTATCAGTATTATCATAGTAAACCGTTAGATAATCTAAATAATTGATATTTTAAATTCTCTAATAACTTTTCAAAAATGTAGCAATTGGTATGCTTGTTTCATCCGCTTCAAAAACGCATTAATGTTCTTGTAGAAACAACATCACCTGCCACATCTTTTTAATTTATATTCTCTTTCTTCTCTTAGTTTTTAAAAATACTTCCATGTAAATTCTTCTTGTCCATTTCCTTATCTCCTAAACTTTATTATTAAGAATAATTTATCACTATTTTTCTTGTGTAAATAAACAGTATAATTCACTATTAACATAGCCTTTTTCTATTATATTTTTACCATTAAATTAACTACTTATTTTAATTACGTGACAAATACGTCATATTCTAATATATTTTCTCTATATCTATACAATTAATAGCTGAATACGACATTTTTGTCACGTTATTTTTTAGTGTTCACAATCTAATTCTTACAAAAATAAACTTCGAGGGCATAGTATATTAACCTCGAAGTCTACTTATATTCATTTTATTTTTAATTCCATAAATCTTCTAATAGGTGCGTTTTGAGTTCTGTCTGGTCCTGTAGAGAATACAGAGATTTTAACCCCTACTAATTCTTCGATTTTTTCTAAATATTTTCTTGCGTTATCAGGAAGCTCATCTAATGATGTTACACCTGTAATATCTTCATCAAAACCTGGTAATGTTTCATAAATCGGCTTACAATCTTTAATGATATTTTCATTAGCTGGATATTCAGTTAAGATTTCACCTTTATAGTCGTATGCTGTACAGATTTTAATTTCTTTAAGTCCTGTAAGAACATCTAGACAGTTTACTGACAGATTCGTCATTCCAGATACACGAGCTGAGTGACGCATTACTACAGTATCGAACCAACCAATACGACGTGGACGTTTAGTAACTGTTCCGTACTCATGACCAACTTCACGAATTGTATCTCCGATTTCATCGAATAATTCAGTTGGGAAATGGTCCATCACCTACTCGTGAAGTATAAGCTTTTGAAATACCTAATACTTTAAGTCCATTTGTTGGTACGAATCCATTACCTACTGTGATTCCTCCTGCAGATGGGTTAGATGATGTAACGTATGGGTATGTACCATGATCGATATCAAGCATTACACCTTGTGCACCTTCGAATAAGATATTTTTATTTTCATTTTGTGCATCTTCTAATACTTTAGAAGTGTCTGTAACATATTGAGCTAATTGTTTTCCATATTCGAAATATTCATTGAAGATTTCTTCTACTGTGAATCCTTCAGTTTCATAGATTTTTTCGAATAATTCATTTTTTTCTTTCAGATTTTGTTCTAGTTTTTTCTTGAATAGATCAGCATCTAATAAGTCAGCGATACGGATACCACAACGTTTGTATTTATCTACATAACATGGTCCGATACCTTTTTTAGTAGTACCAATTTTGTTTTCCCCACGACGAGCTTCTTCGACCTCATCAAGTTTCAAGTGGTATGGTAATACTACGTGTGCTCTATTAGAGATTCTTAATCCATTACAAGTAACTCCACTTTCTTTAAGTCTATCGATCTCACTGCAAATCCATTTAGGATCTACTACAAGACCATTACCGATAATTGAAAGTTTCTCTTCATTAAAAATACCAGATGGGATTAATTGAAGTTTGTAAGTTTTTCCATCAAACTTAATAGTATGTCCTGCGTTGTTACCCCCTTGATAACGAGCAATTACATCAGCACGTTCTGCTAAAAAGTCGGTAATTTTACCTTTACCTTCATCTCCCCATTGTGAACCTACTACTACGATTATTGACATAAATTACGCCTCCTGAAAGCAATTATTTTTCCATTAATAATTATATCACAAATACAGACGTTTACAACTATTTTTATAAAATACTAAAAATAATCGGACAATATAGTCTTTTTCACAGTTTATACATTTTTATGCGTTTTTCATTAAAAACAATCATCAACAAACTTTCTTTTTAAAAAACTTCAAAAGTGAATTTAGAATTTAATGTATAACAAAAATCTCAGAACTGTTTTTACACTAAATTTAGGATACAACAAAATTTATAAAAAGGGAGTGACTCAAAAATCGTGATTTCGTGAGAAATCGATTTTTGTCAGTCACTCCTGCATAGTTATTAGATATCTAAAAAGCTTTTCTAAAGCGATTTTTGAGATATCAATAAACCACTACGTCTATGAGTTTTTCATATACACTTTGTTAAAATTTAGGTTTTTGGATCGACCTCTTTATGTTATTATATTATTTTTAGTTTTCGTTTAGATAACATCGTTGTTGCGGCAAGTAACATTACACCTAATATTCCACTTTCTACAGGTGTTTCTCCTGTATTAGGTAGTTTTTGACTTGTGCTTTCTTAGATTCAGCAGTCTCATTTTGACTTTCAGTATTTTTGAGATTGATTAACATCAACAGTTTCTTGTTTTTCGTTATCATGATTCTCTAATTCAACTTTTTGATAAATATAGATTTTATTACCTTCGCCATCTACTTCTTCTTTTTCCTGTATATTTATAGCCTTTTTAATTCTTTTTAGCTTTTTCAGAAATTGCTAAAACATCTAAAATATTACCTTCTTCATCTTTTAAAAGGGCTACTTTTAGTTCAGGTAATTGTTCTTTGACTGTTGCTGTTTCTGCGTTTACCCCACCTACAAATGCTTTAAGTTCTTCTGTTACTACTGATTCTGATGGGTTCACTCCGCCTTCGAGATGGTTTCAATTCTTCTGTCACTACTGATTCTGATGGATTTACTCCACCTGCAGAATGGTTTCAATTCTTCTGTCACTATCGATTCTGATGGATTCACTCCACCTGCGAATGGTTTCAATTCTTCTGTCACTACTGATTCTGATGGATTCACTCCACCTTCGAATGCTTTAAGTTCTACTGTCGGCACTTTTTCATCAGATTTAGATGTTACTACTTTCGATTTATCTTTTTCGTAAATATAGATTTTATTACCTTCACCGTCTACTTTTTCTTTTCCTGTGTATTTATAGCCTTTTTAGTTCTTTTTGGCTTTTTCAGAAGTGCTAAAAACTTCTAAAACATTATCTTCTTCATCTTTTTAAAAGTGCTACTTTTTAGTTCAGGTAATTCTTCTTTAACTACTGATATTTCTGCGTTTACTCCGCCTGCGAATGGTTTAAGTTCTTCTGTTACTACTGATTCTGATGGATTTACCCCACCTTCAGAATGCTTTAGGCTCTTCTGTCACTACTGATTCTGATGGGTTCCTCCACCTTCGAGATACTTTAAGTTCTTCTGTCACTACTGATTCTGATGGGTTCCTCCACCTTCAAATGCTTTCAAGTTCTACTGTTGGTACTTTTTCATCAGATTTAGATGTTACAACATCATGAGAAATCTCTTCTTCTCTTTTTGTTTGTGTTATATTGCCTGTTTTTTTCATCAACTATATATACAGTTGTAACTTTTTACCTTTTTCCCATCTTCTCGTTTGAACTACTTCTACTTTATCTTTCGCGGCAACTTT
>BNJS01002619.1_pt1 | contig 87028 bp, 104 predicted proteins | sample 8540461 | NCBI WGS metagenome assembly BNJS01 (sample SAMD00202454, study PRJDB9452) | human saliva metagenome | isolation source: human saliva | place: Japan
CGGAAATAAAGAGATGAGAGTTGCAAAGATCTCTGCTATTAGAATAGTTGAATGTGAATCAAGAGAGGCTGGAAAAAGTCTTTAAAATTAAAAATGCATACTATCAGGTGTTGAAAAACCGGCTCTTTGTCAACTGTAGTGGGTTGATGAAAAGCTAAGCTCGAGAAAGGACAAATTTCGTCCTTTCTTTTTTGATGTTCAGAGAGATAAAAATCTTTTTTTGAAGTTTTCAAAGTTCCGAAATCCAAAGGCATTGCGCTTGATAAGTTTGATGAGATTATTGGTGGCTTCCAGTTTGGCGTTGGAATAGGGTAGTTGAAGGGCGTTGGCAATTTTCTCTTTATCCTTGAGGAAGGTTTTAAAGACAGTCTGAAAAAGAGGATGAACCAGCTTAAGATTGTCCTCAATAAGTCCGAAAAAAATTTGTCTGCCTCCTTGTTCTGAAAGTGAAAAAGCAAGAGTTGATAGAGATGGTAGTGGTGTTTCAAGTCCTCTGAATAGCTCAAAAGCTTGTCTAAAATCTCTTTATTCGTCAAGTGCATGCGAAAAGTAGGGCGATAAAAACGTTTATCGCTGAGTTTACGACTATCCTGTTGAATGAGCTTCCAGTAACGCTTGATATCCTTGTATTCATGGGATTTTCGATGAAACTGATTCATGATTTGGACACGCACACGACTCATAGCACGGCTCATGTGTTGGACAATATGGAAACGATCCAACACGATTTTAGCGTTTGGAAAAAGCTGTTTAGCTAAGGCATAGTAGGGACTAAACATATCCATAGTAATGATTTTCACCTGACATCGGACTGCTCTATCGTAACGAAGAAAGTGATTTCGGATGACAGCCTGTGTTCTGCCTTCAAGAACAGTGATAATGTTGAGCTTGTCAAAATCTTGTGCAATAAAGCTCATCTTTCCCTTTGTAAAAGCGTACTCGTCCCAGGACATAATCTCAGGGAGGTAAGAAAAATCAGACTTAAAACGGAAGTCATTGAGCTTACGAATGACAGTTGAAGTTGAAATAGCCAGCTGATGAGCAATATCGGTCATAGAAGTCTTTTCAATCAGCTTTTGCGCAATCTTTTGGTTGATGATACGAGGAATTTGATGATTCTTCTTGACGAGAGAGGTTTCGGCGACCATCATTTTCGAGCAATGATAGCACTTGAATCGACGCTTTTTCAGGAGGATTCTAGTAGGCATACCAGTCGTTTCGAGGTAAGGAATTTTCGACGGTTTTTGAAAGTCATATTTCTTCATTTGATGTCCACAATCAGGACAAGATGGGGCATTGTAATCCAGTTTAGCGATGATTTCCTTAAGTGTATCCTTATTGATGATGTCTAGAATCTGGATATTTGGGTCTTTGATATCGAGTAGTTTTGTGATAAAATGTAATTGTTCCATATGAATCTTTCTAATGAGTTGTTTAGTCGCTTTTCATTATAGGTCATATGGGACTTTTTTTCTACACAAAAATAGGCTCCATAAGATTCATAGGGGATTTACCCACTACAAATATTATAGAGCCGAAAAACCTTGATAGTATGCGTTTTATTGTGGAGAGATTTACTTCACTTTCTCCAGAAATTGAGTTTTTGCCCAGCTCCTCTTGATTATTCTACTTGACCGGGCCAAGCATTCATACCACCTTCTACATTGATAACGGTGAGGCCTTGGGCGCTGAGAAATTGGCAGGCAGAGGCAGAACGCACTCCACCTTGACAGATGACATGGTATTCATGGTCAGGTTTGAGTTCTTTATAGCCTTGCTCCAAGGTACTTAACGGAAGATTTTTGGCACCTGGTGCATGCCCTGCTTGGAATTCATGTACTTCACGGACATCGATAAGCTCTAGATTTTCATTTTGATATTTTTCATAAAAGTCAGCCATGCTGATATTAGTTTCCATATTCTACTCCTTCTGGTTTAGCCATTTTGTATAGTGAATAAGCGCCGTCAAGGTTTTGGACGGTAAATCCTGCTTGTTTGAGGATACGCTCTGCGATATAGCTGCGCAAACCACTGTGGCAGCTAACGATATAAGCTTGGTTCTTGTCCAGTTTGTCCAAGCGTTCCCGTAGTTCGTTTAGGGGGGATGTGGATGGTATCGACTTTGAGTCGACCACTCTGAAATTCGCCACTTGTCCGTACATCAAGGAATTTCTTTCCCTTAGCTAGTTCGTCTTCGAGCTGGTACCATTGAACATTGTCGCTGAGACCTTCGATAAGATTCAAGGCTGCGTAGCCCAGCATATTGACGGGATCCTTGGCCGAGCCAAATGGTGGCGCATAGGTGAACTCCAATTCTGGCAAGTCAAAGACGGTGAGATTTCCCTTGATAGCAGTTGCCAGGATATCGATTCGCTTGTCAACGCCTTTCTTCCCGACTCCTTGGGCACCGTAGATTTTTCCAGTGGTTGGGTCAAAGAGGAGCTTCAAGGTCATATCAGTAGCGCCTGGATAATAACCAGCGTGGTCTTTCCCACTGACATGAAGGGCCTTGTAAGGAAGTTGATTCATGCTAAGGATACGTTCGCTGAGACCAGTCGAAGCAGCTGTCATATCAAAGGCACGAACGATAGCAGTGCCGATACTTCCCTTGTTTGTACGTTCTAGTCCTGCGATGACGTCTGCCACTTGGCGTCCCTGACGATTGGCAGGAGAAGCGAGAGAGATGAGAGCATCTTGGCCTGTAATCTCTTGCTTGACGACGATGGCATCCCCAACTGCAAAAATATCTTTTTGACTGGTTTCATAATGTTCATTGACCAGGATTCCACCACGAAGTCCCAGTTCAATCCCCGCAACTTTGGCTAGTCCGTTTTCAGGTTCAACACCGACAGAAAGAATGGTGAGGTCAGAAGCAATCTTTTGACCATTTTCTAGAACGATGATATTTCCTTGGTCTTCAAATCGAACCGCAGACTGAGAAGTGATGACGTGAACGCCATTTTTGACTAATTCTGCTTGGACAAAGGCTGCCATTTCCTGATCTAATGGCGGCAAGACATGGGGTGCTTTCTCCACGATAGTAACTTGCAATCCACGTTTCGCTAGGTTTTCAGCCATTTCAAGTCCGATAAAGCCTGCACCGATAACGACAGCTTCTTTTTGGATGATTGTCCAAGGATGCCATAATTTCATCGAGATCGGGAACGTTGCGAAGCGTGTAGGTATTCTTAGTTTCTGCCAAAACCCTCAATGGCAGGAACAAATGGTTTAGCTCCTGGGGAGAGAATCAACTTGTCGTAGCTTTCTGTAAATTCTTGTCCATCGTGTCGTACCGTCACAGTGTGTTCTTCTGGGGAAATACTGATGACCTCGTGAAATGGTCGCACGTCCAGATTAAAGCGTGCCTTGAGACTTTCAGGAGTTTGGACCAATAAACTATCACGGTTTGCAATTTCTCCTGAAACATAGTAAGGAAGTCCGCAGTTTGCAAAGGAAACAAAGGGACCTTTCTCAAAAATAGTGATTTCAGCGTCTTCCATGAGACGTCTGAGACGGGTTGCTGCTGACATACCGCCTGCAACTCCTCCGACAATGATAATTTTCATTGATTTTCTCCTTTATGCTTCTAGATGATTTTTCCTGTCCAAGCGCTCATACCGCCTCGGACATTGATGACATCATAGCCTTTTTTCTTAAGCTTTTTCGCAGCTAGTTTGCTTCGCATACCAGAATGACAAATGACATAGAGTGTTTCTTTTGTTGTTGGTGTATAGGAACCAATTTCGGTTAGAGGAACATTTTTGGCATTTTTGATATGACCTCTACGAAATTCCATCGGCGTCCGAACATCCAGTAGCTGAATTGGTTCCTTGAGTTTAGCTTCTAACTCGCTGGTAGAAATACTGTCAATTTTTGTAAATAAGTGAAACATAGGCACCTCCAAATATACCCTTATGGGGTATATTAAACCATGAAGTCAAGCTTTTGTCAAGCAAGTTGTTTTGACTTGGTGGAGATTGGTTGCGATTGTATTGTTTTTCTCCTCAATTTATCAGCCTCTTCCTTGACATTCGGTCCGCTTTTGATACAATAATACAAAATTAGAGGAGGTGGGTTATGATTCAGAAACATGCGATTCCTATTTTAGAGTTTGATGACAATCCTCAGGCGGTTATCATGCCTGATCACGAGGGGCTGGATTTGCACTTGCCAAAGAAGTGTGTCTATGCTTTTTTAGGTGAGGAGATTGACCGCTATGCGAGGGAAGTAGGGGCGGATTGTGTCGGAGAGTTCGTTTCTGCCACCAAGAATTATCCAGTCTATGTAGTCAACTACAAGGGCGAGGAGATTTGTCTGGCTCAGGCTCCTGTCGGTTCAGCTCCAGCAGCCCAGTTTATGGATTGGGTTGATTGGCTATGGTGTGGAGCAGATTATCTCTACAGGTACCTGTGGTGTGCTGGCTGATGATAGAAGAAAATGCCTTTCTTGTCCCTGTCCGGGCTCTGCGAGATGAAGGAGCCAGTTACCACTATGTGGCGCCTTCTCGTTATATGGAAATGCAACCAGCGGCTATTGCTGCTATTGAGCGAGTTTTGGAAGCTAGAGGAATTCCTTATGAAGAAGTCATGACCTGGACGACAGACGGTTTTTACCGAGAAACGGCTGAAAAGGTGGCTTATCGTAAGGAAGAGGGCTGTGCTGTTGTGGAGATGGAGTGTTCTGCACTTGCGGCAGTAGCTCAACTGCGTGGAGTTCTCTGGGGTGAATTGTTGTTCACAGCTGACTCCTTAGCAGACTTGGACCAGTACGACAGTCGTGACTGGGGTTCAGAAGCTTTCGAAAAGGCCTTGGAACTCTGTCTTGAAATAGCCTTTCAGATCTAACTCCTCTCCTACTTTTTATGGTACAATGGATGTATGTTATTCAAATTATTTGTGAAAAAACTTGAAAGAGCCTTGGGTGGACTTTCGCCAGCTCGTCGGATTTTTTTAAGTTTCGCTGGAGTTATTTTTATAGGCTCTCTCCTTTTGAGTTTGCCTTTTGTTCAGGTAAGTGGTTCTCAAGCCACTTATTTTGACCATCTCTTTACGACGGTGTCCATGGTCTGTGTGACTGGGCTTTTTACGCAACCGGTGGCTACGACCTATAATGTCTGGGGCCAGCTGATTTGTATGCTCTTGATACAGATTGGTGGCTTGGGGCTCATGACCTTTATCGGGGTCTTTTATATTCAGGGGAAGCAGAAGCTTAGTCTTCGCAGTCGTGAAACCATTCAGGAGAGCTTCAGTTACGGGGAGACTCGGTCGCTGAAGGCCTTTATGCGGTCCATCTTTTTGACGACTTTTCTGGTGGAGGGCTTGGGTGCCTTTCTACTAAGTTTCCGTTTTATTCCTGAGTTCGGATGGGGACGGGGCATGTTCACCTCTATCTTTTTAGCCATTTCAGCCTTTTGTAATGCTGGTTTTGATAATTTCGGTAGTAGCAGTTTAGTGGCTTTTCAGACGGATCCCTTGATTAATCTGGTCATTGCTGGCTTGATTATCACAGGTGGTCTTGGATTTATGGTTTGGTTTGACTTGGCAACCCAGTTTGACAAGAAGAAAAAACGCCGTCTGCGTTTTCACACCAAGCTGGTCCTCTTCTTGACCGCAGGGATTTTGCTGTTTGGGACAGTATCCACACTCTTTACGGAGTGGCACAATCCTGGAACCATTGGCAATCTCAGTGTTCCAGAGAAAGTACTAGTCAGCTTTTTCCAAACTGTCAGCATGAGAACAGCTGGTTTTGCTTCTATTGACTACACCCAAGCTCGACCTGTGACCTTGTTTATCTATATCCTACAGATGTTTCTGGGTGGGGCGCCTGGAGGGACGGCTGGAGGGCTCAAGATTACGACTTTCTTTGTCTTGTTGGTTTTTGCGCGTAGTGAATTGCTGGGCTTGCCTCATGCCAATGTTGCGCAGAGAACCATTGAGGCTCGAACAGTCCAAAAATCCTTTAGTGTCTTTATTATCTTTTTGATGACCTTCTTGTTGGGCTTGATGTTGTTGGGAATTACAGCAGAAGGAACACCGCGATTTATCTACCTCATGTTTGAGACCATTTCAGCCCTTGCGACAGTTGGGGTAACGGCAAATCTGACACCAGAATTGGGCAAGCTAGCTCTCAGTATTGTCATGGTGCTCATGTTTATCGGCCGTATCGGTCCCTTAACCTTGCTGGTTAGTCTAGCGGATTACCAGCCTGATAAGAAAGATTTGATTCAGTATATGAAAGCAGATATTAGTATTGGATAAGAAAGGAAGAACGATGTCAGATCGTACGATTGGAATTTTAGGTTTGGGGATTTTTGGGAGTAGTGTCCTGACAGGCCCTAGCCAAGCAAGATATGAATATCATTGCCATTGATGACCATGCCGAGCACATCAATCAATTTGAGCCCGTTTTGGCGCGTGGAGTTGTTGGCGATATTACAGATGAGGAACTCCTCAGAACCGCAGGAATTGATACCTGTGATACGGTTGTAGTCGCAACAGGGGAAAATCTAGAGTCGAGCGTGCTTGCAGTTATGCACTGTAAAAGTTTAGGGGTACCAAGAGTTATTGCCAAGGTCAAAAGCCAGACAGCTAAGAAGGTGTTAGAAAAAATCGGTGCCGACTCGGTGATTTCACCTGAGTATGAAATGGGACAGTCTCTAGCGCAGACCATTCTCTTTCATAACAATGTTGATGTCTTTCAGCTGGATAAAAATGTGTCTATCGTGGAGATGAAAATTCCGAGTGTTTGGGCAGGTCAAAGTCTGAGCCAGCTAGATCTACGTGGTAAATACAATCTCAATGTCCTAGGATTTCGTGAACAAGAAAATTCACCGCTGGATGTCCAGTTTGGGCCTAATGACCTCTTGAAGGCAGGTACCTATATCTTGGCGGTCATTAACAACCAGTATTTGGACAATTTGACGGAATTGAACGTATAAAAAAATTAATATAAGTATTTTATAAGAGGGATTTAAGAAAAATTTTAACTTTTTCTTAATCCTTTTTAATTTTAGGAGATTATACTAGAGTCATCAAATAAAGAAAAACTCTAAGGAGAATCCTATGAAATTCAATCCAAATCAAAGATATACTCGTTGGTCTATTCGCCGTCTCAGTGTCGGTGTTGCCTCAGTTGTTGTGGCCAGTGGCTTCTTTGTCCTAGTTGGTCAACCAAGTTCTGCACGTGCCGATGTGGTCAATCCAACCCCTGGTCAAGTAGTTCCAGACGCTACTTCGGTGAGTGAAAAGAGCGACTTACCAGTAGAAGTTCTCAAAGCAGCAGTCGATACAGCTCTTCCTTCAGAACAGGCAGACTCAACACCTAAAGCAAGCTTGGATGCTACAAGCTCTCCAGAAAAAGTGAATGTAGCTGATAAAGACCAGGCAGTAGCTCCAAAAGAAGAAGTGCAAGCAAAACCAGAATCTAAGAAACAAACAGAAGATGCGGTTAAACCTGTGGAAAGTCCTGCGGCTACAGTTGCTGGACAAGACCGTGAAGCAAGTGAAGCTCAACCAGTAACCACTCCAGCTGAAGTGCAAAAAGGTGTAGCTGACAATACTAAAGACACAGTAGACGTCCCAGCTACTTATCTAGACAAAGCTAACTTCCCTGGACCATTCACAGCCGGTGTCAACCAAGTTATTCCATATGAATTCTTCGCTGGTGACGGTATGTTGACTCGCCTTATCTTGAAGTCTTCAGACAAGGCTCCATGGTCAGACAACGGTTCAGCTAAAAACCCCGCTCTTCCACCAGTAGAAAAATTGGGCAAAGGTCTTTACTTCTACGAAGTAGACTTGGCAGGTACCCAAGGTAAATCTGATAAAGAACTGCTTGACCTCTTGAAACAAAACGGCACTCAAAGCTATAAGGCAACTATCAAGGTTTACGGTGCCAAAGACGGCAAGGCCGATTTGAGCAATCTAGTAGCGACTAAGGATTTGGATGTTAACTTGAATGGTTTAACCACTCCAGCTGAAGTGCAAAAAGGCGTGGCTGACAACACCAAAGACACAGTAGACGTCCCAGCTACTTATCTAGACAAAGCTAACTTCCCTGGACCATTCACAGCCGGTGTCAACCAAGTTATTCCATATGAATTCTTCGCTGGTGACGGTATGTTGACTCGCCTTATCTTGAAGTCTTCAGACAAGGCTCCATGGTCAGACAACGGTTCAGCTAAAAACCCCGCTCTTCCACCAGTAGAGAAATTGGGCAAAGGTCTTTACTTCTACGAAGTGGACTTGGCAGGTACTCAAGGTAAATCTGACAAAGAGCTTCTTGACCTCTTAAAACAAAACGGCACTCAAAGCTATAAAGCAACCATCAAAGTGTACGGCGCAAAAGACGGCAAGGCCGATTTGAGCAATCTTGTAGCGACTAAGGATTTGACAGTAAACTTGAATGGCTTGACCACTCCAGCTGAAGTGCAAAAAGGTGTAGCTGACAATACCAAAGATACAGTTGATGTTCCAGCTACATACTTGGACAAGGCTAACTTCCCAGGTCCATTCACAGCAGGTGTTAACCAAGTCATTCCATATGAACTCTTCGCTGGTGACGGTATGTTGACTCGCCTTATCTTGAAGTCTTCAGACAAGGCTCCATGGTCAGACAATGGCTCAGCTAAAAACCCCGCTCTTCCACCAGTAGAGAAATTGGGCAAAGGTCTTTACTTCTACGAAGTGGACTTGGCAGGTACTCAAGGTAAATCTGACAAAGAGCTTCTTGACCTCTTAAAACAAAACGGCACTCAAAGCTATAAAGCAACCATCAAAGTGTACGGCGCAAAAGACGGCAAGGCCGATTTGAGCAACCTTGTAGCGACTAAAGATTTGACAGTAAACTTGAATGGCTTGACCACTCCAGCTGAAGTGCAAAGGGTGTTGCTGACAATACTAAAGACACAGTAGATGTTCCAGCCACTTACTTGGACAAAGCTAACTTCCCTGGACCATTCACAGCCGGTGTCAACCAAGTTATTCCATATGAATTCTTCGCTGGTGACGGTATGTTAACACGCCTTATCTTGAAGTCTTCAGACAAGGCCCCATGGTCAGATAACGGTTCAGCTAAAAACCCCGCTCTTCCACCAGTAGAAAAATTGGGCAAAGGCCTCTATTTCTATGAAGTAGACTTGGCTGGCACTCAAGGCAAATCTGATAAAGAGTTGCTTGACCTCTTGAAACAAAATGGTACACAAAGCTACAAGGCAACCATCAAAGTTTACGGCGCAAAAGATGGCAAGGCAGACTTGAGCAATCTTGTAGCGACTAAGGATTTGACAGTAAACTTGAATGGACATCAGTCTCTTACTCAGATGCAATCAGGCTTCGTCCCATCTTCTAATGGTTCAGCTATGCCGGCTCCAATGATGAATAGTCATCAAGATGCGTCTAAGATGAACGCTCAAATGCCAAGTGCCAATCAAGATGAGATGAAATCCCAAATGCCAGCTGCTAGCCAAGATAAGATGATGCCTAACAAAGAGCAGGACAAAACCATGAATGCTAGCCAGCCTATGGCAACACCAGGCATGAAACAAGATCAAGCAGCCTCAAGCAAAATGTCTGACGAAGGCAAGATGGCATCTACTAACAAGGTGTCAAGCCCAATGATGGCTGATCAAATGAAAGACCAAAAAGGCATGCTTCCATATACTGGTGAAGCTCAAACATCAATGGCTACTATTGGATTTTTTGGACTCGCCTTGGCAGGCCTGCTAGGTGGACTCGGCTTGAAAGCTAAAAAAGAGGAAAATGACTAGTCTAGCTACAGACTTTCTATCTAGGATTTGAAAAATTCAGATAGCGATTAGAATGTTCGTAAAGCGATTAAAATAGTGTTATACTATTGTGGTATAGCACTGTTTTTTTCAAAGGAGAGACAGATGGGAAAGACAATTTTACTCGTTGACGACGAGGTAGAAATCACAGATATTCATCAACGTTATCTGGTTCAGGCAGGATATCAGGTTTTGGTGGCCCATGATGGGGTAGAGGCCTTAGAAATATTCAAGCGAAAAACGATTGATTTGATTATTACAGATATCATGATGCCTCGGATGGATGGTTATGACTTGATTAGTGAGGTCCAGTATCAATCTCCAGATCAGCCTTTTCTCTTTATCACGGCTAAGACTAGCGAGCAGGACAAGATTTACGGCCTCAGCTTGGGGGCAGATGACTTTATTGCCAAGCCCTTTAGTCCACGTGAGCTGGTTTTGCGTGTCCACAATATCTTACGTCGCCTTCATCGTGGAGGTGAGACAGAGGTCGTCAGTCTCGGGGATTTACGGATGAATCACGGTAGTCATGAGGTCCAAGTCGGAGATGTGGGGCTTGATTTGACAGTCAAATCCTTCGAACTTCTATGGCTTTTAGCCAGCAATCCAGAACGAGTTTTCTCTAAGACAGATCTCTATGAAAAGGTCTGGCAAGAAGACTATGTGGATGACACTAATACCTTGAATGTTCATATTCATGCTCTTCGACAGGAGTTGGCTAAACATGCCAGCGCAGAAACGCCTACTATAAAAACTGTCTGGGGTTGGGCTACAAAATTGAGAAAGCACGAGGTAGTTAATGAAATTAAAAAGTTATATTTTAGTGGGGTATATCATTTCAACACTCCTAACGATTATCGTGGTTTTTTGGGCTGTTCAAAAAATGCTGATTGCGAAAAGCGAGATTTACTTTTTGCTTGGGATGACCATCGTTGCCAGCCTTGTCGGTGCTGGGATTAGTCTCTTTCTCCTGTCGCCGGTATTTACGTCGTTGGGCAAACTCAAGGAGCATGCTAAGCGAGTAGCGGACAAGGATTTTCCTTCAAATCTGGAGGTTCAAGGTCCTGTAGAATTTCAGCAATTAGGCCAAGCTTTCAATGAAATGTCCCATGATTTGCAGGCGACCTTTGATTCCTTGGAAGAAAGCGAACGAGAAAAGGGCTTGATGATTGCCCAGCTATCGCATGATATCAAGACTCCCATTACTTCGATTCAAGCGACAGTGGAAGGGATTTTGGATGGGGTTATTAAGGAAGGAGAACAGGAGCATTATCTAGCAACCATTGGGCGTCAGACGGAAAGGCTCAATAAACTGGTTGAAGAGTTGAATTTTTTGACTCTAAATACAGCTAGAAATCAGGCAGAGACAACTAGTAAAGACAGCATTTTTCTGGATCAGCTCTTGATTGAGTGCATGAGTGAATTTCAGTTCTTGATTGAGCAGGAAGAGCGAGATGTCCACTTGCAGGTAATTCCGGAGTCTGCCCGGATTGAAGGAGATTATGCCAAACTTTCTCGTATCTTGGTGAATCTGGTTAATAACGCTTTTAAATACTCGTCTCCAGGAACCAAGCTGGAAGTGGTGGCTAAGCTGGAGAAGAACCAGCTTTCAATCAGTGTGACGGATGAGGGACAGGGCATTGCCCAAGAGGACTTGGAGAATATTTTCAAACGCCTTTATCGTGTAGAAACTTCGCGTAATATGAAAACAGGTGGTCATGGCTTAGGGCTTGCGATTGCGCGTGAATTGGCCCATCAATTGGGTGGAGAAATTACAGTCAGCAGCCAGTACGGCCTCGGAAGCACCTTTACCCTCCTTCTCAATCTCTCTGGTAGTGAAAATAAAGCTTAAAACCCCTTTACAAATCCAGCTATTCATGGTAAAATGGATTTTGTGTGAAATATCAGCAGGAAAGCATGAAGCTCGTCAACAGGTGTCTTATGATAAGTAACCTTGGCTGTTTAGGCGAAGGGCATCTGCACGAATCAGGGCTTTCTAAGTGACTATTTCCACCGAAATATTATTTATATCAGGAGGACATACACATGTCACGTTATACAGGACCATCTTGGAAACAAGCTCGTCGCCTTGGCCTTTCACTTACAGGTACAGGTAAAGAATTGGCACGTCGTAACTACGTACCAGGACAACACGGACCAAACAACCGTTCTAAATTGTCAGAATACGGTTTGCAATTGGCTGAAAAACAAAAACTTCGTTTCACTTACGGTGTAGGTGAAAAACAATTCCGTAACTTGTTCGTACAAGCTACAAAAATCAAAGGCGGAATCCTAGGTTTCAACTTCATGCTTCTTTTGGAACGTCGTTTGGATAACGTTGTTTACCGTCTTGGTCTTGCGACTACTCGTCGTCAAGCTCGTCAATTCGTAAACCACGGTCACATCCTTGTTGACGGAAAACGCGTTGATATCCCATCATACCGCGTAACTCCAGGTCAAGTGATCTCAGTTCGTGAAAAATCATTGAAAGTTCCAGCAATCCTTGAAGCAGTAGAAGCTACTCTTGGACGTCCAGCATTCGTATCATTCGACGCTGAAAAATTGGAAGGTTCATTGACTCGCTTGCCAGAACGCGACGAAATCAACCCAGAAATCAACGAAGCACTTGTCGTTGAATTCTACAACAAAATGTTGTAATATTTTATTGAATATGATAGGCTGTAAAGCCTTGAAACTAAGCACTTTAGGCCTCTATCCTAGAGTGCTTTTTTTGATTTTACTACCCTTTTAGTTACCCATAACTAATTTTAGGTATAGTAAGAGGGTAGCCCCAAAATGGGACACCCTTTTTATTTATAAATTGCTGATAGCTGTCTCAAAGATTGAGACGGCTTTTTTAGCTCCCTCTTTGGTAGCATGGACATAAGTATTTAAAGTCATTGAGATATTAGAGTGACCTAGCCTATACTGTAAATCTTTGGCCTCTATGCCAGCGTATAGCATGATTGTAGCGTGAGTATGACGGAAACCATGGAAACTAATATCAGGAACGCCAGCAGCATTAAAGTGACCTTGTAGCCTCTTTCTTAGCAAACAAGCATAGGCGTATTTTGTGGTAAAAGGAGTAAAGACAATACTCTCAGACCGTCCTAGTTGCCATGCCTGGATTTGTTGGCGCTTTTTATATTCCTTAAGGAGTGATACCGTGGCTGTATCGATGTCAACCTCTCTTAGACCTGCTTTAGATTTAGGTGTGTTTGTTTCCTGGTATCTATTCAAAGTCTTAGAAATGCTTATAATGCCTTTCTTAAGGTCAATGTCAGACCACTCAAGAGCTAAAGCTTCTCCTATACGGCAACCACTAGCAAGCAATGTCTTATAAAGAACGTAGTCAAAGAAATTTTCATAACTAGACTGATCCAAATCTTCCAGGTAGTCTAAAAACTGTTTTAGTTCCTGGTTGCTGAAAAATTTGACCTTATGCTCTTTGTTTTGCTGCTTGCGTGGAATAATGACATCTCTAGCAGGATTGTGCTTGATAGCTTGCATAGTAACGCCATATTGGAGAATACGGCGATTTATATTGTTTAGAAAGCTATAGTTTGCGTATGCTCCTTTTTCGCCCTTATTGGCCTTGTCAGCCCACTTATTGACTTGTTGCTGAATGATAGGAGTAGTGAGCTTGTCTAGCTTGTAATCGCCGAATGCAGGTAAAATATGAAGTCTTACGATCCCCTCCATGGATTGCTGAGAGTTAGGTTTGATTGTATTCTTGTAACTCTCCCACCATAAAGCGACTAGCTCTCTATAGGTTGTAATGGTTGGTTTTTCCTTTACGCTATATCCATTAGCTGCAAAAGCATTGACAGCCTCTCTAGCTTTAATTTTAACGCCCTTTTTAGTGTTGGCTGTAACTGTTGTCCTAGCCTTTTTCCCTGTAAGTTTATCAACGCCTAAATAAACACTTGCACGGTACACTGTAGCACCGTTTTTCTTTTTGTATTCTGTAATATTCATAGTCATACCTTTCTAACATCAGTAAGCAAGTATGGGATTTAGTTAAGTATTTATGAATATTGTTTTTATATGGTGCTGAGAGCTACGAGAATAGCCCTATTTTCGTTTGTTTTAAATTTATAACCAGAGTGTGAAACAAGGCGGATATAGGAGTCAGTCTTGGTTTTGAATATCATTTAATTTTGCCAATGCTTTTATTAGGTTATTATTTAACAAAGCTATTTGGTTTTTAGAAACTGATTTGATAGCATTATCGATATTATCTGTTAGAGAGGATAAGGAATTATTTACTTTTTAATAAAATTATCTAAGTATTTTTTTCCTTTCTTCTGGAGGTAAAGCCATCAGTTCCTTGTCGCTAAGAGTGTTTTTCAATTCTATTTATTTTTACTACGTTATTAGGGGTTTCGTCTGGTTCAATGCTAATAGGGTAACCAGTAACATTAAAAAAATCTTCCTCAGCTCTTACCTTATCCAAATACAAAGAAAGCTCTTCTTTATAATCCCCTAGTTTACTAATTTCTTGTATAATCTCATCAGCTTGATAAGGTTCAACGATTGACAGTAACTCCATATAACCATGCGCTTCTGAGTCAAAAAATTTGAATAAATCATTTAGCGTTTTTACCTTTGAAATTTCACAGTTATAGAAATATAAACTTGTGATTGTCTCTAAGTCAAGATCTAAAAATCTAGCAAGTTCTACAATTTTTAAGGTGTCTTCAAAAACATCCTTGTTAATTGTTGACTCAGAATCTATTAATCTATTTTTTTATAGCCTTTTCGATTTGTTCCAATTCAAAGCGAACATCACTATACCCTAACAGATACCCAACACTTACCCCGAAGTAATCAGCTAGTTGCTGGGCTTTTTCTGGTTTGATTTGGCTTTCTTCATTTTCCCATTTTTGATACCCTCTACGGGTTACGCCCATAGCTTTAGCGACAACCTCTTGAGTGTCGCCCCTTTTTTGTCTTAATTCTTTTAGTCTGTTCATGCATATTACCTCAAGTTTAATTATATCACAAAATAACAAAAAGCTAACAAAAAATTCACTTTTTGTTATTTAACCATTGACAGCTAACAAATAATACGCTATACTAAAGCCAAGCTAACAAATAGTTAGCAAAAGAAAGGAGAAACTTACATTGCTTATTACCTCAACGCAAGCAAAAGCGATCCGCCGAAAGCAGGCAGACAAGAAATTGACTGCAAAGCAAACAGGCGAAGAAATAGGGGTTTCACAAGTTACCTATCGAAAAATTCGAGACGGTGGCGAAGTAAAGCCGAGTATTTATCAAAAAGCTATGGAATGGCTAGCAGAAGATTATTAGCAACAAAAAGCCTTAGCAGTCGGCAAACTTACAAGGCTTTTTCACACAAAACAACTAAAACCACAAATAGCAAGTATGGGATTTAGTTAGGTATTTATTTAATTATATCACAAAATAGTGATTTGTGTCCAAACGAGAGAGCACTAACTCTTTAAACTGGTACTTTCTCACGCTTTCAAATATTGGCGACTCTAGGCGTGGGGATCTAACTGTATAGGAAACGACAAGAAAGACATTAAAAAGCTGTCGAAACGGGAATAAGCCCATCAAGGCAATTACACAAACATAGAAACAGAGGTAAAAAACATGGATACATACTTTGAAGATTTTGAAAAAGAGCTGGGACTTGTAGAGGAAAAGCTAGATATTTTATCAGAGTGGCATTTATCCAAGGAACACCATGGAGCAACAGAAATTGCTGAAGATTGTAGATCAGTAATTAGTCAGTTATGGATTCAGTTTTACAGATTATCTGAGGCATATAAAAAGCAAGAGGCAAGCCATGAGGTTTTCTTTAATAGGAATGTAGAGAACCTACTTGGAGAATTAAAAAAATATGACGATGAATGCACAGAAAGGCATGGTGAAGCACCTGACTGGTTGCTATTCAGTTTCTTAGATCAAGCAATAAAAGAAAACAATTTAAGTAATGGGATCAATCACACAACTGCTTCAACCTGGACGTATTTACGTAGCTTGATTATAAAGGATTTGAAAGAAAGAGGGCTGTTGAAATGAGCGAGCTAGATTTAACCAATACACAGGCAATCATTCTACTTTTAGTTATCGGCTTATTATTCCTTTGTTTGAAGCGAATAGAGAGCCATAAACGCGATTTTTTAGAGCAGACGGTAGAAACACCAAGCAAAGATTTAAACCCTTGCTACGGGCGTTATATTCAGCTTGCAGGCGAGAAACACAATTAGAAAGAGGCGTAAAATGCAGTTATTATCAAGAGAGGCAGAGCTTGAGCTCCTGGAGAAAGTGGGAGATCACTTAGAGAAAAGACTTGAGCTTGAGAAGCAGCACAACGACGGCTGGGATTTAATTTCTAGACCTGATTTACTAGACAAGCTAGGGATCAGTGGAACTACGTTAAACAACTGGGAAAAGCACGGTTTAAAACCGTATCAGTCACCTTTTGAGAACAGTAAGAAAATTTATTATCGCAAAAGTGACATATACAACTTTCTAACAGTTGATTAGGAGGAAGAGATGAGATTAATAGAACTAACTTTATCATCTGAAAAATTGCCTTTGTTTAACTTCCTAAAAAATAATCCGACTCAAGTTTGGAAAAACGACGGATATTATAAGTTTATCTATTTTGAGCCTATAGGAGAGGCTCTAACGAGCTTTAATTATAAGGGCTTGTATTGTACTGTCAAAGATGAAGAGGCGATACAGAGGGCTGGGGATTAGCCAGGGGCTTGGATATTGCATTGGCCAGTCCAGAATTATTGGCAATTCTAAAAAAATTAGAAGTAAACAAATTAACAGAGCAACGGCAGGGGCTTGGTATGGAGCTTAAAGGCTGGATTTTCGATTTGATTTGTAACGGGATATATACCAGGTATGAGACCTCTCTTTTTGTCCGCTCTCTATTTGTAACTGGCTACAGTTTTAGCCAGTTAGTAGATTTATTTTCTGCAATCGTTAAAAGAAAAGAACTAGCAAGCTATTTCCTAGAAGTAGCAACACAATTTTATAAGGGGGTAGCTTTTGAATAGTGATGAAATTGTAAATAAAATCATTGAAGATGATCATCAAAGAGTTTCCTCTGAAATGATGAATTTGACTGAAGCAAGGGAGACTAATGAGGGGCACAATAGTTTAGACTTGGCCAAAAAAACCACGAGGGGATGGCTTCGCAGTGAGTCTAGATAATCTCAAGAAGATTTTGAGCGGAGATAGTAAATTGAAAGGTGCTATACAGTATAATACCTTTACTTATGAAATTGACGTGACTAGACCTATAAAGTTAAATGGTAGAACCTTGAGCGGTGCAATCGATGACCTGATTATCAGAGAAATTAGGGCTTATATTGCTACCAAGTACAAGATAGACTATAAAAAGCCTGATATAGCGGACATTCTTGAAGTGGTGGCTGGAGAGCATAGCTACAACCCGTCAAAAGACTATCTGGAATCGTGTGAAAACGAGTATAAAGAGTTAGTGAATCAGCGTGATCCATTCGACATTCTACGATACTATCTAAACATCGAAGATAATGATTATAATCGTATTATCCTGGACTTGTTTTTTCGTGGAGCAGTTGCTAAGGTATTCAATCCCTCCATTAAGTTTGACTTTGTTCTAGACTTGACTGGACGCCAGGGAGTTGGGAAAACTCAGTTTTTCGAGGGGCTTTTCACTCATAAGTATTTTACTACTGTTGAAACTTTCACAGATAAAGACGACAAGGCTAGGATGGTAAGAAATTGGTGTGTATTTGATGATGAGATGGTGGCCAGTAAAAAAGCCAGCTTTTCAGAATTAAAGAAATTCATAACAGAAACCAAGTTGGAATTTAGACCGCCCTATGCTTCCAGTGATAGGCGTCTTCCTAAGAGTTTTATCATTGTGAGGGCGACTAATGACCATGATTACTTAAACGACCTTACAGGCGAAAGGCGCTTCCTGGTTGCTGAAGTCCATAAGGATACCGATTATAAGGATAGGAAGTGGATAGAAAAAGACCGTAGACACTTTTGGGGTGCTATGGTTGCAGCTTGGAGAGCCAACAAAGCGCTGACTCTGACAGATGAGCAGGAAAAGCTAGTAAATGAAGTTAGAAGCCGTTACAAGTTCGTAGATGAGTTAGCTGAAGACCTGGAGCGATATTTAGACACCCCTTACCCAAAAGAGATGTACCAATACCCAACAACCGACAAGACAAGGCGCTATTATATCCACGACATACTAAAATATGGCTATCATATGGGAGTGAATGGCGTAGAAATCCCACTAGATACAGATAAGTATGGAGAATTAGTGGAGCGGGATAAAGTGGCAGTTAATTTATTCTTTACAGAGGTGTATTTGGACAATTCACCGAATCCAAAAGATAAAAACAAGGTAAAGAAGATCATGCAAAATAAAGAGGGCTGGGAATCAAGGAAATCTTTGAGAATTGGCAAAACTATCAAGCGTGGATATGCTAAAGTAAAAGATTAAAGTGTAGGCAGTGTAGGCAAAATGTTCAAAAAGCGCCTACATCGGAAAGCCTTGTAGCTATTGGAGTTTAAAAGGTGTGTAGGCAATCTTTAAAAAAGCGCCTACACACTTAACCCCTTGGTATTACTGACTTTATAATATAAATGTAGGCAAAACATATATTTTATAAAAGTATAATTTATTGAATAGATAAAGTGTTATTTATATATATTTTTGAAAAAGTGCCTACATGCCTACATAAGGGGTAACCCCTTGAGGCTGTAAGGTGGAGGGTGTAGGCACCCAAAATTCAAAAAAACGCCTACATTTTGCAAGATTGATAAAAGCAGGGTGCAGCGTTTGCTTTCCAAAAATGGAACTCAAAAAGTTTAAAAATGAGCTAAAGTACACTAAAAAGGGTAGTAAAAAGCATTGAATAGTTTAAAATATCGCTTATATTAACGCTTTATGGCTATAAGTACTACAACTTAATCAAGTAGAAGAGGCTCATGACGTTCCAGGTTAATGAAAATCAAGCAAAAAAGAAATGGAGGATCGTATGGATGATTTAGACGGGCTGCTGCAACAAGGATTTATTTTGTACCAGAAAAATGGTAAAATAGGTGTAGAGTCTTCCCCGGCTTTTGGGAGTGTGACTTTACATTTTCAAGATGGGCGATTTTCCCATCTGGTACGAACTGAAACAAAGAAATAGAGTCTATCGGAACAACCGAGGGCACTGAATAAGCTATATGGCTTTTCGGTGTCCTTTTTGTTTTGGTGTTAGGAGTGGATATGATACAAAAATCCTTATGGATTGATACGAGCAGAAAAAACAGTTTTAAAAACGGGATACCGTAGTGGGTACGGTGCTTTTAGATATGGAAATCAATAAATAGAAAGAGGAATATAGAATGAACAAAAAAGCAATTATTACTAAGATGGAATCATTAAGAGGGGCAATTAATAACCTTTCAGGGAAGATTGATGAAGTGAAAAACAATCAATTTTTAAGTGCTGAAGGCAAAGAGAACGAGCTGGAAGCAATTAAATTCAAATACGATGGTTGGTATGGCGCTTATTATGATGAGCTGAAAACAATCGCAGACAACCTGTTACCAAACAAAGAAGCTCAAAGAACAGAATCGGAAGTAAAACTATTGACTGATCCTGGTTATCAAGCAGCGTTACAAAATACTGTAAAACTTTTTGAGAGTGGGGCGTTAGCTGTATCTACTGGGAAAGCGTTGATAGATCACTACAAAAACGATCGCACGGCCTTATCGCTTCTCAGAAATGCCCTGGGAGATATTTTTGGGAATGGCAATCCAAACAGTGCAGAGTTAGCGCAGTATATCCCAGCGGATAATAGCAATCGAACCAAAGACTTGTTGAATAAGTTTGCTGGAGCAGTTGATGAACTGAATTATAAGAGATTGATGGAAGACCCTGAGTTTGTAAAACAAAGAGTGGACGGAGCAATCACTTTCTTAGAATCTGATTATCTGGATGACAATATGGACGCAATACTTTAATCGAGTGTGCAGAGGGGAGTAATCCCCTTTTTGTTAATTAAAGCTACATGATAATTTGTAGTAGTGTGCAATTTACAAAACAAATAAAGTACTACATTGGACGGTTTGACCTTTGAAATAAGTCAGCTATATCAAGGCTTTTGACTGGTTCGAGCGTTCCAAAAAGGGTGAGGTAAGGGTTAGGTTGCGTATTAAAAAAAGTACAAGGTTAGTACAAGGTAGCATAGTTTAAAAAGGCTAAGATTAGGCTAAGGTTACATTTTAAAAACCCCTAAGATTACCCTAAGGTATTGATATTTTTTAGAGTCGCAGAATGTAAAGGTTTTGGCAAGGTATAGATAGTTTTTAGAACCATAGAACGGTAAGGTTACGGTAAGGTATCGAAGTTTTACAATGGTAAGGTTTTGGTAAGGTAGTGGCAAAAAATATGCCTGACAAATGGCAGGATTTTATGCGTTGAACTCCGAGCGAACTCCGAGAAAATAGCACTTGAACAGAGAACGAACAAAGAAGATTATATAACTTGAACCTCGAGCGAAGCTAGAGAAAACGTAAAAAAAGCCAAGGCATACCCTACCTCGACAACGTTTTCAATAATATTATATCATAAAGGAGCTAAGGAATGACACCAGAGCAGGTAAAAGAAAAACTAGAGGGCGTTAAGTGGATAAACAAGGAGATCAAAGGCTTATATTTGGAATTGGAAGCCCTGGAAGGTGGTATTATCCAAAAGCCAACACTAAGCCATAGCAGGGTGCAAACGAGCAGAGAGAACAAGACAGAAAACAACCTTATAAGTGTTCTGAAGCTAAAAGAGGATACACTCCAGAGAATTGAGCGCCTTACCGAGGAAAGAATGGCAATATCTGAGCTAATCGATAAGCTGGCCAATCCGCTTGAGCGTTCTGTTCTAAGATTTTTTTACTTGAATGATCTTGTAGCTTCGGAGGTAGCTGAAGAATTGGGAAATTCTACCACCACAGTATATCGGATAAAGCAGGCAGCTATAGAACACTTAGCAAGTGTAGTAAATGCTGATTGATTTTAGAACCATAGAATGGTGAGGTTTTGGTGAGGTTGTGTATTTAAAAATACTAAGGTTTTACAAAGGTAATGGATAAACTAAAAGCCCTTAGAAACGATTCTAGGGGCTTTTGTGAGATAAAAAAGAAGCATGACTCTCCCACAGCTATAAAGCTTTTTGGGCGGGAAAACCACACTTCTTTCGTTACTTAATTATACATCTTCTTGATTTTAAAATCAAATAAAGGTGACCCACCGCCTCCACAGTAAACTGCTTCATGGGCGTTAGACCACCTTTACCTTAATTCAATTATAACTCATTTTGACTTAAAAAACCAATAGAGGCGTCCCATCTCCTACTGCAGAATAATCTGTTTCAAGGGGAGATGGAAAACCTCTATTTATTAATTTAATTATAACCTAAAAACATTTAAGTACAAGGCTATTGAGATAGTAAGAATGAAAAAAAGAAGTAACCATCATTCCGACCACATAGTGGACAAGGGGAACAAGATTACTTCCTTTGTTTATTTAAGTATACAACATTTTACAAGAAAAAGCAAAGTAGCAGGTTAGTCTATTGGGAATCTTTTTACTTTGGAATTCTAAATATGATATAAATAGTGTGAAATAAAAACATTACTAAGACTATTAAAAAGTATTTTAAAAATATTTTTAACACAATATGTAGTTTTTAAGGGATATTATATAAAAATGAATAAGTTCTACTATATATTGTGTTTTTGTCAAAAATTAGCTGTTTGACAAGGAAATTGATTTACGATAGAATGTTATTAAAAAGATGGAGGTGTTAATATGGCTTACAACTAGTTTTACAAAGAACTTTTGTGTATCAGTAGAAAAATCTGCGGAGTTTGTAACTCACATGACTAAAAATACTAGTCAAGTTTTACCAAAAGGATTTAATTCTAAATATGAGCACCCAAATCACCATCAGGAAGCGTTGAAAAGGATTTTTGGTAAGTGAGAGAGTACATCATATTTTCTTTAGGAGATTTAATAAAAGGTGGCTATACCGAAGAGGATTTGTCACCTTTTTTCAATGATTTTTCCTGTGATCGAGAAAAAGACCTTGAAATGTTTTTGAGAAATAGAGCTATCACATATGACAATAGCAATTTTGGGAAAACAAGTTTAATTATTGATAAAAGTAGTTTTGATCAAGGGAAACTGGACATTATGGCTTTTTTTACAATTGGTCAAACCTCAGTTGATATTGGTGAGCTATCAAACAACAAGAAAAAGAAACTTCTTGGCTCAGTACCTGGCAGAGACAAATTATTATCTTATCAAGCATACTTAATAGGTCAATTGGGAAGGTCAGATAAGTATACAACGGATGATATTAGCGGGGAAACGATATTAAATGAGTGCTATGCAGAAATAAGAAAAGTTCAAAGGGTGGTCGGAGGACGTCTATTATTATTAGAATGTCGCGAACACATGTATGAGTTGTTTTACCAAAAAAAGGGGTTTGAAAAACTTACTGAATCGCCTGATGAACAAGGACTATATACACTCTACAGACGTCTAAAATTTGATGATTAAAAAGGCACCCGCTAGGTGCCTTTTTACTTGCTTACTGAACTCATCGATTTAATTTCCTTTTAGTTACCCTTTATATTTTTCTCTACTTATTTATAAGCAATAAACTTTTGTAGAAACAGGGCAAAAACAGAGCAGGCTTAGGCCTGTTTTTTTCTGTACATTTTAATAGGAAGATAACAAAATGTTAAAAAGAAAAAAATTCAAACAGTTTGTAAATGAACACAAAAAGTTTTGAATATCAGAACTTAGAATCAATTATATTTATAAAAACAATGCAAGAAGAGCAGAAAAAAATATGATTGATGGTGGAGTGTTGGAAGATTTGAAGCTTTTCGAGCTTTCCCGTGGGAAGATAATTTTTTTGTCAACACTTGAAGATAAAAATAAAAAGATGAATTTCATGATGAACAGACAGAATTACTTCATACAACTAGAGTAATAAATAAGATAGATGACCTTTTAGAAGAATTAATAGTATATCAGTGTAGACATGAGAATGATGATCACTGGGGTGGAAATGCTCTTGGATATATTAAAAATATCAAAAAGGAAAGGAAATACTTGATTATTTTTCAAAATGGAGATCTTGATGGTTTAAGGTCACTAATTGAGGAAAGAATTAAATTTAATTCTGAGTTTCAAATCCTAAATGAAAAGATGTATATAAAAAGCATCCAAATAGCTGGGCTGCGATAAGAGAAAGGAAATTATGGAAAAATTGAAAAAGTCGAGCAAGAAATAAGAAATAATATTAAGTCAAACCTATTATTTATTTTTATCACAGACTATCGAAATTATTTAGGGTGCAGTGGACAGGCGTCCACTTTAGTTTTACGAAATGCTAAAATGACATATCTGAGTTTTACCGATTTTTACGATTAGAACTACTTTTACTATTTTTATTTATTTTTCGCTTATTTACTGATAAACCTAATACACTAATAATTGAAAACTCCAATCAATCCAAGAACACTTGATTTTTCACCTGTATTTGGCAATGATTTATCCTGTTTCTTATTTAATGCACCATTATAGGACGCAGGTGATTGAGAAACAGTCTTAGGTTTAACTTGGTAAGATACAAGTTTTCCAGTTTCATCATAGACTTCAATAGGTGTGTTACCTGATTCAAGGATCGCTTTCTTTTGCGCTTCAAGGTCAGCTAAACGCTTAGCTTCTACCTGCGCGCTATATAAGGCGAAGAGTTTATCATAAGCCTCTTGGTCGATTTTCTGTTCTTTCAACAACTTGTCAAGGATCGCTTCTGCCTCTTTCAAAGCAGTCACTTTCTCTTTAAGAGTAGTTTCTTTTTGAGCAAGGACTTCCTTAGCTTTAGCTAAGGAAGGTTCTGCATTGAGCAAGTTTTTCAAGGTCAGCCTTGGCTTGTTCAAGGTCTTATTAGCTAGTGCTACTTTTTCTTTAGCAAGTTCAAGATTGTTTTCAGCAATCTGTACTAGTTGTTTAAGTTTCAGCAATTTATCTTGTTCAGTTGCTAGGTTGTTCTTAGCATTAGTAAGATTACGCTCTTTTTGAGCAAGGACTTCCTTAGCTTTAGCAAGATTATCTTGTTTCAGTTTCACATCAGCAGTTAGAGCATCTAGTGCCTTTTTAGCGTTTTTAAGGCGCGTATTAGCATTAGCAAAGATATCTTGCGCTTTTTCAAGATTGCTTTGAGCAGTTGGTGTTTTCAAAGGTGTAGCTTTAAGAGAATCCAATCGTTTTTGAATTGTCTCCTGCTCCCCTTTAGCCTTGATATTCGCAAGCGAAGCACTTGTTTTTTCACGTTGTGCCTGAGAGTTTACAGTCTGAGCATTTAATAAGGCAGAATTTGCAACATTATAGCCTTTTACAATACTTTCTGCTGTATTATTGTTAGGTACTTCAGTCTTATCCAACTTGTTTCCAGTAACTTGATTATCAAAAACTGATATGAAGTGTGCGCTTGTACGTCCTAGACTCTTAGAAATATCTAAAGCAAAATATTCTTTAGTAGCACCTCGAACAGAAGATACACCTGTTAGGTTTTGAGCGTGCATCCACTCCCAACCATTAAATAGCAAGTCAGAAATACTTTCATAAACCCATTTTTTAGCATCATACATGGTATGAATTTCATCACCACTATTGACACTGTTTAAGTTTTCAAGGTATTGTTGAGTATCATCCTCATAAGTAGGCAATCCATATTTACGAGCCACGTTGTTTACTGCTTTGTTATCGTGACCTTTTTCCGAATCCCCAATCATCAGCTACGTAACTGTCAGTCACTTCGTCAGCAACTTGAACCATACCTTTTGTTACAACAGTCTTAGGTGTTCCAAAACGCTCACGGATTTGGTTAAGTAGATCGCTCGCAAATAGAGAAAGTTCTGTCATTTGTTCGGTTGTCAAGTTATTAGCATCAACACTGATAGCTTTATCAGTGACATTTCTTTGAATTTATTCAAATCCAAATTTTCTTGGTTGACTGATTTTTAAGATAGACTCTACTTTCTCTCTATGTTCTTTCCACTTATCACGTTCATTCAAAATGTCATGAGGATTATTTACATAGGATTTCAAGGCGTTAACATATTCATCAGTAACTTGGAAAGTGTTAATAGACTTATAGCTAGCTTCAGCCACAGTAAAGGTATCCTGTGCTTTTTCAAGAGCAGTTTGTGTCTGGTCAGCTTTATTAGTAGCATCAGTCAACTTAGATTCTGTGCTTACTACTACCTTACTAGCTTCTGTCAACTCGTTTTGGACGCTTGAAATTGCGTCTGCAAGATTCTTGTCGTCTGACTTAGCTTGTTCCAAGACCTCCTCTGCATTCGTCAACTGTGCCTGTGCTTGTTTTTGGAAAGCCTCAGCATTTTCCTTTTCTTCGACAACTTTCGCTTGACCTGTACCGTCCAAAATAGCTTGGGCATTATCTACATCATTCTGAGCATCTTTAACCTCATTTAAAGCATCCGCTACTTTTTTCTCAGACTTATGAACTACATGTTCTTGGTCTGCGACAACTTCTTTTGCTTTGTTAAGGTCTTTTTCAGCATTCTTCTCTTGGTTTTCTGCGTCAGTTTTACCTTTTTCAGCACCAGTAACTTCTTGATTTTGCTTTTCAATGTTTTCTGGAGTCGCTTTATCCTTGGCTTGTTGAGCATTATCTACTTCAGATTGAGCATTACCTACTTCAGTCTGCGCTTGGTCTTTTTCAGTCTGCGCTTGGCTTTTCTTGGCTTGTGCATCTTCTACTGCTTGGGTAGATTTATCAAGTTTATCCTTAGCCACGTCAACTTGTTCTTTAGTGACTTCCTTAGTAGGAACTTTCACTTCAGTTTTCTTAGGCGCTTCTTTCTCTACCAAAGCTGGTTCGGTTTGAGCAGTTGTAGGCAATGGAACCTCTACTGTATCTGCGTGAGCAGTTCCGATTGTGCCGACAAGACTTGCAGTTGCTGCGATGGCAGAAATAACCGTACCCGTATACAATTTTTTAGCAGTACTATGACTATTTTCCGTAGCTTTTGACATTTATAAACTCCTTTTGTACAATGCCCTATGCATTTTATTAAACTATAGTACTATTTTACCATACTTTTATCGTTTTTGGATAGTTTATTATACTTATTTTTAGAGAAAACAGATAGTAAAATGGTAGATAACATGAAATATAATAAATTACAAAAGCATATCGCTTTTTCGCATACGTGAGTGTAGAAAAGCACAGGGATTAAGTCAAGAAAAATTATCTGAAATCGCTGGCCCTAGGTGTTAAAAGCGATTCAAAATATAGAGAACATGAAGTATGATTTTAAGATAAAAACTCTTGAATCCGTAATCAAAGCCCTAAATCTAACGGTCGAGGAGTTCTTCAACCTACAATCATTTGAATCAGATCGAGAAGATTCTTCAGAAGTACTTTTTGAAAACTTAACAAAATTACCCAAAGATAAGCAAGGAAAAATTATATCTTCATTTAATGAGATTGTAAAGAATATCAAATAAACCCAGCCAAAATAAATTTTGGTTGGGTTTTATTTCTATGTCTTGCTTATTTTAACAAATTTCTTCAAAAATTCATTAAAAATTTTCTACTTTTGTTCTACCTTTTTATTTTTACATACGATTTAGAGGTGCGGATCAAATCGTGTTGATATTGCCAGCCTTGATCACTATGGAGAATCGTATTCTCATAGTGCTTCTCTGTGAATGCCTGTTCCAACATTGTTCGTACTTGTTCTAAGTTGGGTGAAGTTGAAAGATTATAGGCGATAATTTCGCTGTTGAAACCATCTAAACTGGTGATAAGTAAAGCTTTTGAGTACTTGCTGGAATGGCAAATTCTGTCACATCTGTGTAGCACTTTTCCATTGTTTTAGAGCCTTCAAATTGACGTTGAATGAGATTCTCTGCCTTCTTACCAACATCTCCTTTATGAGAAGAATATTTTCGTTTCTGTCGCATTTTAGCTTGTAAATTGAGTACTTTCATCAAGCGTTGAACTCTTTTCTGATTTACCAGATAACCACGATTTCTTAGTTCTAAATGAATCCGACGATAACCATAATTTCCCTTGTGTTCGATAAAAATGGATTGAATTTCAGCTTTAAGCTCTTGGTCCTTATCTGGTTTGTCTAGTTGTTTCAAGTGATAGTAGTAGGTCGAACGAGCTAGTTTAATGGCTTTTAGAAGAATATCTAACGAAAACTCAGTAACTAATTCTTGAACAATTTCTGTCTTTCTTCTTTCTCTTTTTCCTCCTTCAATCGGAGTTCTCTTAACTTTTTTAGGATAGCATTCTCCGCTCTCAGGTACTCATTTTCTGCTTGAAGACGTTCTAATTCTGTCCTCTCTTCAGGTCTCTTTTTTGGCTTACGTCCCATTTTAGGTACTCTCCCTCTTGTTTTCTCAACAATAGTATACCCATTTTTCTTGTATTGTGCTAGCCAATTAAGAAGTATCGTACGACTTGGGAGGCCGTATTCAAGAGAAACTCTATCTTTAGTCCAGCCTTCATGTAAGACTTTATGAATCATTTCTTGTTTTAAATCAGGAGAATAGTAACGATTTTTTCCTTTTTTGACGAACTCTATTCCGTAACGATCAATCAATTTAATCATGTACCTAATATTAGAATTGTTTATCCCAAATTTATTTGAAAGCTTCTCTAAGCTATATCCTTGTTTTCTAAGTTCATAGATCTGAACTTTATCATCATAAGTTAACTTTCATGATAAAAACACCCCAAAAGTTAGATTTTTTTCTGTCTAACTTTTTGGGGTGCAGTTCAATTAGATAATACTGATTATTATACCGTAACAGTTTTCCAAATTGAGGCGTAACAGAAAGCCACTGCCCTTTGTCTGACCAGCTTTCATAGGTTGTAGATTCAGCTATGTATTTGTTAAACTGTATTAAAAAGACTTGTTGAACATAGCTTTCTTCATTGATATCAGGTTTCTTTGATAACATAATTGGAAAACTAACAAGGTGAGAGCTATTGTCATCGTTACTTTGCAAGAATCGAATGTAGCGACTATCAAAAAGAAGTTTTTGACCTGAAACAGTGGCGCTTTCTTCAATTACCTGTTCAATATCTGCTGTGATTGTTGGAAGGTTTAACTGAAGCGTCTGATCCTGTTTCTGCTTTTCTCTAATTTCACTTACCCTAAGAGCTAAATAAAGAAATCCAGCAAATAAGATAATCAACCAAGATATAAACGACATATAATGATTCCTTTCTAAGGATAAGGGGAGATACTCCCCATTACCCATTAAACCAATTCAATAAAAGCAGACTTAGCTTTTACTGAGAGCGCAGCACGGTTCCCATTAGTGTAGGCGTTGATAGAAACATTTTCGAGAATAATTTCTACTTTTTCATCAAATAAAGTCGTAAAGTCAGAGACATTAACTATATCAGCCTTGATATTTGTTTGACTAAATCGACCGTCTGAAGTTCGTACACCAATAGTCAAATTGGTTTGACCAGTGCTGAGACCAGATGTATAGTCTTTTACTGCCGATGCGCCAATAAATCGACCCTGCAATGTTGTTTGTGTAGCTTCCATAGGCTACCTCTTTTCTAACCGTTTTATTAAATACATCAAAAAATTTACGGCTTTTTCAAATTTATTGAAGATATGTATTGTGTGATAGTTACCTCACATCTTAATTATTCCATAAAAACTGACAAGACTTTTACCTAAATTCACTTAAAATATAAGTAATAATTTTTCTTGGTTTTTAAGATTTTTGTTTGTTCAAACCATTGTTTTAAAAGCTTGCTACATAGCACTTTCAGTGGAATATAATTTATTATCTACCGAGATTATTTGGTTCATAAATTTTTGTAAGATTGTTATTGAAAACGTTTTACCCTAAACTTTTATAAAAAAACCCGTTAATATCTTGACGTTTAAAAATGTATTAATGCTAAAATGATACATAAACTTTTTTTGTGTAAAGGATGTTTGCTATGGAAGAAAAAAAAGAAGAACGCATGCTTGTTGCAGTTACAGTTAATTTGATGCACAAAATGGAAGAATTTAAAGAGTTTAAAGAAGAACAAGGGATTAGTGGAGATTATGAAGCTAAAATTGCTTATCTAGCAGAAAAAGTTTCACATGAGCGACCAGACGGCAGAAAATTTGTTGTCTGGTAAGGTAGTTTCTAAAAATAATTATTTAGCTATTTTTCCTTCCTTTGACAAAGATAATATAAACAAAAAATCTACTGCATTAGAAAGATTTGCAGAGACTATTGTGGATGAAATAGAGAAGGAAAATGAAGATTATATTACAGAAGTATCTAATATAATCACTAATAAATTAGAAAAACTTGATTTAAAATAAGGCAAAAAGCTGTATTATCAGATGATAAACGAGCGGAATCATTAAAACTCCATAATATCAAGCTTAAAAAGTGTAGAGTTCCCAAATAAGAAAACTAAAATTAATGACTACGCTCTAATTGTATGGATTGATCACTTTTATAAGTATCTCTGAACAAGATAATCTATTTGAAATTACTAGCAAATTAGATACTATCTCGAAAGCTATTGAATATCTTCCTCTTGTTGAAAAAGATATTTGAATCTGAAGAAAAATATTGAAATATTGTCTCGGTTAGATAATCGTCTTGCTTCATTTATGCTAGTTGAACATCTAGAAGAGTTAGGATTATTGGATTGCATTGAAAAAAAGCAACTAATGGACTAGCGAGGGATGAATGAATTTAACATTAAATTTGGAAAAACTTATGATAAAATTTGTTTTTACTAGATTGGCTATTCAATAATGCTAAGAAAGCATTGAATGGTGAAGATATACCTAAATTTATTCACAGTCAGACTAAAACAGAGCATGATATAAAGGAGAAACTAAAAATTAAATTAGCAAATTTAAAAAGCCAAGTTCAAAAATACTTGGCTTAATTTATTTGTTTTAATATATCTCGGAGAGCCTTTATAGTAGGTTCTCTTTTTCTGTCGGTAGATTTCTAATATCTTCAATGAGTTGTGAAAACTCTCCGCTTTTGATTTTGATTTTCAATATTAAAAAGTATTCATATCAACTTCAAGTGCTTGTATAATTTTTTTCAATGGTTTCAAGCTTAACGTTTAATTGTTTATTTTCAACCTATATATATAGTTAAAAACCCAAATCAGCTTTTTCTGCTAGATATTCTTGTGTCATCCCGCTTTTTCAGTCTTAGAAGTCTGATTTGTTTTGCAACAAATTCTCTTAAATTTATTTTTCAGTCATGATAGTACCTCATAACTATCATACAAGTTTATCTCGTTGAATAAATCGTTATCAAAAGACTGAAATTTTTGAAAGAATAATATTTAAAAGACTGTAAAATGTGGTATAATATTATTCATAAAACAGTCTTTTAAGACATAAAGGAGTTTATATGATGGAATCAAACACACAAGGTCACGGAACCATCAAGAAATTGCGTACTGGTGCAGTCGTTTCTACTTTAGCACTTACAGCTTTTGGGGTATCTACTACGGTATCTGCTAGCGAAACCGAAGTAGCCGTTAATGAGCCTGCAACTAGGGTAGTTGCTCAGGACGAGTTGTCCCTAAAGTTCCCTACCCAACAAGACGTTGATAAGGCTAAGGCTGAATCGGATAAGGCTAGTCAGGATGTAGCTAAGCAAAAAGAAGTTGTTTCATCTACTGAAACAAACATTGCTACTGCTGAAAAAACTATCACTGACACTACTGCAAAGGTAGAAGAAGCTAAGTCTGTTACACCTGAAAAGGTAGCTGAAGCTAGAGCTGACGCTGATAAGAAAGCCAGTGAGCTTGCTACGGCTGAAAAGACTGTAGCTGATGCTGATAAGTCTGTATCTGCGACTGCTGAAAAGGTTGCTGACCAAACTAAGGTAGTATCTAACGCTGAGAAAACTGCCACTGCTACGGCTAATAAGGTTGCTGACGCTCAGAAAAAAAGTAGATTCTCTTTCATCTACTACTGATGTTGCTCCCCTTGAAAAAGAGGTAGCTACGCTTACTACTCAGGTTGCTGAAGACACTAAAGCCGTAGCGACTGCTCAGACTAACCTTGATAATGGTAAAAAAGCTCAATCTGACAAAGACCAAGCTGTCAAAGACGCTCAAACTGGGGTATCTCAAGCTGAAACTAACCTCACTCAAGCCACTACAGCCCTTGCTAATGCTAAAGCTGACCAATCTAACAAAGATAAGGCAGTTACTACTGCTAAATCAGCTCTTGAAGTAGCTAAACAAGGTGTTACTGAAACAACTACATCTTCTGAAACAATGTACGATGTTCCAAAGGCAACTTACGCTCCAGCTCTCTCACAAGGGTATATCGATGCAATCAAAGCTCTTGCCAACGGTACAGGTACTGCAGATAAGGTAGACACTGAAGTATATGAAGTTCCTTATTCTGATCCTAAATATGGTTCAAGTGCTGATTCACTAAGTGATTTCAACTCTACGGGTACACGTTACTATAAAGGTCAAGAAATCCCTTACGGTTCAGAAGACAAAGACGCAACTGAGAATTGTTGATTTCCAACACCTAACTAAAGAGCAACAAATCCAGTTGGCTACCTATGCAGCATCAATCATTAACGAGTTGCGTGCTAAGTTTGGTACTCAGCCTGTTAAGGTAAGTGATAGTTCACTTAAATTGGCTGAAGCCTTTAACAACTATGCTAATGCTTTTGTCAGTGCTAACAGTGGTGAGTATTCAGAACATAACACTAAAGGTATCAAAGAGAAGTACGAACTTGCTAAGAAAGAATCTAATGTAACTGTACCATCTCTTGCAATTCGTTCTAATATGATTCCAGACTTCCTAGGTCTTGATAAGAAAGTAACCACTATGGCTCACGTTAAGCAGGTTATGTATCAGGGTATTGTGAATGCTTTGATGGGTGTTAATGAAAACACATCAAGCGAAGAGCGTTATAGCAGTGCACTTTCTCTTCTCGGATTGCGTGATGCTGACAAGACTAACCTAGGGGTGGGTATCGGATTAATGGGTAGTTACACTACTAAAGGTTACGAAACATCCATCACTTTGTCAGCCCCTCAATCAACTACTGCAACTACTCAGAAGGTAGACGCTAAAGCAGTTGAAACTGCACAAAAAGCCTACGAAGACGCCCTCAAAGCCTCTCAAGAAGCTAAATCAGCGGTACAATCAGCCCAAACTGCTTACACCAACGCAGAAACAGCCCTTGCTAATGCTCGTACTCACTTGTCTAACGTAGTAGGTAACAAGATTGATGTTCCGTCACTTGAAAAGGCTCTTGCTGACGCTAAAGATAAACTAGCACAAGACACTAAAGCTTTGCAAACTGCTAAGGAATCACTTGCTCTAGCTAAATCAAATGCTACTGACAAAGCTAAGGCTCTTGCTGAAGCTAAAACAGTTCTTGCTACTGCTAAAGCTGAACAATCTACTGCTGACCAATCTCTTGCAACTGCCAAAGGTGAATTGGAAGTCCTTACTAAGTCTCATGATGTAGCAGTCTTGGCTCGTAAGTCAGCAGGTGAAGACCTTGCTCGTAAACGTGAAGCATCTAAAGAGGCTACTGACACTCATACAGTTCTTGAACTTGCTCTTACTAAGCGTGATAAAGTCCTTAAGGCTTTGGAAGCAGAACTTACTGGTATTAAATCTAAACTTGGTGTACTCCGTGCTGAATTGGAAACTGCTAAGGAAGAGTTGGCTCGTCTAGAGGGTATCGCAGAAGCTAAGGCTCGTGGGTATGAAAACTTTAAGCAACTTAAAGACGACCATGACGCATACCTTGCTGAACAACAACGCTTGCAGGCTTTGAAAGACAAAGCAGATGCAATCCGTAAAGCAGGTGGTCAACCTAAGGAAGTCACTAACGCTGACGGTAAAGTTGTTGATGTTGTGGATGCTAAGGCTCAAAATAAGGTTGTAGTTGCGACAGTAGGAACTAAAGACGATAAAACATATCAAGCTCCTGCACAAGCTACAAATGCAAAAAGCAGAACCCTAAGAAACAACTTCCAAATACAGGAACAAAGGAGACGATGCTAGGCTTATTAGGTTTTAGCTTATTAGCAAGTTTAGGATTAGGGTATATAAAAAAGGATAGAAAAGGGTAGAATAAATGAGTAATACAAGAAATTGTCTAAGAGAATTTATCAAATATAATTTATCAATTAGAAACTTTACTGTAACAAATCAGGAAATTATTTGAAAGCAATAAAAGGGAAAAGAAAAATATAGAATTTTGCCCGTTACTAGAACAATTCCGATAGAATCTGAAACTACTACTGTTGAAGCAAACTATGAAACTGTTAAAAATTTCAAAAAAATATAATAATGGAAAATATATTGATTGTATTGCTTTATGCCATAAGCAAAAGTATCAGATAATAAAAATTCAGGGGCTCGAATTATTTATAATTCCTATAGCAGAATTTGAGAAATATGTTCAACCTGATAAAAACTGGGGATGTTTTATCAAGAGCTTCTAATCACTATCATTACAACTATGCAAAAATATAGTCATCAAATTAATGAATTAGTACATGATTCTTGGATGAGAAAGTAAAAAAATAAAAATCTTCTTACTTATTGTAGGAAGATTTTTTTGATTCTAAAATTTATTGAAAAAGACTGCGCTATTCAACAATTTTTTAGGAATGAAAAAGTCCTAGAAAAATTCTTAGGACTTTACATTCTTCGATTATTGACTTTCTTTTTCATTTCAAAAAGGTTGCAAAAGGTTGCCATAGAACTGATTTCAAATGATTTGTAATGAAATTCAATATTTTAAAAATCGCATGAAATCAGTGTTTTTTTCAGTATGTACTGAAATGTAATGAAACCTTATTTAACTTCTGTAAGGGTTAAATAATTGACCTATATCCCCTATATTATCAAGTATTGTAGCGCTTTAAAGTTTAAAGGTAGTGATAAAGGTAGTGATGAAATCAACTTGCCAGTTCTTCCATTTTGTTTAGGAAAATATCCACTGCCTCAAATGTCTTTTTAGGAGCTAATTCAGCATAGGTATCCATAGTTGTTGATATGGACTTGTGTCCCATTCTATGTTGTAGCTCTTTCCAGTTCATACCAGAATTTAACATCATAGAAGCGTGTGTATGGCGGAAAAGATGGAAACCATAGTCAGGTAAACCAAGAGCCACTAATCGCTTTTTAAGGGTTGCACGTTCGTTTCTATCACACATGTAGTTGCCATAGATAGTTGGAAAGATAAGTGAAGATTTTTGGTAGACTATGCTTTTTCAAAATAGCCAGTCATTTCCTCATGAAACTCTTTAAGACTTTCCATGATTGAAAGCGGAACTGCAATCCTACGATTCCCAGAATCCGTTTTAGGAGTTTTCTTACAAACCATTTCCCCTTTGATACCTAGTTTTTTATTTGCGCTTTTCCACATTAATGTTTTACAGATAAGAATTTCATTAGTTTCAAAAATCAAGATCAGTAATTTCTAACGCTAACAACTCATTAATTCGTAATGCAGATACTAATAACGTGTTACAAATAACTTTAAAGCGCCTATTTGCTCTTGTGTTTGGTAAGGTTTCAAGATAGGACAGCCAGTGTTTCAAATCGTCATCATGGAGTACCATGATACGTTGTTTTGCTTTGCTTTTGGGCTTTGGAGGAATTTTGATTGATTTAGCTAGGGTTAGTCGTCAGTCCACAATTTGTAATGCCAAAATCAAAAATATCACTGACTTTGTGAGCCATTGCACCAAAAATCTTTTGCACTACCTTTTTGGAGCACGTTTTACACCAGAATCAACAGATTTCTTTTGCTTTTCCTAGCTAGCTTATTTACCCAAAAGTTGAATATCAGCAGGTTCAATTTGGTCAGGTTTATAATCCCCAAAGTGAGGAATGATATAGGTATCAAGATAACCCCTAACTCGGTTGATGGTATTTTGTGAAGACACCCAAGTTTTGAAGTTGCTAAACCATACCTCAGCAAGACTTTCAAAGTTATCAATTCGGATAGTTTCTTTAAGGGTAGAGCCAGCTTTTTCAAACTCAATTTTTAGCTTCAACAATTTTTCTATCCAAAGATTTTCAATGTTTTAGCGGTGATAGTTTTTGTGATGCGTTTACCAGTCTTTACATCAGTTCCAATGTAAACACCTTTAAGTGAATAACTGATTACACCATTTTGTTTTGTGATTTTTGTTATCTTTTTATTGTTGTGTTGAATGATTTCTTTACTCATGTAGCCTCTTTCTTCGGACAATTAAAAGGCTAGAATAGAACCCTCACATTCTTTATTGGATAATCCTATTCTAACATACTTAAAGCTAAATAGTCAAAAAGTCAATGACGTCTTTCATCTTGTAAAAAACAGTACGTGTTCCTTCAATTGGTGGCTCAAGACGCTTTAACCCTTTATTTTCCCATGATTTCAACGTATTAGGAGAAATCTGTAAGATTTTAAGTAGTTCTTTTTGTGTGACTATCCCATGAGAATCATTGCTTTGCAATTTTTGTTGAATGATAACAATGAGCGTATTAAGTAGCTCTTCAATTTGATTTAATTTCGTCATATCCGTCATATTAATTTTTCCTCTCGTTCTCTTACTTGAATACCTTCCACGGCTCTTTCTCTTTCTTTAATTCATCTTTTTATTATTTAGAAAAATAATAGTGTCAGGAGATGGTTTGTACTTTGTTTTGAAATGAATCAAAACATACTTGAAAAAAATTCCTGAATTGATTCGTTACCATAAATTTTATCAATCTTGTATAGAAACGATTCTAAACCGCTGTTTTTAACAAATAGATGTAAGTAGATAATAAGTCATTTTTCCGCCGTGGTTTTGACCTCAATAAATCAAAATCGGTTGAAACATATTCCAACATAACCTTTTGAAATATCCCATAATTCATCATTTTTGAAAAATAAATACTTGTCCGTAAACCGTTGAAAAATCAGGCTCGATAATTCTTTATCATTTCTACATTTTAAAATATCTAAACCAGTTTGGTTAGCGTAAGCCTGTCTGATTGACATTTCAAATCGCACCCAGTCATCACATTTCAAAGGCTTCAGTCATAAAGATGCCCTTCTTTGTCTCCTGTTCCAATTTTTATCATAGATTCTTAACAGTAGAGAGTTTCCTTTGTTTGCTTTGCTACCAACATAAATCGTTTCTGCTTTGTTGTTTGTATTAACAGTACGGATATTTGACTGATTCTTTCTCAATTTAATTGTATTTGTAAAACTGTCAACGTATTTTTGATTTTATTATTGACTTATTTAATTCTTGATAAATCTGATTTACTTTCAAACCTTCATCTTTAAAATCAATCGCAAAATCAATTTTTTTGAAACTCTACAACTACCACTAAAATAATTTTCTAATTCAAAAATTTTTTGTACTAATCTACGATATGAAATTTTTTTGATTATCTTCTTCGCGTCGTTTCAAATAATGTTTTAAACCTTGCCCTGAGAATTTGAGAAAAAAATTCCCATTCTTGGACTGTCCGTGTTAAAAACATAACAAAATTTCAAATTCATCAAAATTGATAATATGATTGTAGCCTGCAAAACCTTTTTCATTTAACTTGAAATTAACTGTGTACTTTTCTAATTCCAATAATTCGTCAATTTTGTAACAGATATCTAAAGCAAATGCTTCATAATCAGACATCATCTCGTTAAAATCAGGCAAAAATACAAATGAAATTTCATCAACGTCACATTGAATCATATAACATAACTCCTTTTAATTTTTTTATAGTTGACCCCGTAAGGGGTGGGATGGGGGTCATTACTAGACCCCCTTGAATGCTAATACCCATTATTTACGTTTTTCTCTTAATCTCTGACCGTATAAAAAAACGCTCGTTTGAATGTACTAATCTTTTCCAAGCCGTGCTCATGTAGATTAATGTTCCAGAATCGTCTGGGTTTGCTGAACTGTCCGTCACTAGTCATGATATAGCCTGAAAACCTGGGCGCATGATTATCAATGTTATCAGTTTCTCCAAATACCATTCGGGCTAATTCATCGGTTATAGCGCCATTTGATAGACAGATACGAACACCTAAATTATCTCTAATAGCTGTTGAAAGCAACTCAGAGCGCGGTTGTTGCATGCAGATACACATATAAACACCACTAGAGCGAGAACGCGAAACAATAGACAAAACTAAATCTTGAACCCTTTTTCTCATCTTATTATCTGTAATGCTAGAAAGCATAGCTGAATACTCTTCGATAACACACAACTTCATTTTCATCTCTTTACCGAAATTCACAAAAGTTGCACCAGTAATATCATCGCGTGCTGACAATTTCGCAATTTCTTTTTCACGTTTAATAACTAATTCTAATAACTCTTCAAAAATACGCTAAAATTTCATCACTATCAGATAAAATCACACCTTCTGGAAGAAAATCCCATGAACTAAACTCAGATTTTACATCCAAGATTGTTAAATCAACTTCTGAATCAAAACATAAAAACTTGAGTGAGTAGAGATTTCAAGAAAGTTGTCTTTGAACTTGACGTGTTGCCGACAATTAATCCATGAATATTTCTCAACATTGAGAATATCAAGCCTTTTTTTCAACTGTTATTTCAAAATCATTGACTGGTCTTAATTCAGTTATCTTCTTTGGTTTTAAGCTGCCTTGCTTTAGCTTCGACAATATCGTCTAGTAAATAAATGAACTCTGTATTATCTTCACTTAACCAATAATCTAAAACAATCAAAAGAACGATTTTTACCCACTAAACACGCTGATAACATTTCCGCAAACTTTTTCTAAATCGTCTGTAGTTTGATCAGCTAATTTTTTGATTTTGACTGTGATGCGCCTGCTTGACTTCGCGAAGTCCGCATGCGCTTTACTAACATCGATGAATTTGCTACCAACTTTGCGATTAGCAGTTGCTGAATCCAACAATGCCCTGTGTGTCTGTCGTTCTATCAACCTTAATTGATGATACAAAGATAATGAGCCAATTTTTTTGATAAATTCAAACCAAACCGAATCAACAACCCAAGATTAACCAAGAGCAAGACAGCTATTCCAATCACTATTAAATTCAAGCCAAGCTGTGCTTCACTTCTAAAAATACCAATTTCTGTTCCTTTAAATCCTAGCCATCGAATAATACCACCACCAAGTAGTAACCCCGCTCCAACAATTTGAAGCAGAGTTACCAAATTTGGTAAGGCTGGCATTAAATGTCCTGTATTTTCATTTAGCCTGTATCTAATCATAAATACCTACAAATCTCTTCCATTTCCTTTAACATCTTACGACGCATGAGTTCAAAATACATATACGAACGAATGAAATCAGTGTAACGACCGTTTGAGTAAACTAAACTCAAATTAATAAAGATGAAACTCGCCCTTCAACTTCAGAACTCATGTATGCTGATAAAAATTCTACGAAGTTCGATGGGCAGGTCTAAAAGCTGATAAATCATCTAATTCTTTAGAAATATTTTTTTCATATCTATTTCCTCACTACTTTAAACTAACTTCTTTTACATCTTCAGCCCAAACTTCGATAACATCGAAACTTTTGAACTTGTATCGACCGCGTGGGTTGACTAGCTGATAAAGATGTCGAAACTGAATCTTGTTAGCAATTTCAATTGTAGGAACAACAAGACTAATCAATTTAACTGAACCATCATCGCGAGGCATCGAAAGGAACACTTCGTAGCCGATTGATTTATCTGAAAATACTGGGGCGTTTTTACCATTTTGATTTTTCTCAAACCCAACGATTGGAAAGAATGGTTTTGGCTCTGTAACACTAACTGCAACGCAAGTTGAGATGTTTGTGAGCATTGGGGCAGTGCGACGATCGTTTACAATTGAATCGCCTGATTGTTTTGAATTGCTTCCAAACAATCCTGTTTGAATCAAGTTATTATTGTTAGTTGTCATTTTTTTCTTACCTTTACTAGCTTGCAGCTAGTTCTTTCTGTTAAACATTTCTTGTAAATATTTGAACGTTCTTTATTTACATTTCAAGTGTATCACGATTAAAGTTGATTGTCGATTGAGAAAAAAACAGACAGTGATACAAAAACATTTCATACAACTATTTTTAATTATGTAGCGTAAAATCAGTATATATAAATGAAGAAAGAGTTGTATGATAAAAATTTATAAAACAAAATATAAAAATCGGTTGCAATGTTCAACTCATTGTGTTATACTCTAGATATAAAATGATAGAAAGTTGGAAATTAAATGTTTAAAAATACAATTGAATTTGTCAAACGTGCAACGATTGATGCAGTACCTGCAAAGGTTAAAAATTATAAAGATGAACAGTTAGAGCAAGGGAAAAAAATATTATTGGTATATGTTTTTGCATGATGAAAAATTGGCGAATTAAGTAATAGTGGTGCTTATTATGGTGGAAACAAAGACACAGCCAAACAAAAAATGAGTCGATTAATGAAAGATAGTCGAACTCATTTATCTGAAAATGTTTTAGAATTACTTAGCAAGAATATGAATGTAAGTATTTCTGAATTGCTTTGGGGTAATGAAGAAAACTGGAAGAAATTACTTCAAGCCTCTTCTATTTAATAGTTTTTGAATCTATTAGCGCATCTGATTTTAGAAAAAATAGAGAGCAACAACTGAAATCGAATATGGTTAAAGTTTTAAAAGAGTCTGTACTATTTTCAAGCGAATTAGCGAAGAGAAATTGAAGCGGATTTATCAGATGGTATTGTTTCATTTGATATTTTTTGATAAGAATTTATTTACAGTTATTTCAAGATTTTATCAAAAAGAAGTAGAAGAAAAAAATTTTTACAGAGTCTTTAAAGAATTCTTTATTGACAGTAACTATTATTTGAAAAAAATTAGATAATAGAATAATTGATTTTTGCAGAACGAGTGTATAAAGAAGTTATTTTTGAGAACAAGAAAACAGAAGACTCTTTAGGGATTCAGGTTTATCAGACTTCTGCGTTATTTTTGAATGCGAATTATAGAGAATATAGAACAAGTATTGTACAAAAGAATTTATTGAATGAACTAGTACTAGAAAATGGGCAAAATATTAGAACATTATTTGGATGAAGAACAAAGAATGATACTTGAACAAGTTTCAAAAATTTGTTAATGGTTTAGATAAGATTCAAAGAAAGCAAGATGATCGATTAGGATATCGAAAGAACAACAAAAAGTTATTCAAATATGGATTTGATGTTGTTCAATTCGATGAAAAAAATATTTTAAGGAATCAGATGAGAAAGTAGAAGAAATTATCTTATCTACTGAACAAATGAGAGCAGATTTGAAAAAAATTAGATATGTAAAAAAACAACCGCTATAATTTTTTTAGCGGTTGTTTATGTTTTTAATAGGGTTGTTATTGCATCAATTATATCTGTTTTTTTGTGGTTCTGGTATTTGTTCAAGTTGATTGATGATATTTTTCAATTTCTTTGCTTTTTCTGGAAACTCGAAATCAAAAAAATGTTTTTTTCATCTACTTCAAGAGCTATGAGTATTTTTATTCAGTGTTTGTATTTGAAAAATTATATTTTTCATTTTCTATGTTGTGGATATGTTTTCGAACCCTAAGCCAGCCAATTCTGAAAGTTTTTTTCTTGGCTAAGTCCTTTTTAGTCGTAAATATCTAATTCTTTTTGCAATAAATGTTTGTAAGTTGTTTTGATTCATAGTTTTTACCTTTATTTATTATTTTAAAGATAAAAATTATAAATAATAAGTAGCACAAATTACACTTATATGCCATACAAGTGTTGAATATTGCACTTTTTAATGATAAAAATAGTGTAGTAAAATTATAAAAATAAGCTCAATTTATCAGTTATTAAAGGAGAAATTGATGAAAAAATTGCAAACCCTCACAACTTCAACAGCGATTGCTCTTGCATCCGTTGGTGGAACTGCATTTGCTCAAGAAGCTCAAGCGACTCCAGTACCTTCTAACACTGCTGTCAATGAACCTGCTCTTGTTACTAAGTCACAAGTGAAACCACTTGAAAAGAGTGAAGTTCCTTCGCCTTCTACAGTGAAACCTGCGCTTGACGCACAAAAAGCTGTTGTCAAAGACGCTGAAACTAAGATTGACACAGCTAAAGCTGATGTAAAAGCAAAAGAAGCAACTGTTGCTTCAACTGAAAAAGAAGTCGCTACAGCTACTCAAGCTGTCAAAGATGCTGAAGAAACTACTGCTAAAGCAACACCTGAAAAAGTTGCGAAAGTTAAAGACGCTCAAGCTAAAAACCTTGAAGCTCAAACTGCTAACCAAAAAGCAACTGAAGCTACAAATGAACAAATCAAAGCTGAAACAAAATCTCTTTCAGACGAACAAGCTAAAAGTTGCTACTGCTCAAGGAAACCTTGACCAAGCTACAAAAGATGTCCAAACTGCTGAACAAGCCGTAACAAACGCACAATCTGCCCTTGACGGTAATGGACTTGCTTCTGCTCAAAATGACTTGAAAGACGCTCAAGCAGATGTCAAAGACGCAACTAAATCAGTCGCTGACGCTAAAACTGCAAAAGAAAACGCATCTAAAGCAGATGCCAACCGCGACCAAGCTATCAAATCAGCTGAAACAGATGTCAATACTAAAAAAATGACGCTGTCAAATTGGCTAAAGATAAACTTGCGAGCGCTACAGAACATGCTGACTCAGTTGAAAGCAAATTGCAATCAGCTCAAGCTGAATTGAAATCTGCTCAAGACAAATTGGCAAATACTGGTGTTGATACAGTAGATGTTCAAAACAACAGTTTCCATATTTCTGATAAACTTCGTAATAAAATTGGTGCATCATCAAATGATATCACATTCAAAGAAGCTTATGACCTATGGAAAGCAAATCCAAATTCTGACACAGAACGTGTTCTAGTTGGAATGGGAGTCAAAGTTAAAGAGCAATCTTCAACAAAAATTAGTGAAGCTGATAAAAACAAAATTGTTGATTTCAATAACATCACAGACGAACAAAAACAAGAACTTGCACTTTATAACTTGAAAGTTGTAAATGCTATTCGTAAAAAAATCTTGGTTTATCTGAGCTTGAATTGAACACTGGTTCAATGAAAGCAGCTCAAAACCAAATGAATAAATACATCGCTAGAAACAAAAATATCCTAACTCATGGACATTTATCTGGTGATTACTTTGGTGAAAATGGTGGACCAATCGCTTTTGCTAAATATGGAACATCATTGAGCATGTACAAAGTTAAACAAGAAATTTACAATGTTGTAATGTCTCAAGCATTTGCTGACGCTCCATCAAAATGGGGACACTCAAGCAATATCCAAAAATCAATTTCAGACTTTGGTGCATCATTTGGTATCATCGATGGTGAACTTTACAGCATTAACGTCTTTGGCGTATATTCTGGTTCAAAAATCAAAGATGAAAAAGACCTTGTAACCCTCGAAAAAGCTGTCGAAACTGCAAAATCAAACCTTGAACAAGCTACTACAGCATCAGAAAACGCTAAGAAAGCTTTTGACAAAAGCTTCAACTGATTACGCAAGCGCACTCAGCTTGAAAAACTGAAGCTGAAAAAGTCCTTGCTGACGCAATGGCTACACCACTTCAAGCCCAAGTTGCTGAAAACAACTTACGTTTGGCTGAAATCGCTCTTGACAATGCTAAAGCTCGTAAAGCTAAAGCAAATGAAGCAGTCGCTAACTTCTCAGCAAGTCTAGCTGACAAGAAAGTTGCTCTTGAAAAAGCTCAAGACGCACTCAAAGAAGCTAAAAGCTGTTCAAACTTCTGCGTCACAAGCTCTTGAGAATGCTACAGCTAAACTACAAGCTCAAGAAGCTAAAGTTAACAATTTGAAAGAACAAAGTGACAAATTGATTGCAGAAAAAGATGCTCTTGTTAAAGAAGCTAAACAATTGGCTGAACAATTGCAAGCGTATTTGGACACACCTGCTAAACTCGCTACAGCAAAAGATGAACAAGCTAAAGCTGAAGCTAAACTTGAAACAGCAAAAGCTGAACTCAAGACTGCACAGTCTGCTCTTGAAAACTTGTTGTCTGCATACCGTACAGAACACGCTAAGTTGGTAGACTTGCAAACTGAATATGAAGCACTTGTTGACCTTGCAGAGAAAGCTCAAGAAAACGTTGTTGCAACACTTCCTGACGGAACAGTGATTGCTATCCCTAAAGGTTCACCAACTGCTGAAGCACTTCCAGAAGTCAATATTGACGAATTGCAAAAAGCTCTTGAAACTGGTAAAGAAGTTACTCTTGACGCTCAAGGAAAAGTTGTGGTGAAGGAAAAAAACGTGAAACATACTCAGCACCAGCAGTTAAATCAGTAGAAAACGAAAAAAATGAGTTATTCACGAGTAGAAAAAGCCAAAACTTTACCAAATACAGGAGAAAATTCAAGTGTTGCAATGTTGGTAATCGGCGCAATTTTAGGAACGTTTGGACTTGTAACTGTACGAAGAAAAAAATTAGAATAATAAAAATCTTCTTATATAAATAGGAAGATTTTTTGGATTCTCAAAACTAGTTGAAAAGACTGCGCTATTTAAACTTGTTTTGAGAATGAATATATCTGAGATTGTGTCGATGTCTGGGTATATCTAACACTCAATCACATATTCTAACTAGGATAAAACGGTAGTTGGTGAATCTGATACAAATAGCGTAGAGGCGGTATTTGAAATACATAGAAAAAGGAACCCCATCTCATAATGGAGTTCCTTTTACTTTTTAATTGTCCGAATCATTATTCTTATTTCAAAAAAAGGTAGTGAAAAAGGTAGTGATTCGGTTGATTTTTTTATTGCAATGTATTGAAACTTAGAATTTCAAGAATCGCTTAAAATCAAGGCTTCTAAAGTCTATTGACGTGTAGTGAACCCTTATTTAACTTCTGTGAACACAACGTGTTTGCGAAGTTTTGGTGAGTATTTCTTCAATTGAAGACGGTCTGGAGTGTTACGTTTGTTTTTTAGAAGTAAGGTACAAGCGTTCACCAGATTCTTTATGTTCAAGTGTAATATTTACGCGCATGGTATCTCCTTCTATTATTCAGCTGATGCAGCTTTAGCGATTTTACGTCCTTTGTAGTATCCTTTAAGTGATACACGGTGAGAACGTGAGTAATCTCCAGTAGTTTCGTCAAAGTTTACAGATGGAGCTGTTACTTTGTAGTGTGTACGACGTTTGTTTTTCTTCGCTTTTGAAGTGCGACGTGCAGGTACTGCCATTTTGATTTCTCCTTTAGGTATTTATATTCGATTCAATCTACTGATTTTCATCAACCATACTAGGATAACACATTTTTTTGTAAAAGTAAAGTTACTTGACAAAAAAAAGATGAAAAATTAAAAAAATTAAAAAGGTCATCAACCGAATTAATCGAAATTTTCTGAAAATTCAAGAATTTTCTTCTGTTCATTGCCTTTAAAATGTGCTATAATAGTAAAAACTGAAATGGGAGGGAACAAATGACTGAATTAGATAAACGTCACCGCAGTAGCATTTATGACAGTATGGTAAAATCGCCAAACCGTGCTATGCTTCGTGCGACTGGTATGACAGATAAGGACTTTGAAACACCGATTGTGGGAGTGATTTCGACTTGGGCGGAAAATACACCATGTAATATCCACTTGCATGATTTTGGGAAATTAGCTAAAGAAGGTGTCAAATCTGCAGGTGCCTGGCCTGTGCAGTTTGGGACTATCACTGTAGCGGACGGAATTGCCATGGGAACGCCTGGTATGCGTTTCTCTTTGACATCTCGTGATATCATTGCGGACTCAATTGAGGCAGCTATGGGAGGTCACAATGTGGATGCCTTTGTTGCTATCGGTGGTTGTGACAAGAATATGCCTGGTTCCATGATTGCCATTGCCAATATGGATATCCCAGCAATTTTCGCCTATGGTGGAACCATTGCACCGGGAAATCTTGATGGAAAAGACATTGACCTGGTTTCTGTGTTTGAAGGTATCGGAAAATGGAACCACGGTGACATGACAGCTGAGGACGTGAAACGTCTTGAATGTAATGCCTGCCCTGGTCCTGGTGGCTGTGGTGGTATGTACACTGCTAATACCATGGCGACTGCTATTGAAGTTCTCGGTATGAGTTTGCCAGGGTCTTCCTCTCACCCAGCTGAATCAGCTGATAAGAAAGAAGATATCGAAGCAGCAGGACGTGCTGTTGTTAAGATGTTGGAACTTGGTCTCAAGCCATCAGATATCTTGACTCGTGAAGCCTTTGAAGATGCTATCACTGTAACCATGGCTCTCGGTGGTTCTACAAATGCCACCCTTCACTTGCTTGCCATTGCTCATGCCGCAAATGTTGACTTGTCACTTGAGGACTTCAATACGATCCAAGAGCGTGTGCCTCACTTAGCCGACTTGAAACCATCTGGTCAGTATGTCTTCCAAGACCTCTATGAAGTCGGTGGTGTGCCTGCGGTTATGAGATATCTCTTGGCAAATGGTTTCCTTCACGGAGACCGCATTACATGTACTGGTAAGACTGTTGCTGAGAACTTAGCTGACTTTGCAGATCTTACACCAGGTCAAAAAGTCATCATGCCACTTGAAAATCCAAAACGTGCAGATGGTCCGCTTATCATCTTGAACGGGAACCTTGCTCCTGATGGTGCGGTTGCTAAAGTATCAGGTGTTAAGGTGCGTCGTCACGTTGGACCAGCTAAGGTCTTTGACTCAGAAGAAGATGCTATCCAGGCCGTTCTGACAGATGAAATCGTTGATGGCGATGTAGTCGTTGTTCGTTTCGTTGGACCTAAGGGTGGTCCTGGTATGCCTGAGATGCTCTCACTTTCATCAATGATTGTTGGTAAAGGTCAAGGAGACAAGGTTGCCCTCTTGACGGATGGCCGTTTCTCTGGTGGTACTTATGGTCTTGTTGTTGGACATATCGCTCCTGAAGCTCAGGATGGTGGACCGATTGCCTACCTTCGTACAGGCGATATCGTTACGGTTGACCAAGATACCAAAGAAATTTCCATGGCCGTATCCGAAGAAGAACTTGAAAAACGTAAGGCAGAAACAACCTTGCCACCACTATACAGTCGTGGTGTCCTCGGTAAATACGCCCATATCGTATCATCTGCTTCTCGTGGAGCCGTGACAGACTTCTGGAATATGGACAAGTCAGGTAAAAATAAACTCATACTCTTCGAAAATCTCTTCAAACCACGTCAACGTCGCCTTGCCGTAGGTATGGTTACTGACTTTGTCAGTTCTATCTACAACCTCAAAACATTGTTTTGAGCAACCTGCGGCTAGTTTCCTAGTTTGCTCTTTGATTTTCATTGAGTATCAAAAAAGCAAGCCAACTTTGGCTTGCTTTTTTTCATATTCAAAAGTGATCTGCCTGCTTAACGAGGTGGCAGTCCAAGGGCAATGCGGCCGTAGCGACTGATTCGTGTGATTTTCCAAGCAGGCGACCAGGTAACTTCAACTTTGACATCTTCGATACCCTCGATTTGTTTCAGACCTGCTACGATTTCGATAGGCAGGCTTTCGGCGCAATCGCAGGCAGTATCGGTGAAGGTCATGACAATTTTGCAGAGACCCGTTTCGTCTAGATTGATTTCATAAATCAGCCCTAGATTGTAAACATCCAATTCCACATCTGTATCAAAAACCTTCTCTAGTTTTTCGATAATTTGGTCTTGCAAGGCCAAAGCGCGGTCATTGATTTTGATATCCTCTCTCATTACAGTCCCTCCACGTGATAAATATCCTCTATTTTCTCATAATTCTGACAATTTGGCAAGTTTTTGATGAATTTTCTGAAAAATATGATAAAATGAAGAAAATACTGAATCAAGGGGAAGTCTATGGAGCAGATTGGAAAAGTCTTTAGACAATTACGAGAGTCAAGAAATATCTCGTTGAGACAAGCAACTGGGGGACAATTTTCGCCGTCTATGTTGTCCCGCTTTGAAACAGGTCAGAGTGAGCTTTCGGTGGAAAAGTTTCTATTTGCCCTGGAAAATATATCTGCCAGTGTGGAGGAAATCCTCTTTCTGGCGAGAGGTTTTCAGTATGATACAGATTCTGAGTTGAGAAAAGAAATCATAGATGTCTTGGATCCAAAGAATATAGCTCCGCTTGAGGACTTGTATCGCAGGGAGTATCAAAAGCATATCCATTCTCACAACAAACAGAAACATATTCTAAATGCCATTATGATTAAGTCTTATATGAAGGGCATGGATGAAGGGGTAGAGTTAACAGCAGAGGAAGGGAAAGTTCTTCATGATTATTTGTTTTCTACCGAGATTTGGGGAATCTATGAACTCAATTTATTTCAGTCAGTTCACCATTTCTATCTGTTTCTCTTTTCACTAGGTATGTTAGAGAGATGGTACGAAAATCTGATTTTCTAATGGAAATGTCTGGCAATCGAAACCTTTTTCACACTATACTATTGAATGGCTTTTTAGCCAGCATTGAGTGTGAAGAATTTACCAATGCCTCTTATTTTAAACGTGTTATCGAAGAGCATTTCTACAATGAAAATGAGACCTATTTCCGAATTGTTTATCTGTGGGCGGAAGGTCTCCTTGATAGCAAGCAAGGCAGAGTCAAGGAAGGTCAGAAAAAGATGGAAGATGCTGTCCGTATTTTTGAGATGCTTGGCTGTAACAAATCTGCCGAATACTATCGAAAAACGACCGATTGTTGAATATCTGCAAACTAAGAAAATAATTTGAAATTTTAAGCGATAGAATTGTTGAGCTCTCACAGGTTATCAAAGAAGTTCTATCGTTTTTTTGCTCATTTTGTTTGTTGCATATATTCAAAAGTTTTTCCTCTAGAATTTCTAAGTGCTATACTATAGTTATACTTAACATAAAACTTATACTCTTCGAAAATCAAATTCAAACCACGTCAGCTTCCATCTGCAACCTCAAAACACTGTTTTGAGCAGCCTTCGGCTAGCTTCCTAGTTTGCTCTTTGATTTTCATTGAGTATTCGAACAAGAAGGGAGATTACCTATGAAACTATTGTTCAGAAATCAAGCTTATCGTCTCTTGACTTTGTCACGCTTCTTCAATGCTTTTGGTGCTTCGATTTTCAATCTGGTCTTTATCGTCTATGCATCGACCTTGCCACAAGCCTCCTTTGCTGTTACTATGGCGAATATTGTCATGCTTCTTCCGACTCTCTTTACAGTTTTTGTAGGGATTCGGGCAGATTACACGAGGGACAAGGTCAAATGGATGGTCTATAGCGGTTTGTTTCAGGCGGTTTTATTTTTTCTAGCAGCCCTAGTTGTTCATCAAGCTAGTCTCTTTGCCTTTTCCAGCCTGTGTTTAATCAATGTCATTAGTGATGTCATCAGTGATTTTGCAGGTGGCCTGCGCATGCCTCTTATTAAGGAAAAAGTAGCTGAAGATGATCTGATGGAGGCTTATTCTTTTTCACAGTTCATCACCTATATTTCAGCCATTGGTGGTCAAGCTTTCGGAGTCTGGCTCTTAGGGCTATCGGTCAATAATTTTTCTCTCGTTGCGGGAATCAATGGCTGTTTTTTCCTAGTATCAGCTGTTATCCTCTTTTTAGGAAAAAGCAAATTGAGACTGTCGATTTCATCCGCTGATGGTGAATCACTCAAAAAATGAGAAGCTTTCTATCAAAGAGCAGTTCCTAACAATTTATCGAAATTTACGTCTCGTTTTTCTTAAAGGTGGACAGAAAAACTTTGGATTCATGATCTTTGCTGTCTTACTTATCAATGCCTTGGGTGGCGCTTTAGGAAGCATCTATAACATCTTCTTTTTGAGCCATTCTCTTTTGGACTTTTCTTACACAGAGGCATTATTTATCAGTCAAGTCTGTGCTTTGTTAGCAATCATCATCAGTAGCCTTACGGGCAATGATTATTTTGGGAAGCAGTCCTTGCCTAGATTGATGATGTGGGTGACCGTAGGACTCAGTCTAATTGGTCTAGCTAATTTATTCAATCAAGTCGTACTTGGTTTACTATTTCTCTGTTCAACTCTGTATGTGTCTGGTAAAGTTCAACCAAAGATTAGTGCCATGCTCCTGAAAAATCTAGCTCCAGAGGTTCTAGCTCGTACCAGTAATTTTTTAGGTTTATTGTTTACCTTATCCATACCTGTGGGAACAGCTTGTTTTTCACTTGTAGCTGTATGGAATATACAGTTGACTTGGATGCTATTTGTTGGTCTTTCCTTGCTAGCTATTTTTTTGACGATTCTTAATCTCAAAAATGATATTTGAATCCTAATTTTTTTCATACTGTCTTAATCCCTCTATTTATGGTAAAATAAGACTATTAAGTTTAAAGAGGATTCCCTATGAAATTACAAAAACCAAAAGGAACGCAGGATATTTTACCTGCTGAATCTGCCAAATGGCAGTACGTTGAGGGCTTTGCCCGTGAGATTTTCAAGCGCTATAACTATGCAGAAGTGCGCACGCCTATTTTTGAGCATTACGAGGTTATCAGTCGCTCTGTCGGAGATACAACGGATATCGTAACCAAGGAAATGTACGACTTTTATGACAAGGGTGACCGTCATATTACCCTCCGTCCAGAAGGAACAGCGCCAGTTGTCCGTTCCTATGTGGAAAATAAACTCTTCGCACCAGAAGTGCAAAAGCCAAGTAAGTTCTATTACATGGGTCCAATGTTCCGCTATGAGCGTCCACAGGCAGGGCGTTTGCGCCAGTTCCACCAGATTGGTGTTGAGTGTTTTGGCTCTAGCAATCCAGCTACCGATGTGGAAACCATTGCTATGGCAGCTCACTTCCTGAAAGAAATCGGTATCCAAGGTGTCAAATTGCACCTTAACACTCTTGGAAATCCTGAGAGCCGTGCGGCCTACCGTCAAGCCTTAATTGACTATTTGACACCGCTCAAGGAGACCTTGTCTAAGGATAGCCAACGTCGTTTGGAGGAAAATCCTCTCCGTGTCTTGGACTCTAAGGAAAAAGAAGATAAGGTGGCAGTAGAGAATGCACCGTCTATCTTGGACTTCCTTGATGAAGAAAGCCAAGCTCATTTTGATGCTGTGCGTCAGATGTTGGAGAATCTTGGAGTAGACTATATCATCGATACCAATATGGTGCGTGGTCTGGACTACTACAACCACACCATTTTCGAGTTTATCACTGAGATTGAGGGCAATGACCTGACAGTCTGTGCGGGTGGCCGTTACGATGGCTTGGTTTCTTACTTTGGAGGCCCTGAAACTGCTGGATTTGGTTTTGGACTTGGTGTAGAGCGCCTACTTCTCATTCTTGAAAAGCAAGGTGTGGCCCTCCCTATTGAAAACGCTCTAGATGTCTATATCGCAGTCTTGGGCGAAGGGGCAAATGTCAAGGCCTTGGAGTTGGTACAAGCCCTTCGCCAACAAGGTTTCAAAGCAGAGCGTGATTACCTCAACCGTAAACTCAAAGCTCAGTTCAAGTCAGCCGATGTCTTTGCTGCTAAGACCCTCATCACCCTAGGAGAGAGTGAAGTCGAAAGTGGACAAGTGACGGTCAAGAACAACCAAACCCGAGAAGAAGTGCAAGTGTCACTTGAGGCAATCAGCCAAAATTTCTCAGAAATCTTTGAAAAACTAGGCTTTTAATAACAGATAAAACGGTCAGGAACCTACTCCTGACCTTTTTCTTTTGCAAAATGACAAAAATCATAAACTTTTTGACAAATATGCTTGTCAAAAAGAAAAAGATGTGTTACAATGTAAGCAAGTTAAGAGAAAAGGAGCAAGGAACGATTATGTGGGCATTAGGATTTGTACCTCTTGTGATTATGTATTATATCTACCATTCCCAAAAGGTCAAGAAACTAGAGAATAAAATCAAAAGAATTGAGCAAAAACAGAAAGGAAATAAAGAAATGTCAAGAATTTTAAAAGAATTGATTGGGAAAACACCGACAATCTTTGGACAAGTTTTTGGAACAGATAACTGGGAAGTTGTAGATGTAGATGAGGAATGGGTCAAGCTACGTCGTGTTAATAAAAAAGGAAAAGAAAAATTCAAACTACAACGCATTGAGGATATCCAGACAGTTGAATTTGACGGAGAGTAGGTGTGTAACATGCAACTTAAAAATCGTCTAAAAGAGCTTCGAGCTCGCGATGGTCTCAATCAAACCGAACTAGCCAAGCTAGCAGAGGTTTCCAGACAGACTATCAGCCTATTAGAACGGGACGAATACACCCCGTCCGTTGTGATTGCCTTGAAAATATCTCAGATTTTCAACGAAACAGTCGAATCGGTATTTCGCTTGGAGGAGGACGAGTGATGAACAAGTATAAAGTGATTTATTACATGAGTGTTCTTGCCCTCATTGTGAATGCTTTCGCTATGGTTGGAACATTAATGGGTTGGTTCTATTTTGTTGAAAGTAAGTATTTGTTTTGGATTAATTTAGTCCTCTTGTCCATTTTCAATTGGTTGAAGAAAAAGGAGAAAGATGATGAACAAGTATAAAGTAATCTATTATGTAGTTGCCATAGCTCTATTAGTCAGCGTGTTTCTACTGATTGGGATGGACCTAGGCTGGTTTAGTCCCTATCAAAGTGACCAATTTATTTGGGTCTACTTTGCCCTCATCCCAGTCGTTGACTGGATTGAAAAGAAATCCAAAAATCTAGCAAGTGAATAAGGAGAATGAATATGAAAGAGTTTTTAGCAGGTTTTTCAAGTAGATACTGAGAACAAAAGAACTTGCAGGTGTCTGTGCAGGTTTAGGAAATTATTTTAATATCAAAACTATCGTGGTTCGTTTAGTGATGCTGTTCTTGTTTCTTTCCTCGACTGAATTTGGGATTTTGACAGTCACTCTGTATGCCTATCTTGCTGGTTGGCTAAGTAAAGAGCCTCTGGGAGCTAGTGAGACAAAAGCAAGAAACCAAGCTATTCTCTTGTTTGCTGTTTGTTTGATTTTAGTATCACTGGGAACAGAGGGCTTGACAGCTATTTATGAATCAGGTAAAGCCTTTGGTCAGTGGTTAGTTGGATTGGTTTAGTTTAGAAAGAGAATGAATATGAAAAAGAAAAATAAACGTGGATTGTTGTTATTTTTAATGTCTGTTGTCTTGGGAGGTTTCTTGGGCATGTTTGTAGGGATGTTTAAGGCACGTGCCGAATCCCACGAAATTATGTTAGATGTGAAAGTCTTGATACCATGGATATCAGCTATTTGTTTACTGATAGGTTTCATTAGTCTTCTTTTGACGTTCAATTTCCTAAAGAAAAGCAGAAAATTTCACTCCTTGTATCAAGAGGAAATGGATGATGATCTGAATGAAACATATTATGTGCAAATGAATCGTAATCTTGAGTTTGGAACTATTGCTTTTAATAGTGCAAGCGTAGCGATTTTATTGGCTCTCTTCATTTCAGGAAGTGAAGTAATTGTACTCGATATAAGCCATATAACCTTATCCCTTTCCTTTTTGGGATTAGTGTTGGTTTTCAATGCTCAAAATTATCTTTTTAAGACTATTGCGATTGTTCGTCAGATTGGTTTGGTGTTTTTCTCTACACCAAAGGATATCTTGGAGCATTTCGATTCTTACGATGAAGGGGAGCGCAAGGCTAATTTGGAACAGAGTTTTCGGATTTTATTCCAATTAAATAACTATGTCTTGCCAGGTCTCTACTTTCTGATTGCTCTCTTTTCTTTACTGACAGGAGAGATTCAGTTACTAGCCTTCTTGCTTGTAGGAGCCATCCATATTTATATCAATGTGATGCAGTTACCTATGGTGAAACGTTATTTCAAATAAAGGAGTTTCTATGATTCGTGTTGAAAATGTAAGCAAAAGTTTTGGGAGCAAAAAAGCTCTTCACCAGATTTCTTTTGAGATTAAGGAGGGTGAAATCTTTGGTTTTCTTGGCCCTTCTGGCTCAGGTAAAACAACCATGATCAATGTCTTGACAGGTCAGTTGGATGCAGATCAAGGTAAAACAGTTTTGTTAGGCAAGAATTCTCAAGATTTAACCTCAAATGATTTGGAACAAATTGGTATTGTTAGTGATGGCAGTGGTTTTTATGAAAAGATGAGTCTTTACAAAAATCTTCTCATCTATGCTAAGTTATATGGTCTCAAGTCAGATAGAGTAAATCAGGTGCTCCAACAGGTTGGATTGGCAGATGCTAAAGATATTATCGCAGAAAAACTATCTACTGGAATGAGACAACGAATGTTCTTGGCTCGTGCCCTTCTGAATGCTCCTAAGATTCTCTTTCTCGATGAGCCAACCAGTGGCTTAGACCCTACAACATCCAAGATGATTCATACCCTACTTCAAGAATTAAAGCAGGCGGGGACAACTATCTTTCTGACCACGCATGATATGAATGAAGCAACTCTGCTTTGTGATCGCTTATCTCTTTTAAATAAGGGAAACTTAATAGAGTATGGAAGTCCACAAGATATTATCCAGAAGTATCATGTGGATAAGAAAGTACATGTGGTTTATAACGATGGACGAGAACAGATCGTTCCATTTGAAGAATTGCCACATTTAGACACGACAGATTTGATGGTGGTTCACTCTTGTGAGCCGACACTAGAAGAAATCTTTATCAGATTGACAGGAGAAAAGTTAGATGTTTAGAAAATTAAATGCCCTACTATGGTTAAGATTACAAGTCCTTATTAGCAATTCATCTTTGTTGGCGACTCTATTGTTTCCTTTTTGGACTGACTGTTTTATATAATGAATTTTTAAATAAGAATGGACAATTGAGCCTATTTTTACTATCTGCTAGCTTGACGATGGTCTTGAGCATGGGAAGTGGTTATATGGTATCGATTATGATGGCAGAAGATAAGGAAAAACGAAATCTTAAATCACTCATCCTAAGTGGTGTGACAGCAACAGAATATACTTTCAGTATGCTCGTTCTCCCTATTCTGATAATGTTACTTGCTATGATTGTACTTCCCATCTATCTTAAAGTAGATCTATCAGGTTATTTATTTGCCTACGTTATCTATTTGCTCCTAGCAACTATTAGTATTATTTTTCTCAACCTTCTAATTGGTGCGGTGTCAGATACTCAATCTAAAGCGCAAGTTTATAGTATCTTCCCTATATTAATTGTCTCTTTTTTACCTATGATTGCTTCTCAAAATGATACGGTTCAAAAAGTGTTGGATTACTCGTTCGTTGGTCCTATTGTAAATCTTTTAAATAAAAAAGGTGGGGAGATATCTTTTTCTAACATCGGTATGTTACTTGCCTGGGTACTTGTGTTAGGAATAGCAAACCTCTTTGTATTGAAAAACAGCTATAAAGCAAGATAGGAGACCTTTATGAAACTACTTAAAAACCTCGGCTGGTTTCTTCTAGCCCTTCTATCCTTTTTCTTTGGCTATGGCTTCATTCAGGGGTTGGCGACCTCTTCGCTTGCCTTAGGCGCTTCACCCTATGCTGTGACCTTGCTCTATGTGGCCTTGGCTGGAGTTTATGTGTACGGTATTTACAAATGGTATCAGAAAGCTCCTGTTCGTATTGAGAAGAGTGGCTTTAACCGATTTATTTGGCTTCCTGCCTTGGTTTGGTTCTTATCTCTGGTTGTCCAGTTTTTCTTGCCAAATGATCCTTCAGTAAATCAGCAAATAGCGATAGACTTGACCTTGTCTCAACCACTTTTCTCATTCTTTGCGGTCGTTATTTTTGCTCCTTTGACGGAAGAACTTATCTTTAGAGGGATGTTGGCACGCTACCTCTTTCCTAAGCAGGACAATAGTAAACAAACTCTGATTTTTCTTCTGGTATCCAGTGTTCTGTTTACCTTGATTCATTTCCCAGGTGATGTGCAACAATTTTTTGTCTATTTTAGCCTTGGTTTTAGTTTGGGCTTGGCTTATATTAGCAGAAAAGGTCTGGTCTACAGTATTTCTCTCCACGCTTTGAATAATTTAGTCGGCTTTTTGATGATTCTCATGCTATAATAGAGTCAGGAGGTCACATGAAACGAGTAATTTTATTAGCAGTGATTCAAGCAGTTGTTCTATTTTTCATCATTGGGGGATTAGCTTATGCCTTCAAAGGTGATTTCTTCTATAGCCATCTCGCAGTGGTCTTTGCCCCTATTGCCGGTATCTGGCGTTTTGGGACAGCCTACACAACGGAAATCGTCCTGCCTCGAAAGGCAGCCGAAATCGCTGAAAAGCGTAAAGCAGGCAAAAATTCAAAATAAAAGAGTCCGATGAAGTTCATCGGATTTTTGTATGGGCGTTAATTTTTAAAGACTGGCAAACTTTTCTGATGATTTTCATGAAGAGCCTGCGCTTTTATGGTAAAATAGTAACAGAATAAAAGAGGAGAGAAAACATGAAACGTAGTATGTATGCTGGTCGTGTTCGTGAGGAACACATCGGACAAGAAATGACCTTGAAAGGATGGGTAGGCCGTCGTCGTGACCTTGGTGGTTTGATCTTTATCGACCTTCGTGACCGTGAAGGAATTATGCAGTTGGTTATCAATCCTGAAAAAGTCTCTGCAGAGGTCATGGCAACAGCTGAAAGCCTTCGTAGCGAATTTGTTATCGAGGTGACTGGACAGGTCGCTGCGCGTGAGCAAGCCAATGATAAGTTGCCAACTGGTGCAGTTGAGTTAAACGTGACAGCTCTGACAGTGCTTAATACAGCTAAGACAACCCCATTTGAGATTAAGGATGGCATTGAGGCCAATGACGATACACGCTTGCGTTACCGTTACCTTGACCTTCGTCGTCCAGAGATGTTGGAAAATCTCAAACTTCGTGCCAAGGTGACCCACTCTATCCGTAATTACTTGGATGAGTTGGAGTTTATCGACGTGGAGACACCATTCCTTTCTAAGTCAACACCAGAAGGAGCGCGTGACTATTTGGTACCATCTCGTGTGAATAAAGGACATTTTTACGCGCTTCCTCAAAGTCCACAGATTACTAAGCAGTTGTTGATGAATGCTGGTTTTGATCGTTATTACCAAATCGTCAAATGTTTCCGTGATGAGGACTTGCGTGGTGACCGCCAGCCTGAGTTTACCCAGGTCGACTTGGAAACGTCTTTCCTTACTGAGCAAGAAATCCAAGATATCACAGAAGGCTTGATTGCGCGCGTGATGAAGGAAACAAAAGGAATTGAGGTAACTCTTCCATTCCCTCGTATGAAATACGATGACGCTATGGCTCTTTACGGTTCTGACAAGCCAGATACTCGTTTTGACATGTTGCTTCAGGACTTGACAGAAGTGGTCAAAGGTGTAGACTTTAAAGTCTTTTCAGAAGCACCTGCTGTAAAAGCCATTGTGGTCAAAGGCGCTGCGGACAACTATTCACGTAAAGACATCGACAAGATGACGGAAGTAGCCAAACAGTACGGTGCCAAAGGTCTTGCTTGGGTCAAGGTTGTTGATAGAGAATTAAATGGACCAGTTGCTAAGTTCTTGACTGGCATCCAAGCAGAATTGACAACAGCGCTTGCTCTTGAAGATAAGGACTTGGTTCTCTTTGTGGCAGATACGCTTGAAGTGGCCAATGCAACGCTCGGTGCCCTTCGTGGACGTATTGCCAAAGAGCTTGGCTTGATTGATAACGATAAATTTAACTTCCTTTGGGTGGTTGACTGGCCAATGTTTGAGTGGTCTGAAGAAGAAGGTCGCTACATGAGCGCCCACCATCCATTCACCCTTCCACAGGAAGAGACTACTCACGAATTAGAAGGTGATTTGGCTAAGGTTCGTGCCATTGCTTACGATATCGTCTTGAACGGTTATGAACTTGGTGGTGGTAGCCTTCGTATCAATCAAAAAGACCTTCAAGAACGCATGTTCAAGGCTCTTGGTTTCTCAGCCGAAGAAGCAAATGATCAGTTTGGCTTCCTTCTTGAAGCCATGGATTATGGTTTCCCACCACACGGTGGCTTGGCTATCGGACTTGACCGTTTTGTTATGCTCTTAGCAGGAGAAGAAAATATTCGTGAAGTTATTGCCTTCCCTAAGAACAACAAGGCAACTGACCCAATGACACAAGCTCCTTCAACAGTAGCTCTCAAACAACTAGAGGAACTCAGCTTACAAATAGAAGAAGATGAAACAAGCAAAACGAATTAAGCGGTGGCGCTATTATCTGCGCCGCTTTGCTTATCAGATAAAAATTTTACGTGTCTTACAAAGCATCTCTCGCGAAAAATATGATGAGAAGATTTCGGCCTCTCTGGTCTATGGTTTTTTATCAGCAGTAGCGGTCAATTTCTTTTTCCAACCAGGGCATGTGTATTCGAGTGGTGCGACAGGTCTGGCACAGATTATCTCTGCCTTGAGTAATCACTGGTTTGGTTTTCATATTCCAATTTCATTGGCTTTCTACGCTATTAATTTTCCTTTGATGGTTTTAGCTTGGTATCAGATTGGCCATAAGTTCACCGTCTTTACCTTTATCACGGTGTCCATGAGTTCCTTCTTTATCCAGTTTGTCCCTGTGGCGACCTTGACGGAGGATCCCATTATCAATGCCCTTTTTGGGGGTGTTGTCATGGGCTTGGGGATTGGTTTTGCTCTTCGAAACAATATCTCCAGTGGTGGGACGGATATCGTCAGCCTGACCATTCGCAAGAAAACGGGTAAGAATGTCGGTAGTATTTCTTTCTTGGTCAATGGGACTATCATGCTGATAGCAGGTTTGACTTTTGGTTGGAAGTATGCCCTTTACTCGATGATTACTATCTTTGTCTCTAGTCGTGTGACGGATGCTGTCTTTACCAAACAAAAACGGATGCAGGCCATGATTGTGACCAATCATCCAGAGAAGGTAATTGAAAAAATCCATAAAAAGTTGCACCGCGGAGCAACCATGATCCACGATGCAGAAGGAACCTATAATCACGAGAGAAAGGCAGTTTTAATCACTGTTATTACACGTGCAGAGTTTAATGAATTTAAACAGATTATGACACAAGTGGATCCAGGTGCCTTTGTCTCCGTATCGGAAATGTTCATATTCTAGGAAGATTCGTTGAAACAGAAAATTAGTGACCAAAAAAACCAGCACGAGCTGGTTTTTATTTTTCGATAATTTTGTGGGCAATCAACTGACGGTAACAAATTTGTTTATTGCTCTTAGCATCGTTGATAATCTGAAGAATCGTTTCAAATGATGTTCGACCAAGTTCTAGGCTATTAATATCGACATAGGCTGCCAAGTTGAGCTTGGGATTGACTGAGTCGAAGCTGAGAACAGGGACATCCAGCTGGTGCTTGGCGATGTAGTCACAGACTCCTTCAGCTAGGAGGCTATCGGTTGTGATGATAGCATCGATTTGTGGGTCATGCTGAAAGAGAAGTTGGCTAAATTGATATCCTTTTTCCTCTAGAAATTCATTTGCAAAGTAGGTCAGATTGTCATCAAGAGGCAGTTTGTATTGCTTGAGCGCGGATTCGTAACCAGTTAGACGATCTTGTGTAACGAAGAGTTTCTTAGAACCTCCGATAAAGGCAATTCGTTTGCATCCTTTTTTGATGAAATATTCGGTTGCATCAAAACCAGCTTGGGCATTGTCATTATCGACAAGTGGAATGAAGGGGGACAGAGATTTTCCGAGGATGAGGAAGGGGAACTGCTCATCAGCCACCAGTTTGACTAAAGGATCTTCCTCTTCGGCATAGAGGAAAATCAAACCATCTACACGCTTACCATAGACCATCTGAGAAATAGCTTTAAGACGCTCTTTGGCATCTTTACCTGTTGCAATCTGAATGGCGTAGTGGTTTTCAGATGCGACTTGAGAGATGCCACGTAGGACTGATGGAAAGAAAGGATTCTGGTAGAAGGCATCTGAGTCGTCAGGAAGGACCAAGCCGATAACTTGGGTATAACTGCTTACCAAACTGCGAGCATTGAGGTTGGGGTGGTAATTGAGCTCCTTCATCGCCTTGCGAACGCGTTTTTTAGTTTCGTCGCTAATGGTTGATTTATTTTGAATAACACGGGTTACGGTTGAAGGCGAAACACCAGCAGCCTTGGCCACGTCTTTAATCGTAACGGGCATAAAAATCTCCTATTTATGGTAATCTGGATCACGGAAATGCGTTTTATAAAAGATAGTGACCAGATAAAGGACAAAAAGAATGTTTTGTATAGTGATGAGGTTTGACATATTTTGGCCAAACAATCCCAAAATAAGCGTAATCAGAGTCGGCAATCCTAAACAGTTCAAGATAAAATGGTAGCACTCTTTAAAGGTTTTAAATGAAAAGAGGCGTGATTTCTTAGTGATATAAAGGAGAAGACTAGCCCCTAGAGAGACGATAAAGAAATTCAAACCAAAGAGGAAGCTTGCACCGAGAACTAGGAAGAGACTGATATAGACACGATTTTGTTGGTACCAGTCTTTAGAAATTGCTTGGGTCAAGCTATCTTTACTTTTGAAACTCTCAGTCTCAATCGCTCGGTAAGAGACACGGGTCAGTTCTTTACTTTCCTTGCTGATGACGAGCTCATTCGTATCGAAATGCAGTTGCAAGTCCTTAGGTAATTCCTTGCTTTGACTTGGACCGATTAAAATAGAAGGTGCTTGACTAGCTGTTCCTGTATAAGTAAATTTACCATCAACAATTCTAGCATGTTCAGAGAGATCCTGGACAACCTCATCTGTCAATGGTTCATAGACATTATCGATAAAGGTTTCTAGCGGATAAGTCTCCTGTGAGCTGTTTTGGATGGCAATAGGTACCATAGACAAGCTGATAAGGAAGATACTGGTAAAGAGAAGCTGAAACCAGTTGAGTCCGAAACGTTTGGACAGGGGCTTACGAAATCCCCAAATACTTGAAAAATAGGAAAATGGATATGGAAGCATAGGTATCTTTCTAAAAGGTGTTTTCTATATGAGTATTATTATATAGAGAAATGTGCTTTATTTCAAGTCTAGGAGAGAAATTGCTTGTTGCAAGAATATTATTTACAGTAGCAATAGCTAATACTCAATGAAAATCAAAGAGCAAACTAGGAAGCTATCCGCAGGTTGCTCAAAGCACGGCTTTGAGGTTGCAGATGCAGCTGACGTGGTTTGAAGAGATTTTCGAAGAGTATAAAATGAAAAAGGGTGGCGGGGATATATTATCCCTTGTCGCCACCACTTGTAAGTCCTGAAACAAAGTTCTTTTGTAGGAAGAAGAAGAGAATACAGATTGGAAGGGCGATGAGGATAGCACCTGCTGAGAAGTAGGCGATCTTCATGTTTTTCACATTGCTAACGAAGGTTTGGAGACCTACGGCAACAGTAAAGTATTCTTTCTCACGAAGCAAGAAACTAGAGAGGATGTAGTCCCTCGAAAGGTCCCATGAAGGCCCAGAGAGCTTGTACGGCAACCATTGGGCGAACAAGTGGAAGAACAATTTGCCAGAAGCGGCGGAAGTGTCCTGCACCGTCTAGTTTTGCAGATTCATCTAGAGACATTGGCACTGTATCGAAGTAGCCTTTCATGAGCCAAGCGTTCATCGGGATACCACCACCAACGTAGAGGAAGATGAGGAACCAGCTATGGTTAAGGGCGTTCAACATAAGTGCCATAACGAAGAAGGCTGTCAAAGCGGCCATTGTTGGCACCATTTGGATAATCAAGAAGAAGACCAAACTTTGTTTACGAGCCAAGAAGTTGTAACGGCTGTAGGCATAACCAGCAAGTACGATGATACTTGTTTGAACAACCATGGTAATCAAGGCGATAATCAAAGTGTTGAGGTGCCAAGTACCGTACAAGGTTTCAGTGAAGAGGCCTTTAAAGTTATCAAAATTGAGGTCGATATTAGTATCTAGTTTAAAGGCTGAGACGTTACCTGCTTTAAAGGCTGACATGATGGTAATCAAAAGTGGATAGATAATCACGATTGATAGGCCAATTAAGTAGAGGTAAGTAAGGGTTTGAGTCAGTCTACGTTTGAGTTTAATTGAGTTATTCATCTTAGACATCCTCCATATCAAATGCGTGTAGTTTCTTGAATGCGATCATAGAGATTGAGATGACAATGATGAGATAATCAAGGTAACAGCTGCCGCCATTGAGTATTGAGGAGATGTCACCTGTTGTCAAACGGTAGATCCATGAGATCAAGATATCGGTTGAACCAGCTCCACCTCCGACACTACCAGGTCCTCCACCATTGAAGAGGTACATGATAGAGAAGTTGTTAAAGTTGAAGGTGTATTGGCTAATCAAAGTAGGTGCTGCAACAGCCAAAATCATTGGGAAAGTGATGTTGTGGAATTTTTGCCAAAGCATTAGCATCGTCAATATAAGCTGCTTCGTAAAGGTCGTTAGGAATAGATTGTAAGATACCTAAAGTCAAAACGTAGATGTATGGGAATCCAAGCCAACCTTGCATCATAATCAAGGCAACCTTTGTCCAAGTAGGGTCTGTTTTCCAAGGAATAAGAGCACCATCAAGGAAAGGAAGGAATTTAGCAAAGATCGGCAAGACTTGAGTGTTGATAGCACCGACACTATCATTAAACATGTTTGAGAATGTCAAGATAGTGATGAAGGCTGGGACAGCCCAAGGAAGAAGGAAAATAACACCAAAGATACGTTTTCCTTTGATAAATGGCTGGTTAGCAATGATAGCTGTGAAGATACCAATCACGATCTGCAAAGTTGAGGCAGATAAAGCCCAGATGATAGTCCAAGAAAGAACAGAACCAAAGGCAGAACGGAAGGTACTCAAGCTCCAAATGTTTGTAAAGTTGGTCAAACCAACCCAGTCCAACAATTTGTTTGGTGGCAAGTGTTGGAAGTCGTAGTTAGTAAAGGCAATCATCAAGGTTACGATAACTGGGAAGATAATCGCAAAAGTCATTGCAATATAAGATGGAATGATCAAGAGGTAAGGGAAGCCATTTTCATAGATTCCTTTGACCATTTCTTTAAAGGTAAGTGCTACTGGAATACCATTATTAATGTGTTTAGCAGTTGTATGTGCATCTTTAATATTTGCGAAATAAAAGAGTACATAAACAACTACAAAGATTAAATGGAAGGCACCACGAATCAGCATAAAGAGGGAATTGTCACGACCTGGCTTGTCACCAAGAGTGATGAGATTGCTCAATTCAGGGGCTGCAAGTGCTAGGAAATAAAGGACAAATACGATGGTTACACCAAGGAAGATAAAACCTTTGGCTTTTTGTTTATTGTAAATCTGTCCTAACCCAGGAATGATAGACAGCAGGGCTGCTTTACTAGGTTGTTGCTTTTCCATAATAACTCCTTTCATAGGATACTGGTTTCTACATAAAACCTAAACTATTTGTGTTTTTGTTGATAAATTCAAAGGGGGATTTGATTTCCACCCCCCTTGAACAAATTTCTTATTCACCAAATTTTTGTTTGATTGTTTCTTTGATCAATGTTACAGCATCGTTAGCAGCTGTTTTAGCATCTTTCTTACCGCTTACAGCTTCAAACAACATTGTTTTAGCTGGGTCCCAAACTGCTGACATTTGAGAGATGTTTGGCATTGGTTGAGCGTTCTTGAACTGTTTGATAACAGCTGTTGTCAACTCATCGTTTTTACCTTCAGCGTATGAACGAGCTTCAGTGTTAGCTGGGATTTCGTTAGTTGTATCGTAGAAGGCTTTTTGTTCTTCAGTTGAAACAAGGAAGTCTACAAATTTTTGAGCAGCTTCAAGGTTCTTAGTGCTTGATGGGATGATCCAAGCTTTACCACCACCAAATGCTGCGTAGTCTTTTCCGTTTGGAAGAGTTGGGATAGTTGCAACACCGTAGTTTACTTTAGCGTCTTTGAAGGCTTGAGCTTTCCAAGGTCCATCGATGATAGCAGCTGTTTTACCTTCTTGGAATTGAGTTTGGATTAGGTTTCCAGCTCCTTCCGTATCTTGCATACCTTTAGGCCATTTTTCATACCAAGATTTAGCGTATTCTACACCTTTGATAGCGCCGTCGTTGGCAAGACCGATGTCTTTAGCGTCTTTACCGTTTTGGCCGAATACATAACCGCCGTTACCAGCAAGAAGTCCGTATGCAAAGTAGAAGTTTGTCCAGTCAGCTAGGAAGGCAGTAGTTTTTCCATCTTCTCCAGCGAATGCGTATTTGCTATCTTTAGCAAGGTTTTCCAAGTCAGCAAATGTTTTTGGAGCTTCTTTTACCAAGTCTTTGTTGTAGTACATAACAAGTGACTCGATAACGGCAGGAGCACCGTAAACTTTACCGTCAGCAGCTGTTACAAGAGATTTAGTTTTATCATCTGTTTTAGCACCGTCGCTCAATTTAACTTCTGAAAGTTGTCCGTCAGTACCAAGGCTACCTACACGGTCGTATGGTGCCATCATAACGTCAGCAGCTTTACCAGATTGGTTATCTAGAGAAAGGTTGTCAAGACCACCCATTTGGTCTCCAGTTTTGATAGTCACTTTTACGCCAGCTTCTTTTTCGTAAGCTTTTGCAGCTGATTCAGCAAAGGCTTTATATTGATCTTCAACGTAGAAAGTGATTTCTTTCGCTTCAGATGAACCAGAATCAGCAGGCTTATCAGCAGTTTTGCTTCCGCAAGCTACCAAAAGCAAGCTAGCAAGTGTAGCAGTTCCAAGCACAGCAGCGCTCTTCATGAATTTAGATGACATAGTGTATTCCTCCTAAAGAATAACAAATTTTATAATGAGGAAACGCAAACGTTTTCCTTTATGGGACTAGTATAGCACAAACGGAAAACGGTTGCAAGTGTTTTTTGTAAAAATTTTAAAAAAATTTCACGAATAAGGGTAAGCGTTTTATTTATTTATAATGAAGAAAAAGTCAGAAAATATATTTTCATGATTTTACTGAAATTATTTAGGGAAACGATTGCCCTAGATTTTGAACAAAAATAAATTGCTCTAGACCAAAAAGCAAGCTAAGTTGGGCCTTCGATTTGTAGTTGAAGAAGATTTTTGTAAATAGAAAAGGAAAAATGTATATGTATACATAAAGAAGGACAAATTTTTTTAAAAAATAATCAAAAAGTTTTTTTAAAAACGCTTGCAATTATTCCAAAAATAAAGTATACTTATCTTAACGCAAACGTTTGCGTCCAAAAATGAAAATTTAAACTACAAATACACGAGGTGTTGTTATGAAAAAACGTCAAAGTGGTGTGTTGATGCACATCTCTTCTCTCCCAGGAGCCTACGGAATCGGATCATTTGGTCAAAGTGCTTATGACTTCGTTGATTTCTTGGTTCGTACCAAACAACGTTACTGGCAAATCCTTCCATTAGGAACAACTAGTTACGGAGATTCTCCTTACCAATCTTTCTCAGCCTTCGCAGGGAACACTCATTTTATCGATTTGGATATCTTAGTGGAGCAAGGTTTGTTGGAAGCAAGTGACCTTGAAGGAGTTGACTTTGGTAGCGATGCATCTGAAGTTGACTATGCGAAAATCTACTATGCACGTCGTCCTCTTTTAGAAAAAGCGGTAAAACGTTTCTTTGAAGTCGGAGATGTTAAAGATTTTGAGAAATTTGCTCAAGACAATCAATCATGGCTTGAGCTCTTTGCTGAGTATATGGCTATCAAAGAGCATTTTGAAAATCTTGCTTGGACTGAATGGCCAGATGCAGATGCTCGTGCTCGTAAAGCTTCAGCACTTGAAAGCTACCGTGAACAATTGGCAGACAAGTTGGTTTACCACCGTGTGACTCAATACTTCTTCTTCCAACAATGGTTGAAATTGAAAGCCTACGCTAACGACAACCACATCGAAATCGTTGGGGACATGCCAATCTACGTAGCGGAAGATTCAAGCGATATGTGGGCAAATCCACATCTCTTCAAGACAGATGTCAACGGTAAAGCAACTTGCATCGCAGGATGCCCACCAGATGAGTTTTCTGCAACTGGTCAGCTTTGGGGTAACCCAATCTATGACTGGGAAGCAATGGATAAAGACGGCTACAAATGGTGGATTGAGCGCTTGCGTGAAAGCTTCAAGATCTACGATATCGTTCGTATCGACCACTTCCGTGGTTTCGAATCTTACTGGGAAATCCCTGCTGGTTCTGATACAGCAGCACCTGGTGAGTGGGTCAAAGGTCCTGGCTACAAGCTTTTTGCAGCCGTTAAGGAAGAACTTGGTGAGCTAAACATCATCGCTGAAGACCTTGGCTTCATGACTGATGAAGTGATCGAGTTGCGTGAACGTACTGGCTTCCCAGGAATGAAGATTCTTCAATTTGCTTTCAACCCAGAAGACGAAAGCATCGATAGCCCACACTTGGCACCTGCTAACTCAGTTATGTACACAGGAACTCACGATAACAACACGGTTCTTGGTTGGTACCGTAACGAGATCGATGATGCGACTCGTGAGTACATGGCTCGCTATACTAACCGTAAAGAATATGAAACAGTGCCACATGCTATGCTTCGTACAGTCTTTTCATCAGTTAGCTTCATGGCAATTGCAACTATGCAAGATTTGCTAGAATTGGATGAGACAGCTCGTATGAACTTCCCATCTACCCTTGGTGGAAACTGGTCTTGGCGTATGACTGAAGATCAATTGACACCAGTTGTCGAGGAAGGTTTGCTTGACTTGACAACAATTTATCGCCGAATCAATGAAAATTTGGTAGAATTAAAGAAATAATACAATATCAGGAGACACCTTAAACATGTTATCACTACAAGAATTTGTACAAAATCGTTACAATAAAACCATTGCAGAATGTAGCAATGAAGAGCTTTACCTTGCTCTTCTTAACTACAGCAAGCTTGCAAGCAGCCAAAAACCAGTCAACACTGGTAAAAAGAAAGTTTACTATATCTCAGCTGAGTTCTTGATTGGTAAACTCTTGTCAAACAACTTGATCAACCTTGGTCTTTACGACGATGTCAAAAAAGAACTTGCTGCTGCAGGTAAAGACTTGATCGAAGTTGAAGAAGTTGAATTGGAACCATCTCTTGGTAATGGTGGTTTGGGACGTTTGGCTGCCTGCTTTATCGACTCAATTGCGACTCTTGGTTTGAATGGTGACGGTGTTGGTCTTAACTACCACTTTGGTCTTTTCCAACAAGTTCTTAAAAACAACCAACAAGAAACAATTCCAAATGCATGGTTGACAGAGCAAAACTGGTTGGTTCGCTCAAGCCGTAGCTACCAAGTACCATTTGCAGACTTTACTTTGACATCAACTCTTTATGATATTGATGTTACTGGTTATGAGACAGCAACTAAAAACCGCTTGCGTTTGTTTGACTTGGATTCAGTTGATTCTTCTATTATTAAAGATGGTATCAGCTTTGACAAGACAGACATCGCTCGCAACTTGACTCTCTTCCTTTACCCAGATGATAGTGACCGTCAAGGTGAATTGCTCCGTATCTTCCAACAATACTTCATGGTTTCAAACGGTGCGCAATTGATCATCGACGAAGCAATCGAAAAAGGAAGCAACTTGCATGACCTTGCTGACTACGCAGTTGTACAAATCAACGACACTCACCCATCAATGGTGATTCCTGAATTGATCCGTCTTTTGACTGCACGTGGTATCGAGCTTGACGAAGCAATCTCAATCGTTCGTAGCATGACTGCCTACACTAACCACACAATCCTTGCTGAAGCCCTTGAAAAATGGCCTCTTGAATTCTTGCAAGAAGTGGTTCCTCACTTGGTACCAATCATTAAAGAATTGGACCGTCGCGTGAAAGCAGAATACAAAGATCCAGCTGTTCAAATTATTGACGAGAGCGGACGTGTTCACATGGCTCACATGGATATCCACTACGGATACAGCGTTAACGGAGTAGCAGCACTTCACACTGAAATCTTGAAAAATTCTGAGTTGAAAGCCTTCTACGACCTTTACCCAGAAAAATTCAACAACAAAACAAACGGTATCACGTTCCGTCGTTGGCTCATGCATGCTAACCCAAGCTTATCTCACTACTTGGATGAGATTCTTGGAGACGGTTGGCACCATGAAGCAGATGAGCTTGAAAAACTCTTGTCTTACGAAGACAAAGCAGCTGTCAAAGAAAAATTGGAAAGCATCAAGGCTCACAACAAACGTAAATTGGCTCGTCACTTGAAAGAACACCAAGGTGTGGAAATCAATCCAAACTCTATCTTTGATATCCAAATCAAACGTCTTCACGAGTACAAACGCCAACAAATGAACGCTTTGTACGTAATCCACAAATACCTTGACATCAAAGCTGGTAACATCCCTGCTCGCCCAATCACAATCTTCTTTGGTGGTAAAGCAGCTCCAGCCTACACAATCGCTCAAGACATTATCCACTTGATTCTTTGCATGTCAGAAGTTATTGCTAACGATCCAGCAGTAGCTCCACACTTGCAAGTTGTTATGGTTGAAAACTACAACGTTACTGCAGCAAGCTTCCTTATCCCAGCATGTGATATCTCAGAACAAATCTCACTTGCTTCTAAAGAAGCTTCAGGTACTGGTAACATGAAATTCATGTTGAACGGAGCTTTGACTCTTGGTACTATGGACGGTGCTAACGTGGAAATCGCTGAGTTGGTTGGAGACGAAAACATCTACATCTTTGGTGAAGATTCAGAAACTGTTATCGACCTTTACGCAAAAGCAGCGTACAAATCAAGCGAATTCTACGCTCGTGAAGCTATCAAACCATTGGTTGACTTCATCGTTAGCGATGCAGTTCTTGCAGCTGGAAACAAAGAGCGCTTGGAACGTCTTTACAATGAATTGATCAACAAAGACTGGTTCATGACTCTTCTTGACTTGGAAGACTACATCAAAGTGAAAGAACAAATGTTGGCTGACTACGAAGACCGTGACGCATGGTTGGATAAAGTCATCGTTAACATTTCTAAAGCAGGATTCTTCTCATCTGACCGTACAATCGCTCAGTATAACGAAGATATCTGGCACTTGAACTAAGATAAAAAGATTTATACTAATACATTTTTGTAAAAAAAGCGAGTTTCGATTGAAATTCGCTTTTTGAATACTTGAGTAGAAATAGACCTCAGACACTTTATTGAAATGGGGCACTTATATAAGATAGTTGCTTAAAACTATTCGTTATAATTATTTTTTCTGAAAATTGTAGGAAAGTGTGTTAAAATGGAAACGTATACAAGTAGTTGTTTGGATATCAAATTAGAATTTAAAGAGGCTTATTATGAGTAATTTAGAAATAGGGAAGCGGATTCGCACCTTACGAACTGAAAAAGGATTGAGTAGAGAGGCCTTTTGTGGAGATGAAAAAGAACTTACTGTTCGTCAGTTGGGCCGAATTGAAACAGGAAATAACTTGCCCAGTTTAGCTAAACTAGACTATATAGCAAAAGTATTGGGAGTTCCAATATCTCAGTTAATTGACGAGGGATTGTTAATTGTTCCTAAAGAGTATTTAAAACTAAAAACGAAATTGATTCGTCAATCTATTCATGGAGATGAAGAAAAAATCCGCCAGCGGGAGGCTATCTTTGAAGATATTCAGGAACATTTTTATGATAAGCTCCCTGAGGATGAGCAAGTAGCAGTTGAGGTTCTACAAGCTATTGACGATGTATATGTTTCCGAAAATGTTGAATTTGGAGAGGGCTTGATTGAGGAATATTTCAATCAAACTTTTGCTACAAACGGAGTATTCTGTAAATGATTTATTGATCTTATATTTATATTTTTTATCAAATGCTATTAGTTTTAAACGAAATGATGACGTTTTAAAAAAAGTAAGAAATAACATCGTGACCATAATTGACTGTTCAGATAATACTTACATGCATCTGTTACAAAGAGTATTAATTGCAATACTGTTGTATCAAATGAGGAACGAATACTACGAAAATATCTCTGTCATTTTTAGTTTTCTAAGAGAAATTATGATGGAAATTCAAGATTCAACCTTAAAACCAACGGTAGACTACTTTGAGGCTAAATATTACTTATATGGAGAAAAAGATAAAGAAAAAGCCCTGCAATACTATGAAAAAGCTATCAATGGGGCAGAATTTTTTAATGATATGAATTTCAAAAATCGAGTGATGGAGGAGATGAAAGAAGAGTTTCCTGATATGTAAAAAAACTCTTTGTTCAATATGAAGGGGTGCTGATAAAGCAATATGAGTAGCTTTTCAGTAAGAAGATAATATATTTGAAGTAATAGATATTAACAAATAGCATAACTACTTTTTATTTTTTTATGTGCAAAAACACTATTTACAGAGGAATAAGATGAAAAATTTGGAAATAGGGAAACGGATTCGTACCTTACGGACTGAAAAAGGCCTGAGTAGAGAAGCATTTTGTGGAGATGAAAAAGAACTTACTGTTCGTCAGTTGGGCCGAATTGAAACAGGAAATAACCTCCCAAGTTTAGCTAAACTAGACTATATAGCCAAAGTATTAGGAGTTCCAATATCTCAGTTAATTGATGAACGATTGCTAATCGTTCCTAAAGAGTATTTAAAGTTAAAAACGAAGTTGATACGCCAATCTATTCATGGAGATGAAGAAAAAATCCGCCAACGTGAGGCTATCTTTGAAGAAATTCAGGAACGTTTTTATGACCAGCTTCCTGAAGATGAGCAAATAGCAGTTGAGGTTCTACAGGCTATTGATGATGTATATGTTTCTGAAAACGCGGAATTTGGAGAGGGATTGATTGAGGAGTATTTTGAACAAACAATGTTACGAACAGAATATTCTACAAATGATCTACTGATATTGTACTTATATTTTTTATCTCTAGCTGTTAATTCAGAACGAGATGAAATAACTTTAAAAAAAGTTTGTCTAAATATTGTATCTCAAACAAACTATGATGATACAAACTATATTCACTTGCTTCAAAGAGTACTACTAGGTTTAATATTTTATCAACTTGACATCGATTATCATGAATTTATACCTGAAATATTGAGTATGTTAAGAGAAATTATGATTGACATCGGAGATACTAGTTTAAAACCAACTGTAGATTTCATTGAAGCAAAATATTACTTATACGGGAAAAAAAGATAAAGAAAAAGCTTTTGCAATACTATGAAAAAGCTATCAGTGGAGCAGAATTTTTGAATGACATGAATTTTTAAAAAAATCGAGTGATAGAGGAAAAACATAAGGATTTTCCATAATTTCAATTTAAAAAAACAGGACATAAATGTCAGTGGACATAAATGTCCTGTTTTTACTCTCATAAGGGATATACTGTTATTGTAAATAAGTTAAGAAGAACGCAATGCTAGAAACATTTCTATTTAAACGAGATGTAGATTAGCAGACGGGAGGAAAACTATGGTAAAAACAATTGACTATTATATGGATGAAAAGTTTGTCAAGAAGGATTATCTGATTATCAAAAATAGTCTAGATAGCAGACGCTTATGTAAAGTAACACTTGATGAGAAGTTGCTAAAATTAGTTCTCTTGCTTCCAAATGAAATGAGAGAAATCAAAATGGACTCCAACTTAAAGCCTAGAATTAGAGTTGTTGACATAACCGATGGGAGTGAGTGAAGTTGCTAAAATACAATTTATCATTAGAAAGAGGTAATACAATGATTAAGGTAGAAAGAGTTATAAAGCGATTTGGAGATAATGTTGCTTTAAATCAAATTAGTTTTTCAATAAACGAAGGAGAAATTTTTGGATTCCTAGGTCCATCTGGCTCAGGAAAAACAACAATGATCAATATTCTGACAGGACAGCTACAGGCTAACAGCGGAAAGACAGAATTATTAGGAAAAGATTCTCAAAAATTACTTCCGTCAGATTTTGAAGAGTTAGGTTTAGTAGGTGACACAAGTGGTTATTACGAAAAATTAAGTTTGTACAATAACTTGTTGCTATTTGCAAGACTATACGGAGTTTCAAAATCTCGAATTGAAGAAATTCTAAAACAAGTTGGTCTGTATGATAGTAAAGACACTCCAGCTGAGAAACTTTCTACAGGAATGCGTCAACGAATGCTTTTAGCTCGTGCTTTAATCAATTACCCTAAAGTTCTATTTTTAGATGAACCTACAAGTGGGTTAGATCCCACCACCTCAAAGAAGATTCACAAATTACTACAGGAGTTAAAGGAAAGAGGAACAACCATTTTCTTAACTACTCATGATATGAATGAGGCGACTTTATTATGTGATAACCTAGCTCTTTTGAATAAAGGTGATCTTATTGAACAAGGAAGCCCAAGCGAAATTATCCAAAAATACAACACGGAAAAAAAAGTTGCAGTAACTTATAGTGATTCGACTAAAAAAGTAGTGCGATTCGAAGACTTGCAGCAAGAAGATTATAAAAAAATAATGACGATTCACTCATGTGAACCAACTTTAGAAGACATTTTTATTAAATTGACAGGAGAAAAATTAGATGTTTAAGAGAATTTTAGCCCTTATCTGGTTGAGGACACAAGTATTGTTAACAAACAAAAACACTTTGGTACAGGTAGTATTCCCATTCTTTCTGGTTCTACTCTTCCAAAATTTTATGAATACAGATGGCACTCAAGGGAAAGTACTATTGTATAGCTCTTTAACAATGGCATTCTCATTTTCTTCTGGGTCAATGATTTCAAACTCTATTGCAGAGGAAAAAGAAAAAAGAATTTTTAAAACACTTATTTTAAGCGGAGTTCGCCGTGGAGAATATCTTGTTTCAGTGTTGTTTTATCCTGTAATCTTTGCCTTGGCTTCAGTTATTTCCTTCCCTATTATGGTTGAAGTTGATTTTGCCAAAGATTATCCTGTATACCTTGTAGTAGCTTCTCTGGTAGCATTATGTACAATCCTCTTAAATTTGGTGATTGGAGCTATTTCAGAGACACAAACGCAAGCTCAGGTTTATGGTTTGATTCCAATGCTTGGTCTCTCATTCTTGCCAATGTTTGCTCAAGTTAGCTCAGAGGTCAAGAAATTCATGGATACAACCTTCTTAGGAGTTTATGTAGATTTCTTTAATAAACCAGATTTCAAGTTGAATTTTGACAGTTTGGGGATCACTTTTTGCTTGGGTTGTAGCATTACTTGCCCTTAGTTATTGGGGTTTAAAAATAAAAAGAGTACAGTTTGGAAAACTAACAATTAATCAACTTCAAAAACTAACTTTTTTTAAAGCTAAGTGTCAGTAAGCTTGTAAGAAACCTAGTTTAAAACAATAAACCAGCGCTTAAAATGCTGGTTTTTACTATTTTTCTGTCTCATGCTTCTTCTTAGTTAATTACCTCACATTTCTTGTATTCGCTTACATAAAGTATTATAATATAATTGTAGGAAAGAAGGTGTTTTTTTATGTTAAAAAAATATTTTTTTCAAAAATATAAATGGACTGATTTATTTTTGGATTTTATTTATAATTTTGATCTGCCTCTATATAGGTAACCACGATTTATTTCCTCTCAATCATCAAGAAATCTCTTTTTCGTGGTAGTTTCTGGGGTTGGTTCTGGCCTTGTATCACTTACTGTTCATTGATAAGTTTGTAATCTCGAATCGAAAATAAAGTTTAGAGCTATACTTGGCTGTGTACTTTTTAGGATTGATTTTTGGAGGAAGATTTTGTCTCTATTATTTATCATTTTAAATTTGTTTATCTTGTACAAGATTTATTCTTTGAGGCAGGGAAAAATCGAAATACTTGATTTATACGGCCTATATCATATTTGGGGTAAATGTAATATATGGCATTCAATGGTTATTAAAAGAACTGGTTTCAAAGATTTCAACTTAATGTGTATAGAAACTCCAGCGATTTTTGCATAACAAAACGCATAAGATTAAGGTTTTTGAGCACCTGTTCTTATGCGTTTTTGTATTTTTGACGATTTTCGGTAAGTTGTCTGCCTTTGGGAAGTCTAGTTTATACTCAATGAAAATCAAAGAGCAAACTAGGAAGCTAGCCGCAGGTTGCTCAAAACACTGTTTTGAGGTTGTGGATAGAACTGACAAAGTCAGCTCAAAGCATTGCTTTGAGGTTGCAGATGGGAGTTGACGTGGTTTGAAGAGATTTTTCGAAGAGTATTAGAATACTTTCCCAACCAAAATCTCAGCCTCGATGGTAATCTCTGTCAAATCGCTCCAGTCAATCTTGCTCTGGTCAACGTGAAAGAGTAGAGGTGTCATACTGAGTAGGGCTTGGAGCTGCTCTGTTGTGATAGTCTTAGTCAGAGAGGCAGTTTGGCTAGATAGGATGGTAAAATGTTCTTGGAAATGATTTTTGATATCTTGGTTGGAATAATCCTTCTTTGTTAGCCGGTCTTGTATCTTTTGACGAATTTCCTTGAGGTGATTTTCAGTTGGGATGACTTTTATCAAGATACCGTCTTTGGATAGAACGCGACGAAATTCTCCATAGTTGGCAGGCGAGAAGACATCAAGCAGAATATCCATGCTAGCGTCTTTTTATAGGAAGACGAGCCAAGTCGCCCACAAACCAATTGACTGCCCAGTTGGGTTCGCTCTTGGCAGCGATTTGGACTGAATCTTTGGAGATGTCAAAGGCATAAAAGGTTTTGTCAGGGTGACTTTCTTGGAGTTTGCGAGAATAGAAACCTTCGCCACAGCCGATATCTAAAATTGTTTTTGGCATTTTTTTGAGTTTGAAAGTAAATCAGAGATGGCCTCTAAAAATAGCTTGGTAAAAACCAGCTTCTAGGATTTGTTGTCTGTTTTGAAAGTTTTCCTTGTCGTAGTTAGCAGATTGCTTGATTTGAGGCGCTAGATTGACATAGCCAAATTTCGCCAAGTCAAAAGAATGACGGTTGCAGCACTTGAGACTAGTCTCTAGAAGAGTCAGATTTTCTTGACAGATAGGACAGGCAAAGGCAGTGGCAGAAGCAAAACGTTGAAGTTTTGGGTTTTGAGATTTGTATTCATAGTTTAAGTGTATCAAAAGAGGCAAATGAAAGCAACCTTAGGAATAAGTAGATGGGAGATTCAGTAGAAATAAAACTAATTCTCTAATTTATGGAATAAAATTGCTTTTTATATCTAAATTGCTATATAATAATGATAAGGAGGAAATAAGTATGTTAAAAGAAGTATTAACCGTTGCAAAAGTTGCGAAAAAATCATCACTCTTTTTGGGTGGTGTCGCATTTGGTACCCTTGGTTTGAAAATCTTAGCAAGTAAGGAAGCTAAAAAAGGTTATTCTAAAGCTTTGGCTAAGGCTTACAAGTTGAAAGACGAGCTAGATGCATCTGTTTCTGTTGTGAAGCAACATGGAGACGATGTCTTGCAAGATGCCAAATATTTGTACGAGCAAGAGAAAAAAGAAGAGCAATTAGACAGCCTTATAGGAGAATAATATGTCTTTTAAAGTGCTACATAGAGGATACCAACATATCCGACTATCATCTTCTTTTTCACTCACCTTGGATATTCAAGACTATCTTCGTTCCTTGGCGAGAGATGAAAAGGGGATTGAGTCTATCCAGTTTTACATGGATCAACAGCACTTTACTCTACGTATAAAAGAAGGCTTTTCTGTATTAGATAATGCAGAAGCCTTTTTAAAAAGAATTGATAAAGGGAAAGTTTCTGAGTTGATGACTCTTCCCATTCGTAGAGAAGAGAGTGCTTATTCTATTGTTTCAGGTGCAGCGATTAAGCGTGTGCTTTTTCGCAGTCTTGTACCGTCTCCAATTCGCTATATATGGACTTGTTATCAGGCTTTGGGTTATGTTAGAGAAGCCTATCAAACACTAGCGCGTAAAGGAACTAACGATGGAGGTCTTGGACTGTTCGGCGATTTTATTGTCCTTGTTTATGAACCAATCCAAGACGGCTAGCAATATCATGTTTATGCTTGATTTGGGGAATCATTTAGATCAGTGGTCCTTGAAAAAAACTGCAACAGATTTAGAACAAAGCCTTCTTGCAAAAGAAAGCGATGTATTCTTGGTACAGGGCGATACGGTCGTTAGTATCAAGAGTTCCGATGTTCAAATAGGAGATGTCTTGGTCCTATCTCAAGGAAATGAAATTCTGTTTGATGGACAAGTAGTTTCAGGTTTAGGTATGGTCAACGAAAGTTCCTTGACGGGAGAGAGTTTTTCCTGTTGAAAAAAAGAGAGTTTGATTCGGTTTGTGCAAATACAGTCTTGGAGACGGAGAGCTACGCATTCGTGTAACCGATAATCAGATGAACAGCCGGATTTTACAACTGATTGAGTTGATGAAGAAATCTGAAGAAAACAAGAAAACGAAACAACGCTATTTCATCAAAATGGCGGATAAGGTCGTCAAATATAATTTCTTGGGTGCTGGGCTGACTTACCTATTGACAGGTTCTTTTTCTAAGGCTATTTCTTTCCTATTGGTCGATTTCTCCTGCGCTTTGAAAATCTCTACTCCTGTAGCTTATTTGACAGCTATCAAGGAGGGGTTGAACCGTGAAATGGTGATTAAGGATGGGGATGTTCTGGAGAAATATCTGGAAGTCGATACCTTCTTATTTGATAAGACTGGGACAATCACAACTAGCTATCCTATAGTTGAAAAGGTGTTACCTTTTGGAGACTATAGTGAGGAAGAAATCTTAAGAATAAGTGCCTGTCTTGAGGAACACATCTATCATCCTATCGCTAATGCCATTGTCAAGCAAGCTGAGATAGAGGGGATTGAACATGAGGAAATGCATGGGAAACTCCAATATATCGCAAGCAAGGGAATTAAGTCCCATATAGATGGCCAACCAGTTCTTATTGGGAATTATGTCTTGATGCAGGATGAGCAGATTCATATCAGTTTAGAACAAAATGCTTTAATTGAAGAGTACAAGAGTCACTACAATCTCTTATTCTTGGCTTATCAGAATGAATTGATTGGAATGTTCTGCATTCATACTCCTTTGAGAAAAGAAGCAAAAACAGCCTTGGATAAACTTAAGGCACAGGGGAAAAAATTGATTCTGGCAACAGGGGACACCTTGGTTAGGACAGAGGAATTAGTCAAAGATTTGCCCTTTGATCAGGTATATACAGACTTGAAACCTGATGGGAAATTTGAGTTAGTAGAGGAACTGCAGAAAGCAGGTCACACTATTTTGATGGTTGGAGATGGATTGAATGACTCAGCGGCTCTAACCCTGTCAGATATCGGTGTGGTGATGAATGAGAGTGCAGATATTTCTAAGCAGATGAGTGATATCTTATTGTTAGATAATCGTTTGGATTTCTTCCAAGAGTTGGATTCGCTATCATCATCTTTGCAAACACTCATTAAGAAGAATATTCAAGATACCGTTGTCGTAAATAGTAGTTTGATTGGCTTGGCTTGTTTAATTGGCTCAGTCCTTCAAATCTCTCTATCTTACATAATCTAACAACCTTACGCATAGTTTTGCGTAGCCTGTCTATTAAGGCTAGATAGGTGTGGTTATCAACAACAAAAAGGAGTTAACCTCGAGAAAGGTAACTCCTTTTTGTTGTTGATAAATGTTGAACAGCTTAGTAAGTCAATACAAAGTATTTTTTCTTCCCACGACGGATAACAGTCAGTTCATTTTCTAACTTATCAGCGTCACTCAAGACATAATCAAGGTCTTGGATACGGTCGCCGTTGACGTAGATAGCTCCGTTTTGGACGTCTTCACGGGCTTGGCGTTTTGAGTTAACTACACCAGATGAGACGAGCAGTTCCACGATATTGTGGTTTTCGTCTGCTTGAACTTGGTAGTTTGGTACTCCACGAAGTCCTTGTTTGAGCTCTTTGACAGAAAGGTTTTTGATGTTTCCTGCAAAGAGTTGCTCAGTGATGTTGAGAGCTTCTTTGTAAGCTTCTTCGCCGTGAACAAGTGTAACAACTTCACGAGCCAAGACTTTTTGAGCCAAGCGTTCGTGTGGAGCTGCTTCAAATTGTTTGCGGATGTCTTCAATCTCATCAAGTGACAAGAAGGTAAAAATCTTCAAGAAGCGAACAGCGTCAGCGTCCATCACATTCATCCAGAATTGGTACATTTCGTATGGAGAAGTCTTTTCAGGATTGAGCCAGACTGCGTTTCCTTCAGATTTACCAAATTTTTTACCAGTTGCATCTGTAATCAATGGAACAGTGATAACGTGACCAGTCTTGTCAGACTTACGACGAAGCAATTCGGTACCAGCTGTCATATTTCCCCACTGGTCAGAACCACCGATTTGTAGCGTTACGTTGTGGTCTTGGTTAAGGACGAAGAAGTCGTAACCTTGCATGATTTGGTAGGCAAACTCAGTGTAAGAAATTCCTGTTTCGATCCGTTTTTTCACAGACTCCTTACTCATCATGTAGTTGACCGTGAAGTATTTTCCGATATCACGGAGGAAGTCAATGAAGCTGATGCTGCCAAACCAGTCGTAGTTGTTGACCATGACAGCTTTATTTTCGCCATTTTCAAAGTCAAGAAAACGAGAAAGTTGTCCTTGGATAGACTTGACCCAGCCATCTACTGTGTCTTTTGTTTGGAGACTACGTTCAGCATCTTTGAAGGACGGATCTCCGATGAGACCTGTAGCACCGCCAACGAGCGCATAAGGTTTGTGACCTGCTAGCTGCAAGCGACGACTTGTCAAGATTGCGACAAGGTGGCCTAGGTGAAGGCTGTCAGCAGTTGGATCGTAGCCAGTATAATAAGAAACTTGACCTTCTTCTAGGGCTTTACGCAAAGCTTCTTCATCAGTCGTTTGAAATATCAAACCACGCTCTTTTAGCTCATCAAAAATGTGCATGTGTCTTTTCTCCTTTTTAAAATTATTGTTTCTAACTATTGTATCACAAACTTGGGCAATAGCCTAGCAGAATAGGGAAGAAAGTGGCTATTTTATTGAAAGTTTCCCTTTTGTGGTATAATAGATAGAGTGAGGAAATCCATGCAAAATCAATTAAATGAATTAAAACGAAAAATGCTGGAATTTTTCCAGCAAAAACAAAAAAATAAAAAATCAGCTAGACCTGGCAAGAAAGGCTCAAGTGTCCAAAAATCTAAATCCTTAGAGAAGCCAGCCATTTTTCCAGCTATTTTACTGAGTATAAAAGCCTTATTTAACTTACTCTTTGTCCTCGGTTTTCTAGGAGGAATGTTGGGAGCTGGGATTGCTTTGGGGTACGGGGTGGCCTTATTTGACAAGGTACGGGTGCCTCAGACAGAAGAATTGGTACATCAGGTCAAGGACATCTCTTCTATTTCAGAGATTACCTATGCGGATGGGACGGTGATTGCTTCCATAGAGAGTGATTTGTTGCGCACTTCTATCTCATCTGAGCAAATTTCGGAAAATCTGAAGAAGGCTATCATTGCGACGGAAGACGAACACTTTAAAGAACATAAGGGTGTAGTGCCTAAGGCGGTGATTCGTGCGACCTTGGGGAAATTTGTAGGTTTGGGTTCCTCAAGTGGGGGTTCAACCTTGACCCAGCAACTGATTAAACAGCAGGTGGTTGGGGATGCACCGACCTTGGCTCGTAAGGCGACAGAGATTGTGGATGCTCTTGCCTTGGAACGTGCCATGAATAAGGATGAGATTTTAACGACATATCTCAATGTGGCTCCCTTTGGCCGAAATAATAAGGGGCAGAATATTGCAGGAGCTCAGCAGGCAGCTGAGGGGATTTTCGGTGTAGATGCAAGTCAGTTGACGGTTCCTCAAGCAGCATTTTTAGCAGGACTTCCACAGAGTCCCATTACCTACTCTCCTTATGAAAATACTGGGGAGTTGAAGAGTGATGAAGACCTAGAAATTGGCTTAAGACGGGCTAAGGCAGTTCTTTACAGTATGTATCGTACAGGTGGATTAAGCAAGGACGAGTATTCTCAATACAAGGATTATGACCTTAAACAGGACTTTTTACCATCGGGCACGGTCACAGGAATTTCACGAGACTATTTATACTTTACAACTTTGGCAGAAGCTCAAGAACGTATGTATGACTATCTAGCTCAGAGAGACAATGTCTCCGCTAAGGAGTTGAAAAATGAGGCAACCCAGAAGTTTTATCGCGATTTGGCATCCAAGGAAATTGAAAATGGTGGTTATAAAATTACTACTACCATAGACCAGAAATTCATTCTGCTATGCAAAGTGCGGTTGCTGACTATGGCTATCTTTTAGACGATGGAACAGGTCGTGTAGAAGTAGGAAATGTCTTGATGGACAACCAAACAGGTGCTATTCTAGGCTTTGTAGGTGGTCGTAATTATCAAGAAAATCAAAATAATCATGCCTTTGATACCAAACGTTCGCCAGCTTCTACTACCAAGCCCTTGCTGGCCTATGGTATTGCTATTGACCAGGGCTTGATGGGAAGCGAAACGATTCTATCTAACTATCCAACAAATTTTGCTAATGGTAATCCGATTATGTATGCTAATAGCAAGGGAACAGGAATGATGACCTTGGGAGAAGCCCTGAACTATTCATGGAATATCCCTGCTTACTGGACTTATCGTATGCTCCGTGAAAAGGGTGTTGATGTCAAGGGTTATATGGAAAAGATGGGTTACGAGATTCCTGAGTACGGTATTGAGAGCCTGCCAATGGGTGGTGGTATTGAAGTCACAGTTGCCCAGCATACCAATGGGTATCAGACCTTGGCTAATAATGGAGTTTATCATCAGAAGCATGTGATTTCAAAGATTGAAGCAGCAGATGGTAGAGTGGTGTATGAATATCAGGACAAACCGGTTCAAGTCTATTCAAAAGCTACTGCGACAATTATGCAGGGCTTGTTGCGAGAAGTTCTATCCTCTCGTGTGACAACAACCTTCAAGGCTAACCTGACTTCTTTAAATCCTACTCTGGCTAATGCAGATTGGATTGGGAAGACTGGTACAACCAACCAAGACGAAAATATGTGGCTCATGCTTTCGACACCTAGATTAACCCTAGGTGGCTGGATTGGGCATGATGATAATCATTCATTGTCACGTAGAGCAGGTTATTCCAATAACTCTAATTACATGGCTCATCTGGTAAATGCGATTCAGCAAGCCTCCCCAAGCATTTGGGGGAACGAGCGCTTCGCTTTAGATCCTAGTGTAGTAAAATCCGAAGTCTTGAAATCAACAGGTCAAAAACCAGGGAAGGTTTCTGTTGAAGGAAAAGAAGTAGAGGTCACAGGTTCGACTGTTACCAGCTATTGGGCTAATAAGGCAGGAGCGCCAACGACCAGTTATCGCTTTGCTATTGGTGGAAGTGATGCGGATTATCAGAATGCTTGGTCTAGCATCGTGGGGAGTCTACCAACTCCATCAAGCTCCAGCAGTTCAAGTAGTAGCTCTAGCGACAGTAGTAACTCAAGTGCTACACGACCTTCTTCTTCAAGGACGAGACGATAAGTTCTATAAACTGTGCTAAATGAAGTGGCTAATCAATTGATTGCCACTTTTTTCTTTTTTCCTTTCGTGTTACAATAAAGGTATGAATCAGTATCAGAAAAAGATTGTTAAAGGAACCATTTATTCGCTCCTATCTGGCTTAATATGGGGAATCTGTGGGATTCTAGGAGAATATTTCTTTACTCATTACCAGGTGTCTTCGGGCTGGATTACCTCTATGCGTTTGACACTAGCAGGGAGTCTTGTGCTCATTTGGTCAGCAATGCAATTAAAATCGCAAGTGTTAGATATCTGGCGAGACAAGAAAAATTACCTGCCCTTTTTGGCCTATGCTATTTTGGGAATTTTTCTCAGTCCAGTATTTTTTCTATCTCTGTGTAGAATACTCAAATGCAGCGACAGCAACTATTTTACAGTTTATCAGTCCTGTCTTTATCCTCTTTTACAATCGCTTGGTTTATCAAAAACGAGCGTCAAAAAGCGCTATTTTTATGTTTTGGTTGCCATGTTGGGTGTTGGCCTGATGGCGACAAAGGGAGATCTCTCTCAGTTATCCATGACGCCACTAGCGCTTGTGACAGGTCTGCTGAGTGCCGTGGGGGTTATGTTTAATGTTATCCTACCTCAGCCTTTTGCGAAGCGTTATGGGTTTGTTCCCACCGTTGGGTGGGGGATGCTTTTGGCCGGTTTATTTAGCAATGTCCTCTCGCCAGTTTACCAGCTTTCCTTTACTCTGGATATTTGGAGTATCTTGATTTGCCTCATTATCGCTTTCTTCGGGACGGCTTTTGCCTTTTTCATTTCCATGAAGGCTGTGTCCTTGGTTTCTCCTTTGGTGGTTTCCGTTATCAGCGCCAGTGAACCTCTGTCTTCTGCCCTTTTGAGTGTTTTGTTTTTAGGCTTGGTAGTGGATTGGTCCCTTCTTCTAGCTATGGGCCTGATTATTTTACCTATGATTTTCTTATCTATAGAAGAAGCGAAAGAAAGTAAATAAAAAGTCTTTTCTTAATTCTAAAAGTGTGCTATACTAGAATAGTCAATAAAACACGGGGAGATAGTTGTGAAGAGTGTTTTTAGGTTGTATCGGTAGGGGCTTGCTTTTACCGACAGCACGTTTTATCTCACATCCCTAAAAATCATACCTAAAAACAAACAAAAAGGCTTCAAATTTGAGGCCTTTTTTGGTAGAATAGGTATCATTAAAATGAACTAGGAGGCGCTTATGACTGCTACAAAAATGAACGCTCAAGAAATTATCCAATTTATCGCCAATGCTGAAAAGAAAACCAGTGTTAAAGTAACCTTTGAAGGACAACTTGCAACTGCTGTACCTAACTCTGTTGTCAAACTAGGGAATGTCCTATTCGGAGATTGGAAGGACGTGGCTCCGCTTCTCGATGGTTTGGTAGAAAATCAAGACTATGTTGTTGAGCAAGACGCTCGTAATTCTGCAGTTCCTTTGCTAGATAAACGTGCTATCAACGCTCGTATCGAGCCAGGTGCGATTATCCGTGACCAGGTTGAAATTGGTGACAATGCTGTTATCATGATGGGAGCAGTTATCAATATCGGTGCTGAAATCGGTGCTGGAACCATGATTGACATGGGTGCTATCCTTGGTGGCCGTGCTATCGTTGGGAAAAACAGCCACGTTGGTGCAGGTGCAGTTTTGGCAGGTGTGATTGAGCCAGCTAGCGCAGAACCAGTCCGTGTTGGAGACAATGTTCTTATCGGTGCCAATGCAGTGGTTATTGAAGGAGTTCAAATCGGTAGTGGTTCAGTTGTCGCAGCAGGAGCTATTGTTACCCAAGATGTCCCAGAAAACGTGGTGGTGGCAGGTGTTCCAGCTCGCATTATCAAAGAAATTGATGCCCAAACCCAACAAAAAACAGCGCTAGAAGATGCGCTTCGTACCTTGTAATTGTAAAAGAAAAATAGAGGCGGAACCCTTTTCCAGCCTCTTTCTGCTATATAGGAGGATAGATAGATGTTAGATTTGATTCAGACTAGACGAGATTTGCACCAGATTCCAGAGATTGGCTTGGAGGAGTTCAAGACTCATGCTTATTTGCTGGATGTGATTGAGAAATTGACTGCGGGCAAGGAGTTTGTCCAAGTTCGAACTTGGCGGACAGGTATTTTGGTCTACTTACAGGGAAGTCAGCCAGAGCGTACTATTGGTTGGAGAACAGATATTGATGGTCTGCCTATCGTCGAACAAACAGGACTACCTTTTTCTTCCCAACACAAAGATCGTATGCACGCCTGCGGCCATGATTTCCACATGACCATTGCTTTGGGTTGTCTCGAGCGCGCCCTTGAGGAGCAACCTAAAAATAATTTGCTCTTTCTGTTTCAGCCAGCTGAAGAAAATGAAGCTGGTGGAATGCTCATGTATGAGGACGGTGCTTTTGGAGAATGGTTGCCAGATCAATTTTATGGACTCCATGTTCGACCAGATTTGAAAGTCGGACAGATTGCGACCAATACTCATACGCTCTTTGCAGGGACTTGCGAGGTGAAGATTCGTTTCAAAGGAAAAGGGGACACGCAGCCTTTCCGCATGAAGCCAATGACGCCTTGGTGGCTGCTAGTTACTTTGTTACCCAAGTGCAGTCAGTTGTCAGCCGCAATGTCAACCCAATCGAGGGAGCGGTGGTGACCTTTGGAGTTTTCCAAGCTGGAACAACCAACAATGTCATCACAGACACAGCCTTTTTACATGGAACTATTCGAGCTTTGACACAGGACATGAGCCTCTTGGTGCAAAAGAGGGTTAAAACAGTTGCAGAAGGCGTTGCAGCTGCCTTTGATATGGAAGTCGAAGTCGAACTTAAACAAGGGGGCTACTTGCCTGTTGAGAACCATCCAGCCTTGGCGCGTGAACTGATGGACTTCTTTGAAGAGAAAGACGGAATCGAGTTGATTGATATTGAACCTGCTATGACAGGCGAGGACTTTGGTTATCTCCTTTCGAAGGTAGATGGTGTTATGTTTTGGCTTGGTATTGATAGTCCCTACGCCCTTCATCACCCTCAGATGACTCCTAAGGAAGAGGCTCTAGCAATTGGGGTGGATGCGGTCTCTAGTTTCCTGAAAAAGAAGGCAGCAGAGTAGAGGGTTTGTCTATGAAAGCAGAACTACGCAAGAAAATTTTGCAAGAAATGAAGGCTATCCCTCGAGAGCAAAAACAGGCTATGGATCAAGCTTTGACAGAAGGACTTTTACAACACTCCTTCTACCAAGAAGCAAATACAATCGCAACCTATCTCTCTTTTCCTCATGAGTTTCAAACGCAGGAACTGATTGAGCAGGCGCTGAAGGACGGCAAGAAGGTTCTGATACCAAAAACCTATCCCAAGGGGCGCATGGACTTTGTGGTCTACGATGCGCAGCAGTTGGTAAAAACTTCCTTTGGCTTACTGGAACCACAGGGGAATTTGGAAGTTGTGGCTGGCTCTCAGATTGATTTGATTCATGTTCCTGGTCTGGCTTTTACGACAGAGGGCTATCGAATTGGCTATGGCGGAGGTTAGTATGACCGCTATCTGGAACATTTTACTGGTCATACTTTGAGTACGGTTTATCATTATCAAGTTCAGGACTTTATCCCTGAAAACCATGATATTCCTGTTCAGGAGGTACTGATTGATGAAAGAAATCTTTGATAGGCGTTACCCTGTGACGAGTTTCTTTCTCTTAGTGACTGCATTGGTATTTCTACTAATGTTGGTGACCACAGGTGGAAACTTGATAGGGCAGATACCTTGTTTCGATTTGGGGCCATGTACGGGCCTGCCATTCGTCTCTTTCCAGAGCAGGTTTGGCGTCTCTTTTCTGCCATTTTTGTTCATATTGGGTGGGAGCATTTCATTGTCAATATGCTTTCGCTATACTATCTTGGTAGGCAAGTAGAGGAGATTTTCGGTTCTAAGCAGTTTTTCTTTCTCTATCTCTTATCAGGAATGATGGGTAATCTCTTTGTTTTTGAGTTTAGTCCAAAATCCTTAGCAGCAGGAGCTTCTACCTCTCTTTATGGTCTTTTTGCTGCGATTATCATTCTTCGCTATGCAACTCGCAACCCCTATATCCAACAGCTAGGTCAATCTTATCTGACACTTTTTGTGATTAACATTATTGGAAGTGTTCTGATTCCAGGAATCAGCCTAGCTGGCCATATCGGAGGTGCAGTTGGTGGCGCATTTCTGGCAGTTATCTTTCCAGTTCGAGGAGAAAGACGGATGTATAGCACCAGCAAGAGGTTAGGAGCGGTAGTCTTGTTTGTAGGACTCGCAGTCTTGCTTTTCTACAAGGGAATGGGAATGTGACGACTAATATGTAAACTTGAATAAGAAAAAAAGCTACTTGAAAAATGAGTAGCTTTTAATGTGTTTTGGAACCATTCGAAACAAACAGCTCTAAAATAGTTATTAACGTTGACGGAAATCAACAATTCCTCCACCGATGTTGCCCAAGTGATTACCATTTGTATCGCGCGCACATCACCGTTAGAGCGATTAAGATAAAAATCCCCTGTATGGTTACCATTTGCATCCATACCGTATTCACGTTCGTAGCCATCGTAACCTCCATTGCTTACGGCTGGTTGTTCAGTAGCAGCTGGTGCTTCATAGTTACTAGTGTCTCCACCAGTTGATCCTGAATAAGCTTGACTACTGCCTGAAGTATATGATTGTCCTGGAGCGTAATCAGAATTACCAGAAGATGAACTATTAGAAACTTGAGATGAATTTGATTCTTCTTTCTTTTTATCTTCTTTTGCTTTATCTAATGCTTTTTGTTCTTCTTCCTTCTTCAAAGCTTCGATTTGCTTATTGAATTTATCTACAATATCAGTAAGAGATTTTGTAGTTTCTTCAAGATTATCTTGTTTGAATGTTTCATCAACTTTCTTGATAAAAATCAATTTGTTTATTGATTTCTTTTTACATTATTTTCTAAGGTTGTTTTATCTTTAAAATTTGTCATCTGAATCTTTGATGTCATAAGCCAAACCTTTTTGCAAATGAAAAATCTACAATGGCTTTAGATGATTCTTTGACTTTATTGTTAAGATAATCTTTACCTGTATCAGCTTTTTACTGAAGTTTCAGACAGTTCTTTCAATTTGAAAATAGATTCATCCGAAGATGCATCAAATGATTCAAACATCTTATCAACTTGTTCTTTGTCAGATTTGCTATCTTTTTCTAATTGTACAATTTTTACTTGTTGCTCTGCTTGATGTTGGTAATATGAATACCATCCGAACCCTAATACCAATACAACACCAACTGCAACTGATGAAATGATTACTTTTTATTATTTTTGATAAATTCTACAAATTTGTTTTCCATAATCTTTTACTTTTGATAGTGTCCGCAAATTACTTTAAAATTAAAAATTACACCTATCTTTCTTCCTTATTATATTCTTATAATAGCTTCCACAAAATTAAACAACTTATGTTCGACTCCGGTTGATTTAATTTAACCATGACTACTCAACAGTTAAGTCAAATTTAAAAATTATTTATTATTTTGGAACCATTCGAAACAACACAGCAAGTTAAAAATAAGGCTTTGTCCGTATACAACTTGAAAAAGTGCGCACCGATTCGGTGCTTTTTGTTTTCACTATACTAATTTATTGTACTCTTATTTTAATGAAAAAGACAAATGCAAGTATAACGCTTTCAATAGTTTTTATGAGATTACTAGATTCAAGTATAGAATTTGCTTAATTGATATGTATCTAATCTTGATATATAAAAGAAAGAAGAACTAGGATGCTGAATGTTCCTAGCTCTTCTTTTATACAAATTATTTATTCCTTCTCAGCCAATTCTTTTTTCCCAGTTGGATGAGGTATTCCTTCAAATCATCCTTGACTTGTGGGTGCTTGAGGGCGTAGTCAATAGATGTTTTCATAAATCCAAACTTATCCCCAACGTCGTAACGAGCTCCTGTAAATTCACGAGCGAAAACACGTTGCGTTTTATTAAGTGTATCAATAGCGTCGGTAAGTTGATTTCATTTCCAGCGCCGGGAGCTTGATTTTCTAAGATATCAAAAATTTCAGGTGTCAGAAGATAGCGTCCGATGATTGCCAAATCACTTGGAGCATCTTCTGGGCTGGTTTTTCAACGAAAGTTTCGACACTGTAGAGACCATTGCTCCCTTCGCCTTGAGGCGCGATAACTCCATATGCTGAAACTTCTTCATGAGGAACAGGCATAACAGCGATTGTTGATGCGTGAGTTGTCTCGTAATCGTTCATCAATTGTTTTGTCAAAGGAACAGCGTGGTCATCTGTGATATCCATTAGGTCGTCACCAAGCATGACAACGAAGGGTTCATTCCCCACAAAAGCTTTTGCTTGTAAGACAGCATCTCCCAGACCACGAGGATGACTTTGACGGATAAAGTGAAGGCGAATGCCAGTTGTTTCGTCTACCAATTTTAGCAAGTCGTGTTTGCCTTTTTCTTTGAGGTTGTACTCAAGCTCAAAGTTTGAGTCGAAGTGGTCCTCGATAGAACGTTTTGACTTACCAGTGACAACCAGAATATCTTCAATACCTGATTTAAGAGCTTCTTCGACGATAAATTGGATAGTTGGTTTGTCTACAATTGGCAACATTTCTTTGGCAAGGGCTTTGGTTGCCGGTAAAAATCGAGTCCCGAGTCCAGCGGCAGGGATGACTGCTTTTCTAACTTTTGATGTCATAAGAATCCTTTCTTTAGAGGGTTAAGACCACTCATTTTCTGCTTTAAATTCATTGTTCATGATGTCATAAATGGCATCTTTGATATTGGTTCCGTGGTAGATAA